>Ga0123337_10006480_pt1 | contig 11164 bp, 4 predicted proteins | sample frozenSSSSmetaG_FD_89792 | JGI IMG/M metagenome (GOLD analysis project Ga0123337, IMG submission 89792) | Glacier valley bacterial and archeal communities from Borup Fiord, Nunavut, Canada, to study Microbial Dark Matter (Phase II) -... | ecosystem: Environmental > Aquatic > Freshwater > Ice >...
GACGGGGACTTCAGTCCCATGGCTCTTCGGACTTCGCATCTCCAGACAGGGGTTTCAACCCCGGCTCAAACATATCTGCGGCCATCTGTATTCTCTCCCCCTCCTTACGAAGGAGGGGGCTGTGGGGTGGTTAGCGTCTAAAATCTCGGATTAAAACCTTCGGTAAGTCATCGATACTCTAAACTGCGAGGCGCAATGCGTCGGTTACGGTTCTGGATCAACACTCTCATACTGCTCGTTCCGCTGGGTTTCCTGGCGCTGTTCACCAACCTTATGGTGCGCCGCCTCTGGACCTACCTGAACTCGAACGCACAGCTCGCAGGCATCCTCTCCGCTGAGGCGACACGTGCACTCGGGCGCGAAGTGCGGGTGCGCGATGTCAAAATCACCGGGAATCTGTGGAGCCTCGCCGCCAAAAACAGGATCGAGCTGTTCGGCGTCTCGATCGCACAGGATCCCGCATTTCCTGGCACACACTTTGCCCGCGCCGAAAAAATCACTGTTCATTACAACCTCCAGCAGCTACTGCTCAGCTCCGATCCGAAAGTCCCGCTGGTCGATTCACTCGATTTAGTCGCGCCCATGGTAACGCTCGACAGGGATCAGCGCGGCAGGTGGAACTTCGATCAGCTCCTTAAAAAGCCAACCGCAAACGCGAGCCGCCCGTTCGCAGACAAACTGACCTTCTCCGAAGCTACCCTGCGCTACGCCGACCAGTCCTTCCCGCACCCGTCCGGCGTCACCGCGATGCCGCTGAATACCTACTTCAGTTACCTGGGCGGTACGGTGCTGATACGCCCCGACAAAAGCGCCTTTTTCGATGTTGCAGGCAGAGGTGAGGCGAAACTGTTCCAGACCCTTCACGCTACCGGTATCTACTCGCCCTCCCCGCTCAGCATCGAGAGCCGTATCGTCGCGAATGGTGTCAATCTGCCCAACTTCGGACGACGTTTCATCCCGCCGGGTACGGCACGTATCGGTTCCGGCATAGCCAACATCGACGTGGCCGCGCTCTATGCTCCGCCAGTCGGAACCCCGCTCACGAAGATCGATCCCGCTGCAATCGATGCGCATGGAACCGTGAGCGCGGTCCGTCTTGCACTCGATACGCCAACGCTCGGGGCTCCATTGACCGATGTCAGCGGCAGTGCGACCTTCACATCCGACTCGGTAACCGGGAACTATACCGGAGCCTATTCCGGCGTGAAGTTTGCGATCGGTGGCAGCCTGCTCGGACTGCTGAAGCGCGTTCCCGGGGGAAGCGCCGCTGGCAGTCCGCCCGTCAAAATCGCGATCGCCTCTCCGACCGTCTCGCTGCATGGCACACTTCCGAATGCCGATTTCGCCGTGCTGCTGCGCGCCGCACACCTGCGCCAGCATTTCCCACGCATTCCGGCGAGCACGCTGCAGGAACTCGGTCGCATCACCGGGCACGGCAGCCTCGACTTCCAGATCGCCGGCGCACTCGACAATCCCACTGCGACGCTCAAAAGCTCTGTCCAGACGGCGAATGCCTGGGGATATGGGGCAAAAAATCTCGTGGTCGATGCCCTGCTTGACAACCGCATCGTCAATGCCGACGTACGCGGCCAGGTCGCAGAGGGGAATGTCGTCGCCCGCGTTCGCATCGGTTTCAATGCACAGACGCCCTTCGATGTCGAGGCGCACGGCAGAGGCGTCCAACTTGCTGCAGTGCGCCCGCTCGCCGACCGAAGGATCGCCGGAAAGGGCGACATCGATGCAACGATCCGCGGGCAGGCCGGGCGGACGCCCTACATCAGCGCACAGGCGCTGTTCGGCGACGTCAAAATCAACAATCAGCCGCTGCGCTCGGTCTACGCGCGCGCAGCAACGGTCGGAAGGCAGTTGGTCGTTCGACAGATACGCATCGAGGACGAGAAGGGCTTTGCGCTGGCTTCCGGCACTGTCGATCTCTCCACCCGCAAGCTCGCGCTCAACGTCGAGGCAGACGAGCTGAACCTCGGCACACTGCGCCGCGCGCTGATGCCGAATGCAGGAAATCCATCCGGGGCTGCAACCCATGCTAAGGGAAGCGCCACTGCGAGCACACGCGCCGGCAACCGAACGTCTGCCGCCGGGCAAAAAATCGCTCTCGGACAAAGGACGAAATCTGCAGCGGCTACTCCTCCTGCCGGTACGATAATTGCTGTCAGTACGAAGCCCACGATGCTCGATGTCAGCCAGCTCGAAGGCATCGGCTACCTGCGCGGCGCTATAGGCGGCACGCTGGACAAACCGGTCGCGCAGGGCAAACTCAGCGCGTTCGGGGTTTCGGCAGGCATGGCGGGTGTGGACAAAGTGACTGCTGAGTTCACGGTCTCACGTTCGCTGCTGACACTCGCCGGACAGGCGGAACGCTATCCCGGCGCAGTCACTTTCGAAGGAACGGTTAGAGAGCCGCTCAATCCTGCGCCGCGTATCGCTTTCTCTGCGAGTGCCGAAAAACTCGACATCGCCGACCTGCTGCACCTCACCGGCATCAGCCTGCCGCAGACGCTCCCGTTGTCTGGCAGTCCCGCCCACGACAAATACATAATTCTTGGCACGGTCTCCACCGATGCTGTCCAGATCGCTGGCACACCGACATCGCTGCAGATTCAGGCGCCGTTTACCCTCAGCCTCAACCAGACATCAATCAATGGACTGCCGATCGACAGCGCAACGGTTCGCGCACGATATATCGCCAAATCGCTGCAAATCCTCGATGCGAAGATAGCGCTTGCCGGAGGCACACTCACGGCGACCGGCACTGTCGGAACCGACGGGCAAGCTCTGCTCGACGTCACAGGCTCATCGCTCGACTTCGCGAAACTGGCGGATGTGCTGCCCGATGCCCTGCCTGCCGTCCTCGCGGGGTCGGCGAACATTCATGCTGTCGTGCGCGGAGCGATTTCCGATCCACATGCCGCTGCCACCTTCGCCGTCAGCGGTCTCACGATCGACGGGCTGCCCGTCGGTGCGGTGGAAGGCAGCCTCGATTATGCCGACAAAGAGATCACAGTTCACGATACCGGCATTGGAGAGCCCGTCGCTGCTGCGTCAGCCGTACTGATTGCTCCCGCCTCCGTCGCCGGACCATCCCCGAACACTGTTCACGCTGTGCCCACCCACAAAAACGTGGCTGTTCTGCCCGCAGCTGGCCTTCGAGAAATCACGATTCCGAAGCTGGTTTACAACTTTGACGACGGCGGCATTGCCGGTGACATTCGCCTGAACAGTCTGCGGCTGCAGCGCGTGCGCAGCCTGTATGAGAGCAGCGCTTTTGCTGCCACCGACACCGGCAAACAGATTTCCGATACGCTCACCAAACTGGGGAGCCAGTTTGCAGGCACAGTCGATGGCAGCGCGCATATCATTGGAACCGCGTCTGATCCACAGGTGGATGTCGATTTCCATGCCGCTAATATTCAGGTTCAGTCCCACCTTGTTGCAGCGATTCGCGGCAGCGCCCTGATCACTAAAAAATCGATCGTCAGTCCCTCTCCTTTTCACCCGGACGACTTCGTTCGCATCGAAAGCGAGGACGCCACGATCGACGCGAAAAATATTTCTGCGGTCTACGATGGCGACGTAACCGCCGACGTCAGCGCGTACAATATCAAGCTCGACATTCTGAAACGCTGGATCGATCAGCAGAACCTCAATGACCTGAGCGGCGAGGGGGATATCCTCTTCACTGTCTCCGGCAGGACGAAAGCGCCGGTCTTCGATGCCTCGGTCAGCCTGCGGGATGTCACCTATCGCGATCAGGTTTTCCGCCGTATCGAAGTCTCTCATGCTGTCGTGACACAGAAGCAGATCACGATCGACGACATCGCGGTCGTCAAAGTCAGCAAAGACCTGAAGACACAGAAAGAGTATCGCTTCGATGCCAACGCACACGGTTCGATGGACTTTTCCTGGAAAGCGCCCTTCGTCACGAAGGACACGCGCATCAATGCCGAGATCGTGCTGCCCGAGCAGGAGTTCAGCTCCTTTGCTGCCTTCACACCCTCTGCCAGCCAGTTTGATGGGCGTTATTCGCTGCGTCTCGGCATCACGAATACGCTTGGAAATCCGCGCCCGACCTCCGGCGCGATGCACGTCGAGAGCAAAAGCCTCCCGATCGGGCGTATGCGGCTGCTCGATCTGAACGGTACGCTGACCCTCGTCGGCGACCACATTCATGCGGTAGACGGTTTTTCGGCGCGTACCCAGCTTTACACAAACCGTAACCAGCCAGACACCAAGCACATCAGCGACCCGTTGATCCTCAGCGGCGACCTTGCGATCAACCCCGCCGATCGCGACCGTTTTCCCGGACTGAGGCTCAGTTCGTCACGGCTCTACTTCGATGCGACACCGATCCCGGGCGCGAAGAACGGCAGCATGCGCGGCACGGCAAACGTCGGGCTCGACTTTACAGGCTCGCTCAACGATCTGACATTGTCTGACCTGACGATCGGCGGGCTGATCAGCGTCGAGGAAGCATTATTTTCGCCGCCGGGCGGGTTCGAGGGCGGCTCCGGCAACGGACTTCCACTGCCGATCAATCCCAGTTTCGATCTGACCCTGCTGCTGGGCAAAAATGTGCGCGTCTCGAACTTGCTGATCAACGCGCGCACCTCCGGTGAGGCGACCTTGAAGGGACATCTCTTCGAAACAGCGGATACGCCCGTGGCAGTCGTCGCTCCCGACAATACGACGATCATTCCTGTGGCTCCCGGAAGAAAGACAGCAGTCGCGGAGGTCGCAGCAGCCCCCGAACGCAAACTCGGTCTGCGTCTCTATGGAAAACTCCTGCTCGAAGAAGGCAAACTGAATCTGGCGACCGCGCGCTTCAATATTGTGCCGCCGGGCTTGCTGACGCTGACCTATCCAATCCCCGACGAAGCGGACCCAACGCGATCCACCCTGGGTATCGACGTCGATCTCAAGGCGCAGGGCTCTTTGACCGCGAACTCACAAAGTGGCATTCGCAAAAACTATCGCATCACCGTCACCGCAGCCGGACCGATCACCGGGCAGGTAACGAATCCTCTGACGGGAGAATCACGCCTCGCACTGAATTTCTCTTCCGATCCCGGCGATCTCGCCGTCAACCAACTTGGTCTGCAGCAGCGCCTCGCAGGCGTGCTCGGGGGCGATGCAGTCGGCCAGTTCGGGCGCAATCCGGGTCAGGTGATCGCGCAGCAGTTCACCAATATTCTCACGAGTTCCGTCCTGCCTTCGATCTTCGACAAGCCTGCCGAAGCGCTCGGTTTCGAGGAGTTGTCGCTGAACTACGACCCGATCCAGCGGCTCAATCTGATCGTACGCCGCAGGCTGGTCGGGCCGCTCTACCTCAGCTACAATCGGACGCTCACCAATACACACGAGACATACGATTTGAAACTGAGCCTTCGCTTCCGGGATCGCTACCAGTTGTCTTATGATGTGGACGATGTGAACACTCAGCGCATCCTGCTGGAAGGATTCTTCCGGTTTTAAGGCGAATTGAAGGGTGAATACCAGGAAGCCATGCAGTTCGAGGCTGTGAAAGTTCGCGCAGCGGGATACGCTGTGATGATTCCCGATGGCAGTCGAAAAACCCATTTTTGAGAAAAGCGCGTTTTTCTACCTTTAAGACTGTAACAATCGGCAGTAGTCTGCGTCCTATACGAACAGTCCTGTATGGTAACATTCGTCGTAAACTCATACTCTGCAGGACAGCGTTTACGGAAGAGCAGCAGCAAAAAGCTTCGACACTCGACACGGATATCCTTGATGGAAGGGCGCATACAGTGCTGGGGAACAGCGCTGAGAAGGAAGGACTATCTTCCTGTGCGCCGGAATTAATCTCATGTCGCTCAGCCTGACCGGGCAGACAACACGCTTTCCAATGCCGCAGCGCACTTCTGTCCGAAATCGGGTAGACTGTGATGACCTGAACACGAATCCGCCCGCGCCGGTGAACGCTCCGGTCGCGATGACGGAAGAGGGTCCGCGCCGTAAAGCGGTTGCTCAGACGATGGCTGCTGCCAGCGCAGCGCCTCCTGAAGACGTAGACCGTCATCTGGATTTCGACGCACTCGTCGCAAAATACGAAAAAAAGATTTTCAACGTCATCTACCGCAAACTCGGCGATTATGAAGACGCAACCGATCTGACTCAGGAGACATTCATCAACGCCTTCCGCCACTTCGACCGTTTTCGCGGCGAGGCGAAGGTGTTCACATGGCTCTATCAGATCGCGCACAACCTCTGTATCAATAGAATGCGCCAGCGTGACAGACAGCGCTCTCTGCGGGTGGAGTCGCTCGATCAGCCGCGCGACACGGCAGCCGAGGATGGCGCGACGCGGGAGATCGCCGACTGGACGGGTTCGCCCCAAAACGTACTCGAGGACCGCGAACTGCGCCAGCGTATTTATGCAGCGATCGATTCACTGCCGCCGGACTATAAAGAAGTCGTTCTGCTGCGCGAGTTTCATGATCTGTCCTACAGTGAAATCGTGGACGCGACCGGGCTCTCGCTCGAAAATGTCAAGACACGTCTGCTCCGCGCGCGCGCGATGCTGCGCCGAAAGCTGGAGCCATACTACCGTCCCTGAGGGCATATAAACAATATCGGGCGTGTCCGGGAGCACAGTCTGCTCCGTTGCCTGCCCGATTGTTCGCTCCAAGTCGGTATGGGAATCGCGATGGAAGCCGCTCTCATCCGATAAATCAAAACTGTTTTCGGTGTGCTTTTCGCTCCTGGGGTCTGTAAATATTCAACTTCCCGATAGAGAAAATGGCGCAGCAAGCAGCGCCCCTGTGAACTTTGTCGGGCACAGCAAGCAGCGCCCCTACAAATATCCGGGAGATTATTCTCTTACAGTCCCTTAGCAGCACTTTGTTTCGTGCCTGTGCTACTGTTGTCCTCTCCGTTCTCCAGCCGCCTGAAGATGTCACCTGTATGCTGCCTGCCAACTCGGCCCGGAAGCGGAAGACGGATGTCGTCTGCCCGCAGGCTCTTTGTTGTCGCCTGCCCGGCAGCGGGCAGTGGTTTACTGCACGACTTCGAAAGGCGCAGCCCGCACAATAAATACCGCAGTACGCATCGGCAGCAGGGCATTGCGAGCGCCCTTCTGGAGAGTGCAAGCGCATTTCTGGAGATTGCAAGCGAGCAAAGCGTCGTGAAATACAGCGAAAAACAGTGTGTAACTTAAATGCTCAGACCGTTTCTGAGTGGATATTGCCGGGGACAGTCCTGGCTCCGCCGGACAGTGGACACTGGTATCCCGCAGCATGAAAGTGTGAAGGAGAATTGGAATCCGTGATGAAAAGACGTAATCGCAATAAACGGCGTGTCTCGCCCCTGCTGTTCGCCACTACGCTGCCGACGATTGGTCTGACGCTGTGCGCTCGCATGGATAGCGCGTCGGCCCAGACTGCGGCCGGGCAACAGTCGAAGCAGACTCAGCGCGTAAACTCAGCCAGCGCTGCACCCGAGATCGACATATGGGAAGCACATTCCACCGAGTTCCTCGCTGGCATCACTGAGCAGGAATGGAAGAGCAGAGCACTGTATGGCACAGGGTCCAATGTCAGCGTTCCTGAGCGGACACTGTTTGGTCAGTCATCCTCTGATCAAGCGATATTTGATCCAGCGATATTTGATCGAACAGCATCGGCACGAACAGTATCTGATTCTGCTGGCAGCCTGTCCGCTCAGCGGGTATTGGATGAGGAGGACCAGAAATCGGATGGCAGACCGACACAAAGATTCGTAACCGTCCCCGCTTCTGTAACTGCTCCCGCCAGAGCGCAAACTGCACCGCCCGCACCGACTTCGCCTCAGACAGCTCCACCGGCTCAAACCGCTCCGCCGGTTCAGCCTGCGCCTCCGGTACGACCCACCGGACCCGTGATCAGCGAAATCATCGTCCGTGGCAACAAGACACTCAACAGCACTGCGATCATTTCTTACAGCCGACATAATGTCGGCGACCCATGCCGGGCGGAAACGCTCAACGAGATGCAGATCAATCTGTATGCGACGCAGCTGTTCGGCTTCAACAGCCGCAACGAAGAGGATGCGGTAAAAGTCAGTTCCGAGGAACTGAACGGTAAATGTCGGGTAACGATCGAAGTGGACGAGAACCCGACGATCACCTCCGTCGAACTCACCGGCACCGGACCCATAAAGTCTGAGGAAGTGTCGGCGCTGCTGCACCTCAAAAAAGGAGCCGTCTACAGCTTACTTCAGTTCAACCGCGATGTCGCCGAAATTTCAAACCTATATAGCCGCCGCGGCTATATCGCCATCTTCCCACAGGAATCGGGCATCGATGCTGCCGGTAAATTCATCGTCGTGATTCAGGTCACTCGTGTCGGGCAGATCACCATCACCGGCAACAAAAAGACGCAGAGGCGTGTTATTCTGCGCGAAATAAACACGAAGGTCGGCGACTATTTCAATTCTCAGGTTGTGAACGGCGATAAACGACGCCTGCAAAATCTCGACCTGTTCGACGATATTCGTATCGCTGATCCGCAGATCGATGCATCGCATGTCGGGCTGACGATCAGCGTGGTCGAGAAGCGCACGGGCACGGTGAGCGCGGGCGCGGGCTACAGCAACCGCTCACAGCTCGTCGGTTTTGCCGAGCTTACCGAGTCCAACTTTCACGGACGCGGTCAGGCAGTGAACCTGAGGGCGGAGGTCGGGGGCGTCACGGGACGCAGCAGCATCGAACTCGGCTTTAACGAACCCTATCTCGACAAGTATCACACCGGACTGAACCTTCAGCTCTACGACAAAACCGTCTATCGATTCTCGAACAGCTTCCGCAACCCGCAGCCCGATCAGGGAACGCTGGGCAATGGCAGCCGGTATAATGAGCAGCGCACCGGAGCGACACTTGCTCTGAGCCGTCCATTTCGCAATAATTCCTATATCGCCGGTGTCAGCCTGCGTGCGGAGGATGTCCGTACCGACTCACTCAATCTGCCGATCGAGGACACGCAGATCATCAACAATGGTCCGATCTTCGTTTTTGCCACCAGTCTGCAGCACAGTACCCGCGACTTCAATCTCGACCCGGTCAGCGGCGGTTTCCAGACGATCAACGTGCAGCTCGGCACTGCGAATCTAAAAGCTCCGCGCACACTCTCCGGGCTGGGCATACCGGGCATCTTCGGCAATGTCAATTTCGCCAAAACCGACGTCGATATCAGGCAGTTCTTCAATCTATCCGGCAAAAAACGTGTCAAGCCCAACGACAGCCGCTCCTCGGTCGGCGTACGCCTGCTGCTCGGCGGTTCGACGGGTACGCTGCCCTTCTTCGAACAGTTCTTTCTCGGCGGCGGCGAAAGCCTGCGCGGCTATCGCGACGATCGGTTCTGGGGCAGCAATCGTATCCTCGGTTCGATCGAACTGCGACAGCCGCTGGCAAACAACCTCAAGGGTGTGCTGTTCACCGATTTTGGGGATGCCTGGGGCGGCAGCTACAGCAATGTTCACGTGCTGGGCTTCGAGCAGGGCGGCTTCAAACTCCATGCCAGTGCCGGATTGGGGATACGAGTCGTGACGCCGATCGGGCAGCTGCGCCTCGATTACGGTTATGGCGATGAAGGCGGGCGCACACACTTCAGCATCGGACAGACGTTCTAACCGACCGTATACACCGCATACACCGCATACACCATATACAGTAGATAATCCGATGCATAATTCACCTGTCCCACAGGCAGGAATATGTGGGATCGTACGGGAACTGCCAACAGCGCTTTTTCGAGAGCTTACGTTATTCGTCGAAGTATCCGGTAGGTCGCCAATAGAATGAACTGCGTCGCTGCGTTTCCAACGGAATACACTTTGGCGCTGCGAACCCGGAGTCGCAACGGACTAAAGTCCTGCACTCTGAGCCTTCGGCGAAATGAGCGTTTGCTTCCGTCGGACATGAGGGGCCGCACACAGCGCCCGAGTTTGCATGAGGCGGACAGGTCTGCTATAATATTGAGTCGCAGTTGGGCTAAGTGACAGCGAAATCGCAAAGTGGATTGAAACATATATGAATCACAATCGACTTACAGAGGGAATGCCTCCAAAAACGATTGTTGCGAATTGTCCAAAAGGAAAGGAATCGAACCGATGTCGGAAACACCACGCGGTCTCAGAGCTATCGTGCTCGCCGCCATTGTGCTCTGTATTACCATTTCGCTCACGGGAGCAAGAGGTCAGGATAAAAACGCGGGGCTTCGCTTTGCCAACGTAGACCCTGTGCGACTCAATAACGACTATGGCGCGATGAGAACATTCCGTGAGGATGCATCGAAGCGAGCGGATGCATTCGATGTCGAGCAGCGTGTCTTCAATTCAAATCCGCTGCTGCCAGAGGCGGATCAGAAGACGCTTCTCGATCTAACGCTCAAAGAAAATATCGTGGGCGGTCCCCCGCTTTCGCCGAGTGAGAAAGATACCAAAGCAAAATTGGTCGCGCAGAGTAATGCGCTTTACGATGATGCACAGCGTCTGCAGGGCACCATTTTGGGCAACGTGACCGAAGCCGATAAGAAGAAGCAGGACAGTTACATCAAGGCGAATGCCGATACGAAACTTCGTCTCGATCTGCATCAAAAAACGATCAAATCCGACCTGGATCAGAAATTTCAGGAAATCGATGCCACGTACCAGAAGAACCTGAAAGAAGTGCTGGCGAAAACAGCGAAAGACAAAAACTATGCTGTGATTTTCAATAATCAAGCTGTGCTGTATGCCGAGTACGACTGCACTGACGATGTACTCAAAGCGCTCAACAACAAAAAGTAGGGAGTCGTTTCGGTCGGGAAACTGAAATGCCTCCTTCCCCCGTCCGACCGAGCGTGTGGAAGAGCGACTTCAATCGAAAAGCGGAGACAGAACAGCGTCAGGGGAGGCAAGCTTGCCGGGTACTTTCCGTACCCGGCAAAAAACAAACGTCTTTCCGACGCGTACCGCCCGACGGCCTTTTTCTGAAAATCAACCGCGTGCGAATCAGAGTGTGCCGCTTCTTCCCTGGAAAGTAAAGCACGTTCGGAGTGCAGCGGAGCGTGCCGCTTTCTAAAAATAAAGCACGTTCGGAGTGCAGCGGAGCGTGCCGCTTCTGCCGTCTGGAAGACGCCTGCACTTTGATGCCGGAGTTTCTAATTCCCGGATA
>Ga0123337_10006481_pt1 | contig 11160 bp, 8 predicted proteins | sample frozenSSSSmetaG_FD_89792 | JGI IMG/M metagenome (GOLD analysis project Ga0123337, IMG submission 89792) | Glacier valley bacterial and archeal communities from Borup Fiord, Nunavut, Canada, to study Microbial Dark Matter (Phase II) -... | ecosystem: Environmental > Aquatic > Freshwater > Ice >...
GGAGTCGCACACGTCGTCTCGAAACGAAGAAACGTGCCGGTCTACGCAAGAAGTTGCGTTCTCTCTCTCCTGAGTAGGCTAGCTCTTTGAAAGAAATGGAGAGGAACCGCAGAAGTTTTCCCTACATAACTGTGATGCTTCCCTTTACAATGTGAGCTATACTAACTAGACATAACAGTATTACTGGAAATATGTCGATACACAAACTATTTCCAGCTACCACCTGAAAAGCTTGGGGGATACTATGGGTGCAAACGGGTGGCGTGATGATACTTCTGCTGATTTTGTTACAGCGGCGTATGACGGAGAGTATACCAGCGCAAAAACATTCACAACGGACGAGTTAGCGATACATACGCCGCCTGTTCTTGCCGATGATGAAGAAGAATTTGACACAACCTCGGCCACCGCGTGGTGTGAACGTGGCGACCTCTTGCGCGCTCTTGAACTGTTCGATTTTGCCCTCGAAGCCTATGAGCAAGCAACCCTCCTCGCCGTCTCATATATTGATGTATATCTCCGTAAAGGCGATCTCTATAGTACACTTGGGCAGTGTCAAGAGGCGATAGCGGCATTTGAGCAGGTGTTGCTATGTGAGCCGGAGCATGTGTACGCCTTGAATAGTAAGGCGACCCTCCTGTATCGCCAGGGACGCTATCCACAGGCACTACTCTACTATGAAAAAGTGCTGTTGCTCTCCCCCCACGAGGCGACCTTTCATTATAACAAAGCCGTCGTGCTGGCAACCACTGAACGTTACACGGAGGCTCTTGTTGCTTACGAGCGGTGTATTCGTCTGAACCCTGCCGATGCTCACGCGCATAATAACCAGGGGAACGTATTCTACAAGCTGCACTTTTACCAAAAAGCGTTGGCGGCATATGAGCAGGCAACGCTACTGGACGCTACCGAGGCCATCTTTTTCGAGAATAAAGCGGCGGTCTTGATGTTCCTCAATCGTTATACAGAAGCGTTGGCCTCCTACGAACATGTGCTTGCGCTCGATCCAGCGAATACCGCGATGCAGAAATGCAAAGGGGATGCGCTGGCCCTTCTGTTGCGTTACGAGGAGGCGATTGCCGTTTACCACCACGCGCTTGAACAGACGCCGAATGTGATGCCTATTTATCACGCGTGGGGTCGCGCGTTATGCGAGCTGACGCGGTACGAAGAGGCACTCGCGCTGTACGAAAAAGCCCTTGTGTGTGACGCCGATGACCCAGAAACTTACTGGGCAAAGGGTACGCTCCTCTGGAAACTTGCCCGTTACGATGTGGCGATGGTCGCCTGTATAGCCGCGATAGAACGTGCCCCACGCTATAAAGAGCTGTTGTGCTTCCTGACAATCATACAACCGGATGAGTAGAAATGAGTATAGTAGCTTTTTACCTCTATATGCTTTTTGCTCTGCTATTCGTACTCCCAGCGCATCGTCTGTAGCAGGTGCTGAAACGATTGTGAGGCATGACGGAAGCGTTCGGGACCGCTAAAGCCGTGAAATTGTCCCACGCTGGCGAGGTGTGGCTCTAGCGCGAAAAACCCGTCGTAGCCATTTTTGCGGAGCCGTTCCAGGATATCGGGCCATCGCGCCTCGCCTTCGCCCGCCGCCACAACGCTTCCGTCGGCCAGCGCGTCCTTTACATGCATGTAGTGTAGCCAGGGCGACAGGGCTTCGTAGGCGTCGGGAAATGGAACCTGTTGACACTGAATGAAGTTCGCCGGATCAAAGGCGGCCTGAAAATGCGGGTCGTCGATCCCCGTGAACAGGTCAACGCAGCGCGCAATCGTGTCCCCATAGATATCTTTTTCGTTCTCGTGCAGCAGTGTAACATTGAAGATGCGAGCGTACTTGACCATTTCTTGTAGTCGCGCGTGAACCTCAGCGCGCCACTCTTGTGGGTCAACAAACTCTCCACTTTCCGCGTCCTCTGCCGACATAGCGGGTGGATAAAAAGAAAAGATGCGAATATACTGCGCTTGAAAGTTGTGCGCTAGCTCTATCGCCCGTTCCAACTTCTGCCACTGCGCGCTGAACGGTTGCGTAATTGAGACCTTGCCGAGTGGCGAGGCAATACACGCAACACCTATGTTGTGCTTGTTGAGCGTTTGCGTGATGGTCATGATCTGCTGATCGCTCAGGTCAAGCACGTTTGTACCCCACACGCCGCGCAGGTCTATATACGCGATATTTTCGCTTTGGAGAACCGCGATCTGTTCGTCGAGGTCGTCGGAAATTTCGTCCGCGAAGGCTGACAGGCGAATCATAGTATGATCTCCTTGTGTGTGCGAACCGATTCATAAATGCCCAGAATAATATCAACGGGGTGACGTGCGGCGTTCCCGTCAACAAGTGGCGTTCCGTTTGCCCTAATAGCACGAATCATGTCCGCGATCTGTAGCGCGTGACTATGCGTTGAAAGCGCGGCGGGATTTTGCGCCGTTGCGCCTGTACCCTTTTGGGTTGGTCGTGCCGTTTGCAGGTTCGTCCCGTAATCGCTGGCCGCCTCCTGTTCGTCGCGGGCAAGGTGCAGATAGCCAATCTGATCGTTCTCGATACTAGCCGATCCCTTGTCGCCAAACACTTCAACCCGTGTCGTCACTCCTGGATACGCCCCCGTTGTCGCGGCGATAGTGCCAAGCGCACCATTCGCGAAGCGGAGGACCGCGACGCCCACATCTTCCGTCTCCATCGTGTGAACAAGCGTATCGGTGTAGGCATAAAGGCTTTTGACAGGACCCATGAGCCATTGTAGCAGGTCAATCGAGTGAATGGACTGGTTCATGAGGACGCCGCCGCCATCAAATTCCCACGTGCCGCGCCATGCCCCACTGTTGTAATACGCCTGCGAACGCCACCAGGGGACAAGCGCGTTCCCCATAACGAGCCGCCCCAATGCCTGTTCTTGTACCAACTTGTACACCTGTTGCGTCGCAGCATCAAAACGGTGCTGACTGATAACCGAAAGCTTCACGCCCATTTCTTGTTGCGTGTGAAGCATTTCATCAATCGCCACCTGCGAAATCTCGATAGGCTTTTCGATGATAACATGGCGGCCTGTGTGCATTGCCTGACGCGCGTGTTTGCCATGTTCGCCACTTGGGGTACAGATTGTGACGACATCCAGGCGTTCGCGCTCCAACATTGCCTGAATATCCCCATACGGGGTGACGTTGTATTTGGCGGCGAGCTTGTGCGCCCTCTCAACAACGGGGTCGGCGACTGCGACAAGTTGCGCGTCTGCCAGGCTGCTGATGGCCTCGGCGTGTGTGGGGCCAATAACACCGCACCCGACAATGCCGAAGCGTAGTGGTTCGGTCATGCTATGGTTTCTCCTTCTTTTGTAAGCACATGCTTCACCTCATCGAAAAATTTGGTAAGTGCATAAATCGCCGCGCTGTCATCGCCGTGTACAAGCAAGAGGGAGCAGTGCCGTCCCTGCTCAAGCATGGCCTGCCACGTACTGATTGCCTGTGCCTGTAGGAATTTATCGTCGTATGCCCCCAGGATGCTGTGCTGATGGGTGTGAAGTAGGATGCGAAGGCTAATTACAGCAGGGGGACCATCCATCTCGCTCTGTTCGGTTGAGTGGTACGCGGCGGGTGCTTGGCGCAGCTTGATTGGGACGCCGAGCAGTGTATTGCCGATTGTGTGTATCTGTGTCTCAAGCAACGCGTGTAACTCTGGTGACGCAACGCCGTTAAAGGTGCAATCGAAATAGGAAATAGCCCTGTTATTTAGGCTTATTATTGTATCGGCAAAGAGTCGAGCGGGTGTAGAGGGACGGTTTGGAGCCTGTGCTATCCTTGCTGCGAACAGTGCTAGTAGGCTGTCAGCAATTTGCACGGGCCAGTTTTCCAGTACCTGTAACGGATTTGGTTGAGCGCGCAAGAGACGCGCCCGCGTTTTGTAGTTCTCAACCGCCGGTTGACCTGCGAAGGTGATGTTGTGCAGATAGCCATACAGGGCCATGCAAAGTTGCCACCCTAGAAAGCTTGTGACAAGGGCGGCGAGTCGCGCAAGCGGCTCTCTGTCCGCGAGATAGGACTGAACAAGCTGGAAATGGGTTTCAGGGGGTACTCCTTGTGCTGTCGCCTGCACCGCGAGTGTGCCAGCAGTACGAAAGTTTGGGGCCAATGATGCAAGAGGTTGTGTTGCGAAGACGACAATCCCTTGTCCTCCTTTGCCGAGGCTCTCTTCCATGAGCTGCTCAATCCATTGCAGGAGCGGTTGCCATTCACGCGGCATGGTCAGTAGGAGCCGACACGCGCCGTTTGTGCTGGCGTCGCTTAATGCTGTAGCTAGTCCCACAAACGGCGATGTAGCGGTACGGTTATGCTGCTGCCATGCCTGTTGCAACACAGAGCGTAGTTGGCCCGTCGCGGACGAGAGGCGCGTGAGATAGAGGGCGGCGGGCAATAAAAAAACGCGGGTGGTGGGTGCGCTCATGCGGCCACCCGTTCCCGTGCCGCCGTCGAGCTGTAACGGGAGCGTGGGGACCGCGTACTGTTTTGCGAATGTGTCAAGATATGAAGTGGGAAGCGTCATAATCAGTAGATGCTGTGCGGGCGGGAGCTGTGCCTGTTGGAGTAGCGCGGTAAACCATGTAAGGTGCGTGATTGGCTCCTCCGAAGTTATACCCATTGAGACGCCAATCATCATTACGTCTGTCAGGAGTGTACGCAAAAACGCACCATCTGGTGAGGTCTCCGTCGATAGAGGAAGATTTTTATGTTGGGCAAGAATACGTACAAGGCCGTTGAGCGCGGCTGGGTCGGTGCTGTCCAATGGGTGTAGCGTGATAAATTGCTCATCCTGTCCCCCGTGTTCCCCGCCAAAGCCCAGTTCGACCAGTACACGTACTGTTATAACAGAGCCGCCCATACCGGCCCAGATGACGTGACGAATACCCTTCTTCCAGATGGCCCGTGCCTCGGCCTCCACCGTTTCCAGGTGCGTTGGCTGTTGGAGGAGTCGCGCGATACCTTCGACCCAATCGAGCTTAGGGACGCCGTTTTCGCTACCCAACGCCGCCATACGTCCCGTTTGTGTGTGTAGTTGACCCAGCGCATCCTCGGCAAGCAGACGCTGTAGGGATGGTGATATATGCTGTTGATCGTATAATTCCATGCGTCTTTCTTTCTAGTTTGTGAGCCGATACAACATTTCGCCGGCATGAGGCACGAATAAAACACCCTCATCTTCGCGGTTTTGCCATGCCTGCGGATTGATTTGCTTGTGATCGAGATAGCCAAGAGCGACACGTGTGCATCGTTCGGCGGGGATGCCCGTCGCAAGCGTAACGCGAATACGCGGCCTCTCTAGTCCGTTTTCAAACGTACCCATTCCTTTTACATGGGTGCTGTGGGCCAAGATGCTGCCGGGGATATCTTTGAAACGTTCCCACTGCTTCGTGAAATAGTCGCGAACATGATAGCCCACTGCGTCTATAAGTTGGCCGTGTATGTATGATATTTCGGTGATATGGGGCGCGTAGATGATAACCTCGCCGCCGTCCGCGATGACTGGCTCGGTTTTGTACATCGCCTTTGCCGCCGTCCACAGGTCGTCGTATATGGGTGAGGGGACAGAGAGTACACGGGTGAACGGGGTTGTAACGGGGATGATGTTGAGTTGCGCCGAGAGGTCAGCGGCCACGCTCCACGCCTCTTGATAGTCGCCAATCGCCAGGCCGTGCAGGGCATCCCCTTTCAGGGCAAAGGCCATACACAGCAACGGAAGCTCAACGAACGCTGCGGCACGATGAATAACGCGGCGCACAGGTGTATCCTTGACCCCAATTGTGTGCATGCTTGTGACAAGTGCGCCGAGCCAGTGGGTAAAGTTGATAATATCCGGCCCCGCAATACCGGGGAAAAGATATTTCGCGCCGCCAGAAAAGCCCGCGACTTCGTGAGGAAAGACGGGGCCACAGATAATCAACTGATCATATGCGAAGATAAGGCGGTTGAGTGTAACGGGTACGGCATCCACAAGGCGGCCCTGTGTAAGCTGCTGGGCCTCAGCGCGTGAAATCGTGCCGATAGTTGTTAGTTGCTCCGACTGTGACCAGTGATGGTTAAAAATAGTAACGTTGGGATACTGTTCTGCCCGTGCCTCTGCGGAGACGCCAACCAACCGCGCGATTGCGGCCTCATCCAGCGGCGGGTGTGTGCCAAGCGCGATCAGGTAGTCGAGCCGAGCCACACGACGCCCAAGCTCTTCATAGAGCAGACGAAAAAAGAGCGGAATGGGAGCGGTACGGGTGCTATCAGGTATGATGACCAGGACACGCTTTCCCGTTATGGGCAACGTGCTACACGCCCGCGCGACCAGTTGCCGTACATCGTCGTGTGTCAAGGTTACGTTTGTTGAGCCTTTGCTATAAAGCATCTGTGTTCCTCTAAGAGACCGTAAAGGTCGCCCTGCGCTATCGTGTTACACGCCACCAAAGGACGAGAAGCCCCCATCAACGGGAACAACAATGCCTGTGACGAACGCGGACGCGGGACTTGCGAGCCAGAGCAGCGTCCCAATTAAATCCTCTGGTACGCCAAGCCGACCCATAGGGGTATGCGAGATGATGGTCTGGCCGCGTGGCGTGAGTTCGCCGCTTTGGGCGTCGGTGAGTAGGAAGCGGTTCTGTTCTGTGAGGAAAAAGCCTGGCGCGAGGGCGTTGACCCGAATGTGGGGACTGTACTCCTGCGCCATGTGAACGGCCAACCATTGTGTGAAGTTGGTTGTTGCCGCCTTTGCCGCGCTATATGCTGGAATACGGGTAAGGGGACGATCCGCGCTCATTGAAGTGATATTGATGATGCACCCGCGTTTTTGCTCCGCCATGCAGCGCCCAAATGCGCGACAACTCCGCACCGTTCCCATAAAATTCAAATCAAGCACAGCGTCTGAGGCGTCGATGCTGATATCGAAAAACGAACGCGTCCCCGTTGTTGTCGCGAGTGGATTGTTGCCGCCCGCCGCGTTCACGAGGATAGCAGTTGGGCCAAAGGCACGCATGACTTGCTCGGCGGCGCGTTCAAGGGCGTCACCATCGGTAACGCTACAGGCGATACTGATCGCCTCTCCGCCTGCTGCGCGAATAGACGCGACCACGCCTGTCGCCGTTTCCGCATGTAAGCTGATAATAGCGACCCGTGCACCCGCGCTCGCCAAGCCGTGTGCCATCGCGCCACCTAGCGCGCCGCTACCACCAGTAATAACAGCGGTTAAGCCATCCAAGCGAAAGAGTATATCTGTCATGCCACGCTCCCTTTGTCTGCGCTCTTTTGTTGCGTGCATTCGACGAAACACTCTTATTGTACAACCAATTCTCACGCACCGATTGCGCTATGCTCCTCGATAGAGTCCCGAAGTGCTTGCAAGTGAAAGGGCTTTTGGAGAATTTTGACCTCTGGAAACTGATCTTGAATATTCGCTAGATCGGTGCTATTAATGGCAGACATAACAATAAGCGGAAGTTCGGGTCGTGTGATACAGAGATAGTTGATGATCTCGACGCCCGAAATGCTGCCAGGCAACAGGACATCGAGCAGGACAATATCAAATGGGTCTGGCTTTGTGGTGGTATAGTTGCCTGTAAGTTCCTCAAGAAATGCCCAACCCTCGCGGTAGATGGTGGGGACATGTCCAAAGCGTTCGAGTGTTTCAGACAACATACCACAGATCAACGCGTCGTCTTCTACTACGCCTACTCTCATACCGTTCACGCTTCCTTTCGCTGTTACGCTCTCTGTTCCGCGCCGCGTCGTTTTTGCATCATGCATGAAGAGACATGGTGCGTTCTTCCCTTCTTTAGTAAGAAGCCTATAGTACAGAGTATGCATCAGAGACCTAAATCGGTACAATAGCAAGCACACAACAACTAAATGACAACTTTTTGCGGAATGGTAGCAACAGGGTAGGGTTTTCTGCGAATAGAGCGGTTTCTGATGGTAAAAGGGTACGTAAACCTGTGGCTAGGGTATGAACGCAAGTTGCGCGGCTAGCTGTAAACGAAGGTAGCAGAAGCAATCGTCCTTTTCTCCTTACAGAACAACCCGCCATAGCTGTGCCCCTATTGGCGGTAAACTGTTTAGTGGAAGCGTACCATGTAGCACGCTCGCCTCTTGTCCAGTGAGCAGTTCTTGTAGCCGCGTGCCATCCGCGAGACCTGCATGTGAGACAGGAAGTGCTGTCAGGCCATCGGCTGCCCGTCGCGCGACGATCAGAAGCCGCTCCTGTGCCGCTTCGCGGAGAAACGCCAGTGTTTCGCCAGCAGCGTACAGGGCCTGAAAGCCACCTGTGCGAAGGGCGGGTGCTGTGCGACGTTCGTGGATGAGCCGTTGGTACAGGGCGCGGCGGGTCATGTTCCACTCTTGCGGGTTCCAGGGCATACAGCGGCGGTTGTCTGGATCATGTCCGCCCGCGAGACCAATTTCATCGCCGTAGTAGACATTGGGTACGCCTGGATAGGTGAAAAGGAGCGTTACGGCAACGTGTATCAACGCCTCGTTGCCTGCGAGAATAGTTTGCAGACGTGGTGTGTCATGACTTCCTAGCAGGTTGAACTGTTGCATCGCGATTTGCCAGGGGATTGCAGAAAGAAAGGCGCGCCACTGGAGCAGGAGCGACTCTGTGGACAGCATGGGCCGTTCCGTTTGTGGAATAGCAAGTGAGTCCGCGTCTTCATAGCCAATGAGCCATTGCAGCAGAGGGAGACTAAAGCCGCGATAGTTCATGGTTGCGTCGAGTTCATCGCCTTGTAATTGCGCGGAACCATCAAAAAAGTGTTCGCCAATCAAATACATCGCGGGTGCTTCGGACTTGACGGCGCGTCGAATGCCGCGCCCAATCTTATGCTCTAGCTGGCTCTCGCCTTGACGGGCAAGCATGTTTGCCACGTCGATGCGCCACCCATCGATACGATATGGGGGACGTAACCAGTGGCGCATAATCGCGTCCTCGCCCGCGTACATCTCTTCACGCAACCGTTCGCTGCGATAGTTGAGTTTGGGCAAACTTCGCACCCCAAGCCAACTCTCATACTTGTCCGGCGTCGCGCCAAAGGTAAAATACTCTTTTGTTTCGGCCTTCGGGTCTTGCTGGGCCGCGAGAAACCAGGAGTGCAGGGCGCTACAATGGTTTGGGACAATATCGAGCATGAGCTTCATGTCGTGTTCGTCGAGTGCCTCGCGGAGAGCGATTAACGCATCCGCTCCCCCGAAGTGCGGGTCAACTTCACGGTAGCTGGCGACATCGTATTTGTGGTTGCTAGGTGAAGTAAAAATGGGTGTGAGATAGAGGGCAGAGACGCCCAGTTCTGTCAGATAGTCCAAGTGCTGCACGATGCCTTGCAGGTCGCCCCCAAAGAAAACGGCGTTGCCGGCTGCTCCCCTTTGCGCCGGCAACTCGCCCCAATTCTGTGGGATAACGGGGTAGCCATAGCACGAATACTCGCCCTCTTGCACGTTGTTGTGGCTATCACCGTCCGCGAACCGATCAGGAAATATCTGGTAAAAGACCGCATCCTGCACCCAGGAGGGCGCGTGGTAACGGCTAAGAAATTTGAAATCGGTTGCATCCGTCGGGGTATGTTGCACCATGCCGTTGGCGGTAAGCCACCAGTTGCCCTCGGCTGTTGTAAGCAGGAAACGGTAGTTTGTGTGGAGCATGTGCAGGCGCAGATGCGCCTCCCACCAGGTAGAAAGTCCGTCGTCCAGGACTTTTTGCATGGGAAGATGGTGCTGTTCGCCGTCTGGAATCGTGCGGACAAATAGCTGCGTAATGGGTGCATTGTTTGCGGTACGCACCCTTAGTCGAATCTGGTGTGGGGTCCTGGTCGGGTCAAACTCGACATAATAGGGCGAGCCGTCGTGGTGGACACTTTGTACCCAATGGGGATTAGACATATGAAAAACCTTTCGTATTCTTTGAGATGTAACCCGATTGCGGGGGGGCAACGACTATATGTGTAGGGGAGACCCTTGTGATCTCCCTGTTTACGGTGTTGTCGGAAGATATTTGGGGCCGCGTCGCACCTTTGTGGCCTGCTCAAACGCGTAGGCGAGCTTAATCAGGGTTGGCTCACTATAGGCGCGGCCCAGAAATGTGATGCCTACGGGAAGTTCAAAGGTATAGCCCGCTGGTACGCTGATCAGTGGGTAGCCAGCGAGGGCGGCGGCCTGTTCGCTCCCACCGATGGTGTGGTCGCCCGTGATGAGGTCAATGCACCAGGAGGGGCCACCGCTTGGCATAACCAGGGCGTCCAACTTGTATTCGTCCATCACGGCGTCTATACCCTCCTGTCGTGAGAGGCGTAGATTGTCCGCGAGGGCCGCAAGATATTTTGGGTCGTCGAGCGAGGTTGTGGCCTGTGCTCGTACAAGCAGCTCTTGCCCAAAATAGGGCATTTCTACCCCCGCGTGTGCTTCGTTAAAGGCGATAATATCCGCGAGTGAGCGTATGGGCGTTTCGCTTAAAGCGGCGAGGTATATGTTCAGGTCGGCCTTGAATTCGTGTAAAAGCACCGTTATCTCTGCGTCCGATGCCGCCATTGCCTGCGACGTAGCGATATTGGCGGGGTCGATAATTTCCGCACCCAGTTCGCGCATTGTCGCTAGCGCGGCCTCGGCGATGGCGTCCGATTTGCTATTATAACCAAAGTAGGTGGTGCGTGGAACACCGATCCGTGCCCCTTGCAGGCCATGAGCATGGAGAAACTGGGTGTAGTCGGTGTACGATTTTCCGCTACTTGTCTGCGTCGCGGCATCGTGTGTGTCAATGCCGGTAATCGCGCCCAGTAAGAGGGCGGCGTCGGTTACGGTACGAGCAAACGGGCCAATCGTATCTTGACTGTGGGCAATCGGGATAACGCCCGCTCGACTAGTAAGCCCTAGTGTCGGCTTGATACCAACGAGGCCGTTAGAGGTCGCGGGACAAATAATCGAGCCATCGGTTTCGCTACTGAGCGCGGCGGCGGCGAGATTGGCGGCGATGGCAACGGCTGAACCAGAGCTTGAGCCGCAGGGTGTACGGTCAAGCACGTAGGGATTGCGGGTCTGGCCGCCGCGCCCACTCCAACCGCTCGACGAGGTGGTGGAGCGGAAGTTCGCCCACTCGCTGAGATTGGCCTTGCCCAGCAGCACGGCCCCAGCTTCGCGCAA
>Ga0123337_10006482_pt1 | contig 11160 bp, 9 predicted proteins | sample frozenSSSSmetaG_FD_89792 | JGI IMG/M metagenome (GOLD analysis project Ga0123337, IMG submission 89792) | Glacier valley bacterial and archeal communities from Borup Fiord, Nunavut, Canada, to study Microbial Dark Matter (Phase II) -... | ecosystem: Environmental > Aquatic > Freshwater > Ice >...
TGGCCCGTGCGGCCCTTTCTCACCTCGATGAAGGTGACGAAAAAATTGTTCACCCCGTCGCGGAGCTGTTGGACGTAGGCGTGCTGGTCGGTGGAGCCTTTGTTGCCGTAAACGGCGATGCCTTGGTTCACGACCTTGCCATCGAGATCGTGTTCCTTGCCCAACGACTCCATGACGAGCTGTTGGAGATACTTGGAAAACAGCACGAGCGAATCCTTGTAAGGCAGGACGACCATGTCCTTCTCGCCATTGCCCTTGCACGCGTGGTGCCAGGCGATGGCGAGCTGCATGGCGGCGTTGTTAGCGACGTCCGGCTTGCGGGTTTCCGCGTCCATCGCGGCGGCTCCGGCGAGCAGGGCGTCGATGTCGAGGCCTTGTAGCGCGGCGGGCACAAGGCCGACGGTTGATAGGACGGACGTCCGTCCGCCGACCCAGTCTTCCATCGGGAAGGTGGCGAGGAAACCGAGTTGAGTGGCGTATTGATCGAGCTTCGATCCGGTGCCGGTCACCGCGGCGGCGTGGCGGCCGAAATCGAGTCCCGCGGCTTCGTAGGCGGCCTTCGCCTCCAGCATCCCGTTGCGGGTTTCCGCGGTGCCGCCGGATTTGGAAATGACGAGCACGAGGGTTTTCGAAAGGCCGACGACGGAGAGTTTCGCGATCACCGTGTCGATGCCGGCGGGGTCGGTGTTGTCGAAGAAATAGAGGGGCAGGCGTGCGTTCTGGCCGATGGCTTCGGAAACAAGCTGTGGTCCGAGCGCGGAGCCGCCGATGCCGATGAGCAGGACCTGCTCGAAGGTGCCGCCGGAGGGATTGGTGACCGCGCCAGTGTGGACTTTTTCCGCAAAATTCTTGAGCGCGGCGATCGGCTCGGTGACGGCTTTTTTCAACTCTTCGGTCGGTGCTAGGTCGGCGTTGCGCAGCCAGTAGTGGCCGACCATGCGGCCTTCGTCGGGATTGGCGATGGCCCCGGCCTCGATCGCGGCGATGTCGGTGAACGCTTTTTCAATTTTCGGCGCGAGCGCGGAAATGTAGTCCGGCTCGATGTCCATCAGCGAGAGGTCGAGCGAGAATCCGTGTTGGGGATAGCGGGTGATGTTTTGGTTGTAGGCTTGCCAGGACATGGTGTGTTTGAGTTGAAAGTGATCAGTGAGCAGTGAGCAGAGAAGAAAAATGGTTATGAAAACCAGACGGGCATGGGATAAGCGGGAGTCATGGACTCAATCGTAGGTCAGGATTGATTTGACCGTGTGCGGCAGGAGTTTTTCGCGCCCATTGAGGAAACCCAGCTCGATCAGGACGGAAATGCCGATCAGGTTCGCGCCGAGCAGGTCCAGCAGTTTCACCGCGGCGGCGGCGGTGCCGCCGGTGGCTAACAGGTCGTCGACCAGCAGAATCGACTCGCCGGGTTGCACCGCGTCCTTGTGGAGCTGGACGACGTTTTCGCCGTATTCGAGCGAGTAGGAGGCCTCCAGCGTTTCCCATGGCAGTTTGCCCTTTTTCCGGACGGGGACGAAGCCCGCGCCGAGACGGTCGGCGACGGCGGCGGCGAAAATGAAGCCGCGGGCATCGATGCCGACCACCTTGTCGATCTTCACCCCGCCGGCGGTTTCGCAGAGCAGGCTGATCGACTCGCGGAACAGATCGGCATTGGAAAGGATGGGCGTGATGTCCTTGAAAATGATCCCCGGTTTCGGGAAATCGACCACATCACGGATGGCGGCCTGCAGGGCGGCGGACTTGGACATGCGTGGAGAATCGATTTTTAATCTCAAGAATCAAGAACAGAGGGGGAATGCGATCAAAGTCATTCAAGGACCTCATTGAGTCAGTCGATGATGGCATTGAAAGATTCAATTAACGTAGAGGACGGAAGCCGGGTTAAAACGCGGGCAGTCATGCATGCCCAGCCCGTCCCATCCACAACCCGGCTTTCGGGGGCTTGGTATCGCTGTTGTCACTGGCTCTGCGCGCGGATCTATTTTGAGCGTGTCACGGTGCTGAATCGCGAGAGGTTGGTTGACGATGGGCCAGTCCTGTATGTGGGGCTGCATCGAAACGGCGCGGTGGACGGCTTTGTCTATCATCAGGCGGTGCCGCGCGGCGTGTTTTTGATTTCGACGCAGTTGCTCCGCGGTTTTTTCGCAAGGTTGTTCTTCTGCGGCATCGCCGTCGCGCGGAAGAAGGACGAGGAGGATGCTAGACCGAACGAGGCGGCGCTGCGCCAATGCGTCGATCTGCTTGCGAGGGGCGGGGCGTTGATTGTTTTTCCGGAAGGCACGAGTTCGCTGGGACCCCGCCATCTGCCTTTCAAGAGTGGTGCGGTCAGAATGGCGTTGGATGCTCTGGCGAAAGGTGTGCCGCTGCGCATCGTGCCGCTCGGTATTCATTACGAGAGGGCTTGGGTCTTTCGCAGCAAAGTGGAAATCGTGGTGGGCGAGCCGGTTTCGACCACGCTGTCGGAGGGGTTGAGCGATTTGGGGAAAATGAAGGAAATGAAACACCGCATGAATGCCGCGCTGGAGGCGGTGGGCGCTAATTTCCTGTCGGCCGAAATTCAGGAGACGGCTTCGATTCTGGCCTACGCCGCGACACTCGGGACCAGCCGGAGTTATTTCGCGTCACTCAAAACGATGGAAAACGGAGTGCCGGAACTTCTGCTGGAGCGTTGGCAGAGTTTGTCCGGAGCATTCCCCTCAAACGGGTTGTTGTTGCGGCATCAGGGTGTCCCTCTTTTTCCGGGACGACCTTGGGTGATCTACGCTGCTGCGCTGCTGGTGCTCGGACCGCTGGTGTTAGCCGGGTCACTGGTCAATTTCCCACCGCTGCTGGTGGGTTGGCTGGCGGCTCGGAAACTCGCGGACGATTTGAACGTAATCACGCTGTGGCACATACTGGTTGGTTTGCCGGTGTTCGTGATTTGGTCGGTATTGATGGTCTGTTTGCTCACGGCCGCCGTCGGCTGGGTCTGGGCAACGGGATACGTGCTGCTGACGTTTTGCGCTCTTCAGTCCCTCTATCGAACAAAGAAGGTGGCCGTTTCGGTTTGGAACGGTTTGATGCATCGTTCGCTCGCCCGCCGCGCATGGGAGTTTCACCAACTGCTTTCAGCCAACCTTCCGCCCGAATGAATGGTTTCCGCAAAGCTGGGTTGCTGCCACATGAGTGGTGTTTCGGCATATTTCTTGTCATCCTTTGGGCGAGGTTGGTGAGGTCGGTCGGGCCGTTGGATCCGGATGGGTTGCTTTATTTCACTGTGCTGGTGGTGAACGTGGTGGTCATCGCCTGGTGCCGACTGCGGGAAACAACGGTAAGCTGGCAGTTCCGCCTCTGGTTCTATCCGGTGGTGATGAACGTGGTGTTCATGAACATGAAATCCTCCGTGCTGAAGGTCACATCGCACAAGTGGGACGAGGTGCTGGCGGGTTTTGACAAGATGTTGTTCGGCGCGATCCTGAGTGTCCGGTCGCAGGCGGTGGTCACGCCCGTTCTCACCGAGGTTCTAAGCTTCTGCTACCTGTTGTTTTTTCCCTATCTGATGATCAGTTGGTTCTACTACGCAAGGCGCGGGTTGCCGTTGCTGAGGCAACTGATGGTGGGGCTGTTCACGATCTACGGCCTCGGCTTTCTCGGGTATTCGTTCGTTCCTGCCGGTGGTCCGCATCTGGCGTTTCCCGGGGAATTCAGCGTGCCACTGACGGGATGGGCCGTCACCCGGTTTAACGCGCTCATTGTCGAAAAGGGCAGCAACGGCGTGGATGTTTTTCCCAGCCTGCACTGCGCTATTTCCTGCTTCCTACTTTTCTTCGACCGCCAGCACGCGCGCTGGCGGCACCGGATTTACCTCGTTCCCTGCGTCGGCATCTGGCTGGCGACCATCTACTTGCGCTATCATTACGTCGCCGATCTGGTTGCGGGCTTCGTCCTCGCGGCGTGTGCGTTGTCGCTTACGAACCGATGGGAGAAATCATTTTATGAAACTCAATCAATCACCAAATCATGAATCACACCCTGCGCTTCGATGAACCTTCTGCCACCCGGCTTGAACTGAGTGGCGGCAAAGGAGCCAATCTCTCCATCCTCACGCAACGTGGCTTCCTTGTGCCGCGGGGTTTTATCGCGATCGCCGGAGTCTATCAGGAGTTTGTTCTGCAGGCGAGAGGATTGCTGGATCACTTGGACCAGTTGTCATTTCATGATTCCGGAGTCCTGCGTTCGGAAAGCCAGGCTTTGCAGGCGGAGCTTCTCCAACTGCCACTTCCGCCGCTTGTCCGCGATGAGATCGCGGAACAACTTGGGAAATTTCCGGAAGGCACCGCGTTTTCGGTGCGTTCGTCCTCGACGATGGAGGATCTGGCAGGGGCGGCTTTTGCCGGACAGCATGAGACTTTTTTGAACGTGGTGGGATTGGCCGATGTGCTGGACCGGGTGCGCGCCTGCTTTGTTTCCCTGTGGGCGGACCGGGCGATCGCCTATCGCCAGCAGCAGGGATTTGATCACGAAAAGGCGGTGATGGCGGTGGTCGTGCAGCAGATGGTTTTCAGCGAATCGGCGGGTGTCGGATTCAGCATCAACCCGATCAACGGACGGCTCGGCGAAATGGTCATCAACTCGAATTTCGGGCTCGGCGAATCCGTGGTCAGCGGAGAAGGGGAGGTGGACCAGTGGATCATCGAGAAGTCCACCCGCACGGTCCGATCGGCATCCATCGGGAGGAAATCACTGAAAGTGATGAGCGGCGAATCGGGAACGCACGAGGTCCGTCTGAGCGATGCCGAGGCCGCGCGGGCCAGTCTGAGTGACTGGCAGTTGAAGGAACTCGCTGAGTTGTTAGCGCGGGTGGAGGAGTTTTACGGATTTCCCCAGGACATCGAGTGGGCGTTCGCGGATGGCCGGCTCTGGCTCCTTCAATCGCGTCCGATCACGACCATTCCGCCGCTGTGGACACGTGACGAATCCGCCGAGCGCTTTCCGAATGTCATCACTCCCCTTACCTGGGATTTTGTGGAATCCGGCTTTCACCGTTCGCTGAATCATTCGTTCGGGCTGCTGGGCTTTCCGCCGTTTTCCGGCAAGTGGTTCGCGAAGTTCGATCACTACATCTATGGCAACCAGAACGCCGTCGAACTCTATGCAAGACGCGCTCCGTTTTCCGTGAAATCGCTGGAAGAGTTGCGCGCGGCGATTCCGAAACTCCGCGAGCAGTTCGGCTGGGTGCAGGAGCTGCCCGTCGCCTGGATGCGGGATCTCGATCACTACCTTGTCACGCTCGGCCGCTATCAGGCCGAGCAGTTGGAAACGAAAACACCGTTGGAAATCTGGCGTCACGTGCTAGCGGTGAACGAACACGGTGCCCAGTATTTCCTTCCGAACATCGCCATTTCCATCGCACACGGCATGATCTATCAAATCCTGCACGGCATGTTGAAACTGGTGATCGGCCCGGCGGACGCAGATCTTATTTTCGATCACCTGATGGCGTGGTGTGAGACCAAGACCGGCCAGATCAACAAGGAGTTGTTTGAACTGGCCCAACTTGCCGGGCGGAACCCGCAGTTGAAGGACCGGATCCTGCGGACGGATTCGCGCGGGTTGTTCGGGCTTGGCTCGCTGGCGGATGACCCTGAGTTTGAAAGGCGTTTCACCCGCTTTTTGCGGGATCATGGCCACCGCGAGGTGGACTTCGATGCATACGCGGCGACGTGGGGCGAGGCTCCCTGGATCGTGCTGGATAATCTCCGGCTCATTCTGCAAACGCCAATGGATTGCGCTCCAACAGAAAAACAGCGAGAATTGAAAATCCGTGCGCAACAGGCCGAGGTGGTGTTGTTTTCAAAGCTTCCCCCCGACTTGTATTTCTTTTTCCACGAACTGCTACGGCTGGCCCGCGCCTACACCAGCCTTGATGATCTGGAACACTATCAGACCACGCGGCTCACTCCGGCCTTGCGCCGCGGGCTGCGTGCATTGGGTGAAAAACTGGTGTCGCGCGGCGTGTTGTCCGATGCGATGGATGTGTTCTTCGCCCATCAGCAGCAGATGGAACTGGCGCTGACGAATGATACGCCTGAAGCATGGGCGGAGTTCACGATGCAAGTCCGGCATCAGAAGGAGGCGTATCACGTCGATCTGGCGCGCAAGCCGGAATGGATTCTCGGCGAGTGCGAAGCGAGCACAGAGAAGTCCGGTGTCGGAGCCAAATTTCTATCGGGACTGGCGGGTAGCTCCGGCGTCGCGGAGGGACCGGTGTTTCTGGTCCTGACTCCGGAGGATTTTGCGAAATTTCCGAAAGGCGCGGTGCTGGTTGCGCGGACGACGAATCCGACATGGACACCTTTGTTCTACAGCGCGGTTGCCGTCGTCACAGAAAGCGGCGGGCCACTGTCACATGGCGCGGTGACGGCACGCGAGATGCGGATTCCGGCGGTGATGTCGGTTAGGGAATCTCTGACGCGTTTGAAAAACGGCCAGCGGGTGCGTGTGGACGGAAGTTCCGGGCGCGTGGAAATTCTTTGAGAACAGGCTGAAATGCTTGTGTCACGTCATTTCGACTGCTCCAGCATGCGGAGCAGCGGCAGCTCGGCGCGGGCGCGGAGCGATTCCTCCATCTCGACGCGGGGCTGGAGGGACTCGAGGCAGTCGCGGAGTTTTTCCAGCGTGTTCATCTTCATGTAGCGGCAGTCCGCGCAGGCGCAGCGGTCGGTGGGGCCGGCGATGAGGTTCTTGTCCGGGCACTCCTTGCGCAGGCGGTGCAGCATGCCGCTCTCGGTGACGACGATGATGTCCTTCACCGGGGCGTTCCTGCAGTAGGAAATCATCTTCTCGGTCGAACAGACCTCGTCGGCTAACAAGCGGACGGCGGCGGTGCACTCGGGATGGGCGACGACGAGGGCGTCCGGATACTCCGCCTTGATGCGGTTGATGGAGTCGCGGGTGAACTCGACGTGGACATAACAGTTGCCCTTCCAGAGATCCATCTTGCGGCCGGTCTGCTCCATGACCCATGCGCCGAGGTTTTCGTCGGGGACAAAAAGGATGGGTCTGTCAGCGGGTGCCTGGTTGACAATTTTCACCGCATTGCCCGAGGTGCAGATGACGTCGCAGAGCGCTTTAACGCCGCCCGAGCAGTTGATGTAGGCGATGACGTAGTAGTTTTTTTCTGCGTTTGCCTTGAGAAATGCCTCCAACTCGGGAGCGGGGCAGGATTGTTCGAGCGAGCATCCGGCGTCGGCATCCGGCAGGACGACGATTTTCCCGGGATTCACGATCTTCGCCGTTTCCGCCATGAAGTGCACGCCGCAGAAGGCGATGACGTCGGCGTTGGTGGCCTTGGCATGATAGGCGAGGCCTAACGAGTCACCCACGTAGTCGGCCACGTCCTGGATCGCGCCGATCTGATAGTTGTGGGCGAGGATGACGGCGTTCCTTGACTTCTTGAGGGCCAGGATTTCTTCCTTGAGATCGAGGGAGGCGGCGGGCATGGCGGGAATGAATGAGGTGTTAGCTGGGCGTGGTCTGGATCATCTCGATGGTGCCGGTGTGTTTCGCACCGGGTTTCACGACCAGCGAGGTGGTACGGACGAGGCCTTGGAGGTGGGCTCGTTTTTCCAGTGTGACGGCACCGGTGCAGTAGATCTGGCCGCGCACGCTGCCGTCGATGAATGCGGTGGCGGCGTTGACGGGATTGAGGAATTCGACCTTGGCGCCTTTTTCCACACGGAGATTGCGGCAGGTGACCTTGCCGATGATCTTGCCGTGGCTGCGGATGATGAGATCACCGCTGCACTCGACGGAGCCGGCCAGTTCGCCGAGCACAGTCAGGTTGTGGCATTGCAGGGTGACTCCGGCGACGGAACCGGATTTCTGGATGATCACATCGCCGCAGGTCTGGATGCGGCGGTTCCAGGGTTCGGTGATTTCGTAGTCGATCAGGCTGATGTAGCCGCTGCATTTCGGGCATTGGCTCGACTGCGCCTCGGCGACGGTGGTGTAGCTGTAGCCGCAGGTGAAGCAGCGGATTTCGCGCGGTGGCTTGACCGGATTGAAAAGCCGCATGAAGAAGGAGCGAGGCGGGGGCACGACCGGTCCGCGGCGCAGCAGCGGCTGGGTTTTCTTCGCCTCGGGCGTTTGTTCCGGTTCGGGGTCCGAGTCCTTGCGGGGCTTGGCGAGTCGGGTGACGGGGCGGTTTCTGACCACGCCCTTGCCTTCGCGAACCTGGAAGTTCGCGCGGCAGGAGCGGCATTGGGTCGAAACGACGAGCGCGGGCTCTGCCTGAACATGCCCGCATTCCGGGCATGTCACTTCAATGCGATGGCGCAGGGGCTCATCGGCCATGGCAGAGCGGGGTTGTGTTCAGGAGAGCGGTTCTTGAACGGTTAGGAAACGGTGCCGGCGAGGGTGCCTTGCTTGGGCGTTTCCGGGGAGGCTGCTGCTTTGCCAGAAGGTTGTGCCGCTGCCGCTGGGGCGTTGGCCGGGGTGCCGACGGTGGATTTTCCGACGAAAATCGCGCCTGCTTCGATGGAGAGCGTCTTGGCATTGATGTCGCCGACGACTTCGCCGCTGGCCTTGAGCTCGACGCGGTCGGTGGCGGTGATGTTGCCGTGGACCTTGCCGTAAACGACGACGGTTGCGGTTTTGATCTCGGCCTTGATGCGGGCGTTCTCGCCGACGGTGAGATTGCCGTCAGAATTGATTTCCCCTTCGATTTTCCCGTCGACGACGAGGTCGTTGGTGAATTTGACAATCCCTTTGATTTCCACATCGGTGGAGAGGATGTTGCGAGTGGCGGCAGGAGACGGTCGGGCAGCGGCGACAGCAGGCTGCGGAGAACCGTAGGCCGATGGGGTGGAAACTGGCTCCGGGTGGCGGGATTCCGGAAGTGGAGGAGCGGGCCGGTGGGTCTCGCTGTTGTCTTGGCCGATTACTTTTTTAAACACGGGAGTAAAGAATGGATGGAGTTATTCAGATGTCAAATTGATTCCAGGCTCAGGGCTTGGCGGGAGCCGGAATTTCGAGTTCAGGGCTAGGCGGGATGGAAAGTCCGGCAGGGGTGGCGGCCGGAGGGGCAGCAGCGCCGGCGGCGGGCGGGGTCGGTGGTGCCGGTGGCGGCTCGATCTCGACGGGTGGCTTGGTCTTGAGAATGGCGAGGCGGCGGTTGGCAGTTTCTGCGAAGCTGCTTTCCGGGAACGCGGTCTTCGCCTTGGTGTAGGAGGCTTCGGCCTTTTCCAGATCTCCCGCGGTCTTGGCGATGTCCCCTAGGGAAATGAGTGCGAAGGGTGCGATGAAGCGGGCTTCCGGATCGGAGGCGAGGTCTTCGAAGAGCTTGGCGGCGTCGCCACTTTTTCCTTGGACCATCAGCTTGGAGCCGAGGTTGGCCTTGGCGGTGGGGATGGCGGGATGGTCGGGCGAGGAGGCGATGAATTTCTGAAGGGTGGCAATGGCGTCATCTTGCTTGCCTGCGCTCCACTGGTTGTTGGCGAGGAGGACCATGGCGCTTCCGGCGGCGATGGTGTCGGCATGTTGGTCGACGACGGCTTTGAGTGCGGTGAGGTCCTCGGCTTTATTCAGGGCGGCCCCGGCGGTTTGTTGGCGGCTGGTCTCGATGCCGCGGTAGACGACGGTGGCGACGGCTGCGAGTGCGAGAAGGATGGCGAACACCACGATTCCCTTTTGATTGCGATCGAGAAACGCTTCGAAGGCATTGGGCCCCTGGGAAATTTCGGCGAGCGGGACGGAGGATTCTTTGAGATCGGCGGACATGATGAGAGATGCGCGAAGCAGCGGAGGCCGATCAAAGCCGCCGTGGCGTCGAAATCAATGCGGAACTCCGGAAGTTTTGCGATTTTGGTGGAATCGGGGCGCGGGTGGTGGTGGTGGGGTGATTTTTAATGGCCAGAGCGGGGCGGCTTGCATAGCCTGCCGGCGCATGTCGAAACGGGTTTACGTGGTCGCGGGGGAGTTGAGTGGGGATGCTCATGGGGCGGGGTTGTTGCAATCTTTAAAGGAAATGGTGCCTGGCGTGGAGATTCATGGGGCGGGCGGGCCGGAAATGGCGGAGCTCGCGGGCGCGGGCTTGCGCGACTGGGTGGAGGACGCGGCGGTGATGGGCGTGTGGGAGGTCCTGAAACGGTATGGCTGGTTCAAGCAGCGCTTCGCGGAGATGTTAGCGGAGTTGAAGGTTTTTCAACCCGATGTCTTGCTGCTCATCGATTACCCGGGGTTCAATTTACGCTTTGCGGCTGCGGTGAAGCGCGAGTGCCCGCAGACCCGGATCATTTACTACATCAGCCCGAAAGTGTGGGCGTGGAACAAGCGCCGGATTCCGATCATGGCGGGATTGCTGGATGAAATGCTCTGTCTGTTCCCCTTCGAGCAGCCGATTTTCGAAGATGCCGGGCTAAAAACGACCTTTGTGGGCAATCCGTTGGTCGACGAACTGGAGAAGGAGCGGATCGGGGGCGCGCAGCGGGACAGTTCGCTGGTCGGGCTTTTCCCGGGGAGCCGCGAGCGGGAAATCGCGCGGTTATTCCCGCTGATGATCGAAACGGCAAAGCGACTGAAGGCGCGAAATGGCGGGTTGACCTTCGAAGTTCCCGCCGCGTCGGCGAAGCTGGGCGGGCAGATCCGGGGATTGATTATGGGGGCGGGGGCAAGGGACTTGATCGCCGTGACGGCCGGCGGAAGTCACTCGCTGATGCAGCGGGCGTGTTGCGCGGTGATCGCCAGTGGCACGGCGACGCTGGAGGCGGCGTATTACGGGCTGCCCTATTGCTTGGTCTATCGAGTCGCTCCTCTGACTTACGTCCTGGGAAGAATACTGGTGAAAATCAAATACATCGGGCTGGTGAACATTCTGGCGGGCGAAGGCGTGGTGGAAGAATTGATCCAGTCGAAGGCTGAGCCGGTGGCGGTGGCGCGGGCTTTACAGGAATTTCTCGAATCTCCAGCCAAGCGCGAGGCCTTGCAGGGGCGGTTGGCGGAGACTGCGGCGAAGCTTGGCGGAGCGGGAGCGCACGAGCGCGCTGCCCGCGCCGTGGCGGGATGGCTTGGCTGAGGGGGGCGCTGGAATTGAAAATAGGACGGACAGACATGAGTGCCGGGTCATGAAGGGCAATGCGCTTCGGGGCGATTGCATGGCTGGACAGATGGGGGGGAGTCCGCTAA
>Ga0123337_10006483_pt1 | contig 11159 bp, 11 predicted proteins | sample frozenSSSSmetaG_FD_89792 | JGI IMG/M metagenome (GOLD analysis project Ga0123337, IMG submission 89792) | Glacier valley bacterial and archeal communities from Borup Fiord, Nunavut, Canada, to study Microbial Dark Matter (Phase II) -... | ecosystem: Environmental > Aquatic > Freshwater > Ice >...
CATTATATCTACGTTGACTGGGTACTAGTACCCAGCCAGTATAGTTTTGATGGATATAATTTGTACAATTCACGCTTAAAACGCGAGTTTGTATCCATTATATCTACGTTGACTGAGTACTAGGTCGTATTGTGCGTGACAAGGGCTGCTATCAGCGCCTCGTCGATGAGACCATTGCAAAGGTCCGGGAGCTTCAACTTTCGTGGCCTATGTATTGTGGTTTGATCGCTGCCGCGGATCAGACCCATGCGCGTGCAATTCAAAAATACGTGTCGTGGCAGCATCCGCACATCAAGACGCTGCTGGCTCTCTCTGATGACCCCGCCTCGCAGACAGGGTTGGACGACTTCAAGCAAGGCGGCTACGACATTCTGATTACGTGTGCGATGGCCCACGTTGGCTATGACTACCCGCCAATCTCCGTGGTGTGTATTCTCAGCCTCGTTCGTGACCAGGGCTGGCTTCATCAGCTTGTAGGACGCGGAATGCGTGTCGTAAACATTCCTGATCCGGCCGTTAATGAGATGCAGCGTGTTTACATCATTGCCCATGACGATCCTGAAATGACCAATTTTTTGGAACGACTACGGAGTGAGAGCGAGCAAGGGCTTTCGCAGCGCGACAATCGTGTTGCTGCCGCAAGTACATCCAGCGAAGACCAACCACTGCACGCACCGAGGCTAATTGATGTCACCGTTGCGGATATGGATGATCTGCGTGCCGTCGGAATGGAAAGCACCCAGGATTTGGATGCAAACAAACTGGCTGCAATCGACAAGATTTGCGCGAAAGCGGGTTTCACTGGGTCGAGGATCATGGCGGCTGCGCTACTTGACGAAGCTGCTAAGCAGAATTCTGGCAATAATCATCCTGAATTGCCTCAAGTGACACCCACTGAACGGGTAAAGACTTCGATGGAACGCATTACTGCGATGCGTAGTGAGATTGCGAAATACGCACATCAAGCGGATCGCTATCTCGGCGCGCGGTGGGGAACAGCACACGGTGCTATCAAAAAGTATCTGGGACACGAGATGTCCACAGAAGCCGATTGTCTCTCGGCGCTGGACTGGCTCAAAAGTAAGTGGTTGCCCCCAGTGCTACGCGAAGCACAACAGGGTTCGCCCTTCGGTGAAAATCCACAATGCGTAAGCGGATGGTCAGCGGTGTATCCACTCCAAGCACAGTGGACGAACTTCTCCGTTCGCAGATCATTAGTCAGATGCACGCATCCGGTGCTGATCCATCCGTTCTGCTCGAACTGCTTGCAACCTTGGTTGAAAGTCACCTATGGGAGACTACAGCATCTTCGTTTGCTGCCTTCGTTGTAGCACCCTATACTGAAGGTGGGATTGGGTGGTCGCTCGCTGATGTGAATAGTATTCTGACCCTTAAGCATCGGCACGAAACGCTTGATCTGTTCGTTGCAGAGCGCATGAAGACAATGCGACGAGAAGTTGAGCGCTATCTGATACCGCCGAATAGTGGACACGGTGGAGAGAGGTTCACCCAAGGCTCTGAGCAACATGACAATGTAAAGTTGCTTCCCAGATCTACCGGAAATACTCGTGCAGCCGCCATTGCTCGGCTACGGCGGGATCGGTCCGACTTGGCTGAGGAGGTCCTCTCCGGGAATATGAGCGCGAACCAGGCAGCTATCCTCGCTGACTTCCGAAAACGTGCTGTTCAAGTTTTTCCGGACGACGTTAAGCGGTCTGCACAAGCCATTCGCCGTAACTTTACGAGTGAGCAGATTGACCTGCTTGTCCATGCTCTCGCTGACCGCAAGGACGAAGACTCCACCTGAATACAAGTAGTAGATTTTGGACCTGTACGAAAAGCATGAACGCAGCAGACCATCTCAGCCTGCTGCGTTTGCTTCTACCGGTGCGAGTCTATCCGAGTAGATGAACAAGTAACGAAGCCACCTCTTGCTCACGATTGAATTCGCGCCTGAATTTTTCAATACCCCACTCCTCATGCGCGAGTGGCTCCCGGTTCAGTTCGTCGCGTAGGAAGCGCCACGATGATAGGTAGCGATCCATCAGGCTGATGAAGTGATCGTTATGGCGACGCTCCAATAAATGTACCATCTCGTGAACGACGATGTACTCCAGGCAGCGCGGCGGCTTCTTGATCAGTTCCAGATTGAGCCAGATGCGCCCCGCCTCGATGTTGCACGTTCCCCATTTGGTCTTCATCTGCTTTATCGCCCATTCGCGGACCTGCACCTGCATCAGCGGCTCCCACTTCGCAACGCGCGGTGGTCCCGCCGCGCGCAGTTCGCGCCGATACCACGCCAGCATCACCCGCTCGCGCTGCGCCCGGCCGCTGCCGGGTCGCACAGTCAGCACGATATGCGTGTGGTTCGGGATGACGCCCTGCGGCGTCACAGCCTGATAGACCACATCCAGCAGATAGCGGCACCCATTGAAGTAGTGGCTTTCGCCGGAGACATATTCGCGCTTGCTCTGCCGCTCCTGTTCCGCGAAACGGCGCTGCTGCCGCCTGATCCATGTCAGTTTGGAGATGACCGCCAGCCGCACTGCCTCGTCATCCACGCGCAACGGCGCGGCCGCCCGCACACGCCCATTGGGTGGGTAGACTCCAAGATGCAGGTTCTTGGTGTCCTTCCTGATCACATCGACGTTGATGCCGTTCACAACGATTTGATGGTTGCTCAAGCAGCCTCAGTATTCCGGCTGGTTCTTGACCAGTTGAAAAATAGCTTCAATATCCGCGCCCAGATGTTTGCCAATCGCCTGCCGGACCTCACGCGATTTGAACGCATTACCCCGCCAGTCATCCTTTTTCACGCAGCGGATTTCCGCATCCAGTGCCAGCGCGAGTGCTTCATCGCTGCCCAGATTGTCGTAGAGCGCACGCTTGGCCGCGCTATCCAGCGCACGCGGGTAGGCAGCGCCTGCGGTCGGCATCTGCACCTGTACCGCCAGGTCCGCGACCCGGCTCAGGTACTCCTCATAGGCAAGCGCGTTGGCGCGGCGCTCCTCGATCAGAATATCCAGCAGGTCGGACATCTTCTCGTAATATTTCGGGTTGATCGGCTGCTCATCGATGATGATCCGGTGCATGTTGTTAGCGCATCGGCAGATAAATCGATAGGCCTTTGGGACATTGTGACGCAACAAATTAAATGGGCAGTTGCAGGTCACGAGGGAACAATCACAGGTTGCGCCTTCAGCCCCGGTGGTCGCTACATCCTGAGCGTTTCACTGGATTGTTCCCTGAGTATTTGGGATGTTTCATGTGGCGGACAGGAGGTCCTCCACCGCGAGTTTTCCGCGCCATTGACAAGTTGTGCGTACAGCCCGGATGGGCGAACGATCATGATTGGTGATTGTTGGGGTGGGGTCCATTTTCTCGATGTTCAGGAACGCTAATTTCAAAATATTCGGTGATGTTGTCTGACGCGGCTTACGAGCGGTGGGCAACCAGAATGACACCTACGCCGAATAGACAAATCAAGACCCCAATCCAATCCCACAGATCAGGCGCGCGCCCATCGACAAGCCAGCCCCACAACGTAGCCGCTGCAATAAACACTCCCCCATAAGCAGCGAAGGCACGCCCGAATGTGAACTCTTGCGCCGTTTGGATAAAACTGTAAAGAAACAGGGCAATCACGCCAACCAGTGCAAACAATGCGGGCATTCCTTCACGCCGCCATTGCCAAATCATATATGCGCCAAAAATCTCGAACAATGCCGAGATAGCAAAGAGAGCGATGGGCTTGATGATGTCCACAAGAATTATTCCCATTTCACAGGTGCGCAGATGTTAGCCGCATCCAGGTGATGTGTGGTTGAACGGGCGGAGCAAGCCTCGCCTTACATTCTGCGCGCGACCGTATATTTACCTTCATCGAGTACATCAGTGTTTGGCGCTGAGTGCAGGAAGGGCGTTTCAGAAATTGGTAAATACAGTTTTACGCGGAACTCAACTGCCGTAAATACTGCATATCTGCGCTCATGGCCGAGCCACAATTGAACCAGCAGGAAAAGGCCGAATGTCATAATCCAGAGAATGACATCGACAAAATTCAGGTTGGTTTCTACCTGCTCTGTTCGGTGCAGTTTGATTGAAACAGAGCCGATTTCGCCTTCGACTTCGTACCCTTGCTGTTGATACTCGCGGATACCATCCAGAATATAGTTTTGATGAACCTGCCAGAAATAATTCCGTGCCAGTGGTTCAAGATCATAACTATCATTAATCAGTGAGATCCATTTATCCTGCGATTTCCACATATCACAGACAAAATAGATGTACTCCCGCATTTGCCGGGTTGAGGTTTTCAAGATTGACTTCGTCCATTATCCAGGTACAGCCAGTGAATGTAGAACGAAACTCTGTAATGAGGGCGTAAATTTTAAGGGGAATGCCGTAAAAACGGCGTAAAAGCCGCTCATTGGACAGGGTTGGCTTTAAAGCAGTTTTTTGTCTGTGGCAGCGCAAAGAAAACTGATACGCCACCCTCCGCCCGGTTTTTTGCCCAAATTCTTCCATCGTGTACTTCAATAATCTTTCGCGAAAGCGAGTGTGGTATTCCCAATTCATCCGATGTTCCATTTTGAAGCGGGTAAAAATCGCTGAACAGAAGAGCCTCATCACCGGGTGGAAATCCATCCCCTTGATCCGATACTTCAAAAATAACCTCATCAATCGTTGGAACTACGTGCAAATCAATAACCCGTTCAGGGGTCCGCTTTAGTGAATATTGCAACAAGCTGATCACGACACGTTCGATCAGTAATCCATCGACTTCGATCAATGGAAGATTGTGCTGTATGTGTAACGCGATCTGAGACTTCTCCGCCGGATGATGAAAACTTGCCAGTGCAGTGTCGATGATTACTGGAACAGACTGGCATTCTTTTCGAGGTCGAAGTATGCCCGCGTCCAGACGCGCTTTTACAAGTAAATTCTCGATCAGATCATTGAGTCGTCTCGTTTCACCAAGCGCAATTTGCATCAACTCCCGTTGTGCGTCGTCACCAAGTACCGATCCATGATTCGACAATGCCTCAATCGCCCCGGTGATCGATGTTAGCGGTGTGCGCAATTCGTGTGAGATGGCGTCTACCAGAGCGCTGTACAATTCCAGACTTATCCCATCCTGTAGCTCCAATGGCTTAGCCTCACAGTTTTTCTGAGTGTAATCACCCCGCGAATAAAGAGAACGTAAAAAGCGCCCTGAAACTCATAAAGAAAGTGCAAATCAGTCAAGCGCCGCCCCTTGAAATTCTGAACAGCGCCCTTTACGTTTCTTTTATGGAACTTTAGTTTCCGCTAAAAATGGGCGGGTCTCTGGCGGTCAGGCCGCAATCGAGACAGGATCAGGTTGAATGGGAGGGGAAGTTGGGAGACGAGCGAGATGGTCTTTTGGGAAATGGTCGGTTGCAGAGCGCTTTTTTCTGAAATGGTCGGGAAGTGGGGCATCCCTGGGAAATGGCTTGCCGAATAAGGCGCGGCGGAAACGACCAGGGGTTGGTTTAGGGTGGCGGTCCCAGAAGCCGGTGGGGAGCGGTGGAGAAGCAGCCGCCAGAATGGATAGGATGGAGCCGGTCAGGAAGGCGAGTTCAGGCAAGCGGTGGATGGCTTCGGGCGCATGGACGAACTGGCGATGAGTGCCGAGCATCTGCCTGGCAGCCAGGGGAAGTTGCTCAACCGACCAGCGGAGAGGATAGAGGGTGTAGACGCTTTGAGCAGCGATTGGAAGCGCGGTTGCGAGCAGCCAGGGTTGTTTGAAGGACGGGTCATGAAAGGCATAGACATCAAAGGTTTCATGGGTCAGGCTGGGAACCGTTTTGGGTAAGACCAACTCTCGCCAGACCTGAATGGCGATGGTTCGCCCATCGTACAGCCAGGTCAGGTGTTCATCGGGCGGCGTGGCAGGAATGGTTCGGCCTTTGCGGGTGCGCGCCAGCGGACGCACAACCGCCCCATAAATCGGCTTGCGTCCGCGCGTATGGACAGGCAAGGTATTCCGTCCAGCGCTGAAGTTGCTCGAAAGACGCACCACGTAGCGTTCGATATGGCGCGCCTGCAACTGACTGATTTTCACCCCCGCATCGACCACCACCGCAGCGTTGTCCTTCACGCCTTTTTGTACTTGACCGAGCAAGTCCATCCATAACCGCCGTTCGCTCCCATCGCGGGGATGTACCCGTTCCATACTGACTCGCTCAACCCGCTGCTTTTCAATCCCCCGAACAACGCACCACGATTGGACAGCAACGCCCCGCTCACCAGCATCCATAGTCAATGCAGCAAGCCTAAATTCGTCCCGATGGGCAATCCTTTGGTCATCTCACTCAGCGCTTTTACGGTATCATTGAGCATACTAATGGTGCCTGCTTTGGTTGCTTTTTTGTCGTAAATCAAGCCTACCATAGCTTGTCGCCGTTACCCTCTTTTTCCACCCCACCAGTTAGCCGAAACTACACTCAGGAATAAACATGCGCAATCAACGTATTTTCAGGCTGGACATTCTACTTACTATTGTGACTGCTTACGCAAGTTTTACTTTGCGCCTAGAAAACTTGACGTTCTCCAGAGGATTGTATTGGTCAACATTCATGGTCTTTGCTTGCGCGGCGATTTTCATTGTGCCTTTCATCTTTTGGCGTGTTGGGTTGTATAAGCGCTTGTGGCGTTATGCATCCGGGAAGGACCTGCTGCGAATTGTAGTAGCTACGACCGTCGCGGCCATCCTTACAGGCATATTCAGTTTCACCCTCACACATGCCATCGGCATCCTGCCACCACCTCGTTCTGTACCATTCAACTTTTTACTGTTGCTTGCTGTCAGTACAGCCGTGCCGCGGCTTGTTCCGCGCCTCTTGGAGCAACTCAAAGGACAGGACCAATCCGACCGAACGATCCCGATATTAATCTTCGGTGCAGGAGATGCCGGGGCGATAGTGTTGCAAGAACTTCAGAGTAATCCAAACGCGAACCTAAGACCAGTCGGGTTTGTAGACGATGATGTAGCAAAACAGAATTTACACATTCGTGGTGTGCCAGTGTTGGGTACACTTCACGATATAGAGCATTTGGTAACGCAGTATAATGTGCAGCAGGTAATTATTGCTATGCCTTCCGCATCAGGCAAAGTAATCCGCGAAATCACGCACAGATGCGAGCGACTCCCAGTTCTGGTGAGGACCGTGCCGAGCCTGCACGAACTCGTAAATGGCTCAATTCGCGTGAATCAACTGCGCAGCGTTCAGATCGAAGACTTGCTGCGCCGTGAACCCGTGCAAACCGACTTGACCTCAATCGGTAATTTGCTGCATGGTCGTTGTGTGCTGGTGACGGGCGGCGGCGGCTCTATTGGTAGTGAGCTTTGCCGCCAAGCTTTGAGGAGTGAGCCGGATACGCTGATCATCCTTGGACATGGTGAGAACTCGCTGTTCAGCATACAGAATGAACTGGAACATACTCTAAAGGTTTCTAAAAACCAGAAAACACAAATCAAGGTGGTAGTCGCTGATATTCGCTTTGCAAAGCGTATTTACAGTATCTTCGAGGAATATAGACCTCATATCGTATTTCATGCCGCTGCACATAAGCATGTTCCATTGATGGAACACAATGTCGTAGAAGCGATCACCAACAACGTTCTTGGCACGAAGAACTTGCTTGAAGCCTGTCAACGTGCGGGAACTGAACACTTTGTACTGATTTCGACCGATAAAGCTGTGAACCCAACAAGCATTATGGGTATGAGCAAGCGGGTAGCCGAGATGCTAGTGCAGCTTGCAGTTGTACGAACAGCCAAACATTTCGATGTAGTGAGCTTTGGGAATGTACTGGGTAGCCGAGGTAGTGTCGTACTCACATTCAAGGAACAGATCGCTCAGGGTGGTCCAGTTACCCTGACCCATCCTGAGATGACGCGCTTCTTCATGCTTATTCCTGAGGCAGTTCAGCTCGTTTTACAGGCAGCGACCATGGGACGCGGTGGAGATGTGTTCGTGCTAGATATGGGTGAACCCGTCAAAATTCTGGATCTTGCGCGCGATCTCATTGAACTCTCCGGCTTGCAAGTCGATCAGGACATAGAAATCGTTTATACCGGGATACGTCCCGGTGAGAAGCTGTATGAAGAGCTATTCATCGATGATGAAATACACAATCGCACTCATCACCATAAAATCTTTCTAGCAACCAGTAAAGTTCTGTTACCCCTTGACTCTGATACAATGATAAATCGGCTTATTCAGGTTGCTCTAGATAATGATACTGATGCGGTACTCACACTTCTGAAGCAAATCATCCCAGAGACACAACTATCCGCTGCAAATCAAATTGGCATATAGAAGTCAAAAATGTCCATTCTCAAGCTGCCGAAAAAGGGCAAGCTATGTCACATCGCAGCTACAACCGAAGGCGCGACCTGGATGGTCGAGCAGTTACGCGAGCTGCGTGATAGAGAGGGGTGGGACGTCAGTGCAATCATCTCTAAAGGAAATGGAAATCTAAGCAGTAAACTCCGCAACGAGAACATTCCATTTGAGACTTTTGATTTTGAGTTTCCCACACGCTTTGTCGCAATGCCTATCTTGCTAGGCCGCGTGTGGACACTTTCGCTTCTGCTCCGACGAAAACGCTTTGATGTTGTGCAAACACATTTGTTCCAATCAATGGTTTTGGGTCGCCTAGCCGCTTGGCTGGCGGATGTACCAGTACGATTAGCTATGATAGCGTCCCCCTATCATCTTGAGGCTGATACGCCACGTTGGATAGATAGGGCGACATGCTGGATGGAAAGCGGGTTGATCCCATCATGTCTGTATACGCTAAATCTATATCGCGCGATGGGTATTCGGGAGGGACGGTTGTTCCTGACCTATTATGGTGTTGATGAGACGCGCTTTGACCCAGTGACTACTCAAGCAGTTGATATTCGAGCCGAGTTCGGGTGGTCCTCCACTGCGCCACTAATCGGTATGATCGCCTATTTTTACCCACCTCGGCCTGCGACCTGGGCAACCCCACCTCAGCTACGCAATCGCGCAAACAAGCGTCAGGAGGATTTCATCCAGGCTGCGCCAATAGTTTTACGCGAGTTCCCAGACGCCAGATTTTTATTGGTCGGCTCAGGCTGGGACGAGGACGGTCCCAAAGAGATGCAGAAAATGCAGGAATTGGCGGCGCGTCTCGGCTTGGAAGATCAGCTACGCTTTACCGGGTTCAGGTCGGATGTCAGAAACATACTCAAAGCGCTGGACGTGTCCGTTCAAGCCTCTATTATTGAGAATTTGGGCGGTACGCTCGAATCTCTATTGATGAATTGCCCCGTTGTTGCAACGCGGACGGGTGGAATGGTAGACAGTATACAGGATGGAGTTACGGGAGTGCTGGTCAACCTACTTGATCCGGCAGACCTCGCAAACGGAATCTTACATATGTTGGGTAACCCGGATAAGGCTGAAACCTTTAAGCGGAACGGGCGTGCATTGGCAATTGAGCGCTTCACACTCCACAGCACAATCACCCGTCTTAATACGATCTATGAGCTGCTTCTGCATCAAGCACATGGTAACCGTCAATGGGTGCAGATAGGGCGGTGGGTGCTTGTGCTTCCCATATTCGCGCTTCTTGGTGACCGTCTGGCGTGGAGTATTCTGTGGACTAGGCTTCAAAGAAGGCTTAAACGTCTATGAAATTTAAGCATCAGGAAGTGCAAAATATTGTTGTTATTCTAATCGCACAGGGAACCGCAGCAGTTGCAGCTATCGCGACATTTCTACAGATCGCGACAAAGCTATCGGTTGTTGAATATGGTCGCTACGAGTTTGCCGCCTCCTCAACCGTATTTTTTGGATTATTCGCGGAACTCGGTGTACGTTACGTATCCATACGCGAGGTTACGTTACAGCCGGACCGCGCAAAACAGGTGTTTTGGAATGCCACGATTGTACGTTGGCTGTTGTCTATTGCTGCGCTGTTATTGTTGGTGATTGCCACTTTATTATTCAACCCCTGGTCTGGGGAGCGGCAACTCCTGATCATCGCGGGAATACTGGCTATGATGCAGTTCACGGGCGATCCCGCCACATGGGTCCTTTTTGGACAAGGACGGGCAGATCTAGCCGGCGCGATCCTCATTCTCGACCGCATCATCTACCTAGTCAGTATAAGCGTTGCGGCGGCTGTGACACAAAATGCAGAAGGGATTGTCGTAGGGGCTGTTTTAGCAAACCTCATCCGCACGCTGCTTGCATGGTTGTGGATTCGTCACAGAGTACAGCAGCAGGTCTACCAAAGATGGGATTGGACACTACTCAGGCGTCTGATCGCTGATGGGAGTGCGCTTGGCATTGCCGTTATGATGTCTGTTACGTATGCTCAGCTCACAATCGTCATAATTCAAGCGGCAGCGCCTGCACAAGAACTTGGATACTACTCAGTTGCTTTTGCGGCAGTGAGCGTCTTGTTGATAGTGCCACAATCGCTATTGATAGCGCTCTTTCCAAATTGGACGAGCGCGAGTTCCCGCGAAGAGCGCGCTAAACTGTATAAACTCGTTGCATGGCTGAATATTGTCATACTGCTTCCACTGGCAGTTGCTATGATTTTGTTTGCAGAAGAATTTATGACAATTCTGTTCGGAGTTCGTTACAAACCGGCAGTCATAATTCTCAGGATATTAGCCGCCGCATCCATCGTATCCGCAATCAGCGTTATGTACCGCCTCATCCTTTTCGCGATGAATAAACCCTGGCGAGAGACCCTCATTGATGGGTGGGGTATTCTGCTTACACTGGCAATCGGGTTTCTCGTCGCACAAAGGAACGGGGGACCAGGATTAGCGGTTGTTTACTTTATAGTTGAACTCACAGTTGTTTTCATCAAGGTGGCCGCGACTTGGAAGTTATTAGGTCCACCCACGTATCTGAGGCTGCTGTTCCTTTGCGGTATTTCAGTTTTGATCCCAGCTCTCGTGGTATCTTCATTTGTGGAGGGACTTTTATTACGGCTCACTATCTATAGTTTGGGAACAGTGAGTCTGTTGCTTATCTTCAGGGTTATTCCACCTGAACAAGTAAATTCTGCCGCGCGCCTGATCAACAGATGGAGTGTGAAAGTACGCATAATCAATTCTAGGATGTGAGGAGATTTTGCACTCG
>Ga0123337_10006484_pt1 | contig 11158 bp, 5 predicted proteins | sample frozenSSSSmetaG_FD_89792 | JGI IMG/M metagenome (GOLD analysis project Ga0123337, IMG submission 89792) | Glacier valley bacterial and archeal communities from Borup Fiord, Nunavut, Canada, to study Microbial Dark Matter (Phase II) -... | ecosystem: Environmental > Aquatic > Freshwater > Ice >...
CCACCCGCCGGCGGAACGGCTGCTTTTGCTCCGCGACGAAAACGGAACCACATCCGCCCTCGCCGATGAGTTCGAGGATTTCGTATGGACCGATTTTCATTCCGATCGCCGGATTCACCCCGTCGGTCGCGTCAGCCACCGGCATCGACGAAACCAACTGCACCAGGGTCTGGCTGCCATCGGCGAAAAACGCGTCCGCGTCATCGTCCGAACCAAACAACAGCGACAGCGAGTCCAACAGCTCGACATCCGCGCCGCACGCGGATTGAAGGAACGCCTGCCGCTCCGGTCCGGATGGATACTCCAACGCCTCGTCGTAGAGTCGCTGTTCGCGTTCATATAGGGTTTCAGCCATACGCCCGGATTGATGTTAGGGAAATCAGACCTGCTGGCTCACTTCACGGTAGAGCCACGCCTTGGCGAACGCCCAATAGCGCTCGATGCTGCGCTCGGTGACTCCGAGCTCCACCGCAACTTCCTGGTTCGACATGTCGCCGAAGAATTTGAGGATCACAACGCGGGCGCGAAGCGGATCGATTTTCTCCAGCCGCTGGATCGCCTCGTTGATCAGGAGCACCTGTTCCTCCGGAACGACCATCTCCCCTTCCGCGCTGGTCATGCCCACCCGCTGGAATTCACCGCCGCGCTTGATCCGTGATTTGCGCCGCGCGCGGTCTGTTAGTATCCGCCGCATGGTCCTCGCCGCGGTGGCGAGGAAGTGGTGGTGGTTTTCCCATAGATCGTTGCCATAAAGCCGGATCCACGCCTCGTGCACCAGCTCGGTTGCCTGGATCGTCTGCCCGGCAGACTCACGCGCCATTTGTGAGGCAGCAAGTCGGCGCAATTCCCTGTAAAGCGGCGGTTGTAAGTCATCCGAACGAATTTGTTCCGCCGACGGTGTCGCTGTAATGGGTTGGGTTTGATCCGGGCACATGTTACCTCTCGCTACTTTCAAAACGCTACGAGTGCGGAGCGGCATGTCAACGGCTAAACCCAGCCAACCCCGTCTTCCAACGTCCGGGGAGAAGCTCACTGGGTGATGATACGCGGATACGGTCATTTGAAAACAAAGTTGAAATGTGGATTCAAGGTGGAGATTCGATCAGGCGCGCCGCAGGCAAGCCAACGCGGGCGGACCAGGCGTTCCATTCGTTCGCCAGCTCGGCGACTTTCGCCGGATTCTCCCCGGCGAGGTCGTGCGCTTCGCCTGGATCGGCATCCATGTCGTAAAGCAGCTTCTGGTCGGCGGTGAAGCCGTTGTCGTGGGCGGTGAAATCCTCGGCGACGAGTTTCCATTTTCCATTGCGGATCATCCGATTCGACTCGTGCTCGACAAACAACGCGCGCTCCGTGACCGGCTGCCCATTGATCACCGGCACCAGATTGATGCCTTCGAGCGGCAGCACGGAGTGGTTTTTGAAAGTCGCGGGATAAGGCACGCCCGTCGCGCCGACAACCGTCGCCATCACATCCACGAGATGCGCCGGAGTTTCCACCCAGCGGTTCCGTTCGGCGAACCCGAGCGGCCAATGCACCACCAGCGGCGCACGGATGCCGCCTTCATGGGTGAAATGTTTGAAGAGTTTCAGCGGCGTGTTGCTGACGTGCGCCCAGCCGCCGCCGTAGTGGATGCCGTCGTTTTGTCCGGGCTGGCCCATTTTCGCAAGCGCGTCGCCGGCAAGCGGCCCGCTGTCGTTCGTTCCGAAGGCACCGCGCTCGTGATTCCCGCCATTGTCCGATAGAAAAACGATGAGCGTGTTGTCTAGTTTTCCGAGCTGTTGGAGACGCGACACCACCTTGCCGACGTTGTCGTCCATTTTCCTCACCATCGCCGCATACAAAGCCATCCGGCGCGTCAGGTCCGCCTTGCGGTCGGCGGCCAGAATATCCCACTCGGGCAGCGCGACGACGGGCTCAGCCTGATGGGGACCGGTGCCGCCGGGCTCTGGAAACGGGTAACGGCGGTTGATCACACCGAGCGCCAGCTGCCGGTCATAGCGCTCGCGGCGGATGACGTCCCAGCCCTTCGAATAGGTCGCCACGAACGTGTCCGCGAGCGCCGCCGGTGCTTGGATGGGGAAATGCGGCGCACCGAAGGCCAGATACATCGCGAATGGCGCGCCATCGCCCTTGGACTCGCTGTGATTGATGAAATCCACCGCGTAGTCGCCGATGGCATCTGTCTGGTAGAACGTCAGCCCATTGCCCGTGTAGTCGCGGAAGGTGATCTCATGGTCTTTTGATACAAGTGTGCAGGACGCCTGATCCCACTGCCTGGCGCTGTGGTCGCCGCCGTTGGCAAAGCGGAAAACATGCTGGAAACCGCGGTTCTCCGGCAGCAGCGGGCCGTTTCCCAGATGCCATTTCCCCGCCATGTAGGTGCGGTAGCCGTTGCTGCCCAGCAGCTCGGCGAGGGTGACATTGTTGTCGTCCCGCAGATCGGGCAGAGGATTCCCGGGCTCCACCGCCGCCTGCTGAGGGTAGAGTCCGGTGAGCAGCGAGCAGCGCGAGGGACTGCACCGAGCAGAATTGTAAAACTGCCGGAAACGCACGCCACTGCCTGCCAGAGCGTCGATGCTGGGCGTCGGGATTTCACTGCCGTAGCAACCCAGATCCGACCAACCGAGGTCGTCAGCGAGGATCACGATGACATTCGGCCGGCTCGATGCCGCCTGCCCGTGCGTAATGAACGCGAACGACATCAAGGACAGCAAACACAGCGCTGAAGCGGGATTTTTCAAAGGTTTTTCAGATGGAAAGCTGGTCGAGCCCGGCGTCAGAAACGCCGGAACACCGTAGGGAATGCGCCGTTTCCGGGCAAACCCCGACAATGGATCGCGGAAAAGTTTCCGTGGCGACTCTTTTTCAAAACCCGCTGTCGGAAACCACCGGAAAACCGCGCTAGCATGATAGAGCGGCTGTCGCTCGAAAAAATCCGATTTTCCACCCGCGTCCGACCCCATGACCCCACGACACCTCACCCGCTGGATGGCGGCCTTTACCCTGAGTGCGGCCACCCTGCATGCCGGAACCGAGGTCGTCGATCGTCCTGACGCCTCGAAAACCAACGGCAACTACATCGGCAACCGCGCGCCTCTCCTGCCTAGCCAGCTCATCGGCCTGCCGGTCGGCTCAGTGGAACCCGGCGGCTGGCTGCGCGAAATTCTCAACCGCCAGCGCGACGGCCTGACCGGCCACCTCGGCGAGATCAGCGCATGGCTGCAGAAGGAGGACAACGCCTGGCTCAGCAAGGACGGCAAGGGCAAATACGGGTGGGAGGAGCTGCCGTATTGGTTCAAGGGCTACATCGAGCTCGCCTATATTTACAAGGATCCGAAAATGTTAGCCGAGGTCCGGACGTGGATCGAGGGTGTGATCGCCAGCCAGCGGCCTGACGGGGATTTCGGGCCGGACGAGCGTTTCAAGGACGACGGTTCCCGCGACTACTGGGCGAACATGGTGATGCTCCATTGCCTCGAATCCTACTTCGATCAATCCAAGGACGCCCGCGTGCTGGAGCTGATGACGAACTATTTCAAATACCAGCTCACTGTCCCGGACGGCATGATGCTCACCCACTACTGGCAGAAAATGCGCGGCGGTGACAACATCCAGCCCATCCACTGGCTTTACAACCGCACCGGTGATCCGGAACTGCTCAGGCTGGCAGAGAAAATCCACCGCTGCACCGCGGACTGGACGATGCCGGGCGACCTCCCTAACTGGCACAACGTGAACATCGCCGAGTGCTTCCGAGAGCCCGCGCAGTTCTATCTGCAGAGCCACCGGGAAAAGGACCTGCTGGCCGCCTATCACAATCACGCGGAGATCCGCAAACGCTTCGGCCAGGTCCCCGGCGGCATGTTCGGCGGCGACGAGAACTGCCGCCCGGGCTACGATGATCCGCGCCAGGCGGTGGAAACCTGCGGCCTCGTGGAACAGATGTATTCCGATGAAATGATGATGCAGATCACCGGCGATCCCTTCTGGGGCGACCATTGCGAGGAAGTGGCCTTCAACAGCTATCCGGCGGCTGTCATGCCGGATTTTAAATCGCTGCGCTACCTCACAGCGCCTAACATGGTGGTGAGCGACAGCAGGAACCACGCGCCGGGAATCGACAACACGGGTCCGTTCCTGATGATGAATCCGTTCAGCTCGCGCTGCTGCCAGCACAACCACTCGCACGGCTGGCCCTATTTCACCAAAAGCCTGTGGATGGCCACGCCCGACAACGGCGCCTGCGCGGCGATGTTCAGCGAGAGCAAGGTGAGCATGAAGGTGGCGGATGGGGTTTCTATCAACTTCACCGAGGAAACACGCTATCCGTTCGAGGACACGATCCATTTCAAATTCAGCTCGGAAAAGTCCGTCAGCTTCCCGTTCTATCTGCGGATTCCCGCTTGGTGCGCCAGCCCGGAAATCATGATCAACGGGGCACCCGCCGCTATCAAAACAGCCTCCGGCAAGTTTGTGAAAATCACCCGCGAGTGGAAAAGCGGCGACACCGTGACGCTCAAGCTTCCGATGGAAATCGCCGTGAAACGCTGGGAGAAAAACCACGGCAGCGCAAGCGTCAGCTACGGCCCACTCACCTACTCGCTCAGAATCGGCGAGCGCTACGACAGCCACGACAGCACCAAGACCGCCATCGGCGACTCCAGCTGGCAGAAGGGCGCGGATCCATCGAAATGGCCGTCGTTTGAAATCCACCCGACCACCCCGTGGAACTACGGCCTCGTGCTCAACCCGCAGGACGCGGTGAAATCCTTCAAGGTGAAACGCGGCGTATGGCCGGCTAACAACTATCCGTTCAAGTTCGACTCCGCGCCGATTACAATAGAAACGAAGGCCAGGCGGATTCCGGAATGGACCATCGACCGCCACGGTCTCTGCGCGGTGCTGCAGGACAGCCCGGTGGTTTCCGCCGAACCGCTGGAAACCGTGACACTGATCCCGATGGGTGCCGCGCGCCTGCGGATTTCAGCCTTCCCGGTCATCGGCAGCGGCAACCGATGGGTCGCGCCGAAAGTGCCGTCCTATCAGGCCAGCGCCTCGCATTGTGCGGCCACCGACTCGGTCGAGGCCATCGGCGACGGCATCGAGCCCGCCTCATCCGGCGATTCATCCATTCCCCGCCTCACCTGGTGGGACCACCGCGGCACCACCGAATGGGCGCAATACGATTTCCCCGCATCCAGGGAGGTTTCCGAAATCGGCGTCTATTGGTTCGACGATACCGGCGTCGGACAATGCCGCATTCCGAAATCGTGGCGCGTCCTCCATCTGACTTCTGGCGGCTGGAAACCCGTGTCCCGGAGCCCGTCGCCCACCAAAGACCAGTGGAACCGCATGAAATTCAGTCCGATCAAAACAACCGCACTCAGGCTCGAAGTGGAACTCCAGCCGGACTTCTCCGGCGGCATCCTCGAGTGGAGCGTCCGATAACACCTTTTACATCATGAAGAAATCCAACCTCCTTTCCTACCTCGCCGCGACATTCTTGTTAGCGGGAACCCATCTCAATGCCGCCGGTGCCATGCCCCGCTCCGAGCATCCGCGGCCCGATGCCTTCCGCACGAACTGGGTGAACCTGAACGGCGAGTGGCAGTTCGAAATCGACGACACCGGCAACGGCGAAACCCGCGGACTTTCCTCTGGCAAAAACCTGGCTGACAAGATCACCGTGCCGTTCTGCCCGGAGAGCAAACTCAGCGGGATCGGCCACTACGATCTGATGAAAAACGTCTGGTACCGCCGGATGTTCACCGTGCCCGCCGCGATGAAGGGACAGCGCGTGCGCCTGCACTTCGGCGGTGTCGATTTCCAAAGCTGGGTGTGGGTGAACGGCAAGCCCGCCGGCACGCACATTGGCGGCAACGTGGCGTTCGCCTTCGACATCACCCCGCTGCTCAAAGGCGGTGAGAACGAAGTGGTGCTCCGCGCCTTCGACGATACCGCCAGCGGCCGCCAGGCGACCGGCAAGCAGACCCACACCGTCAGCGAAGGCTGCGTCTACACCCGCACCACCGGCATCTGGCAGACGGTCTGGCTGGAAGGCGTGGGATCGTCGTTTGTTGGAAATTTTTCGGTGGTGCCTGATCCGGACCGCTCGCGGGTGATGATCGATGCGGCCATCGACGGCACCGATCAAAACCTCACCCTAACGGCCGAAGCGCTCGTCAACGGCAAGGTCGTGGGCAGGGACACGCGCTCCGCGTCTTGGCGCGGCAACCAACTGGCGCTCGACCTATCGGAAAAACACCTGTGGGAGCCAGGCTCGCCATTCCTCTACGATCTGAAGCTCACGCTCCGCAGCGGCGACAGGGTGCTCGACGAGGTGACCAGCTACTTCGGCCTGCGCGATGTGAAGATCAGCGGCCGCTCGATCCTGATCAACGGCAAGCGCGTTTTCCAACGACTCATCCTCGACCAGGGATTCTATCCGGATGGCGTCTGGACCGCCTCCACCGACGAGGCGCTCAAGCATGACATCGAAATGAGCATGGCCGCCGGATACAACGGCGCGCGGCTCCATCAGAAGGTTTTTGAACCGCGTTTCCTCTACTGGGCCGACAAGCTCGGCTATCTGGTGTGGGGTGAGTACACGAACTGGGGTTTCAACCACGAGCCGGAGAACTACTCCGTCGTGATCAACGAATGGACGGAGATCATGAAGCGCGACCGCAACCACCCGTCGATCATCGGTTGGTGCCCGTCCAATGAAACACCCGGCAAGGCGGGCGAACTCCAGCAGATGATCGTTCGGGAAACCCGGGCAATCGATCCGACCCGCCCGGTCTATGAAACCAGCGGCTGGACCCACACAATGGCGGACGCAGAACTCCGCGACGACCACGACTACAACCAGGACCCAGTGAGTTTTCGCCAGCGCTGGATGGACTTTTTCGCAAACAGCGAGGGCCCCGCGCTGCCCGCACGCTATGGAAAATCCGAGTCCAAGGAAATCGGAGTGCCCTTCATGGTCAGTGAATTCGGCGGAGCCATCTGGGGAGCCAAGGACGCGGGCTGGGGCTATGGCAGCGGACCGAAGTCCGAGCAGGAGTTCTATCAGCGCTATGAGGGACTGCTCGGCGCGTTGCTCGACAACCCCGACATGTTCGGCTTCTGTTATACCCAGCTCACCGACGTCGAGCAGGAGTGCAACGGCCTGTTCTACTATGACCGGCGGCCGAAATTCGACCTGAAGCGCCTGCACGCCATCACCTCGCGCCAGGCGGCCTATGAAAAGACCGGCCCGAAAACGAAGCTACCCGGCCTGAAACCACAGACCGAGTGGAAAGTGGTGATCGGCGCCCGGGCCGATGGCGATCTTTGCAAACCCTATCGCTACAGCACCGCGCGGCCATCCGAAGACTGGGCCACCGACAGCTTTGACGACAGCGCCTGGAGCGAAGGACTGTCTCCATTCGGCACCGACAACCAACCGGTCACCCGCTGGGACACCTCGGACATCTGGCTGCGCCAGAATTTCGAATGGACCGGTGGCAAGCCAACCCAAGCCGCGCTGGTAGTCTTCCACGACGAGGATACCGAGATCTTCCTCAACGGACAAAAAATCTGGAGCGGTCAGAAATACCTGACCAGCTATGCCGCCTATCCGATCGACGAGGCGCTGCGTAAGGCGCTTCGCCCCGGCAGGAACACGCTCGCGGTGCACACCCACCAGGTCGACGGCGGTCAATTCATCGATCTAGCAATTTTGACAACTCCCTGACTTTCACCCGGTTCAATGAATTCGTTTTTACCAACTTGTCTATCCGCCATCGGGGCGGCTCTCTCACTCCATGCCGCGGAGCCACCGCTGACATTCGCGTCCGATCCCGGCCAGACCTTAGAGCGCACGTGTTTCCAGACCGCCGCACCGTGGGGGGAGAAATACAACCTGCGTTCGGATGTCGCCATTGTGTATGGCATTGATGCAAAATTGCCCGAACGCATCGGCACCTGGCGCGACAAAGGCTACCGCATCCACGTCATGACCGGCGTGTCGTGGGGGAACTATCAGGACTACCTCTACGGGCGTTTCGACGGCATCAACCACGAGGACGAGGCGCAGACCGTGAGTGACGGCAGGAAAAGCAGTCACGGCGGTGATGTTTACTACATGTGCCCGGGGATCAACTACGGGAAGTTCCTTTGTGTCGGTGTTCAGCGCGCGCTCGATGCCGGAGCAGAAGCAATCCATCTGGAAGAGCCGGAGTTCTGGGTGAACTCCGGCTATTCCGCTGGCTTCAAACGCGAGTGGCAGTCCTACTACAACGAACCGTGGCAGGCTCCTCACAGTTCCGTGGACGCCCAGTGGCGCGCATCGAAATTAAAATACTTCCTTTTCCGTCGCGCGCTCCAACAAGTCTTCGATCACGTGCACGCCTTCAACCAGCGCACGGGCAAGCACGTCCGCTGCTACGTGCCGACCCACAGCCTGCTCAACTACGCGCACTGGAACATTGTCAGTCCGGAATCCAGCCTTGCAAGGCTCGATGGTTGCGATGGCTACATCGCCCAAGTTTGGACGGGCACCTCGCGCACGCCCAATGTCTATCAGGGTAAGCTCAAGGAGCGCACCTTCGAGACCGCCTTCTTGGAATACAGCTCGATGCACCACATGGTGCAGAGCACCGGCCGCAGCGTCTGGTTTCTGAACGACCCCATCGAGGACAACCCGAACCACGAATGGAACGACTATCAGCGCAATTGGGAATCCACCCTCACGGCGTCATTGCTTCAGCCGGACGTCTGGAAATTCGAGGTCGCGCCGTGGCCCGAGCGCATCTTCAACGGTCGCTACCCGAAGTCCGCCAAGCCGGAAGAGCGGATCTCCATTCCACCTGCCTACGCCACGGAACTGCAGTCCGTCATGAATGCGCTCAACGACATGAAGCAGGATCGTGTGGAGTGGGACTGCGGGACCACCGGCATTGGCGTCTTGGTCGGCGATTCGCTGATGTTCCAGCGCGGCGACCCGAAGCCGAGCGACCGACACCTGAGCCACGTCTATGGACTGGCCATGCCGCTGCTAAAACGAGGGATTCCCGTCGCACCCATGCAACTCGAAAACGTGACCGTCCCGCATTACCTCGACCGATCGAAAGTGCTGATGCTCACCTACCAAGGCATGAAACCGCTGACGGCGGACGTCCACACCAAGATCGCCGAGTGGGTCAAACTAGGGGGCAGCCTGATTTTCTGCGATGACGATTCAGATGCGTTCAACACTGTGAAAGAGTGGTGGAACAGCGATGGAATGCAGTTTTCCACACCGCGGGAGCACCTCTTCGCCCGGCTTGGTTTCTCCCAAGCTCATTCAGATGAAACCGCATGGTCGTTTGGCAAGGGGCGGGTCGTCTGGCTGCGCAAAAACCCGGTGACCTTGGCCAGCAGCGTGGAAGGTGCGGAGTTGGTCGTCACGACCGTCCGGCAGGCCGTGGAGTTGGCGAAACTCAAATGGCGTGAGACCGCTTCGCTCATCCTGCGGCGCGGCCCCTACGTGATCGCCGCCGGTTTGGATGAATCCATCGCTGGCGAGCCGAAGACCCTGACTGGTAAATATGTAAATCTCTTCGACCCTGACCTGCGGGTGCTTGATAACGTTCGAATCGTGCCGGGAAGCCGGTATTTCCTGCGGGATTTGAATGCCAAACCCTTGCGAGAACCGGAGCTGATCGCCTCGGCTTGCAAGACTTTGCCGATCAATTCAGCAGCTAAGACGCATTCTTTCCTAGTGGAGGGCATCGCGGAGACGACGGCGGTTATACTCCTTCGGGTTTCCACTGCACCCCAATCAGTGACGCTCGACGGTCAGCCACTGAGCCAGACGGAATTCTCAAAGCAAGACGGGATCCTTTGGGTCCGCTTCCCCAACGAGGCGAGGGCACGAACGTTGACCGTGCACGATTGAATTCAGCTCCTGTTTCATGAGCCGAGTAATCGTCATTCATCGTGAAATTAGATTTTTGAAAGAATTTAATCATTGTCTGTCGGGTTCTTCGCAAAAAATACGCTTCAATCATGTAGGTAGGTCTTTTTCCTAGACCATCCCCTAAATACCCAGAAATCCAGTATTCGTAATACTCCTTATGAAACCCAAATACAACACCACCAAGTTCCGCAATCAAGTCATCGGGGCGACCTCGGTCATCTTCATCAGCCTCTCCGGAACGGCCATGTCCCAGACTCAGGTCTTCTGGAATGGATCTGCTTCCACGAATTGGGGTAATGGAGCAAACTGGGATGGGGGGGTAGTGCCCATCAAGACGCCTGACAACCATCATGCGGTCATCAATACGAACTCACCGAACATAGCGACCATTTCGGGGGGGATTGTTCCTCCCGTTGGTATTTTTGTGGGTCTTGGTTCGCCGAATATCGCCACCCTCAATCACACCGCCGGTGACGCTGCCACGGGAAGCACCAATTTGATGTACATCGGACGCAATGGCGGCAACGGCACCTACAACTTGGCGAATACCGCGGGGACCGGCGGTATCTACACGCTCTTCGCCCTAGGGGGAGGGAGCATGAATGTAAATAGCGCAAGCCTTTACATCGGGGGCTACGAGGGCACTGGCAGCACTGGTAAGGTCAATGTCAACACCACTGGTATCCTTAGCGTCGGTGGGGACATCGAGCTCGGCACCAATTCCAGCACCGGCACACTGAATATCGACTCCGGCACAGTCACCGGCAACGGCTGGATCGAAGTGGGGAACGGCGGCACCGGTGGTGCAAGCTGCATCGGCACGCTCAACATGTCCGGAGGCGCGCTTACCAAGACCGGCAGCAACCACCTGATCGTAGGAGCCAACGGCGCCTATGGATACGCCACTATCGCCGGCGGTGCCATCAACGTTAACAATGAGATTTGGGTCGGTAACAACTCGGGTTCGCACGGCACTCTTACTTTGACAAATGGCACGGTGACCGGTGGCAGTTGGTTCGCCATCGGCCGCAATTCAAACTTAGCCACTGGCAAGGTGTTCATCAACGGCGGCACTTTGAACAAAAATGGTGGCGGCAACTTCGTCATCGCTGACAGCGGCAACGGTGAATTGACCCAGACCGCCGGCACAGTGAACATTAATAGTGAATGCTGGATCGGTCAGGGAGGCACCGGCGTTGGGAAGCTCACGATGTC
>Ga0123337_10006486_pt1 | contig 11158 bp, 8 predicted proteins | sample frozenSSSSmetaG_FD_89792 | JGI IMG/M metagenome (GOLD analysis project Ga0123337, IMG submission 89792) | Glacier valley bacterial and archeal communities from Borup Fiord, Nunavut, Canada, to study Microbial Dark Matter (Phase II) -... | ecosystem: Environmental > Aquatic > Freshwater > Ice >...
ATACACGCTCCTTGGGCGTTGCGCAGGCCGTGAGGGTGCGCACCTCGCAGTCCTCCATCCACGCCAGGATGGAATTCGTCTCGGCCTTGACTTCGTGCAGCGTGGCGGCCATGGCAGCGGGCAGCGCAGGGTCAAAACAGCCGCGCCGCGCCAGCCGAACCAGGCCCTGCAGCGCCCAGGCCAACACTCCGGACAGCTCGCTGACAATAATGGCCTGGGCCAGCAACGGGTCGCGTGCATGCTCGGGAATCACGACGCTGAACGGCACCACATCCCAGCGGCGCCAGAACCCCACGCTGTGGTCGGTGATGACAGGCAGCTGGTTGCCCAGGACCAGCCATTTGCCACGAACATGCACGCTTACCGGGTCGCGAAATTTGCGGTCCACTAAAATGCGCTCGCCGGCAATCATCGATTTGAGGAGCTGCTCGTCAATGGGCCTTCGTGCAACCTCGTCAACAACGATGAGGCTAGCACCGACCAGCGCCGACAGGTGAAACCCCGCCAGCCTGTCCAGGGCCATGGCCGCGATGCAGCCGTGCAGCGCTTGCACGATGTTGACCAGGACGCCCTTGCCGTTGGCCCCCTCCCCCAGCCAAAACTGAGCTCGCTGGTAACGCGCATCGGGCATCAAGGTGTACCCGACGTACTCCTGAACGCGGGAGCGCACGGCCGCATCCGGCAGAACCATGGCCAGAAATGCAAGGAATTTGTCCGGACACGGGCCATCGGGCGAAAAATCGCACTCTAACGCATGCGTCAGACCCAGTTCCGGGTCCGCAGGGCGCAGCACCAGCTCGCCCGCTTCCAGGTGCACATAGCCATTGCGCGCCGGGATGACGACCCGGCCGGTCAGCGCGGGCAGGGCCGGTGCAAAAAGGCAGGCTGCTCGAAAAGCCTTTCGGGCGTTGTCGGCGCTGGCCCAGTCGGCATTTTTGGTCACCAGCCACAGATAGGCCGCGCGCTCGGCCTCCTTCTCATCCTGAGGCGACCAGTGGGTGCCCGTCCAGCCGAACAGGAGCGCCCGGTCTGATGCGATGGAGCCTGTGCCGACCGCATGGCTTGCATACAGATGCGGCCGAAAGGGTGGGGTTTTGGCCCTGCTCATGCCTCAACCCGGAAAATCGTTGCCGTCCGGCTGGCGCCTCCCCTTACCGTCCTAGCCGCAAGCATGACGCCCTTCAAAGGCCATCGCGGCGGGACGGCGTCAAGGGCGCGCCGCAGTCCTCGTGGGGTAGTTTGTCCGCTGCGTCCAGGGGCCGCAGCCAGCTCGTCGAGCTTGAGAAGTTTGTCCATATTTCTTTTTCATGCCGGTAGTCACGTCAATTAAGTGGTGGGCCTGAGCGGTGGCGCCGCCTCGTGCCAGCTCAAACCGCGTATCGGCTCGAGCTGATCCATTTAGGGAGTTGGTTTAAATATCGCCCGGACATGAAAAGAAATGGGGGAACCGGGCGCACTTCGATACACTGCTAAGTCGGAACTGACAGAGTTCACCGTTTACATCCAACCCCGGTCCGGTGCCTTGGGCTTTTCCTGGGCAGTGCCGTGCTGCGGCAGGCAAAAAAAAACGGGCCATTAAGGCCCGTTTCCATCAACAATCAAAATCTCAATTTACTCAATACATCATTGATGAGACTCGCTGCATGCAGACGTGTCCCTGTGACCCGCCAATGCCTCGAACTCGTTTTCGACATGAAGCACCGCGGCACGCTGCAGCCAGCGGACAGTTTCTGGCAGTTCCTGCAGGCCATAGACGTCCTGACCCGACGTCTCGGCATACATCGCCACAAGCACTTTCTTGACCTCCAGCGGGAGCCGCGTAGTCTCCTTGGGCAAGGACGCACGGAGCTGAGGGTTGTCCTGCATCGCGCGTACTGCACGGTCTATCATTTGCTCTTCCGACTCGCCAGGAAATGCGAAATCGGAGATTCGAATGCTGCCCGACACCAATTTGACGACAATCGCCGGAACGCCCAAGTACCTGGCGCAACTGACTGCGAAATCATGGCTTATATTTTCGCTCAGACGAATTCCATGACGCAGCTGTGAGATGTATCCGTAAGTCACCCCGACCTGCCTGGCCATCTCCTGCAGTTCCTGATTGCGACGGCGCGCTTCGTCGCACAGCCAGCCGGTCAGCGCACCGCCTTCGCTACCGCAGAGCCTCACCACCCGCTCGGCTGCCGTTTCAGGCCGTTCGCTTTCGGCCACTTTTTGTACTGCTTTCCCGGAAAGACACTGGTTGCGGCCCTGCTCACCTGCATTTACTTGATTCATTTATTTATCCTCGAAATTCAACCATGCACACTCTGCATGTACTTCGTATAGTCACCAGCATTTCATTGGCAGGGGACGCGCACAGCGCAGGCCACGGCGCGACGCGATGGCAGCCGATCCTGGGAACAAACCAAGCCGGCTTGACCCGACCCACAGGCGTTCTCACAGGCTTTTTCGCCATGGGGTAATCATCTCGTTCTGGGACCAGAATGAGATGATTTTCTGGTGGGTTCTCCCGCCGATCACACGCGTCTGCCACACGCGGCGCGATCTCGCCGCCTGGACCACCACACAAAAAAAGGGCCACACACGGTGTGGCCCTGAATCATCTCATTGCGTTCAATCCTCAATCCGCCGGCCGTCGACCTGCCACTCCACCGGTCGTTTCGCGGTGCAGGACACGGCCACGACAAATGCCACCGCAGACTCATCAATCACATCGGAGTCGCTCAGCTCTGCGATACAGATACCCGGCATGAATTCGAGCTCAAAAACACTGGTATTTTTGCCCTTTCTGGCCACCAACGCAAACCGCTTGATGAGCCGGCGCAGGGTTGCCCGCACCTTGTAGGCCTCTGGCTCCCCGTCGAGCAGCCGCTCTATCAATGGCAGCGGGTCGATACTCGCCTGCAAGGCCACCGTGGCTTCGGTTACATGCGTCGAGCGTTTCCTGAGGGCGTCGAGTCGGCCCTGCTTGCTGCGAAGCTCGCTGCCCAGCTCGGACATCTGAGTCCGCAGCAGTTCCTCTCCGATACTCGGGTCCATCGCCAGCCGCTGCAGACGCTGCAAACTCGCCTGCAGTTCCAACAACCGCACACGCAACGCCGCCTCCTCCTTTTCAGGACCTGATGTCAGGCGGGCCCTGAGGCGCGCATGAAACTCCGCCTGAACCTCTCCCGTGAACAGCTGCCGAAGCCCCCAGTTCAACGCCTGCTTCGTCGCGGACAGCGACGAGTAGCCGATGAAATTGGCATGACCGTGGACGCGCAGCGCCTGCTCACACTGCGGGCAGCCGACACCAAAGGTTTTCGGTCCTCCGGTAATCGACAGCCTAGCCGCGCATATCCCGCACGTCACAATGCCCGACAAGGCATGCCGTCCTCCGCCCCGCACAGTTTCCTTGCCCGCAGACGGGTTGCAGGCCGCCCAGACATCATCGGATACGAGCCGCAATGCGGGGCGCTCATAGCTAATCGTCTCGACCACTTTTCTTTTTTTCCGGGCCCTGGCACGGGTAAATGCCGAGCCATTCCAGATAAACATGCCTTTGTACACGGTGTTGCCGAGCAGGCGATGGACCGTGGCCGGCCGCCAGTACGGAACGCCCTTACAGCGCTTATGGCTGGGCGGCAGCACGCTGGCCAGGTTGAGCCGTTTGGCGATGCCGCCCACCGACTGGCCTTCAAAACGCCAGCGGTACATGTCCCGGACCAGGCCGGCTTTGACCGGGTCGAGCTCCCAGAGCGTTCCGAGCTCGCGCCCGTCCTCCGACTTGATTCTGACGCCTGCATAACCGAAAGGCGGCTGTGCGATTTGGTAGCCCCGCTCGAGCTGCCCAACCATGCCCCGTCCAACACGGTCGGCCGTACTTTCGACTTCCTGCACCGCACTCATCAACTTGAACGACCACATCAGTTTCCAGTTTTTTTGACGGGAATCGATGCCGTCTCCGGTCACTATCCGCAGTCCCGTGCGCTCGACGATATCCATCATCTTGGCGCCTTCTAGCATGTCGCGGGCGACCCTGGAGACCTCGTCAACGAAAACCACATCAATGAGGCGGTCCGCTATCGCGTCAAGCAGGCGCTGGTACGCGATTCTTTTCACCCTGCCCTTGGCGGTACCGGTGATGGCGCTGTCGCTGAAGACCCATTGTTCGTCGACCGTGAAGCCCTGGCTGGCCGCGTTTTGCCGGCACTGGCGGACCTGGTCCTCGATGGAGGTCGGTCGTTGCTCGTCGGTCGAATATCGTGCATAGATTGCTGCAGTTGGCATTTATCGCTTTCATTTACTAAGTTGGTTTTTGTCGACGCCGCAGCCAGTTCCACCATGAGCTCGATGAGCTCAATCAATTCATTTGTCATTAAGTTCCTCTGTTAAAAATAATGCCTTGGCAACGACCTATAGCGACTGCGAAAAAAACGGTGCATTGAGGCAGTGCCCTGTGAGAAGCCGGTGCTGCACAGCCTGAGCCTGGGCTCTGATCTTGGCCAGCGGCTGGTGGCTGTGATCGCTCGCATCGAAGCGCGCCAGGCGATGCGCTTGTCCAGATCACCCGCTGTTTTTTTTGCAGTGTCTATACGCTGGGTGCCAATCAGGCATGAACCCACGAGGACACCATGAAAATCACTATTCCAATTCAACAGTCATCCGCTTCGACCGGTAGCAAAAGGCCACAGCCCGCGTTGTATTTCGGGCGGCTCATGACACCGGCGCAAGTCAATGTCGCTATGGCTTCACACCCTGACGCGGTCCGAAAAGAACTTTTTGGTCACTGGACACTGTGCGGGGACGTTCAGACTGAGATGTTTTTGCGGCTGCAGGCCGGGCATTGCGAGCACGACATGCAAGAACGCATCACGGCGTTCTCAACGCCGGCCGGTGGCAGCTACGCGGTCCTGACCCAGCAGCGCCAGGGGTTTCAGCATCGTTTCCTGCTGCCTTTGTTTGAACCCAAGATTGGGGCATTTTTGGCCGACATGACCCAGGGAGCGTTGGCCTATTCGCTCGCAAACAACGATGCGGCCCACGCGGTTGTTTGGCGCAGCCGTTTCGGGGCACCTGAGCTGCTGCCGCTACAGGTATTTGCGATGCCGTTGTCGCAAGCGGTGCGTGAGCAGGTGGTCGTTGAGTATTTCCGGGTCGTCAAGGCAATGAGCAAACTGGAGCAGATACCGTCGGCCACCCAGGGCGAGGTGGTGCATCACGTCAGTCTGACGATTTTGATGCCCGAGGAAACGCTCGGGCAATGCGACAAGCGCCTGATGCAAGGGCTCGTGTGAATCGCTGGCACGATGTGGCGACCTCATTTGAGCCGAGGTATGCGCTGTTCTGCGCTGGTGAACTGGCTGGAATGGGGCGCATTACCCGATTACATCGGGCTTGAATTCAGCGGCCAGCTTGACGGAATCCCGCTTTTCCTGGAGGCATTTTTCAGGGTTTTAAAAATCCATTCGCAAAGGCAGGAGCCGCAAGCTTCGGCCCGCCATGACAAAGGAACTGTTTATTGATTGAAAGGGCCCGCTTGATGCGGGCCCTTTTTTTGGTGCGTCCGGCAGGGCGCACTTACTTGGAGGTGAAGGTCCTCTACTCGTCCGGCAAGAGGGAGATGTTAGCCAAAGGGCTTCGCGGGCGACCGCGAGTCTGAATGTAGCCGGATGACAAACCGCTGACCTCGCGGCCCTGACATACAGGAAGCGGATACCGTGCGGTGGACAAGCAGGGCAAAACGGTCGACTTATTGCTGACCGTTAAGCGCGACAAGACCGTAGCCATCGCTTCTTTGACAAAGTCATGCAGGTCAACGGTGTTCCTGAGAAAGTCACCATGGACAAGAGCAGCGCCCACAAAGTGACCATGGATGGGATCAATGCCAGAGGAGAAACACCAATCATCGTCCGGCAAGCCAAATATATAAACAACATATCGAACAAGACCATCGAGCAGTGAAAAGAGTCCTCAAACCGATGCTCAACTTCAAGTCACATCGAACTGCAAGATGCGTACTGGCCGGCATCGAATTGATGCACATGATTCGCAAAGGTCAACTTATGCTCGAGGGCTGCAACAAGATGTCTTTTGCCGACCAGTTTTATGCGCTGGCAGGGCAAATCCGTACAGCCTGAAGGACTGACATATGTCATCGTCCAAAGTGCGTTCATCAGCGGTTAACGCGGCACAACCCTATGCCGGTCGTGCAGTCTGCCCACTGGATGGCGTGAAGGGTCGTGAACTCGATCATGCTTTTTAGCGGTCTTGCTCTCTGGCTCGATGGTCTTAGGGGCCGTTTCAGCGGCTTCTGGCTATGCTGGCTAATGTTCGGCAATCACGCGCATCAGGTCGGCAATTTGGGCTTGCATGGCCTCCAGCTTCCCGGCCAGTTTTGCCCCGTCTTCGCGTGCGCTGCTGGCTTCATTGCGTGCATTCTCCCGGTCTGCCTCGACCTTGGTCACGCGCTCGGCGGTGCGCAGGGCTTCTGCTGCTGCTGCCTTGCGCTGCTCCTGGTGCGATTGATCGGCGGCTTCGGCCTTGGCCTGCGCCTTCACCAGTTCGGCGCGCACCTGGTCAAGCTCAGTGGCTGCGGCTTGGATGGCTTTCTTGTGATGGGCAATCTCGGTGCGTAATCCCTCGGCGTCCTTCTGGTAGCGGGTGCGTTCGGCTTCTGTGGCGACCAGGCGTTCGCGTACTTGGGCCAACTCTACAGCCAGCGCCTGACTGACTGCCTGAACATCGGCCAGTTTGGTTTGCAGCCCTTCGGCGCTGGCTTGCACTTCATCTAGCTGGCCTTCAAGGTCGTCCACGGTTTGGGTGGCGTCGGCAAGCTCACGCTCGGCCTGCGCCCTTTGTTCGCCTGCGCTGCGCACCACCTCATGAACCCGGCGCTCTGCGGACTTTACGGCTTTGTCATTCAACTCCACGGCAAGCGATGCTATCCGCTCGGTCAGCGCCTTGCTGACAGTTACAACGGCCTCAGCCACTTCAACCGGCAATTCAGCCACGGGCTCGGCAACGGTCGCAGCTTGGCTGCTTTGGTGTTCGTCCCACACCTGTTTTAAACGACTCGGATTGCCACCGCCGACTTTCTGGCGCAGGGCAAAACCCGTGATGTTGCGGCCAGCTTTTTGCAAGTCTTGACCGGCCTGGATTATGGATTCGGGAGTGAACTCGACTGGACGCATGTGGTTTCTCCTTGCTGGGTTTTAATTATATTACAACAAACAAAGAAACTAACTAACTAACTAACTAACTAACAAAGTTGTTTTGATTTGCCGTCAAGTCGGGCGCTACACGATGAAAAGTCACCAGAAGGCATGCAGGCGCGTTCACCCAACCCCCCCTTAATTCGCAAAAAGAATCGCAGGAGTGGCCGGTTTGGTTCGTTCTTGCTGGGGGTCATTTGAGGAAACGGAAAACCTGGGCACAAAGAGCCTTGAGCAGATCCTCCATGGTTGGCGGGGTTCTTCGTCGAAATACCGATTTCGAAAAGCTCTGGCCGGCGTCGGTTCTTGACAGGTGATTAATCGTTTTTTTGGAGTTATGATGACTTTTAATCAAAATATCCCTCGTTTAATCGAATTGCACCAATTTATCGGAGATGGAAGTGGCAGACTGGATTGGCTACCGCTGGCTGGCTGAGCGTTATGGCGTTGCGACGGTCCAGGCTTTTCGCACCGACAGCGCGATTGCCAAGACGCGTTCCACCGTAAGCAAAAACGGCTACACCCACGAATACTACCTGCCCAGCGCCCGGCCGGCTGACTCCTTGGCCGCCCACCTGACGTTTGCCTTAAAGCACGAGGGCATGCATCTGGAGTTCCTGGCCCGGCTGTTTGCCGTGCTACCGGCGGTCGACCTCGAAGCCTGGATTGCGGCAGAACCGACGGGCCAGTATGCGCGCCGCGCCGGTTTTTTCTATGAATACCTGACGGGTCGCCAGTTGGCGTTTTCAGGCGTTGCGGCTGGCAACTACGTCGATGCACTCAGCCAAGATGCCTACATGGTGGCGAGCCAGTCCGTCAACAACCCGCGCTGGCGGGTACGCGACAACCTGCCCGGAACACGTGACTATTGCCCCATCGTGCTGCGCACGGCGCGCGTGCAGCAAGCCGAACAATACGACTGCGCCCGGCACCTCGCAGACCTCGAAGCTGAGTTTGGTGCCGACGTTCTGCAGCGTAGTGCTGTCTGGCTAACGATCAAGGAAAGCCGGGCGAGTTTTGCGATCGAACACGAGGCGCAGCATGTCGACCGCGTACGGCGTTTTGCGGCCGTGATGGAGCAGCGCTGCGGGCACTACGACGAGCCGCTCTCGGAGCGAGCGCTCACTGAGTTGCAGTCGCAGATACTGGGCCCCCGGGCAACGCGCTATGGCGTTCGCCGCTCGCCCGTCTTCGTCGGTGAGGTGGACGGCCTTACCGAGGTGGTCCACTACATTGCGCCACATTGGAATGATGCGCCGGCGCTGCTTGCGGGACTGCGCAGCTTTGCTGCGCGCACGGCCGGCGCATCTGCCTTGCTGCGCGCAGCGGTGCTGTCGTTCGGCTTTGTCTATATCCACCCGATGTCCGATGGCAACGGCCGCATCTCGCGGTTTTTGGTCAATGATGTGCTGCGGCGCGACAAAGCCGTGCCCGATCCGTTCATCCTGCCGGTATCTAGCACCATCACCAGTTCGGTCGTCAATCGGCGCGGTTATGACCAGGTTCTAGAACTGTTCTCCAGGCCGTTGATGCGCCATTATGCGCAAGCCTGGCGCTTCGGTGCGGAGCAGACCGCAGAGGACGGGGTACGCTACAACTTGCAGTTCGATGCCTACCAGGATGCGCTACCTGCCTGGCGTTATCCTGATCTGACCGATCATGTCGAGTACCTGGCTCAGATCGTGCGGCTCACTATCGAGCAGGAGATGCACAAGGAAGCTGGCTATCTGCGCAGCCTGCGTGCAGCGCGCGAACGCGTCAAGCAGGTGATCGAGGGACCTGACACTGACATCGACCGCATCATTCGATCGGTGCGCGAAAACGGTGGCCAGTTGTCGGGCAAGCTCCTGAAGGAATTCCCGCCCCTGGCGCAGGCGCCAGTCGGCCAGCAAGTGGTCGCGGCCATCGAGGGGGTATTTGCCAGGCCTTCTTGACCAACGATTCAACGCTTCAGCCGAAATAAACCCATGCGGATCATGAACCGGAACCCAGCCTGGGTGGCGCTTTTAACGGCGTCATGTGCCGAACCGGACGGCGACAAGCAAGCGCGACGGACTCCATCCTGGACTTTCCAATATGCCAATCCTGGCACTTGAAGCCGTTACCGGGAAGTGGGAAGTGGGAAGTCCTTTGGTATTCACTAATATCTCTTCTAAAGTCGGCTTAGGATGAATGGCACTTACTTTGGGTTCCAGTCATGACCGTGCCTCTTGACCTGTTGGCGGGCATGAGCGCGAGGCACCTTTAACCATGGGTAGGGTTTTGGTCGTCGCTTTCGCATTCGTGGCTCGATACGTCCGGATCGATTGCCCACCCTGCATTGGGCGATCAGCGTGAACAGCCGCCCGCAATCGGTCATGGCGGACATCCCTCTTGAGACCCACTCGGTCCACAGTTGCACCGTATGCTTGAAGCTCAGTTCGCGCGGGTCCACACCGGCGTTGCTGGCGGCCTGCGCCATAAGCAGTCGGATCACGTTGTAGGCCAGCAGATGGACCCACAGTTGCTTTTCGTTCATCTGCGGCGTCTGGCAGCGCAGCACATCCATACCCGTGGTGGTCTTGAGGTTGCGCAGATCGAGTTCAACATTCCAGCGCCGCGCGTACAGCGCCGAGAGATCGTCTTTGCTCACTTTGCGGTGATCCAGCAGCGTGGTGACCAGCACCCGGTGGGAGACTCTGGTTTCGCGCACCCTCAGTTCCGCGGGGAATCGCGCGTACTGCTCGGGCGTCATCCACTCTGGGCGCGCTGCAGGCTTGGGCCAGCACACAAGGTGGTCACGCTTGCCCAGCGACTGGCCCCGGCGAAAGTCGGTAATGCGCGCTCCGTTTTGCTCGAACAACACATCCACACCCGCGTCCATCAGGCTTGCGATCAGGAAGTAGTTGCAGTACAGGGCATCGGCGAGCATCACCTCTCCTGGGCGAAAGCCTTCGAGCAGCCGACGCACCAGTGCGAGCTCGCCACTGCCTTTGCCGCTGTGTGGCCCTACCGCCATATCGAGCGCCGCGCCAGTGGCCAGGCAAACCACCATGACCGGTCGCGCCAGAGGAAACCCGACTCCAGGCGCCTGAGTGCTGGGCTGGGGATAAACCGTCTGGTTCTCGGGGGTATCGGGCATCGAGATCCCGGTGCCGTCCACCAGCTTGACCGGGCGCCCACGCCAAAGCCATTGCGAGCGCGCCTTGTGGCTGAGCAGGCGGCCTGTTTCGCGTGTGAGCGTGCTGACCATCTCCAGCGGCAGGCGCCGGCGGCCACGGCAGTACCCGCCGGTGCGAACGCTGCAAGCCTTGAGCCCATCGGCCGCGCGCTGCGCCGCCCAGCCGTTGACCGCCTTCTGGCACGAGCCATCAGCCTCCAACATTTGGCGCATGAACATCGACAGCGTCACCGTCGGCGGATACAGCCGCTCGCGGTGCTCGGGCAGCAGTGCTTCGGTCCTTTGCAGCAACTCTGGACTCGTCAGAACGTTGAAGAACTCCACCGCCTGCGCCGCTCGCGCCCGACGCCCGATACTACGTTGACGTTGATGCAAAACGTTTCTGGCATTACGATTCATGGTGACTGGCCTTCTGCAAAGATGGTTTGGGTGCGTAGTAACAACCATCCTATCAATCCTTGGGTCAGTCACCTCCTTTCGCCTTCAAATTCAAAGGCTCACGCCTGTGACTTCAACGTCATCTGGCTTATGTAAGTGCCATTCGGCTTAGGATATGGCTAAAAATAAGCTCCCGATTTCCAGATGAGTGCTGCGTCTGGCTTCGTCATACCCGCGCAGACGGTGATTCAATAAGCTCTATTCCTCGTCATGCGACTGGAAGTTATTGTTTGTAAGAGCCTTAACAGGCTGCTGAAATACTGGTTACAGCACCAAAAATCGTCTCGAACAATGGTCATCTACCCCTTACCGACATAGAAAAAATCGCTTGTAGCTCGTTCTACGCGGTCGGAATTTTTCACCA
>Ga0123337_10006487_pt1 | contig 11158 bp, 8 predicted proteins | sample frozenSSSSmetaG_FD_89792 | JGI IMG/M metagenome (GOLD analysis project Ga0123337, IMG submission 89792) | Glacier valley bacterial and archeal communities from Borup Fiord, Nunavut, Canada, to study Microbial Dark Matter (Phase II) -... | ecosystem: Environmental > Aquatic > Freshwater > Ice >...
GGCTCCGGCTCCGGCTCCGGCTCCGGCTCCGGCTCCGGCTCCGGCTCCGGCTCCGGCCACGGTGGGTCAGACCACCCGTGACCAGCAGCCCACGGCGGTTGGCCGCGCCGGATCCCCCACCTGACCTGAGGATGAACGAGGCCACGGTCCCGATCCCGGTCTACGCGGCCCCCCCACAGCCCCCCGACGAGACCGGGGCGCCCCAGTGGGTCACCGTCTCGCGGCCCGCCGCACGACGAGACAAGCTGGCCACGATCTCGCCGCGCCGGGTCGTGCTCCAGCTCGTCGCAGGTGTCGTCGCCGTCGTCGCGGTCGTCGCCGTCCTCGGCAGCCTGGCGGCCGGACGCCTGGCCGAGCGCGAGTCGGTCACCGACGCCGCCCGCATGGCCGATCTCTTCGCCACGACCGTCGTCGGGCCCGCGCTGACCGACGACCTGGCGGACGGGAAGCCCGCGGCGGTCGCCGCCTTCGACACCCTCGTCCGCCAGCGGATCCTCAGTGACAGTGTCGCCCGGGTCCAGGTGTCCCGGGTGAAGCTCTGGAGCCCCACCGGCACCGTGCTCTACGCCGATGAGCCCCGCCTCGTCGGTCGCACCTTCGAGCTCGACGACGAGCAGCGCGAGGTGCTCGCCCACCCGGCGACCCGGGCCGAGGTCTCGGACCTCACCCAGGCCGAGAACACGTTCGAGAGCGGGGGCAGGCTGCTCGAGGTCTACCGGCCGGTGTGGACCAGCACCGGTCGCGAGGTGCTCTTCGAGATCTATGCGCCCTACGACCAGGTCGAGCTCCGCGCCACCCAGCTGAACCGGGGCTTCCTCGGCGTCATCCTCTCGGCCCTCCTCCTCGTCCTCGCGCTCCTCACCCCCCTCGTATGGAGCCTCGCCAAGCGGCTTTCGGCCGCTCAGCAGCAGCGGGAGCAGCTGCTCCAGCACGCGGTCGACGCGTCGGCCGACGAGCGGCGACGCATCGCCGCGACGCTGCACGACGGCCCGGTGCAGGACCTCGTCGCCACGTCCTATGCCGTGTCAGGCGCCGCCCTGCACGCCCACAGCGAGGGGCACGGGCAGCTCAACGCCGAGCTCACCCAGCTGGCCGGCACGGTGCGCGGCACCATCCGGGTCCTGCGTACGCTGCTCGTCGACATCTACCCCCCGAGCCTCACCAACGCCGGGGTCGGCGCCGCCTTCTCCGACCTGTCACAGGTCGTGGCCGCCAAGGGCGTCGACGCCCTCCTCGACGTCGACGCGCAGACCGCTGCCTCCCTCGGCCCCGACGAGGAGCGCCTGGTCTTCCGGGTGGCCCAGGAGTGCCTGCGCAACGTCATGAAGCACGCCGCGCCCTGCACCGCGACGGTCGGTCTGCGCCGGGACCGCGACGGCCGGGTCGTGCTCGACGTGCTCGACGACGGACCCGGGTTCGACACCTCGCTCTTCTCCGACCCGGAGCACGGCCACTTCGGCCTGCGGGTGCTCTCCGACCTCGCCACCGACGCGGGGGCTCACCTCGAGGTGGCCTCCGCCCCCGCCGCCGGCACCCACTGGCGCCTCGTCCTGCCCGAGACGTCTTGATGACCGGCTCCACCACCGTCCTGCTCGTCGACGACCACCAGATGGTGCGCAGTGGTCTGGCGACCCTCGTCGACGCCGCCGCTGACCTCAGTGTCGTGGGGCAGGCGGCCGACGGTCGGGCCGCCATCGAGCTCGCCGGGCAGCTGGCGCCCGACCTGGTGCTGATGGATCTCTCGATGCCGGTGATGGACGGTGTCGAGGCGACCCGCGGGGTGCTGGAGGTCTCGCCGCAGACGCGGGTCGTCGTGCTCACCTCGTTCTCCGACCGCGACCGGGTCAACGAGGCGCTCGCTGCCGGCGCGATCGGCTACCTGCTGAAGGACTGCGAGCCGGCCGAGCTGCTCGCGGCGCTCCGCTCCGCGGCGGCAGGGAACGTGCCGCTCGACCCGCGCATCGCCCGGGTGCTGCTGCCGACGTCGGGCGCTCCCAGGCCCGGTGACGGGTTGTCCACCCGCGAGCGCGAGGTGCTCGAGCACGTTGCCGAGGGCCTGGCCAACAAGCAGATCGGACGCAGGCTCGGCATCAGCGAGCGCACGGTCAAGGCCCACCTGGGCCGGGTCTTCCGCGAGATCGGCGTCGCCGACCGCACCAGCGCGGCGCTCTGGGCGCGTGACCACTTCTGACCGGGGTGCCCCGAGGCAGCGGTGCCTCAGCGTCCTCCCGCGTCGAGACGAGAGACGCCCGTGGTCGTGACCCGGGCGTCCCTCCAGGCGATCCATCCCGCACGGGCCCTCGGTGAGACGACCGGCTCTCCCCGACGGCGGGCGTGGAGCTGCTCGATCAGCCACCGCGGTGCATGGGCCTCGTCGATGGCCTCGCTCTTGGTGAGCAGCTGACCGGTCCGCACCGCATGTCGCCCGCGGGCCATCGAGGTCAGCCCCAGGTCGGTGATGACCGGGCTCAGCCACATCGTCGGCCGACGGGCCGCCCACGCCCAGTAGCCGCACAGCTCGTCGCGGGCCGCAGCTCGCACGTCGTCGTCGGTCACGGGGGGCAGGACGTCGTACGGCGCGCGCCCGAGGACCTGGAAGCCGTGTCGCACCAGCTCCGCGCGGGTGACACCCGAGAGGGTGCGCTGCACGAGCTGACCGTGCGTCCAGGTCGGGTGCTGGGCCGCCGCCTCGAGCAGCCGGTGCCCGTCGACGTAGACGCACCCGAGGTCGGCCCCAACGGCCGGTCCGCGGTCCAGGTCCTCGTGGATGCCGACCAGATGCGCTGCGCGAGCCGCGTCCACCGTTCCCGTCACCACGGCGACCAGGTCGAGGTCGCTGACCCCTGGCACGTAGTCACCGGTCGCGAGTGACCCGGCGACGAGGAGGTCGCTCACCCAGCCCAGCCCCGCGAGCCGCTCGGCGAGGGCGGTCACCGCCTCAGGGAGCGCGTCCACGCGCCGATGCTACCGAGGCGGCGGTGGCGGGCGGGGCGTCGTACGGTCGGGGCATGGATCTTGGACTGAGTGCCGTCGTCGCCCTCGTCGTCGGGGGCGGCGGGCTCATCGGCAGCGCGGTCGGCCGCGCCCTGCACGCCGAGGGTGCCACGGTAGTGCTCGGCGGGCGCACGCAGCAGACGCTCTCGGCGGCCGCCGAGGCGATCGGTGCAGACGTCCAGACCGTGGTGCTCGACTCCGGGGACGACGACTCCGTACGTCGTGCGGTCGAAGGCGTCGTGGCCCGGCACGGGTCGGTCGGGGTGCTGGTCAACACCGCTGCGCCGTCGGCGCGCACCCTCGACCCCGCGCGCAACAGCGACCCGGAGCAGGTGACGCAGGCCTTCGAAGCCAAGGCGATGGGCTACCTGCGGTGCGCCAACGCGGTGCTGCCGGGGATGCGGGAGGCGGGCTTCGGGCGGGTCATCAACATCAGCGGGCAGAACGCCTTCCTGACGGCGTCGGTGACCGGAGCCGTGCGCAACGGCGCCGTGGCCATCCTCAGCAAGGCGCTGGCCGACGAGTGCGCGGGCAGTGGGGTGACGGTCAACGTCGTGCACCCGGGGATCTTGCGACCGGACGCCGCCACCGAGGTCGAGGCCGGGGCGCCCGGCGAGTCGACGCCGGCACAGGTTGCTGCCGTGGTCGTCTTCCTCGCCTCGCGGGCGGCGGGCGCGGTGTCGGGCGAGTCCGTCGCCGTCGGGCACCGGGTGCGGGGGGTCAGCGCCTACTGACTCCACGCCATCGTCCGGCGATACCCGCGACCGCCAAACGGTGGGGCAGGTCAGCTTGATCGTGGGTGTCGAGAGCGAGCAGGCCTACCGGCGAACTCTGTCGATGAGACCGAAGACAATGTCGTCGTCGACCTCGGTGTCACCCGCCACGACCAGCACCCCCGCCTCGTCGACGATCCTGGCTGTTCGTCCCGCCGGGACCAGCTGGAGCGCGGCTCCATAGGTGGAGATGTCCACCTATGGACCGGGGTGAAGGCCGAGTGCGTCGCGCATCGCCTTCGGAACCATCACCCTGCCCGCCGAGTCGATCGTCGATTCCATTGGAAGAGGCTAATGGCGCGATCCCAGTGGATCCCGTCGATTCCGGTCCGCCGCGGGGGCCCGCGAGGTCGGCCTGCGGCTCAGACCTGCGTGCGGTGGAAGTTCTCGTACGACTTGCTCGCCGTCGGCCCGCGCTGCCCCTGGTAGTGCGAGCCGTGCTTGGCGCTGCCGTAGAGGTGCTCGACCGGGCTGGAGAGGCGGAAGAAGCACAGCTGCCCGACCTTCATCCCCGGCCACAGCTTGATCGGCAGGGTAGCGACGTTCGACAGCTCGAGCGTCACATGGCCGCTGAAACCGGGGTCGACGAAGCCAGCGGTCGCGTGGGTGAGCAGCCCGAGGCGCCCGAGGCTCGACTTGCCCTCGACCCGCGCGGCGACGTCGTCGGGCAGGGTGACGGTCTCGAGGATCGACCCGAGCACGAACTCCCCCGGGTGCAGGATGAAGGGCTCACCCGCGCCGACCTCGACCAGCCGGGTCAGCTCGGGCTGCTCCTCGGCGGGGTCGATGTAGGGGTACTTGTGGTTGTCGAAGAGCCGAAAGTACTTGTCGAGCCGCACGTCGACACTCGAGGGCTGGACCATCTCGGGGTCCCACGGATCGAGCTGGACACGCCCGGCGTCGACCTCGGCGCGGATGTCCTTGTCGGAGAGCAGCACGTGCTGAGGCTAGCGGGCCACACTCTCCACGACACAGACGATCCCGTATGCCGTGTCCTGCCGCCTGCTCTCGGGCTCCCGGCAGATCGGTTATGCTGCCTCACGCGGCACCCGGAGACGGGTGGCCACGCGGGCGTAGCTCAATGGTAGAGCGCCAGCTTCCCAAGCTGGACACGCGAGTCCGATTCTCGTCGCCCGCTCCGTCCATCCACTCCCCAGGTGCAGGACGCCTCTTGCGTCCGCGTCGAGGTCGGCGAGAACCCTCGTTCCCGCGGACGCAACAGCGCTAACCCGTACAGGCGGACGTCTCAACAGGCAGAGCCTCGCTATCGGGCTCGCAAAACCTGGCGAAGCAGGCGCACGAAGATCCTCTGCCAGTTGGACGGTGCCACCGCCGCCTACTACGCCTCGAGTCTCTCGGCCGTCAGCTGGGGTGGGAGGGTCACAGTTGACCGCCTGGGCCCGGACAGACCCAGATCCGTGCTCGCCTGCCACAGGACTGTCAGGTGACCTCATCCGCCGGCCTTGGCCGCCCGATCGTCCGGCTCCCGAGGCGTGCGTAGATCAACGCAACAGGGGTCAGGATGGCGGCGGCTGCGACCATGGCCGTGGGGATGGACGTGCGGCCGGCGAGAGCGCCCAGCGGTGGCCCGCCGACGACCTGGCCGAAGGCGTCGGCCTGGCTGGTGAGCGAGATCGTCGTGGCGCGCGCGTGTGACCCGACGTTCCGGTTGAGCCAGGCCGCTTGCACGGGGTATGCGTGGGCGGACTTTCGAACCCACATCGCGAGCAGTGCCGGCCACAGGGATCCGGACAGCGCGAAGCCGGTGATGTCGGCACCCTGGATGAGGGTGACGAGGGCCAGGAGTTTTGCGGGGTGAAGCGCGTTGACCCTGTCGGGGGCGATCCTGTTGGTGATCAGGCTGGTCGCCAGGGCGATGAGCGCCCCGACGAGGGCGAACACCGTGAACCACGCGGCTTGACCTTGTACACCGAACAGGGTGGGCATCGGGAAGATGTCGACGACGCGGGCGGTCCAGAGGCGGTCGAAGACCTCGGACGAGATTCCGGGCAGGACGGCGATGACCATGAAGGAACGGACCACCCCGCGCCGTCGTGCCGCGGCCAGACCGGTCTGGAGGACCGAGGCCATGTGCACCACGTGGGCCGGTCGTCGGGGGGTGCGGGGTGGAAGCGGGTCTCGGGCATGACCACGGCCATGACGGCCGCGAGGACGAGGTAGCCGGCGCCGGCGACCAGTAGGGGTGCGTGCAGGTCGACGTGCCCGATCGCCCCGGCCAGCAGGATGCCGATCACGCTCAGGACGAGGTGCTGCTGTTGGAAGCGGGTGAAGAGGGGCTGGACGGCGTCGACTCCGACCTCGTCGCTGATCCACGCGTCGACTGCGCCGGAGACGAAGGTGAACCCGAGCCCCCATACGACCTGCGCCGCGAGGATCGGCCAGAACGAGGCGGAGGCTCCTTGGACGAGGAGGCCGACGCCGACGACGGTGGCGCCGATGAGCGCGGACAGCCGCCTCGAGTAGAGGTCGGCGACGATGCTGGTGGGGATCTCGAAGAGGACGCAACTGGCCTCGAGCACGGCTCCGACGACGACGAGCTGGGCGGGGGTGAGGTGGGCGGTCTGCACCTGGTAGAGCAAGACCAACGTGAAGGCGAGGGACTGCAACAACGACCACGTCCCCTCCCACCACAGGTAGGCGGAGCGGGCGGGGATGGGTCGACGACCCAGCAGAGATGACAAATTGATCAGGTCCTTGAGCAGCGCGCCGCGGCGCGGGAGGGGTCACGAGGGGCGACGACGCGAAGGCGCGTTCGGACGCGGTGGATCCCCGACGGGATCGACCATCGAGGTCGTGACGGTGCACCCGAGTTGTCCTGCCGGCCGGTAGGCCGGCCCGGAACCTCAGATCAGGGAGTGCACACTGCTCAAGCTGTACGGCGCATGTGCACAAGGTAGCTCAAGGCCCGGCAAGGCGGCCACACGAATCCCTGCCACTGTGGCCAGTGGTGCCGATAGTGAGGGTATGACCGTGCTGATGGGCGAGCGCCCCATGCTGCGCCTGGTCCTGAACGAGGCGACAGGGCCGACTTCTTCACGCATCGGACGCGCCTTGGGCCTTCTTCGGGAAGAACTAGGTATGGACCTGGCGTTCGTGGGTCAGCTCGACGACGGCGCACGAGTTGTCGTCACGCACACGGCGAACGATCCCAGGGTGAGTCAGCTTCCGGTAGGGCTGGACGCCGTCGTGCGGGAGATCCTAGGTCACCTGATCATCGCCGGCAAGGGCGGGGTGGTCGTTCCTGATGTGACGGCGCACCGCACCGACCAATCCCCAACCGCAGTGTTCGGGGTCGGTGCCTACGCCGGGGTCCCCCTCCTCAGGGACGGGGCGGTCGTTGGTGCCCTGTGCTGTGCCGCATCGTCACCGGTGTCGGAGCTGCAGGAACGTGACCTCACGGCCCTGCAGACCGTGGCTGAGTACGTCGTGCTGCTCCTGCACCCGGTGTCATCCGACAGGGACGCGTCCCGGGTACCGGCCGCCCGCAACGAGCTCGAGCGCGTCGCGGAGGCCTTCGTCGACGGCGGGTCCCTCGAGCAGCTGAGTCGGCCTCTGCTCGAGATGCTGCGGACCGCAACGGGCTTGGACTCGACCTTTTTGACCTCGATCGACTGGGACGCAGACGAGCAGCGGATCCTCTACACGGTGAATGAAGCAGAGATGCAGATCCCTGAAGGTGCCGTGGTCGACTGGTCGGACACCCTGTGCCGCCGCTCCATGGATGAAGGTCGCACGTACACCACGGACGTCCCGGCGATCTGGGGTGATTGCGGCGCGGCAGCGGCTCTCGGTATCACCACCTACGTGAGCTTCCCGGTCCTCGACCCGGACTCCAACGTCATCGGCACACTGTGCGGGGTGAGCAGTCGCGCTGTCGACATCGACCCGCGTCACCTCACGACCATGCGCATGTTCGCGGTGCTCATCGGCCAGCAGATCGCGGCTCAGGCCCATGCAACCAGCCAGCAGCAACGAGCCCTGGTGCTGCAGAGTCGCCTCACCGAGGTCGATGACCTCGCGCTACGGGACCCGCTCACCGGCTTGGTCAACCGGCGCGGCATCGAGCGCTGGCTGGCCACGGCGTCCGCCGACCTCCGCCCCGGCGTCGAACAGGTGGCCGTCGGGTTCTGCGACCTCGACGGCTTCAAGCACGTGAACGACACCCTCGGGCACGCAGCCGGCGATGACGCCCTGCGCTCCTTCGCCACAGCGATCCGCACGATCGGCCGCGATGGGGACCTGCACGGACGACTCGGCGGAGACGAGTTCGTCGTCGCGGCCGTGCTGCCCTTCGGCCCCGTCGCCCTGGGGGCCTGGGCAAGCCGGCTTCGCTGCGCAGCGAGCACGACGGTCATCGTACGATCCATGGCGTACGACGTGCGCGCCAGCGTCGGCGTGGCCGCCTTCACCGGCTCCACGACACCCGACGAGGCACTGTCCGCAGCCGATGCCGCGATGTATCTCGAGAAGGCCAGCCGGCGCGCCGCGCATTGAGCTGCGGCATCCTCCTCGAGCGGCACTGAGCGACCTGCGGGATAGCGGCCCCCAGCCACGGCCGACGAGCGGATGACGCCCCCCACATCGGCCGGCCGGTCACGCCGGTGTGGTGCCCAGGTCTGATGCCAACCCCAAGATCAACGAACACCACGACAGGGAGACGCCGACGACGCGGACGGCGTCCGCTGCTCGTCGTCGATGGCGTTCCTCTGGGCCCCGGACATCGCGCACATCGAGAACGGGGCAGACCCGGTGGGGCCGTCTACTTCTTCTCGCAGGCGATGCCGTCCCGGTCGCGGTCCAGGCCCTTGTTCGCGGCCATCGCCTTGCTGTAGATGGCGGTACTGAGCCGGAAGGTGGTGACGGGCTTGCCGGTGGTGTGGTCCCTGGGCGGCGGGCACCGGCGGGTGTGCGGACGTGGCTGTCCTCACTGGGGGATCGGCACACCCGCCTTCGGACTCAGCTCCTCGGAGGTGGTCTGGACGGGGCCTGGTCGTCGTCCGGCCCGCCAGATGGCCAGGGCTCCAGGGACGAGGGGCCTGCTCAGGTGATACCCCTGTGCGACGTCGCAGCCGTACCGTCGAAGCGCGGCCAGAGTCTGCTCGTCTTCGACACCTTCGGCCACGATGGACAGCCCCAGGTTGTGGCCCAGGTCGATGAGGCTGTGGACGATCAAATCGTCACTGTTGTCCTCGGACATGGTCATCACGAAGGACTTGTCGATCTTGAGCTCGCTGACCGGTAGTGCCTTGAGCTGACCGAGGCTGGTGTAACCGGCGCCGAAGTCGTCGATCGAGATCCGCAAGCCGAGGCCAGCAAGCTCCTCGAGCAGCCGTTTGGCGCGGACGGGCTCGGTCATCAGGGCGGACTCGGTGACCTCGAGAACGAGGAGGGCGGGTGCGACTCCGTGGCAGGCGAGGAGCTCGGAGACCATGGCGGGCATCCGCTCGTCGAGCAGGTTCCGAGCCGAAAGGTTCACCGAGACCGTCAGGGCCTCCCCCGCGTCGGCCCACGTGCGCGCCTGGGCCAGAGCAAGGTCGAGGACCCGTCGACTGAGTGCCCCGATCAGGCCGGTGTGCTCCGCCATGGGGATGAAGTCGTCGGGGAAGACCAGGCCCCGCTCGGGGTGCTGCCAGCGCACCAGCGCCTCGACGCCGGTCACCTCACCGCAGCTGACACCGACCTTGGGCTGGTAGTGCAGCACCAGCTCGTCGCGCTCCAGCGCCCGACGCAGGTCGCCGAGCAGGGTGAGCTTCTCGGGGGTGCGCTCATCGAGCGTGGGGTCGTACGTCGACACCCCGCCACTCTCGGCCTTGGCCACGTACATGGCGATGTCGGCGCGCTGCAGCAGCACCGTGGCGTCCTGGCCGTGCTCGCCCGACGTCACCACGCCCACGCTCGCCTCCACCGACAGGTCGACCCCCAGGATGCTGAAGGGGGCTTCCAGCGCTGCGCGCAGCTCCGTGGCGACGGCGACCGCGGCGTCGACCGATCGAATACCTGGCAACAAGACCGCGAACTCGTCACCGCCCAGCCGGGCCAGGGTGTCGACGTCACGCACGGCCGCGCTCAGGCGTGACCCGATCTGGGTCAGGAGCTCGTCACCGTAGTGGTGGCCGAAGGTGTCGTTGATCTCCTTGAACCGGTCGAGGTCGAGGAGCAGTAGCCCAGTGCCCGTGCCGGCCCGGACGTCGGCGCGGAGCGTCTGTTCCAGGCGTTCGGCCAGGAGTGTGCGGTTGGCCAGACCGGTGAGGGTGTCGTGCAACGACGCGTGCACCGCCTGCGCCCGCTCGTCGACCAGCAACCGTCGGTGCCCCGTGCTCACCGCAGCGAGAGCGGCGGCCAGGAACAGACCGAGGAGAAAGACCAAGGGGGTGAGCCGACGGGTCACGCTCTCCAGTCGCCTGAGGGACTCCAGATGCCCGATCGACTCCTGGTGGTGCGACTCTGCCGCGTCCTGGACGGCCGTCTCCATGGACCCGAAGGACGGGTCAGCCTCCGCGTTGTCGATCCTCATCGCGGCCGCGGCGTCGCCCCGGTCGATGGCCCGGAACAGCCGGTCGATCGCCTTGAGGTAGCTCGTGTGCAGGGCCAGGACGCCTTGGAGGAACGAGCGGTCGTCTGCGCTCCCGTCGCGCCAGACGTTCATCATGGCGGTGACGAAGCGCGCGGCCGCCGCGTCGAACGTCAGCTGGACGTCCGGTCCGGGCTCGAGGCGGTACTTGCGCTCCAAGGACTCCTCGGTGCCGACGGCGTTGGCCGCGCCCGAGTAGTCGTCCGACAGCCCGCTCGCGCTGACCGCCCTCTCCGCGGCCGTGCTCGTCGCCTGGGACGACCAGAGGGCGAAGACGCTGACGGCGAGCAGGACCACCACCATCGCGACGCTGGCGACCTTGCTCCGCCGGGCCACCCGCGGATCGGAGTCCACGCCGGCAGGGGGTACCACCTGCCGCCCACCTCGGGTGAAGGTCATCGAGGTCCCCCCAGTCGCCATATCGCGCGACGGTTGCCGCAACAGACCTATCGGCACCCCCCGCTGACATCCTCGTCAATCTGCCCACCTACTTTTTCGACCCGGGTGAGCGACCCGCAGGGAGTCGCACCCAGCCCGCCGCCGCTCCTCGAGGTCGACTCTCGGCGGTCGCCACCCCCTGCTCGGACACCGTCATTGCCGCCGACAAGACGGGCACCGTGACCGAGGGCCAGAGGGTGCCGGAGCACCTCTGGACCCCGGTCGGGGAGGCCACGGTCACCGGGCCGGGCTGCGGACCCGACGGGGAGGTGGCGACCGAGCCGGCGACCGACCTCGCGGCCGCCGCCGACCTGCTGGCCGGTGCTGCACTCTGCAGGGACGCGAGCCTCGAGGCCTCGAC
>Ga0123337_10006489_pt1 | contig 11156 bp, 7 predicted proteins | sample frozenSSSSmetaG_FD_89792 | JGI IMG/M metagenome (GOLD analysis project Ga0123337, IMG submission 89792) | Glacier valley bacterial and archeal communities from Borup Fiord, Nunavut, Canada, to study Microbial Dark Matter (Phase II) -... | ecosystem: Environmental > Aquatic > Freshwater > Ice >...
CAAGCGCGCGCTGGCTTGCTCGTTCGGCTAGCTCGGCGCGATGCTGGGGTGCCACGAGATCGATAAGCAGCATCCCGCGCATTTCATCAACATTGGCGTAGCCATACAGATGCGCAAACATCGGGTTGCCATACAGAATTTTTCCAGCACGACCCAGAAATATGCCAATCGGCGAATTGTCGAACACGGCGCGAAAGCGCTCTTCGCTAGCGCGAATGGCCTCCTCGGCCTGTTTGCGCTTGGTGATGTCCATTGTCACGCCACGCATCCCGACTGGCTGGCCGCTATGCACAATCGCAGTCGAGTGTGTTTCAACCCAGACACTGCCGCCATCGCGCGCGATCCAGCGAAACTGGTTGATGCCGGGTTGAAGGCTGGCAAACGTCGCTGCCGCCTGCCTCGTCGCCTGCTCGCGGTCATCGGGATGCACAATCGTTAGCCAGAAATTTGGCGTTTCCAGCCATTCCTGCACGCTGTACCCCAGCAACGATTCGACATACTCGCTTACGAAATCAATCCTCTGGTTGCTGGCATTGGGCAATCCCCAGGATTCCCAAACAACACCTGGGACGCTGGTGATGATATTGTTCAGGCGTTGGCGCTCATCCGCGATTTGGCCGGTGAGCAGTGCCTGGTCGCGTTCGGCCTGTTTGCGCTCGGCGATATTGCGAAACACCAGCACCACGCCGATGATCTTGCCATTCGCATCATGAATGGGCGCGGCGCTATCGTCGATCGGCACCTCGCTGCCATTGCGGGCGATCAAGATCGTGTGGTTTGCCAGACCGGCCACGATGCCCTCGCGGATCACCTTCGCGACCGGATTTTTGACCTGCTGGCGCGTATCGCCGTTGACAATCGCGAACACCTGCTCAAGCGGCTGCCCGTATGCATCCGCGTGCGTCCAGCCGGTCAGCGCCTGCGCGACTGGGTTGGTGAATGTCACCTTGCCATTAATGTCGGTGACGATCACGCCATCGCCGATACTCGCAAGCGTGACCTGCAAGCGCTCACGCTGCTCGGCGACTTCGTTGGCACGTTCGCGCGCTAGTGCAAACGCTTGGTTGTAACTATTCGATAGCAATAGCAGCTGGCGGCGACTGTAGAATGCCAGCAGCACGCCCACGATCAGCAATAAGCCAAGGCTGCCGTAGATCACAATCTGGGTGGTCTGCTGTGCCTCGGTAACAAACGCATCGCGCTGCTCAGTCTCGCTCTGAATGAGCGCGCCGATCTGCACCCGCATATCATCCATGATATGCTTACCAGCGCCCGATGCAACAATCGATGTGTGATCGCCACCGCTTCTGCGCAGCTGCAACACGTGATCGGCATATTGCTGCCACTGGCCGTAATCCCGCAGCGTGCGCGCGAGCCATTCAAGCTGCGCTGGCTGATCAATGACGCGTGTGTTGAGCATGTCGAAGTTCGGCTGGATCAAGGGCAGCGCCTGGTCGTATGGCTCAAGAAATTCGTCCGCGCCGGTAAGCAGATAGCCGCGCAAGCCGGTCTCCATGTCCAACAGCAGCTTCTGGAGCAGGTTGGCCTGAGCGATTGTGTGGTCGTTTTTAATGACTGCGCGAGTCGCCGTCCGATAGCTATCGATCTGCCAGAGCAAAGCGCCAGCCAGCAGCGCCATAATAATCAGTGGCGCGATCACGGCGCGGGTGAGGATGTTTCTGAAACCAGGTTGATCGATAATCGGCTGTTCCATACGATCTTCTTTGCTCCCAATGCGCTATTTCTCAGCTGCCACAGTAGCATAAAGTGCGCGAAAAGTGCTGGTTGGCGCGCGCTTTGCGTTCGGTGCGGGATTGCACATCCAGCTCTATTATATCCTGTGGGCGGCAAACTGTATTTTTGCTACAGAGGACACCGAGCGCACCGCAGGGAACAGCAGATACTATCTTTCTGTGTTCTCTGTGTCCTCTGTGGCTAGAAATATATATTATGCGGTTGGTGGTTTGAGGTAGCGCCGATCCTGGCTCAATTCTTCGGCATCGGCGGTGCTGGGATGGCTGTTGCGCGGCGCGGATACGTAGACCTCGGCGAGCGCTTCGAGGACATCGCGCAGTTCGCCGCACAGGTCGGCGAAAATATCGCGCAGCAAATCGGCATCGAAGAGCGCGTCGCCAATCGGCCAGGTCTGATGCATCGCCAGCGTTTTGATGCGCGCTGCTTGCGCCTGTGGAAACGAGAGTGCCACATCGATGCGCACCGGGTTCTCGCTGGCGGGCGCAACGCTGGCGTGTAGCTCGTGAACCGCGCGGGCGATCTGGGGCAGGGTTGCCAGATCGCGCATTGGGTCGGCGAGCATTGGCAGCGTATAGCTTACTTCGATCTCAATGCCGACCCCAGCGGGCGAGGCCAAAATGCGCTCATCGACAATCCCATCGAAGCTATCGGGCGGGCCGCCGCGCAACGAGAAGACCGTGAACTCAGGCGACCAACGGAAAGCGATCACCGCGCGCAATGGCGGCTCCTCGGGCGCACGGTCGTCCTCGATACCGCGCGGCAGGCAGGTGATGCTCAGGCTGCGACCGAGCGCGTGTGTATCCAGCAGCTCCTGCGTATAGGCAATGTTCAGATCTGTCTGCTCAATCGCAGTCAAAAGCACCGCCACGAAATTTTCGTATGTCAACATATCTATTCCTCATGTCAGGGTTCAAAGCTGGACTAACATTATAGCACTGCTGGGGGAAGGAATTGAGAATCAGGTGCTCTTTGGGCGAATTGAGAAATCTATATTCTCAATTCGTCCAAAGGGCACCCGATTCTCAATTCGCACATCTGTTTCGATCCGCTGCCCGAGATCTTGCAACCTGTGGTATAATGAGTGGGTTAAAGGAGAAGCGCTTTGACCGTTACGAAGCCTCAAAACGCGACGCTGATTGATTCTATCAGCGAGGGCTATACCGCGATTAATCGGCGGCCGTGGTTGCTGCTGTTGCCGCTGCTGCTGAACGTCTTGCTCTGGTTTGGCCCGCAGCTCTCGTTTGGCCCGCTGTTTACGAATATCCACGGCGTATTGACGAGTCTCCAGCCGGGTTTAGTCGATCAGAGCGAGATGCAGGTATTATACGATCAGCTGCTAGCAAATGGCAGCGTGGATCTGCGCTCGCAGGCGACGTTTCTGAACTATGTGCCGACGCTGCACCAGTATAGTATCGGCGTGGCTGATAGCCCCGGTAATGCCTCGGGTGTGCCATCAATCATCGAGCCGCCGCGCCTAATCGACGCTCGGCGCACCGACACAATCGAGGTCGCGACGGTCGGCGGGGCTATGCTGGTGTTTGTGACACTGAATGCGCTGGCGCTGGCACTGAGCGCACTGTTTCTTGCGCAAGTTGGTGCGGCGATTCGCAATCCCACTGGCGGAATGTGGCTGCCGCGCGGTGGCCTGGGCGCGGCGCTACGGGTGGGGCTGGCGATACTTGGCGCGGTCGGGATTATCCTAGGGGTGATGCTGGCGCTAGGATTACCGTTGCTGTTCTTTGCCTATCTGCTGATCTTTCTGAACCCAACGATTGGGCTGCTGGCGCTTGAGCTGCTGTTCGTGGTCGGGTTCTGGATCAACATCTACATTGGCTTCTACCGCGAGGCGATCGTGATCCACGATCAAGGGCCACTGCGAGCGATCTACACCAGCTTCAATGTGGTTCGGCGGAATTTCTGGGGCACGCTGGGCTTTCTGGCGCTCTCGCTGATCATCAGCCTGGGTAGCGGCGTGATCTGGTTTCGGCTGGTTGGCTCGACCGCCGGGCTAATCGTTGCGATGATTGGCAGCGCGTATATTGGGAGCGGGTTGCTGGCAGCGCGCATGGCGTTCTTTCGCGAGCGGCTGCGGCGGTGGCAGAGCGCGCCAGTTCAGCCGACTGGGCTGCGGGCGAAGAATTGACGGCTGAGAATTCAGGAGTTAGGAGTCAGCATGTTGCTGGTGATCTGCTCGCTGCAATCATTGAAACATGGTCATTTGTAGAAATACAATGGTTATTCTGACTTCTGACTTCTGGCTCCTGACTCCTGGCTACTGAAGAACAAGAGTGAGTACACAAACATGACTTTCGAAACAACACGAACTATTGACACTGGCGATTATACCGCCAGCCGCATCCAGGTGCTGGAAGGCCTGGAGGCGGTGCGTAAACGCCCAGGTATGTATATCGGGCCGACCGACATCAACGGCTTGCACCACATGATCCGTGAGGTTGTCGATAACTCGGTCGATGAGGCACTGGCTGGCTATGCCAATCAGATTAACATTATTATTCACGCCGATGCCTCGGTGACGGTATCCGACAACGGGCGCGGTATCCCGGTCGATTTGCACCCGACCAAGAAGGTTTCGGGCCTGGAACTGGCCGCGACCGTGCTGCACGCCGGTGGTAAGTTCGATGCGGATTCGTACAAGGTTTCTTCGGGATTGCACGGCGTGGGCCTGAGCGTGGTCAACGCACTCTCGACCTGGATGCGGATCGATGTTACGACCGGCGGCAAGCTCTGGCGTCAGGAATACAAGATCGGCAAGCCGCAAGGGCCGGTCAAGATTATTGGCGACGCCGAGGGCCGTGGCACGCGCGTCGATTTCATGCCCGATGACACGATCTTCAAAGATGGCATCGACTACAACTTCCGCTCGATGGTGCAGCGCTTCCGTGAGATGGCCTACCTGACCAAAGGGCTGCGCTTCCATATCGCCGATGAGCGCGATGGCAGCGAGGTCAACTTCTACTTTGAGGGCGGCATTCGCTCGTATGTGCGGCATCTCAATAAGGAAAAGAGCGTGCTGCATAAGCTGCCGTTCTACTGCGAGCGCGCTACGAACGGCGTGGCGGTTGAGGTGGCATTGCAGTACACCGAAGCGTATGATACTGATTCGATCTATGCTTTCGCCAATAATATCAATAACACCGATGGTGGCGCGCACCTGACTGGCTTTCGCAATGCCATGACCCGCGTGATCAATAACTACGCGCGCGGCAAAAGCAGCATGCTCAAGGAAAACGAAGCCAACCTGACCGGCGACGATGTGCGCGAGGGTTTGACGGCGGTGATTAGCGTCAAGCTGCAAGATCCGCAGTTCAGCTCGCAGACCAAGGAGAAGTTGGTCAGCCCCGAGGCGACCAGCGCAGTCTCATCGGTGTTCGGCGATGCGTTCAATACCTGGCTGGAAGAGAACCCCGGCGACGCCAAGCGGATTATCGAGAAGTGCGTCTCGGCCGCGCGCACTCGCCTAGCCGTGCAGAAGGTGCGCGAGACAGCGCGCAAGGGCGCGATGGAAGGTTTCTCGCTGCCCGGCAAGCTGGCCGATTGCTCGGATACCAACCCAGCGCGCTGCGAGATTTACATCGTTGAGGGCGACTCGGCCGGTGGCTCGGCCAAGCAGGGCCGTGACCGACGTTTCCAGGCTATCCTGCCGCTGCGCGGTAAGATCCTGAATGTCGAAAAGAGTCGGCTCGACAAGATGCTGTCGAACAACGAAGTCAGGACACTGATTACGGCGATTGGCGCGAGCGTGGGCGAACAGTTTGATCCCGCCAAGCTGCGCTATCACCGGGTTGTGATTATGACCGACGCCGACGTGGATGGCAGCCATATTCGCACGCTGCTGCTGACATTCTTCTTCCGCTACATGCGGCCGATTATCACGAACGGGCACCTTTACATTGCCCAGCCGCCGTTGTACAGCGTCAAGCACGGCAAAGAGATGAAGTACGTCTACAACGAGGGCGAGCGCGATATCTACCTGGGCACATTGGCGAAAGAAGTACGCGAGCGGGTACATATTCAGCGCTACAAGGGGCTGGGCGAGATGAATGCCGAGCAGCTTTGGGAGACGACGATGAATCCGCTCAATCGCACGATGGGTCAAGTGACGCTCGAAGACGCCCAGCAGGCCGACGAGACCTTCACTATGCTGATGGGCGACCTGGTGCCGCCACGCAAGCGCTTCATCCAGACCCACGCGCTTGAGGTGCGGAACTTGGATATTTGATTTTTGGTGGTTCTCACGCGGATCGCGAGACGGGCAGAAGCATTGCTTCTGCCCGTCTCGATTCGAACACTGAGGTGGGATCGGTTCAGTGAATCGGCCTGCCGTCGCTGCTTCAGCCCGCTGCATTGCGCCCGCTTCACGGGCGTGAGGATGGCGCACGCATTAGCTTGGGATCGAAACGCTTCTGGGCTGAGAATCTTCGTGTTGGTATCGAGGAAGTCAATAGTCAAGCACTGCTGATCTTCCGCTCCGATGGTCACGCATGGTCGGTTCTGACGATTGATGTGTAGAAGCGACTCATTCAGGCTATTTGAATCATTGCCAACCCAGCAAAGCTCACACGGGCCTAAAGAGCAGCGGTTGGTTTTGCTAAGATTAACAAACGTTTACCCAGCAGCCAAAGCCCCAGGCCGACCGCCCACAGAATCAACGCCGCACCAAATCCCAGAACGACCGATTGGGCCATGATCGGCTGACCACCGAGATGAGCCTGTCCAGGCACCGCCAACAATGTAATCACCGCAAGCACGCACAGCAGCGTCCCGACAAGATAATAAGCTCTGATCTGAAAAAGTGCTGCTAAGGGAATGAAATGCACGCCAACGATGATCGCCATAATCGGAAAGAAGAGATCAAAGCGATTGATCGCATTGCAAATGGCGCTCGCAACGCCGATCAATAGCCCCTCGGTGGTGAAGACGATGCCAAACCATAGGCCTATTCGCTTCCCAGATTGGGAAGCCGCCGCGCTCGCCTGGTTCGATAGCTGCCGTGACGCAAGCACTAATACGATGCCGCCAACCAGTAGCCCTAGCCCGAGTAGCACGACTACAATCGATAGCCCTGGCTGGCCCCATCCCTGCAATCCCCCGATCCCGATACCCGCCCATAACGTGCCGAAAAATGCCATGAACAGGATGCCAGAGGCAATGCCGCGCAGCTCAGCTCGTGTGATAATCGATGATGTTTGGGACATGCCGCACCCTTTCTTTACCGAGCACTTCGGATATCAAGCAATTGATGCAGCAACAATGATGCCCCTGAAATTGTCCGGCTGGGTGGCGCGTGATGATTCGTTTTCAGGCCCAATATATTGGCGACAGGCTTGCGCAGCATGAGGCTGCAAACGCGCACATGGAAGACGCACAATCGCCGCCCATTCCTGAGCGGCGGTGTGTCCTCTACGAAAGGAATTTCAGTATCGCAGATCGATATAACAAAACGATGAGTCGCTCGGGCGCGCAGGTGACAATCGGATCAACTTCGCACAGTTCAGCTTGCTCTGCCCTACACATGCTTCTTAATCACTGGCGGTATCGTGTGTCCACTGTCGCCCTGGCGTGCCGCCACCGCTAATCCTATGATGCACAAGGCACTGACACCACCGAACAAATAGCCAAAGGTAAAGATGATCAGAAATGCCACGTTGGTTTCTCCCGTATGCCTGATTGCGTTTCAAGCGCAGTGCCGCATCGACCGAGCGGACAAGGACACACAGATAGCATATAGGCAGGTTGTTACCAGCAAGGCACTGAGCGTACCAGCGGGCATCGTAATCTGATGATTTTGCGGCTATGAGCGAAAAAACGACCTACAGCGGGTGAGTAATCCAGCGTCTGCGCACGCCCTAACTATAATCATAGAGCATACGCAGCTGAAATTCTAATAACTTTTTGTTATTATGAAGCTATGCGTTACGCCGTAGCGGCGCGCCCAGCTCCGGCGTAGCGAAGGCGTCATTATTTCGCGTAGATGAGCGTTATTCGCGGATGCTTGACCGGCGCTAGCGCGCGACCATTGGCAGATACGCGCGCACCAGGAATGGCGTACCGGCGACGCACGCGCTGAAGCTGCCAGCATATGCGATGCAGACGCGCAGGGCGGTGGCTTTGGGCTGGCCGAGGTTGCGGCTAGTGGTGCCGCCGGCGCAGTAGGTTCCGCCAATCGCGAACAGGCCAGTCCACAGCGCGAACGACTTGTTCGGGTCGCCGCAAGCGGTCGCCGTATCCTTTTCGCGCATATCCGCGAGCATCCAGGCGCTGCCGCCCGCATAGCCGCCGATACGCTGCGCCCGCAGATTGGTTTCGACGTAAAAAGGCGCGGTGTTCGTGCATTCTGCGAGCAGCGGGCTAGCCGCGCAGAGCGCTGTGCCTTCGGTCCAGCTGGGGTCGCGTGGCCGTGGGTCGGTTGGGAAGCCGAATTCTTCCAGCACCACCGCGCCGCGATAGGCCGCGCCCACGCGCAGATCGTTGATAATCGCCATACCGCCACCGCTGAAATTATGCGGTGCGAGGAAGTCGACCAGGCTGGCTAGGTTGCGCCCCTGGTCGTCAGCTCGAAAGAAATCGAACGCCGCGCGCGCCATGTCGCCGTCGATCATCTCGCTGGAAATACCGACCGTTATTAGCAGCTGTGGCGCGCGATGCTTGACCAGGCCGCGAAACTGGGCCAGCCAGCCGACCGCGCCATTGATGTAGGCGTGCGCGTCGAAGCCTGAGCCGGTGTCGAAACAATCTATGCCCAGGTTGGCGCAGTGATTGTTGATCTCGTTGTCGGCGCTGAGATAGGCCAGCATGGGCAGACTGCCGCGCGCCGTGAAATAATCCAGCAGGCCGGCGATCCAGCTTGCGCGCGCTTCGTTCATATTCCAATCGGCGCTGTTGTGTAGAACGAGGCCGAGCCGCATTCCGCGCGCGTTGGCGGCGGTCGCGAATTCATGCAGCGTGCTGTAGCTGGTGGGCGTAATAATCGCGGTGCTTTCGGTGCTGGGCAGATCGACAAACACCCGCAGCATATTGGCGTGTAGGTAGGATTGGGCGCGCTCCAGCCAGAAATCCAGCGAGCCATCGTCGCGTGCGGCGGCGTAGCTGTCGTCGCGCATGGTTTTGCCATTAATGCCGTACTGTGGCAGAAAGAATTGTACGCCGCGCATCGTCCAGCGCCCGTTATCGTCGGCCAGCGTGCCGTCAGCGAGCGCACGCACTTGTCCGCAGCTGCTTGGCAGCGCTGGGTTGCATGTGGCAGCTGCTGTGGATTGTGCGGCCGCGACTGGGCTGGCTGCTCCGATCAGTGCGAGAAACGTGATCAGTATCGGTATGAATGAGCGAGGTTTTGGCATATCGGTGAGGTGCTAGAATGCGCCCACAACCACCTGAAGCATCTTGATCGCCGCGAGCAGGCACAATATGGCGATCAGCAGAATTGGCCCCCAAACGCTCAGCAGCGTCAGGGCGCGCTCGCTCAGGCTGGGGCGATCAGGCTGGAAGCCGGGCAGCACTTGCTGCTGGGTTGCGTTCGCGCCGCCGAACAGCGTCAGCGCCCCGACGCCCAGGAACGCTAGCGCCGCGCCGAAGGTGATCAATGCGCCGATAATCAACATGCGCGCCTCCGCGTTGTATTGTTCAAGGAGGTACATTATCCAGGCAGCGTCGGCGGGCTGAAGCCCGTCGACGGTGCCGCCACCGATTGCCGAATCACCAGCTCGGTTGGCAGCATGTGATGCGTGATGTCGCCGCTTTTCGCCAGCGCTGCCACCAGCAGATCGGCCGCCAGTCGGCCCTTCTCTTCGACCGGCTGGCGCACCGTCGTCAGGCCGGGGCGCATATGGCGTGCATCGGGCAGATCATCAAAGCCGACCACCGCTAGATCGCGCGGCAGATCTAGCTTGTGCGCCTGGGCCGCGTCCATCACGCCGATCGCCATGATGTCGCTCATCGCCACAATCGCGGTCGGGCGTCGGTCGGCGCTCCACAGCTGCTCGAAGGCGCCGTAGCCACCTTCCCAGGAAGTCGCCGCCTCGATTATCTGAATATCGGGCGCATCGAGCGCGAGGCCGTGCATTTCCAGTGCTTCGCGGTAGCCCGCCAGCCGCGCCGCCAGCGTACCGGTGAACTCCTCGATCTGTGCAGCCTTGCCGGATTCGATGCAGATGATAGCGATGCGCCGGTGGCCCTGATCCAGCACATAATTCATCACTGCGCGCGCGCCGGAGCGATCATCCACATTCACGCTTGGCACATCATCGGGCGCGTCGCTGTCCACCATCACGAATGGCACATCGCGGCGGCGCATCAGCTGGATTTCGCCACGGTCGACTTCCAGCCCAACTACCACAAAGCCGTCGACCGTCGCATCCGGGATCGCCTTCAGCACCGATCCCCACAGCGGTGGCACTAGCATCAGCGTCAGGCCGACGCGGCCGCAGACGGTGCCCATGCCACGGATGAACTGGGTGTAAAACGGGTTTGCGAATGCGGTTGCGATATCTTGCGGCAGCAGCAGGCCGAGCGCATTGGTGCGCCGCGTGGTCATGCTGCGCGCGATCGGGTCGGGCGTATAGCCAAGCTTTTCGGCGATCTCGCGAATATGGCGCAGAGTATTGGCAGACAACTGCGCTGGGTCGTTGAATGCGAACGAGACCGCCGTTTTCGACACACCGGCTTCTTTAGCTATCTGGGTAATCGTCACTTTTGGCATAGTTGCTCCTGCGCGGCCATTATAGCATGGGCCACGAGTAACGAGCGACACGTAGTACGCGTCACTTGTTACTCATTACTCGTCACTCGTCCGTCACGCATGAGCATACGGTAGCACAGCGCGCCGAGCGGCAGCAGCAGCCAGAAGCTGAGGAGGCGAAATAGGACGGTCGCGCCGAGCGCAGCTTCCAGCGGCACACCCTGGATGGTTAGGCCGACCGTGAGCGCGGCCTCGACGGTGCCGCCGCCAGCCGGAAGCACGGTGTAGGTGCTGACAATCAGTGCTAGGCCATATGCGGCTAGCGTAGCCAGCGGCCCGATTTCCACGCCCAGGCCGTGTAGAATCGCCAGCAGCGCTAGGCTGTGGAGCGTAAAAATGATCAGCTGGAGCGCGATCAGCGAAAGCACGCGCCAGGGCTGATCGGCCATGATTCGGCGGTTGTGGGTGATCTCATCGACCATGAGCTGAACCTGTGAGTCGTGCCAGGTCGGCCCGAACACGCGCTCGATCACGCGCTTGATATTGATTGCCCACAAGTGCAGTGTGTCGCGCGGGCGTGTGCCGAGATACAGGTAGCCGCCGATCAGCACCACCACTGTGGCGAATCCGCTCAGTGAGGCGCGCGCGAGCGTGCCATTGCTGGTGGTTACGAGCACATAGATCATGCCATAGATGAACAGGATCA
>Ga0123337_10006490_pt1 | contig 11155 bp, 13 predicted proteins | sample frozenSSSSmetaG_FD_89792 | JGI IMG/M metagenome (GOLD analysis project Ga0123337, IMG submission 89792) | Glacier valley bacterial and archeal communities from Borup Fiord, Nunavut, Canada, to study Microbial Dark Matter (Phase II) -... | ecosystem: Environmental > Aquatic > Freshwater > Ice >...
AGCGAAAAAAGACAAGGTAGAACTGCTACGTTTGAATCCCAATGGTACTGTTTCTCGCCGTACGATCGAGGTGGATTTTGCTCAAGGGTTAAATCCTGATAATAACCCAACTCTCCGCAACAGTGATGTGATTCTCGTAGCGCGATCGGGCTATGCTAGGGTAGGAGATAATATCAATACTTTCTTGCAGCCAATCACGGGAGTTGCAACTGTAATTAATACTGTCAGCGGAGTTTTGACTGGTGTTCAAGCAACTATGAGCGCTTTTGAAAACTTATTTTTGGGAGGAAATTTCGAGCGAAAAAATCAACTCGATCAGATTCGTCAACAACGTGAAGATAGACAAGAGCAACGTCAAGATAGACTGTTTGAAAGAGAGTTGCAACGTCAAGAAAGAGAGAGACAGGCACAAGACAGACTACAGCAAGCAGAAGACAGAAAACTGCAACTTCAAGACAGACAGCGGCAAATTGATGTTGAAAATCAGCGACTTCAGATTCAAAATCAACAACTTCAGCTTCAACAGCAGCAGCCGCAGCAAATTCAGTCTACTCCTTGATATGACCGTTTTCAAAGGTTATAGATAGAGTGTAGGTTTTCGTTCCCCGGGCCCCACCTACACTATTAACTAACTTTTTATTCTGTAGGTTGGGTGGAACGATAGCGAAACCCAACATCCGATTAATCAGTGTTCTGTTTAGTTTTTTATCCGAAAGATGTACGCGTTTATGAAGGAATATTTAAAATATTTAACAAAACTTTTCTGTAGATATCTAAACCTTTGGCATTCAAGTGTACGCCGTCAATTGTTAAATCTTGATTCAGTTCCTTCTGCTTAAATAAGGCTTGTATTCCTTGAAATTCAACAGGAATATTTTCGGCAGCCGCTACTTGATTGATTAGAACATTAATTTCGTCAACTCTTGCAATTGTTCCTGCTGCTTTAGGATTGTAACTGGCGGCAAGTGTTGAGTAAAAAGCAGGAATGAGGATGATTTGTTTAGTTCCGAGCGATCGCAATTGTGCGATCGTCTCTTTCAAGTTATTGACAAACTGCTCGTCGCTAATGCCGTACATAGCATCATTTGTGCCGATCGCAATAATCGATTTTTCGCAGGTAAACCGCAAAGGAACTACCAGTTTAAGCTGCTCTAGCAGCGAAACCGTGCTCATTCCGCCGATCGCAAAATTAAAGTTTTTTACTCCCAAAGAATCGCCCAGAGCCGAGGAAATAGAATCGCCCCACACGCAGCCTTGATATTGCTTGTCTTTAATTTGCTGTACCTGATTGTACACAATAACTTGCCACCACAGCGCCGAACTAACTGTATCTCCCGACGGCGGATTAGCTAACACCCGAAAGGGGATGTACGCCAATAGCAACAAAGCCAAGATGACGGAGATTAACTTGAATTTAACGTTCATAAAACTTGCTTTAGCTTGCTGCTACTTCAGTTTATGCTATCCCTTGAACAAGCTGTCAGGATTTATGCAAATTTCTCGAAATTGCGATGTCTTTTCAGGACAATTAATTAACCTTTGCTCCCAACAATTCCGGTTGCAAAACCTGATTTAATTTGCCGCTGCGAAACCCCTCCAAATCCAAAGTCGCGTACACAAAACCAAACTCTTGAAATACCGCCACTAATCCAGGCAAATCCGCATTTAAAATAAACTGCTGAATCTCTTCGGCTGGTAACTCAATCCGCGCCGTATCTCCATCCGATCGCACTCGCAGATTTTTCAGTCCCAACTGCCGCAAATATCGTTCAGCGCGCCCCACTCTTTGCAACTTCGCCACCGTGATTTCTTCGCCGTAGGGAAAGCGGGAACTCAGACAAGGTTGCGCCGGTTTGTCCCACCAAGGCAAACCCAATTCTCTTGCTAATTGCCGCACTTCAAACTTAGTCATGCCTACTTCTGCTAAAGGCGATCGTGCGCCGCGTTCCTTAGCCGCCGCAATCCCCGGACGATAATCCTTTAAATCATCAGCATTCACCCCATCCACCACATAAGGATAACCCTTTGCTAGTGCTAGCGGTTTCAAAGTATCATGCAGTTCACTTTTGCAAAAATAGCAGCGATTAACCGGGTTAGAAGTGTAATTAGGATTCGCCATTTCCTGAGTTTCTACTTCTGCGTGAACAATCCCAATTTCTGCTGCTTGAATCCGCGCATCTTCTAAATCTTCTGGTAGCAAAGATGGCGAAACTGCCGTCACGGCCAAAGCGCGATCGCCCAACACGTCAAAAGCAATTTTTGCCATCAAAGTGCTGTCAATGCCGCCAGAGTACGCAATCAGCGCCCGTTCCATCTGCGCGAAGATATCTTTTAACTGTTCGAGTTTTTCAACTAACATGATTCCCACTTTTATTACTGCTAGGCTATCGTAATCTAATTTACAGGGTTATTTCTCTTCACAATCTTGTGGGGTGGACACGAAAACCCGCCCCAAAGGTACAATTTAAATGCAAAACAGCTTATTCTGGATCGATACCGAGGGCGGACAATCGAGCAAAAAGTTCTTGATTGCGCCGTTTTTCCTGTTCCAGCAGCGTCTGGGCGGACTCTTTATCTTGCTGTGCGCGATCGGCCCGCTGACGTTCTACTTCGGCCCGTTCTTCCGGCCACAAAAGCAACTCCCCAGCCATATTCCACCAGCGTAGCCAATTTCCTGTTCTACCTTCCCGAGTTCCTTGCCAAACTCCCAAAAATAGATCCATTCCAGGTATCAAATAACGACCGTTTTCATCAGGATCTTGATTGTTGTAGCGCTCGGATTCCAGCGCATAAACTTCTATTCGGCCTGTATGTGGTCGAAAAATGACATAGCGAGGGACTCTGATTACTTGTTCGTAAAAAAACCACTTGCCGATTTCTTCTGTGTGTTCGACAGAGTATTCCTCGCCGTAAGTAGCTGACAGGAATTCCATCACGACAAAAGGCACTGTTCCTTCGGTATGAGGCGTGTAGCTGCGGCGGGGATAGCTGTGAGGCCAAGGTTGAACCGGCTGTACGTACATCCAGTCTGGGGCTTTGCAAATAGTGCGATCGTCCACAGCAGCACACAAAGCAAAATTAGAAACTATTAGTGCGTCTTGCGTTAGTTCGGGGGAATCAATTAAAGACTGACGCAAACCGTGAGCTAGCGAGGGATGGTCTGTATCGTCTACGGGGTCATCTGGTAGAATAAAATCATCGGGAAGCAGTGGCCAGGTAATTTTTAGCTGCGATATCGGTTTGTGAATTACAGCAGTCATAAGTCACCTCATTTTACCAATAAAAGTTTGAGTTTTAGTCGAGATTGCCGATCGACAACCTTCTCTATATCTTAGCGTGCTAATTCGATCGCAAAATTGGTTTGTAATGAGGACTTTATATCAATTCCGGCTGCGCCGGAATGACAAGCGAGGACACGGCAGTGCCGTGTCCCTACGCGACGAGATTAATCGTAGGGACACGGCAGTGCCGTGTCCTGATTTCGGGATACGGCATTGCTGTGTCCTGATTTCGGTAATCTTAATCCCGATGCAACCGGAATTGATATTAATCCTCACTACAAAACATTACCCCGGGCGGTGCGGAATCTGCGTTTTAAAATTCTCGGCGGGAAAATATGGCGATCGCAATTGACAGCAGCAACACCACATATAGCAAACCGTAACCAGCATCTGTAATCAAACCCGCCAAGTAAGGAACTTGTCCATAAACAGCATCGTTTCTCAAATTGAATCTGGCCAAATCCGGCAAAACCAGATAAAGTCCCATCATCAATTGTTCAATACCAGGATTTTTAGTTAACTTCCCCAAAGCCACTAAATCCCGGGTTGAATGCCCCATCAAATAAACGCCAAATGTGAGTAAAGTTGCCAGCAGCGAACTACTAAACACCCCGAATAAAATCCCGACACCAGCCATCAGACACAGCTCAAACCAGACAAACAACGAAGCGATTAAAATGCTGCCTAAAGGGTAAGGAATCCGGCTTAAACTCAGAATAGCCAGATAGATCGCAGTCATGGATGCGACAAGCACAGCCAGCACCGCCGACAGCCCTAAGTGCTTGCCCACAATTAACTCAGCTCGACTTATCGGCTTGGCAACTAACAGGTAAACAGTCCGCTTTTCAATTTCTTTGTTCACCAGTCCAGTAGACACAAAAACTGTGACAATTAGACCGAGGATGCTCATCGCAGCCAAACCGATATCTAAGATAATTTTTTTCTCGGTTGTCGCCGCCAATTCCGGTATCAACCGCACCACAGCTCCCATCAACAGAGCAAAAATAATAATTAAGTAAAGGATGCGATCGCGAATTACTTCCCAAAATACATTGGTAGCGACTGTCAAGATTCTTCTCAAATTCATTTGGGAATTGGGAATTGGGAATTGGGAATTGGGAATTGGTAAATCAGGACTTACTCAAAGCCTTTATATTTACGGTGTGCACTGCGCACCTTACTGCTTGCGAATTCGTCAATGAGATAAGCTGTTCTGCATTTAAACTGCACAGTCAAAATTTAATAAAGTTCTTGTGGGGTGGGCCGTATAGCCCGCACAAAAAATGCAATTTAGATGTCGAACAGCTTAACATTACAGCAGCAGCATCTCCTGCTGTATGTTTGCATCTAGCTGCAAGACGATCAAACTTGACTATCTCCCGGAGTTCCATCTTTTTTCAGTCCGGGTTTAGAGCGTTTGATATCGCCACAGGTTACAGTCGCCCGATTCCCTATATCGAACACCTCACAAGACTTGGTAAACGAATATATTTCCGGTCGAAAAACCAGTCCCAGCCAAGTTGCCTGCATCTCTAACTGATACCGGGACTGTCCTTGGACGATCGAAGTTTTGACATCCCAACTCGCATCTTCAGGGACTACCCCAATTGTTGTTAACGCTTGATTCTTTAGAAAAAATCGCTCGTTGTCAATATCTATTAACATTTGCTCTACCTGCGGCCACGGTTTTGTGCGAGCTTCATTTTGCAGGTATCGATCCATTGCATTGAGGATGACAACTCCTCGGGAGCGATTAATAGTTGGCTGTTGAAATGTCACCACATAATCGCTTTTCCTCAAATCCTGCGATAAAACACTCGGATATTGTTCTATCCAACCTTGAATTAAAAAATGAAATGCAAACCAACAGGAAAATACGAGGTGAATTAGGGTAATTATCAAAAACTGAGGGCGCACCAATGACCTGATACTTTCTCGTTTTGACTCGCTATTCCAAACCTCTATTGCCGCCAGAATTACTACTGCTATAATTGGGCCAGATATCCATGCTATTTCCTTCCTGTCGGCTGGCAATCTTACCAGCAACCACAAGCCAATTAAGAAGCTTGTCACCCACGGACTAAGACTTACTCCTTTAATCACAAAAGGTGCTTGGCTGGTCAGCAAACCCATTGAAAGTGTAAAAAATAACCAGCTCATATCAAGAATCAGAGTTCTTGTCGGCCAGTCAGTGACGGCCGCCACCGACAGCAAGGCTAAAAAGATGCTGAGCAGTAAAGGTGTCTTCCAGTGGACAACTTTAGACGGCATCATTGCCTTTTGGATTTTTTTATTGGTTTCCCAAAGGTTGTTTGTCAGCTTAGTGAGTTGCTGAGTGATATCCAAAATTTGCTTCATCATAGATTTGAATTACTGACGCTTTGCAAAAACAACACGGTTAAAATAACGATATTGCTGACTGTGTGGGAGATTAAAAGTGCTCCGAATTGGGTAGTTACTCGAAAAGCCTTTTTGGGAGGACGCTTGGTGAGGGTAGCTGGTCCCAAAAACTGAGGCACGGAAGCTTTTTTATTCCCAGAAACCATGTTTTCTACAAATTCTAATCCTTTCCATTTCGCTAGGAAAGTTACTGCCAATATTGAGAGTGCTATCAGAGTTATTGGAGCGTAAATATCCTCACCTCCGCCTAATAAGATATAACCGATCAGCCGTTCCCGCAAATCTTTTGAAAGAACGCTTTCGATGCCAAAGAAAACTAACCAGCCTACGCAAGTGCAAGATAGATTGAGGATGGCTGTATATTCAACGCTGGTTTTGGGGCCAAGTTTCAGTAGTTTTTGGAGAAACCAGGATTCGATTGCGATCGCCAAAAATACAATGAATATTTGCACCAAAACAGTCCGAAATGGGAAAACACTCGCAATCATAAGCTTTCAGGTATATCAGTCTGTGTTAAATTTTAATTGTACATCACAAGGGGAAGAATCTTGACCGCAGGTTTGAGCCAATAATTGGGTTTCATCGCCGAAGAGTAAAATTGGGGGTTGATACAATATCGTATAATCTTTTCAGATCCGCCAACAGAATGAAAACATTAAACATTGAATGCGGGCGATCGAATACCCACCCCGAGACAGACTCAAATAACTGCTGATTATGGTAAGGAATGGCATTGGTATTCGGACAGCCTCATCCCGCTCGGAACGCGCCGAGGGTCAGATTCACGTCTACGACGGCGCTGGGAAAGGCAAGTCTCAGGCAGCTTTGGGAGTAGTGTTGCGCTCGATCGGGCTGGGTATCAATTCGGACTCGCCCACCCGAGTCTTGTTGCTGCGCTTTCTCAAAGGCCCCGGCCGCTCCTACGACGAAGACGGGGCAATAGAAGCCTTGCAGCGGGCATTTCCGCACTTGATCGACCAAGTGCGTACCGGCCGTGCCGAATATTTTGGGGCTGAAGCAATCACCCGGTTCGATCGCGCCGAAGCTCAGAGAGGCTGGGATATCGCCAAAGGAGCGATCGCCAGCGAGCTCTATTCCGTCGTGGTGCTAGACGAACTAAACCCCGTATTGGACTTGGGTTTGCTAGCAGTTGACGAAGTAGTCCAAACCCTCAAAAACAAACCAGAATATTTAGAAGTAATCGCCACAGGGCGAGCAGCCCCCGAAGCTTTGCTAGAGATTGCCGACTTGCACTCAGAAATGAAGCCCCACTATCATCCCGCAGCGGCAGAACATAATATTTCAGGTATCGAAATATACACCGGAGCAGGTAAAGGCAAGTCAACAAGCGCTTTGGGCAAAGCTTTGCAGGCGATCGGCAGGGGTATCAGCCAAGACCAATCCCACCGCGTATTAATCGTGCAATGGCTCAAAGGTGGTACCGGTTATACAGAAGATGCGGCGATCTCCGCTTTGCGCCAAAGTTACCCGCAGCTAGTAGACCACCAGAGATGCGGTAGAGATGCTATAGTTTGGCGGGGACAACAGCAAGAGCTCGACTGCATCGAAGCAGAACGTGGCTGGGAAATCGCTAAAATGGCGATCGCCAGCGGCTGGTACAAAACCATTATTCTCGACGAACTCAATCCCACAGTAGACTTAGAACTGCTGCCGGTAGAGCCGATCGTCGAAGCACTCCTGCGCAAGCCCCGCGATACAGAAATTATTATCACTGGGCGCTGCTACAAACCCCACGCTTACTTTGACTTGGCCAGCGTACACTCCGAGGTATACTGTCACAAACACTACGGCGATCGGGGCGTAGAACTAAAGCGGGGCGTAGACTTCTAAGGCCCGCAGTGGTGCGAAGTTCGATCGTACCAAAATTATTTAAACATGACCCTGCCTGGGAAACCGAAAATTGCCACATAGCCCTATCACAAATCTCCCATTTTTATTGTCTTCCCGATCGCACTGATCAGCCTTTTTTAATCTTTAATTTCCTCTTATGGACGCGATCCCCGATCGCCAATCCAGAATGGAACATTCAGAATATCAGCCGCGTCTTGTTGAGCGTGAGGACCTGAGACTCTGCAAAAGGATTATAAAAGGGTGGAAGGCATTGAAAATAAAAACTTACAAGCAAAAAGTCAGCGAAGGAGAAAGTCTAGACAGGGTTAACGCAAGTAGGCTAGACTTGCGGCTGGCAAACAAGTTAAACTACAGCGGCATCCAAACATTCGGTGTTCTAGGCAGTGTCTGTAGTCGCACAAGCGATGACCAATTAAGTAGAGGAGTGAAGCTGTAATGACAACGCTAGATGACAATGCTAATCAACTTGATTTAAACCTTCCAGGACTAGGGCCGGATACCATCTTTGCCGGAGCTGGATCTGATTTCATTAGAACTTCGACCCTGGGCGGTAGCTTAATATTTGGCCAAGACGATAACGATACTATCGTTTCCGTTGGGCCTAACGATACTGTGTACGGTGGCAACGGCGATGACTTAATCACCTCTCAGCGCAGTCCCGCCTTGCTGTTTGGCGACGCGGGCAATGACACCATCATCGCTCAAGCCCGCGCTACGATGTACGGCGGTGCAGGCGACGACTTCCTCCAAGGTACTGCCGATGCTAACCTCATGTTTGGCAATGAGGGCAATGATGCGATGCTGGGAGGGTCGCAGGGAAGAGATAGCCTCTACGGCGGCAAGGGCAATGACTCCATTGGCTTCTTCATCGCAGGCGGAGGTAACAACCTCGGTCTTTCCTTATCCGGCGGCTTAGGTGGCAATGCAGGAAGCAACTACTTGCGCGGCGATTTGGGCGACGACCTGCTTGTGGGTATCAATCAGAGAGACAGCCTCTTCGGCGGTAAAGGCAACGACACTCTGCGCGGTGCTGGCAGCAGTAGCTACCTAGACGGCGGCGAGGGCAACGATACTTTATTTGTTGCCAACTTTACCCAGGCAAACCCATTTGGTGGCAGCGTCATCACTGTTGGGATGGAGAAAACAACCTTGCTAGGCGGTCTCGGCGATGATTCTCTGGTCGGTCCGATCGGCGAATTTGGCGGTGGCAAAAACTATTTAAGCGGTGGCGACGGTAACGACACCATCAGGGTTTTTGCCACGCAGGATACCGCCCTCGGAGGTGCAGGCGACGACTTCATCGTGTCTTCGACAACGGTGAATGTTCAGTTGAGCGGTGGCGCTCAGAGTTCCCTTCCAGGCTTCGCGGGTCGGAACTTGCTCGATGGTGGGGACGGCAACGACACTATCATCGCTGGCTTCTCAACCGATACCATGATTGGCGGCGACGGTAACGACAGCTTGAGCGGTATCTTTACTCAAGCCTCCGGTGGAAACGGTGACGATACGATCAATGCTTCTCTTTCCAATGTTAATGGACAGATTACTCTCGACGGCGGCGCTGGCAACGATCTCTTAATTGGCAATACTACTGTTAGCACCAATTTCACCGTCACCAACATCATGAACGGTGGTGCGGGGAATGACACAATCATCTTTGGCAGCGTGAACGATAAGTTGATTGGCGATCAATCGGGTAATGACATCATTTCCTACGATAGCAGTGTTAACTTTACCGGTCGTACAACGATCAACTTCATTACCGACACCTTGGGTAACAACTTCATTACTGGTGGCAATGGCAGTGATGTCATCACTGGTGGTAGCGGAAATGACATACTGTTCGGTGGCCCAGCCAATCCGATCACCCCAGGATTTGACGGGAACGATACCTTGATTGGCGGCGGTGGGAACGACACCCTGGTGGGCGGCTTTGGTAACGACTATTTGGTCGGAGGTAGTGGTGACGACTCTCTCCTCGGCGGACCTGGTGCAGACACGCTGATTGGTGGGGGAGGTAATGACAGCTTCTACTACAACAACTTCGGCGAAGGTGCCGCGATTGACAGCCTTACTGGCGCCCCCGTCACAACAGGCCCCGGAACCAACCCAGACCAAATTGCAGGTTTTACTTCCGGTAAAAGCAAGTTGGTCTTGCAGTTCACCGGCTTCCCCGGCTTGCAACCAGTTCCCAACACGAATCGACTTTCTTCCCAGTCGTTATTAGTGGTTGACACTGGAAATTACAACCAGGCAGTTGCGCCAGCACAAGCGGTAATGGTTTATGAAGGTTCGACTGGCAGGCTGCTGTTTGACCCTGACGGTTCTGGTCCTAAGGCTCCTGTTTACCTTGCACTTTTGAACGGCACACCGGCCCTTAATGTAGGTGACATTACCCTGATTTAATTGGGGTAGGAGTGGGTACGATACGATTCTGAAAAGATCGCTCTACCAACTCTAAAAACTTAATGTGTTATGTTTAGAGCTGGGGATATCTATCCCTGGCTTTTTTATTGGTACTGGGGAATTGGGAATTGGGAATTGGGCATGGGGAATTGGGCGGGTTTATGAGATTGTTTGTGAGTGGCAATTATGGTTGGTGAACCCGCCCCTACATTGATGGTGCAATTTGTAGGGGCGGGTTCACCGATGAATTTTGGCACTCACAAACAATCTTGAAAAACCCGCCCCCGCCCAACCAATAACCCCGATTAACCATCGTCACCCAATCGTTAAATTCAATAATATAATTGATATACAGCACTTTTCAGGTGAGTGAGGTACACAACAGAGGTAGGGACACGGCAGTGCCGTGTCCCTACGGCAATAGAAGAGCAATCGGGGTGTACTTCATAAACGTGGAATCTGCTGTATGAGTAAAAGTCGATTATTGTCCCAGACTAATATTCTCTTTTGTCCTTCAAAAAAAGTGATTAATAGTGAAACTACTAAATGGTCGTCTAGCAGATTTAGGAAATAAAATAGAAGAATATTCTCTAAATCTGAATCACCAAGAAGGAAAAAATAAAGCTATTTTGTTTGCCAGTAAGTTAGGCATTACCATAGAAAATGCTGAACTGCTCAAACAGGCTTTAAAAAAAGCTGCTATCAATGAAGACGTTGTTATTCAAAAAACCAATGAATATGGAACATATTACAACATGAAATTCTGGTTAAAAACGGAAGTAGGTGAATCTCTGATTCTAGCAGCTTGGATTATCCGCTCAGGTGAAAGTTTCCCCAGATTAACAAGTTGTTATCCAGTCAAAAAGTGAGGTAAAAATAATGGAAACAATTAAAGACCTAGATATTGTTGCTTTAACAGAAGACTTAGAAGCCACTCATTTTGAAACAAAACAAATCATTAAATTGTCTAAAGGACAAGTCGGAACAGTTGTGATGGAATTTGATGGCAGTGCTTTTGAGGTAGAATTTTCTCATCAAGATGGCACAACTTATGCGATGGAGACAATTCCCGCCACCAAATTGATGCTTTTACACTATGAGTAGACCTCTTGCAAAAATCTTTTTCATTAATTCATGGGACGGGCTCTCCGGCCCATCCCACAAGATTTATTTTTTCTTGTGGGATGGGCCGGAGA
>Ga0123337_10006491_pt1 | contig 11154 bp, 5 predicted proteins | sample frozenSSSSmetaG_FD_89792 | JGI IMG/M metagenome (GOLD analysis project Ga0123337, IMG submission 89792) | Glacier valley bacterial and archeal communities from Borup Fiord, Nunavut, Canada, to study Microbial Dark Matter (Phase II) -... | ecosystem: Environmental > Aquatic > Freshwater > Ice >...
AATAAAGTAAACGGTTACTGGCAAGCGCAACATCCCCCGCAGGCAAGGGCTTTCTGGGATGTTGCTGCTTATCATACGGGCAATATGGAAGCCTTTTTTCTTACCGGGAATGATGCTTACAAAAAGTATTCAACCGCCTGGGCAGAACACAATCAATGGATGGGTGCAAAGTCTGCTGACAAAGCAGAATGGAAATATAGCTATGGCGAAAAAGATGCCTATGTGTTGTTTGGCGATTGGCAAATTTGTTTTCAAACATACATCGATCTCTACCAGATTGATAAGGATGAAAAAAAGATTGCCCGTGCCTTTGAAGTGATGGAATACCAGATGAGCACATCTAAAAATGATTACTGGTGGTGGGCAGATGGATTGTATATGGTAATGCCTGTTATGACGAAACTCTACAAGGCTACCGGAAATAAATTGTACCTCCAAAAATTGCATACCTATTTTAGTTATGCCAATAGCATTATGTATGACAGTGCAGCGCAATTGTATTACCGGGATGCCAAATATATTTATCCAAAACACAGCACCACAAAAGGTGCAAAAGATTTTTGGGCAAGAGGGGATGGTTGGGTATTTGCAGGCCTGGCAAAAGTGTTGGCCGATCTTCCTGCGGATGATGCATACCGCAATGAATACATCAGCAGGTTTAAAGAAATGGCACAGGCAATACGTCAATCCCAACAACCCGAGGGGTACTGGACAAGAAGTATGCTGGATGCGGACTATGCGCCCGGCCCTGAAACAAGTGGCACTGCTTTTTTAACTTACGGGATGCTATGGGGAATTAACAACGGACAACTGGATGCAAAAATATATTTGCCGGTGGTAGAAAAAAGCTGGACTTACCTTGTCAATACGGCACTACAGCCAAATGGTAAAATAGGCTATGTGCAGCCCATCGGTGAAAAGGCCATACCGGGGCAGGTGGTGGATAAAAATTCAACGGCAAATTTTGGCGTGGGTGCCTTCCTGTTGGCAGCATGTGAAATGTACCGGTATCTGGATAAACAATAAAATTGAGAATATTTGGTATGGCTGAAAGGAGCATGTATTTCAAAAGATCGGTTTAGACCTGGCCAAGGGTTGCCAACCTTATTCAAAGCGTGCTCCCATAACTACAGTCTCTCAGCAAGGTTGGCAACCCTTTATTGAGCGACAACAATACTGAAGACACCCTGCCAAAGTCGTACCTTGAAAGCGCCAATTTTTTTAAAATTTAAAAAGAACTGTACTGAAAGGTTTTACTAACTGCTAACTGGTGTGAGAATCTATAAACAGTATTAGTAAATCAAAATTTGTTTCATGAACCAAGCTTTTTCGCTGTTGGTCGCATTACTGATTTCGTCAGTTCTGCTTGCACAGCAAAGTCCAGATCCTGCCACGGTCAAAACCGGCGGCCAGCCAATTCAGTATAAAAGCTCTAAGCCAGGGCAACCCTGGTATGATGACCAGGGCGAGATCATCAATGCACATGGCAACGGAATCCTGTTTGCCAATAACAAATATTACTGGTATGGCGAAAAGCGTGGCAGAAGCCAACAGGCAGGTGTAAACGTATATTCCTCCAAAGATTTATATAACTGGAAATTTGAAGGGTTGGCCCTTGCTGCCGATGCAGATACTGCCAGCGAAATAGCGCTGGGTTGTTTAATGGAACGCCCAAAAGTTATTTACAATAGCAAGACTAAAAAGTATGTCATGTGGTTTCACCTGGAGTTGAGAAAGCAAGGCTATAAAGCCGCAAGGGCAGCAGTAGCGATCAGCGATCAACCAACAGGTCCGTTTAAATATGTAGCAAGTTTTCGTCCAAATGGCAATATGTCCCGTGATATGAATTTGTTTGTTGATGATGATGGTGCAGCCTATCATATTTATTCTTCAAGAGAAAATTATGATTTACGAATCGCAAAACTGGCGGACGATTTTCTTTCCTCTACTACCAACGATACCATGCTATTCAGCAAGCACCGGGAAGCGCCGGCTTTGTTTAAATATAAACATCAATATTATTTAATTACCAGCGCTGCCACAGGTTGGGCGCCCAATAAAGCAACGTTGCATGTAGCACCTTCCTTATTTGGGCCATGGAAATTGTCTCCTGAAAATCCAATGATTGGTCCCAATGCCGACAGCACTTTTGGTGGCCAATCCACGTATGTGTTGCCGGTGAAAGGTAAAAAAAATGCATTCATTTTTATGGCAGATAAATGGAATCCAAAAGACTTAAAAGATAGCCGCTACCTATGGTTGCCCATTCAATTTAAAAACGAATTGCCTTTTGTAGAATGGAAGGATGAATGGAAATTAACTGATTTTAAAAAGTAAAGATGACCAGTATTCTCCGCAGGGTTTATTTCAAATTGTCGCCGGTTGGTGGGACACCAACCGGGGCGTCCGCCGTGGGTGGCGTCCCCACCAACCACATATAACTTGGTATTGCGACAATTTGAAATGCACCCTTCTCCGCATACATTCAATATCATAAAAGCAACTTTAGTAACTTGTAAAAATTATTCTTATGTCGAAGCGTATAGTATTTTTAGCCATCCTTTTCTTCTCTGCCACTGCATATTGCCAAAAAGGAACGCATAGTTTTTCATTGGGCGATTCTACCTTTTTATTGGATGGAAAAACCTTTCAGATGATCTCGGGCGAAATGCATTATCCAAGGGTGCCAAAAGAAGCATGGCGTTCCCGTATGAAAATGGCGAAAGCAATGGGGTTAAATACGATCGGCACCTATGTTTTCTGGAATTTGCATGAGCCACAAAAGGGACAATATAATTTTTCCGGCAATAACGATATTGCCGCTTTTGTAAAAATTGCTCAGGAAGAAGGGCTTTGGGTAATTCTTCGTCCAAGCCCTTATGTATGTGCCGAGTGGGAATTTGGCGGCTATCCATTCTGGTTACAAAATATCAATGGCCTCGTTGTAAGAAGTAAGGAATCAAAATACCTTCAGGCATACAGGAATTATATACTCGCCATCGGAAAGCAATTGGCGCCCTTACAGGTAAATCATGGTGGTAATATTTTGATGGTGCAAATAGAAAATGAATATGGCTCCTACGGAAGCGACAAGGAATACCTGGATATCAACCGGAAGCTTTTTATCGAAGCCGGTTTTGATGGATTGCTCTATACCTGCGATCCCGCTGCCGATGTTGAAAGAGGTCGCCTGCCGGGTTTATTGCCTGCCGTAAACGGGATTGATAACCCTGTAAAAGTGAAAGAACTGGTTCGAAAAAATCATGATGGTAAAGGTCCTTTTTATGTGGCAGAATGGTATCCGGCATGGTTCGACTGGTGGGGTGCAAAACATCATACCGTGCCGGCTGAGCAATACGCAGGGCGACTGGATACGGCACTTGCAGCAGGCATTTCTATCAATATGTACATGTTTCATGGTGGCACTACCAGGGACTTTATGAATGGTGCCAACTATAAAGATGAAACGCCTTACGAACCGCAAATCAGCAGCTACGATTATGACGCACCGCTGGATGAAGCCGGCAATGCAACCGCTAAATTTATGAAGTTTAGGGAGGTGATTGCAAAGCATTTGCCAGCCACCCAGGCTCTGCCGGAAGTTCCTGCTGCAAAACCTGCGATCGCCATTTCCAACATCCGGTTTACACAAAGCACCAGCTTGTTTGATATGCTGCCTGCTGCTACTACCAGCGCTCATCCATTAACCTTTGAAGCCCTCAACCAGGATTATGGTTTTGTATTGTACCGCACTATGCTCAACAATGCATCATCCGGCATTTTAAAAATCAAAGACCTCCGGGATTATGGCATCATTTTTATCAATGGGGAAAAAGTGGGTGTTTTAGACAGGAGATTGAAGCAGGATAGTTTGCAACTGGATCTTCCAAAAGGGAAAGTAACACTTGATATTTTAGTTGAAAATATGGGCCGCATTAATTTTGGCAAGTACTTGTTACAAAATAAAAAAGGCATTACAGAAAAAGTATTGCTTGCAGGAAAGGAGTTGAAAAACTGGCAGATGTTCTCACTTCCATTTAATAAAACGAGCAATATTTCTTACAGCAAAAAGATGGCTGCTACAGCAGCTCCGGTAATAAAGAAAGGCTCGTTTACACTAAATGCGATTGGTGATAGTTACCTGGATATGACGAGTTGGGGCAAGGGCGTAGTTTGGGTAAATGGCCACAACCTGGGAAAATACTGGAGCATCGGTCCGCAGCAAACTTTGTATATACCTGTTGAATGGTTGCACAAAGGAAGGAATGAAATAACCGTATTGGAACTGTTGAACCCTACACAAAATGAATTGAAAGGGTTGATAAAACCCATACTGAACAGCATTGAATAAATGCCATCAAAATAGTTAACCTGCTGTGATGGTTTGTGTAAACATTGCCGAATAAAAAGTACACTGTTGTATCATTAAATGAATGGATAAAAACTGATAACAATGAAAAAATCGATTGTTGTAATTGCATTTTCAACATTGCTGCTTTCGGCATGTAACCATCATGTTGCCGGTAATAAATCCGCTGAAAAAGATAAGGATGGCTACTCGCTGGTTTGGGCCGATGAGTTTAATAAAGCGGGCACTCCTGATTCATCCAATTGGAATTATGAAGAGGGTTTTGTTCGCAATGAAGAACTACAATGGTACCAACCGGAAAACGCATCCTGTAGCAATGGATTACTGGTGATCGAAGCCAGAAAAGAAAGCAGGCCCAACCCCGGTTACACAGCAGGCAGTAATAACTGGAAAAAGAAAAGAGCCAACATTGATTATACGGCTGCCTGTTTAATTACCAGGGGGAAGAAAACCTGGCAGTATGGCCGCTTCGAACTAAAAGCAAGGATTGATATTAGTCCTGGAATGTGGCCTGCATGGTGGACACTGGGTGTTGACAAAGGCTGGCCGACCAATGGTGAAATTGATATCATGGAGTATTATCGTGGCAAGCTGCTTGCCAATATTGCCTGCCTCGGAAAAGACCGGAAGCCGGAATGGTTTAGTAATACGTTTAAAACAGATTCACTGGGTGGCACCGCATGGGCCAGCCAGTTTCATGTATGGCGCATGGACTGGACACCGGAATTGATCGCTTTATATTGTGACAACATATTGCTGAATAAAGTGGATCTTGCATTGCTGGAAAATAAAGACGGAAGTGGATTCAATCCTTTTAAACAACCGCATTATATGTTGCTCAACCTGGCACTCGGCGGACAAAACGGTGGTGACCTTACGGGCACTATTTTTCCTCAAAAATTTGAAGTGGACTATGTAAGAGTGTAGCAAAAAAAATAATACCAAGTATGCAAAAGCTGATGAAGACGGCAACGATCGTGTTGAAAAAAATTGTTTTATTGGTGACTTGCAGTTTACTCTGGCATGCAGCGGCAGTGGCACAGAAAACTACTGGAGTCAGCCAGCAAAAATACAACGCTTACCTGTTTACCTATTTTACAGGAAACAGTAAAAGCGAGGAAGCCATTCGTTTTGCAATCAGCACGGACGGTTATAATTTCAGGGCACTGAATGGCAATCAACCTGTTCTGTCTTCTGCTGCTATCAGTTCAACCGGAGGCGTTCGGGATCCGCATATTTTGCGTGGGGCAGATGGTAAATCTTTTTATATGGTAGTAACGGATATGGTTTCTGCAAACGGATGGAACTCCAACCGTGCCATGGTTTTACTTAGATCAACCGACCTGGTTAACTGGTCATCCAATGTGGTGAATATTCAAAAGCGCTTTACCGGTAACGATAGTTTGCTTCGGGTGTGGGCCCCACAAACCATCTTTGATTCCAAAGCAGGAAAGTACATGATCTACTGGTCGATGAAGCACGGGCAGGATCCTGACAAAATTTATTATGCCTATGCCAATCAATCTTTCACTGATTTGGAAACAGCTCCAAAACAATTGTTTTTTAGTCCGACAAATGGTGCCTGTATTGATGGGGATATTGTTTTGAAATATGGTAAATATCATTTGTTTTTTAAAACAGAAGGAGGAGGTGCCGGTATTAAAATGGCAGTATCCGATCGCCTGACGGAAGGCTATGTTTTACAAGATAAATATGTGCAGCAAACCAAGGATCCGGTGGAAGGGGCTGGGGTATTTAAACTGAATAACAGTGATGAATATATCCTGATGTATGATGTGTACACCAAGGGCAAGTACCAGTTTACTAAAACAAAAGATCTTAAACATTTTACGGTGATTGATGAGGCGGTAACGATGAACTTTCATCCACGACATGGTACTGTAATGCCAATTACTACAAAAGAAGCAGAAAGACTCGAAAGCAAGTGGGGATCTGCGGTTGATATCATCGGTTCCGCAAATGCAGCAGCCATCAGGAAGTTGAATGTAAAAATTGATACTGCAAATAAAACCTTGTACCTGTCTGTAAAGCCCGGCACAAAACTGAATGCATTTCATCCATCGTTTACTTTATTTCCCGGTGTTCAAATAAAACCGGCTACGCCTCAAAACTTTACGAAGGGTCCGGTTCAATATACCATTGCTATCAAGGGGCAGCAAACCGAAAGTTGGAAGGTGCAGGCAACCGTAAATAACAATCCGGTGTTGGATGGCTACTACGCAGATCCGGACATTATCTTTTCTCAGAAAAATAACCGGTTTTATATTTATCCCACCAGTGATGGTTTTACCAATTGGTCGGGCACCTATTTCAAAACATTCTCTTCTGCAAACCTTGTTGACTGGAAAGAGGAGCGTGTGATACTCGACCTGGATAAAGATGTAAGCTGGGCAAAAAGGAATGCCTGGGCTCCCTGCATCATCGAAAAAAAGATGGGCAACCAGTACAAGTATTTCTTCTACTTTACCGCAGCGCAAAAGATAGGAGTAGCGGTGGCAGATGATCCTGCAGGTCCGTTTGTCGATTTGGGAAAACCCCTGGTGGATCAGTATCCTGCGGGTGTAACTGGTGGCCAGCAGATAGATCCCGATGTATTTATGGATCCAAAAACAGGTAAGAGTTATTTGTACTGGGGCAATGGCTATATGGCCTGCGCCGAATTAAATGACGACATGGTTTCTTTCAAACCCGAATCGGTAAAAGTAATCACCACTGATAAAACCTTTCGGGAAGGAACATCCGTTTTTTACAGAAACGGACAGTATTATTTTCTCTGGAGCGAAGACGATACCCGCAGTGAAAATTACCGGGTACGTTACGGTACTTCTGAATCGCCGAACGGACCGATAAAAATTTCCGCCAATAATCTGGTAATTGCAAAAGATACCGCCGCCGGTATTTATGCAACCGGGCACAACTCAATCATCCAGATTCGGGGTACAGATGAATGGTATATTATTTATCACCGGTTCAATTATCCCAACGGAATTAAAATGGGCGACGCCGCAGGTTATAACCGTGAAGTGTGTATTGATAAAATGGAATTTAATGCAGATGGAAGTATCCGGCAGGTGAAGCCAACGCATGCAGGGATAAAGCCGGTTAGTGTAAAATAAGAAAGGAGAATCGCCGGATGACAGACCTGGTAATATTCAAGTTTAATAAGAAGATATGAAGTTTAAAATTGCATGCTTTCAAATAGCGCTGTTCTGCTCCGTCAGCCTGGTTTTATCAGCGCAGGAAAGCAATGTTCATTCACCCCTGTATTCCAAACAGGTAAACGGTAAAACTGTTTTTAAAGTAGCCAATCCCGATTTTAAATTAAGTCCGCATACCGGTGTTACCCGCAAGCATTGGAAAGATGCCGCCCTGTACCTGCTCGAAGGTGCATTCAGTTATATTCATAAGCTGGATGATCCGATGAAATTTCCCAAACAGGCTGGTAAAAGTTATCCGAGGTATGATGGACAAATACCAACAGAAAAACTGGAAGGTCTTTGCCGTACTTTGTTTGTGGCGGCGCCCTTGCTCAAAGAAAATCCTTCACTCGAAATCAACCATATTAAAGTAGCAGATTACTATCGTTTCCAGATCAGAAAATTAATTGATTCTGCCAGTGCCAGCTTTATCAAACACAGGGCCCGCAATGGTGGTCCTAGTCAGAACCTGGTTGAGTTTGGGGCATTGGCTGTCTCGCTGTTCAGCATTCCGGAAGTGATATGGGATCCGCTTACATCTGCTGAAAAAGATGCGCTGGCTGCCACCATGCTTAGTTATGGTGATGGACCAACGGTGCCGTCTAACTGGAAGTTCTTCAATATTTTTGTGCTTAGTTTTTTCAAAGAAAAAGGGTACCCGGTAAATGAAAAATTACTGGAAGAATACCTGCAAAAATCGTTGGATCATTACCGTGGTAACGGATGGTACAATGATAATCCGGCGTATGATTATTACAGCATGTGGGCTTTTCAAATGTATGGTACTTTATGGTCCGAATTTTTTGGTAAAAAATATTACCCCACCTATGCTGAAAAGTTTCTGGCAAATTTTAAGGACGTAAAAGATAACTATCCCTATATGTTTAGCCGCAATGGCGAAATGATCATGTGGGGCAGAAGCATGACTTACCGTTTTGGGTCCATCATTCCTTTTCCAGTGATGGGTTTTCAAAATAGTCCGGACATCAATTATGGCTGGATCAGAAGAATTTCTTCCGGGGTTTTGCTTCAGTTTTTACAGCATCCGGATTTCATGGAAGACAATGTACCAACGCTTGGTTTTTATGGCGCCTTTGAACCGGCCGTTCAGGGCTATAGTTGCCGTGGCAGTGCCTTTTGGATGGGTAAGGCCTTTCTTGGTTTGTTGGTGCCGGCAAGTAGTCCTTTTTGGACAGCCAAAGAAAATGAAGGTCCCTGGGAAAAGCAAATGGCGAAAGGAAATGTGTACCATAAATTTCAGGACAGTTCAAAAATCCTGATCACCGATTATCCAAATGTCGGAGCCGCTGAAATACGGGCCTGGTGCAATGTAAAGCTCATTGGTGCCAGCGAGCCATTCCGCAGCAGCGAGAATTATAACCGGCTTTCATATAACAGTGCATTTCCCTGGCAGTCAGATAGCACCGAAGGCGTGGTGGCCATGAACTATATTTTCAAAAACAAAAAGCTGGAATGGGAACCACTGCGTTTATTTGAGTTTAAGAAATTTGAATCAGGTATTTACTACCGGGATGCTGTGTTGGAAACCAATCCAAACATTCATCTGAATCTTGCAGACATTCCCTTGCCCAACGGCATTTTAAGAATTGACAGAAATAAAAGTACTGATCCCATTGAACTGCGGTTAGGTCATTATGCCCTGCCGGAAATGAAAGGTGCCATTAAGAAGGAAAGAAGAAAAGTAAAAGGCTATGAGGTTCAAATCATCAACAACGGTATTTACCAGTTGGCAATGATATCTTTAAAAGGATGGGATAAGATGAGAACCGTTGATACAAAGGGATTGCACCCGCAAAGTGTTAATAGTGCTGTGATCAATGTGAGCAATCATTTTTTAGCCGGACAAAACAAACCGCCGGTGATTTATGCCACGCTAATGCTTTGGAAAAAAGCAACGGAAAAATGGACTGACAATGAATTGGTGCCTGTAAAAGATTTGAAGATTTCGAAAACGGGTGATAGTGTAACAGTTTCATTTGTGAACGGCACTAAAAAAGAGGTAAGGTTTAATTGATTTTAGGCTGGAGCTTTTTTGATGCTATTACAGGGGAGAGAGTGAGGTTGTTGATATGGATGAGGATCCGCCTAAAGTGGGAGTGGTATTTGGAGAATTCAAAATAGGAACCGGTCATCGTGATGCCAGCCTTCGTGATGCACTGCCAATTGAGCTAATTAGCCGGGCAAAATATGTTCTACTCTAAATAAAAAAAGCCTCACAAAATGTGAAACTTTACTGGTGGAGAATACCGGATTCGAACCGGTGACCTCTTGCATGCCATGCAAGCGCTCTACCAACTGAGCTAATTCCCCTTACGGAGTGCAAATATAGTGGGCTCGTCCTTCGCTTCCAAAATCAATTTTAATTTTGTTGCGATTTGTTTCGCAAGCTGGCTGAAGTACGCAAAGCTTTAACTGTGTGGCACGTTGGTGCAATAAAAAACCCCGAAATTATTTCGGGGTTGATATTGAAATTTAAATTTAAATGATTCATATCTAGTCGCCCCAAATTTCACCTTTGCCTTCTACCCATGATTTTACAGAATCTGTAGTTACTGATTTTGGTCTTTCTAAGGGGAAGCCCAAAGCTCTGTCCCAGCAAAGGCTTGCCAGTACACCCAATGCTCTTGATACACCAAACAACACGGTGTAAAATTCGTACTCCACCATGCCATAATGCACCAGAAGTGCACCGCTATGTGCATCTACATTTGGCCACGGATTTTTAATTTTACCCAATGATTGTAAAATAGGCGGCGTTACCTCATAAATGTTCCAAATGGTACGGCATAATTTATCCTCGGGCATATGTTTTTTACCAAATTCCATTTGTGCGGTAAAGCGGGGATCTGTTTTCCGTAATACAGCATGGCCATAGCCGGGTACCACTTTTCCGGCAGTGATGGTTTCCTGCACATATTGAGCAATCTGTTCTTTGGCAGGTAAATCAGTTTCCAGTTTTTCCTGCATTTCATAAATCCATTTGATTACTTCCTGGTTGGCCAATCCGTGCAAAGGACCAGCAAGCCCATTCATCCCTGCAGCAAAAGCCAGGTATGGATCGCTCAAGGCCGATCCAACCAAATGAGTTGTATGTGCGGATACATTTCCACCCTCATGATCGGCATGAATGGTCATATACAAACGCATCAACTCTTTAAAATTTTCATCTTCGTAGCCAAGCATATGTGCAAAATTGCCAGACCAATCCATCAGACCATCGGGCTGAATATGATCTCCATTTTTATATTTTCTGCGATAGATATATGCGGCCACCCTTGGCAAACGTGCAATTAAAGTAAGTGAATCATCTAAGGTAGCTTCCCAATAATCTTTTTTACTCATCCCGGCAGCATAGCGTTTGGCAAAACTACTTTCAGTTTGCAGCGCCATGATGGCAATTACAAACTGCGTCATTGGATGCGTACTGATCGGTGTTGCCTCAATGGATGCAAAAACGTGATTGGGTACATGGCTTCTGCGTTGCAACACAGAGGTCATATGATGTACATTTTCCCTGGTGGGCAGTTCTCCCAGCAGCATAAGGTG
>Ga0123337_10006492_pt1 | contig 11154 bp, 10 predicted proteins | sample frozenSSSSmetaG_FD_89792 | JGI IMG/M metagenome (GOLD analysis project Ga0123337, IMG submission 89792) | Glacier valley bacterial and archeal communities from Borup Fiord, Nunavut, Canada, to study Microbial Dark Matter (Phase II) -... | ecosystem: Environmental > Aquatic > Freshwater > Ice >...
AAATTAATTTTATAATTGAAAATTATAACAATCGGCTATTAAAAGGAGACATTGACAGACTTCTTGAGGTGTTTGAAAATATCATAGAAAATGCGATTAAATATGGGGATGGAAAACAAATAAAGTTTTCATTTTCGGAAGAGGATTACTGCCAATTAATCACGGTCAGCAATACTGGGACTTGCATACCTGATATTGAATTTGTACATATGTTTGAAAGCTTTTGGCGTGGTTCTAATGCACATGAAAAGCTGGGCAATGGTCTTGGATTATATATTTGCAAACATATTATGAGTAAAATGAATGGAGATGTATTTGCCAAGGGCGATCAAGAGGGCATGCATTTTGTAGTGGTAGTGAAGGAGAGCTGATTACGAATTCAACTTGACAAATATGTATTTTTAATCTAATATATGTAAATAGTTACTTTTAGTTAAACTCTTTGCACTGCATAAAAACTACAGTACAAACTGAGCAGGCGATGAATCGATTTTGATTCGTGGGGCTGGGCCTTAAGCAGGCAACAGATGAAATAATACGCATCTGTGGGACAGTAGTATGTTCCATAGGTGTGTTTTTTTATACATTTTTATTGGGGGCATGTAATTGGGATTTAGTGTAACCAAAATTTTGAAGGAGAAAGATATGACTAGGTTGTTAGTAAAATTATTTGTAAAAGATTATGAAAAGACAGAGATGTGTAAAGTCAGAACTGCTTATGGTGTATTGACTAGTATTGTTGGTATTATATGTAATCTTATTTTATTCGGTACAAAATTAGGGATTGGACTTATCATTAATAGTATTTCTGTTATGGCAGATGCCTTTAATAATCTATCCGATGCGGCCTCTTCCGTTATTGGTTTAGTTGGAGTTAAACTAGCAGAGCGTCCTGCCGATAAAGAACATCCTTTTGGGCATGGTAGATTCGAATATATTGCAGCAATCGCTGTAGCGTTTTTGATTCTGCAAGTTGGATATTCTTGTTTTAAGAGTGCATTTACAAAGATACTTCATCCTGAAACAGTTGGCTTTAACTGGATATTAGTTGGCATCTTATGTTTATCTGTATTAGTGAAAGTATGGCTATCTATATTTAACAAGACGCTAGGAAAACGTATCAATTCAAGTGTGATGAAGGCAACGTCTGCGGATGCTTTTGGTGATGTACTCATTACATCGGTTACTATTATTTCTATTATCATTGGAAAAGTGACTGGTCTAGCAATTGATGGCTGGATGGGTATTGTTGTGTCCATATTTGTATTTATGGCAGGTATTAATATTGCGAAAGAAACTTTAAAACCACTATTAGGTGAGGCTGTTGACCGGGAAGTATATAATCGTATTACGGATAAGGTAAATAGCTATACGGGTATAGTGGGAAGTCATGACCTTATTGTTCATAACTATGGACCTACGCATACGATGGCAACCATTCATGCAGAGGTATCGAATGATGTAAAACTGGAAGAAGCACATGAGACGATTGACCTGATTGAACGAGACGTTTTAAGGGATATGGGAATTTTTCTGGTAATTCACATTGATCCGGTAGAGGTAAATGATGCTAAAGTTTTGGAAAATAGAAATATGGTAATTGAAGTAATAAAAGAGATTGAGCCCAAGGCGACCATACATGATTTTCGTATGGTGAATTGTGAAAACCAAATTAATTTTTTCTTTGATTTGGTGGTTCCATATTCATATGATGAAAAAAAGGAACAAGAACTATTAATGAGGATCATAGAATCCATACAAAAATTAGATGAAAAATTCGAAAGTGTTATTACAATTGAGAATAGTTATATTGCGGATTAAGGAATTCGATGTAATCGAATTCCTACAAATATGAGAATGAATTCCAGAGGGAATTCATTCTCATATTTATGGGTTGTTCAGGGAACTATTAAGGGCAAAGGGATGATACATAATTTTGAAAACAAGCCATGCTAGTAGGGCGAACTCATGGAGGATTTTATGGCGAAGATTATGATAATTGAGGATGATACGCAACTAAGGAACCAGGTGAAGGAAGTATTATTGGGATACGGGTATGAAGTGTTTGCAATAGAAACATTTCATAATGTAGAAGAACAGTTCGTGAGTTTCAAACCGCATTTGGTTTTACTAGATATTAATCTTCCGTATTATGATGGCAATTACTATTGTAGGATTTTTCGAAAGTATTCCAAGATTCCGATTGTGATTACCTCAGCAAGAAATAGTGATATAGACCAAATCTTTAGTATGGAGCTTGGTGCAGATGAATATATTGTGAAGCCTTTTAATATTCAGGTTTTAATGGCTAAAATAAATGCTTTAATACGAAGACTTTATGGAGATTATGCAGTAGATGAAAATAGTAATGAGGTAATAATTAATGGAATCAAATTAGACAGCGACAGTTTTAAAGTATCTTATAAGAATGTAACCCAAGAATTAAGTAAAAATGAATTTAAATTATTGAGGAAGTTTTTACAAAACATCAATAAGGTAATACCCAGAGAAGAATTACTAGAAGAAATTTGGGATGAAAGCAGCTTTGTTGATGATAACACATTAACTGTGAATGTTACAAGATTAAAGAGTAAGCTGATAGACTTAAGGATTGAAGATGTAATCAAGACGAAACGCGGAGTGGGATATCTATTTGATACATGCGCTCTGGAAAAATCGGAATAGGGACGGAGATCTTCTATGAATGTTAAGCTAATTAAAAATTTTGTGAAAGATCAAAGTGCATATAGTTATGCCTATTTTATTAGTAACATTTTAATTGGACTGTTTTATTATATGAATTCTGAGGAGAAGATAGAGATGGTTTATCCTCTCTCTATTTCTTTTTTTATTTATCTTGTTTTAATGCTTTATCAATTCTATGAGTATGTTAAATTTTATCAAGGGCTAGAAGAGATGGTAAAGTATCACGATTATCATGGAAATTATCATCTAGAAAGTAATAAAAAAGTAAATGAATTAATGAATCAGCTTCATATGGATTGTTTGAATCAAATAAGTAAGTCAGAGATTGATAAGAAAAATGAAAGAAGATTTCTATCATTATGGATCCATAATATGAAGACACCAATTACAGTTACTGATTTATTAATACAAAGGATACAAAAAAATGAAATAAACGCAAACGATGGACTTAAGGAAATAAAAGAAGAAAACAAAAAGCTGTTAACGAACCTAGATGCTATTTTAAATATGATACGGCTAGAAGATTTTGCAAAGGATTATATCCCAGAGCAGATTAACTTATTAAGTGAGCTGAAGGCAATCATTAACAAGAATAAGAGTCTATTCATCTATAATAGTGTGTTTCCAAAGATAGTGACTGAGTTACAAGATGCGAATATTCTATCCGATAAAAAATGGAATGAACTTATGTTAAATCAAATTATTTCAAATGGTATAAAGTACTCGAAAGAAGACGGTGTTGCAAAAAACATTTATTTCATCCTGAAAAGAGTGAACCAAGAGATAGTACTTACAATTAAAGATGAAGGGATTGGGATCCCTGATTATGATATCAGTAAAGTGTGTGAACCATTTTTTACAGGAGATAACGGAAGAAAAGGATATCAATCAAGTGGAATAGGACTGTATTTTTGTAAGGAAGTGTGCAAGTTGCTAGGTCATTCTTTACATATATCATCTGAACTCACGATAGGTACCTCAGTTAAGATTTCTTACCTTGCAAAATTGTAAGGTTATGTTAGCTAAATCAATGGCATCTCCTAGGGAAAAAAAGTATGATATGACATATAAATCAAGGAACAATTAAATGGAGGATTCAATATGTCAGTATTAATAGCAAACAATTTAACAAAGGTATATGGAGAAAACAAGGGGAACTATTCAACAAAGGCTTTGGACGGAGTTGATTTACACATAGAAGCAGGGGAGTTTATCGCTATTATGGGGCCGTCGGGCAGCGGAAAATCAACGTTGGTTAGTATCTTAAGTGGAATAACGACTCCAACCAGCGGAAGTGTAGAAATCTGTGGGAATCGTATTGATAAGATGAATCAGTATGATATGGCATTATTCAGAAGAAGAAAATTGGGTTTTGTATTTCAAGAATTTAATTTGCTAGATAATCTCACATTAAAAGAAAATGTAATGTTACCAATGGTTCTTGATAAGAAAGATAGCAAATACATGAATGAAAAATCAATGGAAATAATGAAATTATTTGGCATTGATCAAATTGCTGATAAACATCCCTATCATATTTCTGGTGGACAGCAACAAAGAGTAGCAGTGAGTAGAGCGCTAGTAAATGATCCAGTGATTTTATTTGCAGACGAACCAACAGGCAATCTTGACTCGAAGTCAGCCAATGCTGTAATGACTTGCTTTGAGAAAATTAATAAGGATAATAATGTCACGGCATTAATTGTTACACATGATGTTTTTGCAGCTAGTTTTTGTAAAAAAGTAATCTTTATTAAAGATGGAAAGATCTTTATGGATATTGTAAAAAAGGGGACCAGGAAAGAATTCTTTGACCAAATACTAGATTGCCAAGCAATTGTTGGAGGTGAGAATAATGACCTTTAAGGATGTAATTCTAAGGAATTTCAAAGGTAGTTTTAAAAAATACTTTGCTTATTTCCTTTCCTCAAGCTTTTCCATCATGCTATTTTTTATGTATGCCACCTTAATCTTAAACAAGGAACTAAAGGGTAGGCAGGATGCCGATGTATTGTCTTATATCTTTCCCATTACGATGGTAGCGATTGCACTATTTTCCGTATTCTTTATTAATTATGCTCATTCTGCATTTATAAAAGGTAGAAATAAAGAGTTTGGTATTTATATTACACTTGGTATGAGTTCGAAGGAACTAAGGAAGCTAATTAATTTTGAAAATACTTTGATTAGCGGACTTTCGCTATTGGTTGGAATGGGAGTTGGTGCATTATTTTCAAGGTTATTTCAAATGGTTATCTTAAACTTATTAGAGATTAATGATATCAGCTTCCACATTGATTATCGACCTTTTCTACTTACCTTAGTTGTGTTTGTCTTTATCTTTGCTACTGTAATGATAGCTACTTTTATTAAAATGAGAAAGACAGATATATCAAGTCTATTAAGGGAAGCCAGAAGAAGTGAAGGAAAGGAATACAGTAAGCTAGATCCAATCTTAGGAGGATTGGGGCTTATAATTATGGCATGCTCCATTGTGTTTTTGGTTGTAATAGCAAACGAGGAAGATCTTAATTCCAATCCTCTTATACTAATGATTTATATGCTGTTAGCATTTACAGGTGTATATTTAGCCATATCAAACGGAGGAAATCTTTTCATTCATGTTATAAAAAAGAGTAAGCATTATTATAAAAATATGTTAGCACTCACAGAACTTCATTATAAATTCAGTCAAAATAAAAAAATAATCTTTGTTCTTAGTGTTTTAAGTACGATGACAATATTCTTAGTAGCATCTCCATTTTCCTTATTTAGTTTAAGCGAAAGTATTGCAGAGATGGATAAGAATCATGTGGAGTATGCAGAAACTAGTACAATAAATTCTATATCAGAAGAAACGTTAGATATTATTTTAAAAAGTCAGGAAATAACAAGTAATGATGAGATTAAATTTGTATTCCTGAATACAAAAGAAGGTTCGGATCATTTGGATAGTTGTAAACCGGTTGTATCCGTTGAGCAGTATAATGCTCTTACCAATAGTAGCTTGAAATTAGCAAAAGGGGAAGCCTACAATGTAGTATTGGATTGGAAACCTGGGAACCATGGAATTACACCAGGAAGTACGCATTCTTTTTTTGCAGGAGAAAGTAGCTATCACTTTAAGATGATTGATTCAAAAAAAGGTGAGTGGATTGCAGGACCAATGTCTTTCCCAACGGATTCGATTATTGTGATTAACAAGGAAGATTATGAGCTGATGTCGGCTTCGATTACCGATAAAAATATTGGATTTTACCATTTGATTAATTTCAAGAATTGGAAGAATAGCAAGGAGACTGTCGCTAATTTAAGAAGTGAGCTTGGAGATAATGAACTTAAGGTTGTATCTATCATTGACACTTATGAGAACCTCAGAAAAGGATATTCCGTATTCTTATTTATATCGACCGTTATGGGCATTTTGTTTTTTGTTGCAGGAGGAAGTGTGCTGTACTTTAAGCAGTATACGGAATTACCTGAGACCAAAGCAACCTTTCAAAAACTCTATAAGATTGGGATTAATGATAAAGAAATGAAAAGTATCATAGGAAAGGAACTTTTGGCAGTGTTTTTTCTACCTCTGATATTTGGAGCATTTCTAGGTGTATCTCTTATTTATCTAATGACATACATTGTTGGTGGAGATGAAATCATCAAAGAATTTCTATCAAATGCATTTATTGTGGTAGCAATCTACTTTGTATCACAGGGTATCTTTTATGTAGTTACTAGGAATAAGTATATAAGTGAATTAACAAAATAATAAACTGTGATCCATTGCTAATATAGATGAGCCGAAATCTAAATTTTGAACTGTTCCCTGTCTGTAGACAGGAGGCAGTTCATTATGATAAATGTCGGTTTATTTTTATTCTTATGATTTACGAGTAAGACTATTTACAGTAAGAATAATGAAAAATATTTAATATGACAGAAAATATAACAAAATAGATACTATTGTTAGTTACAATGACAAAATGTTTTAATATTCAAGTATTTCGGAAATATATTGACAAAATAGAAAAAAACGGTTATAATCTAACTATTAGCACTCAAACATGATGAGTGCTAAACGATTAATTGCATCTACTTAACTTAAGTACTAATATACTTCGTGGTTTAAAAGAAGAAGCTTGAGGGAAAACTGTAGTCTAGAACAAGTAAAATTTAAATATAAGAAGAGGGCTTAATTGCCACACAAGGAGAATACGAATGGAAGAGATTATTTTAGAAGGAATTGAAAGAGCAAAGAAAACTGGTAAATTTAAAGAAAGTGGTTTTGTACCAGGAGTGCTTTATGGAGATAGTGTTGCAGGAGCAACTTCAGTAAAATTTGAGGATAAAGCGCTAAACAAGATTCTTAGTTCCCATGGAGCTAATACGAAAATATGGGTTAATATTAATGGTAGTAAGAAATTTGGTTTTATCAAAGAAGTACAAAGAGAACCTCTTTCAAGAAAGGTTTCACATATCGATGTACAGATTGTTTCAAAAGACCATGAGATTAAATTACAGATTCCAATTAACTTTAAAGGCGAGGACAATTTAAAGAGCAGACAATTGCAACTTCAAATACACAAAGCCGAAATACATGTTTTTGGAAAGATGGCTTTGATACCTGATAAAATTGAAGTTGATGTATCAGAAATGAACTTAGGAGATACAATTATTTTAAATGATTTTGGTTTGGATAAGATGCTAAAGATTGAAAGTGATGAAGCAGTCTACGCAACAATAGTTAATTTGAAAGTTCAGCTTGAAGAAGTGGCTGAAGATACCGAAGTAAAGGAAGAAATCAAATAATATATCAGCTTATATTACATGCAAATAACATGTCTATCAACTAATCTGAATTCAAAATGAACTGTGCTCCATACTATGGGGTACAGTTCAAATTGTACTTTCTTATATAAACTTTCCGCTTTTCACCAACCAGCTAGATGTGCAACTGAAGTTAAATATTATTAGATGTTATAAACTGAAAGGATGATAAAACTTGAAACAATTAGAATCATATGTAAATATTGCATTTTTAAGTACGTATCCACCTCGTGAATGTGAGATTGCTACTTTTACTGAGGATCTTATTACTACGATGGATCATATTGGAACAGTAAATACACATGTAATTGCCGTAAGCAATATAAAGGGCTGTTTATATGATAATAAAGTAATGGCGGAAATCAGGCAGAATGAGCGAAGCGATTATATTGAAATAGCAAAGAAGTTGAATTCTTCTAACATAGAGATTCTGGTAATTGAGCATGATTATGAGCTCTACGGCGGAGATCAGGGCGAATATATTCTTGACCTAATAAATAATCTGGAAATACCTATAGTCACAACTCTTCATACCATATTATCAGAACCTAATCCAAAACAAAAACAAATTATCTATGAACTTGGGCAAAAGAGTGACAAAATAATAACCATGGCACGAAATACGAAAGAAATGCTTCAAACAATCTATGACGTTGATGTTGATAAAATTGAATTCATTCATTATGGTGTTCCCAAAAAACCATTTCAATCAAGGGAAATCATAAAAAAGAAGTGTGGCTATGAGAATAGACGAATTATAAGTACCTTTGGTCATATCGAACCGGGAAAAGGAATAGAACATGGCATTGAAGCAGTAGCTAAGGTAATAAAAGGTAGTAACTCTAGTGATGTAAATATTGAAGATAACAGCGATGTACTATATCTTATTCTTGGGCAAACGCAAACGTCACTGAATGAAGAAGGAACCGCTTATAGAGATAAATTAATGCAACTTGTAAATAAGCTTGATATAAGTAAAAATGTAAAATTCGTTAACAAGTACCTTACAAGGGATGAAATAATTCAGTATTTACAGTTATCAGATATTTATATGACTCCAAATATTGCAAAAGATCAAGCAGTAAGTGGTACGCTGGCTTATGCTGTAGGTTATGGTAAAGCAATTGTTTCAACGCCTTACTTATATGCACAAGAAATGTTATCAGAGGGGAATGGATTACTTGCTGAGTATAGTAACTCAGACTCTTTGGCTGATTGCCTGAAACAAATTTTAAAGGATCCTTTTAAAAAAGCAAAGATGGAAAGAAATACGTTAAAGATTGGTAGGATCATGTATTGGGATAAGGTGGCACTTCGGTATATTAATGTTTTATTGGGTATCATCACAGCAGCACAAGCTGATGACACGGAGATTACTGTATTACAATAGCATAGTAATATCAAGTAAAGTAAATTTAAATAAGGCTGTACAGAATAAATGATTGCATGCAAGATAGATATACTTGTATGCAATCATTTATTCTGTCACAGCCTTTTAAAATATGACGTAGCGTTGTCATATTATCGTGGTATAATAATCATAGTGGCAAGTCGCAGTATGGAAGTAAGTGTGCCTGCGAAATCCTCAGCACAAACTTAATATGCGCAGAAAACATGCGTAGGAATGAGGGAAAATATGCAGATTAACAGGCTGTTTGAGATCGTATATATTTTGCTTAATAAAAAGACAATAACGGCGAAGAATTTATCCGAGCGTTTTGAAGTTTCAATGAGGACAATTTATCGTGATATTGATACACTTTCGGCAGCAGGAATCCCTATTTACACAAACAAGGGCAAGGGCGGTGGTATTCGTCTGATGGATGATTTTGTGCTGAATAAATCAGTGCTTTCTGAAAATGAGCAGAATGAAATATTGATGAGCCTACAAAGTCTAAATGCTGTCAAAGTACCTAATCTAGAACCGGTACTTAACAAACTCAGCGTACTTTTCAACAAACAGGGCATGAACTGGATCGATGTTGACTTTTCGCGTTGGGGCAGTGGTGAAGGTGAACAGGAAATGTTCATCATGCTGAAAACTGCAATTTTAAATAGAACACTTGTAACCTTTGATTATTATAGCTCCTATGGGGAAAATACGGATAGAACAATTGAACCACTGAAGCTTCTATTTAAAGGGCAGGGGTGGTATATTTATGGATTTTGTAGGGATAAAAGTGATTTTCGAATGTTTAAAATTACACGGATTAAGAAGCTCTGTAACTTAAATGAAACCTTTCAAAGAGATATTCCGGACGATATTTGGGACAAAACCAAAGATTACAATACCAAAATGGTATCACTTGTACTTCGAGTCGATGAAAGAATGGCTTTCCGACTTTATGATGAATTCGATCAGAAATGTATCCATAAAAATGAAGATGGTAGCTTTATGATAACAACACAATTTCCAGAGGGTGATTGGGTTTACGGGTATGTGCTTTCCTTCGGTAATTATGCAGAGGTGATAGAGCCAGAGCATATTAGGAATATTATAAAATATAAATTGGAAGAAGGTTTAAAAAAATATTTATAATATGACACGCTGATGTCAAGTAACAAGTGCTATACTCATTTCATCAGAAAATGAAAGGGGTAGTATAATGAATTATGAAATAGTGGAGTTGGAAGAAAAGATGGTAGCAGGTTTGAAAATTCGAACCAGTAATAGTGATCCAGATATGGGAAAGTCAATTAATGATCTTTGGCAGGGATTTTATGTAAATGGGGTGTATCAATCTATTTTAAATAAGCAGAACGACAAGAGCATTGGGTTATATACAAATTATGAAAGTGATGTGACTGGCGCATATGATGCAATGGTCGGCTGCGAAATTCAGAACTTGTCAGAGTTTCCCAAGGATGTACTGATTCAAACAATACCTGCAGGAAAATACGCTAAATTTATTGTGATCGGTGATATGCATACAGCCGCAGGAGAATTTTGGGCAAAGCTTTGGGCAATGAATTTAGATAGAAAATATAGTTGTGATTATGAGGAATATCAAAGTGGTTGTGATACTGAGCATGTAGAAATACATATGTATATTTCTGTGAACTAAGATTTTAAATGCGTCGGGCGAAATCAATTATTCTAGTAACCAATATCATTAAAAAAGGAGTTAACAATGGCAGCAGAGAAATTTGATTATAAAAAAGAATATAAAGATTTATATCTTCCGAAACAAAAACCTATGTTAATTGATGTTCCGGCAATGTCAAACAAAGCGATTAGAGCATTGGAAAGTTTAAAATTTAATTTTGGAGAAGATAAATATTCCGAAATTGTCAATGAGATTGGTTCCATTGATGAAGGGGCGACTGCTGATGAACAAACCCAATATATGAAAGCATTTATAAATGCCGTAACCTCTGAATATGGAAGAAAATGCGCTGCACAAACAATGCGCTGTTGCGGACATCAATGCATCTCGAAAAATATAATCGAAACAGCAAAAGATCAGCATGAGAACGCTAGTAGTAGGGAAGAATTTTTAGAAAAACTTAATCAAATTGGAATCGGAGGGGGGCATTTGCATATAGAAAATGGAAATATCATAGGTGTGTATGACCAATGTTATTGCGATATAGCAAAAAATGCAAAGAATTTACCTATCTCAT
>Ga0123337_10006493_pt1 | contig 11153 bp, 11 predicted proteins | sample frozenSSSSmetaG_FD_89792 | JGI IMG/M metagenome (GOLD analysis project Ga0123337, IMG submission 89792) | Glacier valley bacterial and archeal communities from Borup Fiord, Nunavut, Canada, to study Microbial Dark Matter (Phase II) -... | ecosystem: Environmental > Aquatic > Freshwater > Ice >...
CCCGGCTTCACCATCACCATGTCGGCGCCCTCGGCGATGTCCTGCTCCACCTCGCGCATCGCCTCGTCGGTATTGGCGAAATCGAGCTGATAGGTCCGCTTGTCGCCCTTCAACCGCGACCCCGAGCCCACCGCCTCGCGAAACGGCCCGTAGAACGCCGAAGCGAATTTCGCTGAGTACGACATGATTGCCACCTGCTCGAACCCGTCGGCATCGAGCGCCGCCCGGATCGCCGCGACGCGCCCGTCCATCATGTCCGATGGCGCGATGATGTCGGCCCCGGCCCGCGCCTGCATCAGCGCTGCCTTCACCATCACCTCGACTGTTTCGTCGTTGAGGATTTCGCCGTCGCGCACCAGCCCGTCCTGCCCGTCGGATGAGTACTCGTCGAGCGCCACGTCGGTGATGAGCCCGATCGGCACCCCGGCATCCTTGATCGCCTTCAGCGTCCGCGCCGTCAGATTGTCCGGGTTGAAGGCCTCGCTGCCATTCTCGTTCCGCCGTTCGTCCTGCGTATTGGGGAAGATCGCCAGCGCCGGGATGCCCTCCGCCGCTGCTGCCTTCGCCACCTCGACCGCGAGGTCCACCGACACCCGCTCCACCCCCGGCATGGTCCTGATCTCGGTCCGCCGGTTCACCCCGTCCTCGACAAAGATCGGCAGCACGAAGTCCGCCGGCGCCAGCACCGTCTCGCGCAGCATGTCGCGCATCCAGCCGGTGCGCCGCAGCCGCCGCTGCCGCCGCCCATCGAGAAAGCTCATGTCGTGCTTTTTCCAGTTGGGCATGGTGGGCGAACTCCTATGGGCAGGAAGATTGGGGGAAGAACGGCGCTTTCCTACCCCCCTGCCCGCGCCGAGCCAAGGGACTTGGATGTCCCAGCTTGTCGCAGCGCCCCGCCGCCTGCTAAGCCCTCAGCATGGACTTCAAGAGCGAACTCGCCGGCCGCTATATCCGCATCGTCGCGATCATCGCGCTGCTGCTCGGCCTCTCGGACGCCTCCCGCCTGCTAGGCGTGTCCTCCGGTGCGCAAAGCCCGATCACTGAGCTCGGCGCCAGCGGCTTCGCCTACCTCGCCGTCTTCTGCCTCGCCCGCCTGTTCGCCGCGGTCGGCCTGTGGATACGTGCCAGTTGGGGCGCGGTGCTGCTCGGCATCGCCACCACCATCGAACTGCTGCTGTACCTGTTCGGCAACCGCGACGTTACCATTTCGGCGCTCGGCTTTGCCGTCCGCCTGGTGCTGGTGGTGAGCGTCGCCGCCCTGCTCTTCCTGAGCTTCCGGATGCGCCGCGCGCACGACTGAGCGGGCCTTGTTCTGGCCCGGCAACTTACCATTCAGGTTACAATTTCCTGACCCATGGTTACCTCTCGTAAAGCCAAATTCCGCAACTTTTTCCGTAAGATAGTTTTAAGTGTGCGGCTTAAGTCCATCTTATTTGGGGCTCCGTAGATTGGCCCTATGAGACGCGGAAAACCGCGCAGCGACGACAGGACAGTGAGGCAAAAATGGCAATCAAATCCAACGCTGCAGAGGCAATGGTTCCGACAGCGGAAACCCTGGCACTGAAGCCGCTCTACCTCGAGGCCGTGAGCCGCGTGGAGCGTCTTCACCGCCGCCTGCTCGACCTGATCAAGGACGAGTTTGACCGCATGGGCTGGGACGACATCAACCCGGTGCAGGCCCTGCTGATGTTCAACATCGGCGACGCCGAGATGACCGCCGGCGAGCTCCGCAGCCGCGGCTACTACCTGGGCTCCAACGTCTCGTACAACCTGAAGAAGCTGGTTGAGACCGGCTACATCTTCCAGGAACGCTCCCGCGCCGACCGCCGCTCTGTCCGCATCCGCCTCACCCCCAAGGGCGAGGAAGTGGCGGAGGTGATCGACGAGCTCTACGATCGCCACCTCAAGTCGATCGAAAAAGTCGGCGGCCTCAGCCACGAATCCTTCGAGAACCTCAACAAGGCCCTCGGCCGCCTCGAACGCTTCTGGGTCGACCAGATCCTCTACAAGCTCTGACCGCACCGCGTTTCTGTGGCCGCGCCGCCACAAATCGTTCAGCAAACGCCGGCCTTAAGCCGGCGTTTCTTATTTACGCCCTAAATATCGCTATTGGATCAATCCAATTGCAGGATGGCTCCCAACCCTGGCAAGTCCCAACAGTCGCGCAAACGCGTTGCGTCAGGCCAGCGCCGGCAGGTGGTTCAAACCTGCTTGACCGCGTTGGTGGCGGCTGGGGGCGATGCTAAAAGGAGCCCCTGACCCTCTGTTCGGTATTCGGGTGACTATATGCGGCTCAATCGGCGTAACCTGCTGACTTCCATGGCGACTGTTGGGGCTGGCTTTGCCATGCCGTCCATCGTCCACGCCGAGGACAACGAGTTCTGGGACGTGTTCAGCAAGGAACGCGCCATCAAGAACGTCGACACCGACGGCAACACCGCCAACGCCAAGGCGTTGATCGACACCATCGAGCCGATCCTCAGCTACGACACGGCCTACAACCTCGAGGCCGCCATCGCCAACTACGAGGCGTTCGTTCAGGCCAACGGCAACTGGGACGAGCCGACTCGCGATACCTTCGGCCTCAAGCTCGGCGACAAGCGCAAGGCCGCCGCCGCGCTGAAGCGCCGCCTGATGATCAACGGTGACATGCCGCTCGAAAAGAAGGCCAACGACGAGTTCGACTCCAACCTCGATGCCGCCGTGCGCCTGTTCCAGGCCCGCCACGGCCTCGTCATCAACGGCCAGGTCGACGAGGCGACGTTCTACGCCCTCGCCGTGCCCGCCGATTACCGCCTAAACCAGTTGAAGCTCAACGCCCAGCGCGTCCAGTTCTGGGCCCAGGCGCTGTCCGACCGCTACGTCTCGGTCAACATTCCCGCCGCCACAATCGAGGCGGTCGAGGGCAGCCAGGTCGTGCAGCGTCACAACTCGGTGGTCGGCAAGGTCGATCGCGCCACGCCGATCCTCAACTCCAAGATTTTCCAGGTAAAGTTCAACCCGTACTGGACGGTGCCCAAGTCCATCATCGAGAAGGACCTGGTGCGCTACATGAACGAGGACCCCGAGTACCTCACCAAGTTCAAGATCCGCATCTTCGACGGCAAGGGCAACGAAGTGCCGCCCAGCTCGCTCGACTGGTCGTCAGCCACCGAACCGCTGAAATACACTTTCCGGCAGGATCCGGGCGGCGAGAACTCGATGGGCCACTGCAAGGTCGATTTCTACAACAAGTACGACGTCTACATGCACGACACACCGCAGAAGGCGTTGTTCGGCGAGAACGCCCGCTTCCATTCCTCAGGCTGCATGCGCTGCGAAAACATCGACAGCCTCGCGGCGTGGCTGCTGCGCGACAATGGCGGCTGGGACCTGCCCGCCGTCCAGGCCGGCTTCGAAGGCGGCCTGCGCGAGGACATCAAGCTGACCACGCAGATCCCCATCCACACCACCTACATCACCGCCTGGGCCAACCGGCAGGGCACCGTGAGCTTCCGCGACGACGTCTACCAGTTCGACGCGCAGGGCATCACCAACTTCTCGGACGCCTGAGGCAGCGATGGCCGGACCCGACAAGAGTCAGTCCGGCCAAAGTCCTTCCGAGCAGCGCGTTCTCTTCGAGTTCATCCGGCTTGGCCAGCAGGTCCGCGTCTCTGCCATCGACGAGGCGACCGGCACCGAAGTCGTCATCATCTGCCCGCCGCAACTCGGCCAGCCCCAGATGCAGCGCCTCGCGCTGCAAAAGCTCCGGCACAAGCTCGGCCACGCCCCCGACCCGCCGCCTGCGCCATCGCGGCCGGGGAAATGGGCCTAGTTCCTAGGCGGCCGTCTCGTCCTTCACCGCCTTCAGCTTGTCGATCCCGAGGATCTGCAGGGCCAGCTTCTCGTAGAACGGCTCCGCCGCGCCCGAGCGGATCTTATGCAGGAAGTACTTCTCGAACCCGACCTTGGCTGCGTGCACCCACAGGCCCGAACTCGACCAGTTGACGTTACGCGGCGGAATCTGCGGCTGCGCAACGAACGCCACGCCCCCGTCGCCGAAATCGGCAAGGCACACCGCGTTCCAGGTAGGCACCGCGGTTACCGGGCGTCCCGCGACGAGACTGTCGATGTTCTGGGTCACCGCCGTCACCATGGATTCGATCATGAATCCGGTCTTGGGCACGCCCACCGGCACCGGCGTCTTGCCGATCGGGGGAATTGCGACGCACACCCCTACTGAGAACACCTCGGGAAACGCCGGGTTACGCTGGTGCTTGTCGGCGAGAATGAACCCGCGCGGGTTGGTCAGCCCCTCGATGCCGCGCACCGCCTCCACCCCGCGAAACGCCGGCAGCATCATGGTGTAGACGAACGGCACCTCGTGCGCCCGCTTGACGCTGCCATCCTGGTCGATCTCGCTGACATGGGCCATTCCGGCCTCGAACCGCTCGACCTTGGCGTCGGTGATCCACCGGATATGCCGCTGGCGCATTTCGCTCTCCAGCAGCCCCCTGGTGTCGCCGACGCCGTCCAGGCCCAGGTGGCCGATATAGGGTTCGGAGGTGACGAATGTCATGGGGACGCGATCCCTCACCTTGGCGTCGCGCAGGGCCTTGTCGAGAATGAACGCAAACTCGTAGGCCGGCCCGAAGCACGAAGCGCCCTGCACCGCACCGACGATGACCGGCCCCGGATTGGCCACCAGCCGGTCGAACGCCGCCTTGGCGTCGAGGGCGTGGTCGATGTGGCAGACCGAGTTCGTCAGCGCCCCCGGCCCGAACCCCTCGATCTCGTCGAATGCCAGTTCGGGACCTGTGGCGATCACCAGGTAGTCGTAGGACAGGCTGGTGCCATCGTTCAGGTCGACGCGCTTCTCCCCCGGGTGCACTCGCTTGGCGCCCTGCGGATGAAAGCCGATGCCGCGCCGCTCGAACACCGGACGCAGATCGACCTCGACCGCGTCACGGTCACGCCAGCCCACCGCCACCCACGGGTTTGACGGGACGAAACTGTAGCGGTCCCCCTTGTTCACCACCGAGACGCCGTGCTCACGCCCCAGCGCATCGCGAAGCTCGTACGCCAGTATCGTGCCCCCAAGACCTGCGCCTAGTACCAACACCTGTGCCATGTGCTTCCTCCTCCATGTACCCGGGAGGATAGGCCAGGGCCGGCTCGAGCTATTGATCTGGATCAGGCCGGCAGGCCACACCCGCCGTTCCGCCTCGACGCCATCCGGCCCGGGAAATGGGACTACGCGCCGGCACTCCTTCTCATCGCACAGCCACGCCTGAGGTCAGGGCGTGGGGTCCGCTGTTTGACCCGAAGGAGAACTTTCAACCCGTCGCGCTGGCCCGGTGCATTGCGGCGTAGCGACCGCCGGCGGCAATCAGCTCGGCATGCGTGCCGCGCTCGACCACGCTGCCATGCTCGATCATGACGACTCGGTCCGCACGCTCGATGGCCGATGTCCGATGCGCCACCACGAGCACCGCCCGGTTGGCCGCGATTGCGTCGATAGCATCGAGGATGCCTTCCTCGCGTTCGGCATCGAGATGCGAGGTTGCCTCGTCGAGGATGAGCAGCGGTCGATCGCGCAGCACCGCGCGGGCAATGGCGACGCGTTGCCGTTCTCCACCGGAGAAACGCTTGCCGCGTTGTCCGACCATGGTGCCCAGCCCATCGGGCAGCTGCCGCAACAACTCGCCCAGCCCAGCCCTGTGCACGGCATCCGTGAGTCGATCGTCCGTCGCATCCTCGAGGCCATAGCGCAGATTGTCGCGCAGCGTCGCATCGCGCAAGTAGACATCCTGGCTGACGAGGGAGACGGAGCGCCACACATCCTCTTCCGCCAACTCGCTCGCATCGAGGCCCTCAACCCGGATACAGCCGCTCGACGGCCGGATCGAGCCGCAGGCGAGGCTGATGATGGTCGACTTGCCCGAGCCGGAATGTCCGGCGATCGCCACCGTTTCACCTCGGCGAACGGAGAACGAGATGTCGTCGAGGATCCGGGACCGCTGGTCCTGCCCATCCGCGTCCGCCGCCTCGTTGAGCCGGGTCAGGGATATCCCGGCCAGAAACCCGGTCATGCCGGAACTGGCGCTGGCGACATCCGAAAGCGTTCTGACCGCCACGGCGTCTCGGCCGGGATAGCTGTAGCTCACCCTGTCGAACGCCAGGACCGTGGGGGACGGAGCTGGCTCCGGGGCGCGTGCCGCAGCCGCCACCGTCGGCAGGCCCGTGTTCTCCGATTGCAGCACCGCCTCGACGCGATCCAGCCCCATGCCGGCGCGGATCATCGGATAGCGCTGTCCCACTACCTCGCCCAGCGGCTGGCGCACGAGGCCGACGAAGAACAGCGCCGAGACGACGCTGCCGATCGATATCTGCCCAGCCGAGGCCAGCAGCACGCCGATGCCGAGAAACAGCACGGTGATCAGATCGAAGCAGAGCCGATAGGCCACGCTGATCACCGCGCGCCAATTGTCCATGCGCGCCGCGAGGGCGACGGATTTGTCGGCCAGCTCGGCGAAGCGATGTTCCTCGGCCACGGTGGAGCGAGCCTGCCGGACGAGGCCGACCGCCTCACCGCTGGTGGTGCTCTCGATCTGCGAGGCGACGGCGGCGCTGATCTCGCAGGAATCCTTGATCGTCGCGTTGATGCGCCCTTCGGCAAAGCGCACTGCCATGAGGGCAAGCGGGACGAGTGCGAAGGCGGCAAGAAACCAGGGGTTGATGATCGTCAGCGCGATCCCGACGGCGGCCAGCCCGACCCAGCCATGGACGGTGGCAAGCGGAACCGCGGTGAACAGCGGATCGACCATGCGCATGTCGTTGCTCAGGCGGCTGTTCAGCACGCCGGGATTGATGGTCGCATAGCTCAGCAGCGGCATGCGAAGGAGCTGGCCATAAAGTCGTCGCGCCAACTGCCAGGAGAGGCCATAGCCGACGCGAGCCCCAAGGGTGTTGGCCAGCACCTCGGCAAGCGCAGCGGCGGCAGCAAGGGCCGCGACGAGACCCAGCAGTGGCAGCAACTCGATCAGCCCCGCGCCGTGGAGCGCGGCATCGATAATGCGGCCGAGGAGCACAGGCACGCCGACGGGCAAAACGGCGGCCAGCGCCGTGCACGCGAGTATAGGCAGGACCTGCATCCAGTCGATCGCGAGGCCAAGCCGCAAGACTCTGCCGAACATGTTGGCGCCCCCCAAAGCCAGCCCTTGCCCACATGGGTTACACTGCGGTTCCGCCCGCGCAACCAGTTATCCGATAACCCAATGACCGCTCTAGGGGCCGTTGACGCCGTAGCCGGTTAAGATCGAGCTACGGTCCGCCCGGGGCACACCGCTGCCTAGCGAGCCCCACCGCGGCTTTCGGTGTGCAGCTTCCTCCACCGCTCCAGGCGGTCGGCATCGAGCGTGCCCGCCGCGACGGCCGCCAGAACCGCGCATCCCGGTTCGTGGCTGTGGGTGCAGTTGCGGAACTTGCACGACGGCGCGAGCTCGGTGATCTCGGCGAACAGCACGTCGATACCCTCGGACACATCCTTCAGGTGCAGCGTCCTGATGCCCGGCGTGTCGATCACCCAGCCGCCGTCGGGCATTGGGTGGAGTGAGCGCGACGTCGTCGTGTGGCGCCCCTTGGAGTCGCCCTCCCGCACGGCCCCCGTCTGCTGCGGCTGCCGCCAGCCGATGCCGACCAGCGTGTTCACCAGCGTCGATTTGCCGACGCCCGAAGAGCCCACGAGCGCCACCGTCGCCCCCGGGCCGCACCAGGGACGCAAGGCCGCGGCAGCCTCCGGCGACCGCGCATTCAGGGTGACGACGGCCAGCCCGCGCTGCAGTCCGGCAGCCTGCCGCTCGAATTCGCCGGGGTCGTCTGCCTCATCGGCCTTGGTGAGCACGATCACCGGATCGGTCTCGGCATCGTTGGCGAACGTCAGGTACCGCTCGAGGCGGGCGAGATTGAAATCGGCGTTGCACGAGGCGACGATGAACAGCGTATCGACGTTCGCCGCGACCAGCTGGGTGGGGCGCCTGCCCTCGCCGCGCCGCTGCAGAAGCGCCTTGCGATCGAGCCGCCGCACCAGCTTGTGCGTGAGCACTTCCGCCAGCATCCAGTCGCCGACCGCGAACTCCGCCGTATCGACCCGCGCCGGAAGCTCGATATCGATCTGTCCGGCCGTCGTCAGCCCGGTCAGCCGCCCGCGATGCACCGCGTCGATGCGCGCCGGCGTGTGCGCCACCTCGTCGCCGGCGAGTTGCTCCTGAAAGAAGCTCGACCAGCCAAGGCGTCGCAAAGCCTGGGCCTCCGGCGTCGACGGAGGCTCCGTCACGCGGCCCGCCCGGGAAAGCGCATCCCCTGAATCGCCATCTACTTCTCGGTCGGGGCTTTTTCGGGATCGGCCGTTTCGGGGCTGTCCGTTGCCGGCTTGACCTTGGTTTCGGCCCGCTCGGCCTTCTTCAGCTTCTTCAGCCGCTCGCGCTCGCTGCGCTCGAAATCATAGTTGGGTTTACGCGCCATGGTGCTGGTTTCCTCTTGAAGCAGGTAGCTGATCTATCCGTAGCCGAATTACAAGTCTTGGTGGTTTCACCGGGGGCTCACCGCCTCGATCAACGAGTCCCGCACCGCCGGCGGGTCGAGCTGCCTTGCCCCCCACACATGCATGTCGAGGAAATGCCCGGTGAGCGCAAAAGCATCGCGCACCGCCTCCACATCCGCCTGGTCCTCGCCGATCAGGAACCCCGGCAGCCGCAGCAGCCGGTCGAGATACGGCGCCGCCGCCGCGCGGCTCACCGCCCGCCCGGTCTTGGGCGAAACATGGCTCAGCCCTATCGTCGTGCCCGTCGCCGCGCAACTCATCAGGTCGAGCCCGAAGCCCAGTTCATCGAGCAGCACCAACTCGAACCGCGCCAGCGCCGCTCCGAGCTCGCGCGTCGTCGCCGGCCGGTCGAGCAACCCGATGGCGAGCCCTAGCAGCCGGTCATGTGGATCGCGCTCGGGCAGCAGCCGCAAATGCTCGCACACCAGTTGGCTCGCATAGAGCCGCACCCGGTCGGCGATCAGCCCGGCGGCGCGCGAATCCGTCAGTTCCAGCGTGAACGTCCCCAGGTGCTCCTCGAGCCGCGCCCGCCACGTCAGTTGCACCGAATTGCCGGCCTGCAGCGTCGATGCCAGCTTGCTCGACCGTCCGCCCCGGATCAGCCCCAGATGCCGCCCTCGCCCCTCGACCATCACCTCGGCGATGACGTTCGCCTCGCCATGCCGCCTGACCCCGATGATCAGCCCTTCACCCGACCACTGCATGGACAGCCCCGATCTCTCCGCCTCTCTCTTCTCCCCTTGCGGGAGAAGGTGGCCGAAGGCCGGATGAGGGGTCCCGATGCGCAGCATCGCCGATCCGAACGCAGCCAGGAGCGTCCCCTACTTCGTCCACTCCAGCCCCATCTCGCGGTAGCGCTCGGGGTCGTCTCCCCATTTCTCGCGCACCTTGACGAACAGGAACAGGTGCACCGGCACCTCGTACATTTCCATCAGTTCTTTACGCGCCTCGGCGCCGATCGACTTGATCGTCTGCCCGCCCGCGCCCAGCACAATCTTCTTGTGCGTATCGCGCGTCACGTAGACCACCTGGTCGATCTTGTACGAGCCGTCCTTCTGCACGGTGAACTTCTCGGTCTCCACCGTGGCGTTGTAGGGAATCTCGTCGTGGATGCGCAGGAACAACTTCTCGCGCGTCACCTCAGCCGCCGTCAGCGCCAGCGTCAGGTCAGTGAGCTGGTCCTCGGGGAAATGCCACGGCCCGAGCGGAATGCGCTTCAGCGACCAGTCGAGGAAGTCGCGCACCCCGTCGCCCTTCAGCGCCGAGATCATGAACGTCGCCTCGAACCTCAGCCGCCCGTTCAGCGCTTCCGACAGCGCCAGCAGCTTCTCGCGCTTCAGCAGGTCGACCTTGTTGAGCACCAGCACCTTGAAGTGCGGCACCTTCTCGAGCCCGGCGATCAGCGCCTCGACTTCCGCCGTCACGCCACGCTCGGCATCGACGATCAGCGCCACGAAATCCGCGTCGCCCGCGCCGGTCCACGCCGCTTCCACCATCGCCCGGTCAAGCCGGCGCTTCGGCGCGAAGATGCCGGGCGTATCGATGAACACGATCTGCCCCTCGCCCTCTGTCACCACGCCGCGGATCTGCGCCCGCGTCGTCTGCGCCTTGTGCGTCACGATCGACACCTTGGCGCCCACCAGCGCGTTGAGCAGCGTCGACTTGCCGGCGTTCGGCGCCCCCACCAGCGCCACGAAGCCGCAGCGCATGTTGGCATCGGGTATGGCGAGAGGCGTGCCCTCGGCGATCTCGTTGTCGTTCTCGTTCATAGCGTCTCGCGCCAGACTTTCTCGCGAATGAGAAACGCCTCGGCGGCCTTGTGTTCGGCGAGCTTCTTGCTCGGCCCGGTGGCGGTCACGTCGGGGAAGTCCCCCAGTCGCACCGCGATGGTGAATTCCGGCGCATGGTCGGGCCCGGTCCGCTCGATCTCGGCATAGAGCGGCGGCTCGAGGCCCCTGCCCTGCGCCCATTCCTGCAGCATCGTCTTGGGGTCGGCGCGCACGCTGCCGGCGTGCCCGACATACGGCTCGTACAACCGCTCCACCACTGCATAGGCCTGTCCCAGCCCGCCGTCGCAGAAAATCGCCCCTATCACCGCCTCGGTGATATCGCCGAGGATAGCTTCCTTCTGCGCCCCGCCGGTCCGCGCCTCGGAGTCCCCGAGGATCATCTCATGCCCGAGGTCGAGGTCCCGCGCGATCGCTGCGCAGGTCTCTTTGCGAACCAGGGTATTGAGCGAGCGCGACAGGTCGCCCTCGTTTGATTTCGGAAACCGGCGGTACAGCATGTCCGCCACCACCAGCCCCAGCACCCGGTCGCCCAGGAACTCGAGCCGCTGATACGACCGCTCGATGCGCTTGCTCGGCGAGATGGCGCTTGAATGCGTCAGCGCCCGTTCGAGCAGCTCGGGGTCGGCGAACTTGTAGCCGAGCTTGGCCTGCAACTTGTCGTGCGAGCGCGCCTTCGCCATACCCTTACTGGTAGACCGACTGGAACATCCGGTCCCAGCGGACATTGGCCGGCCATTCCCACAGCTGCCACGGCGGCAGGTTGTTCTTGATCGAGAAGAACC
>Ga0123337_10006494_pt1 | contig 11153 bp, 6 predicted proteins | sample frozenSSSSmetaG_FD_89792 | JGI IMG/M metagenome (GOLD analysis project Ga0123337, IMG submission 89792) | Glacier valley bacterial and archeal communities from Borup Fiord, Nunavut, Canada, to study Microbial Dark Matter (Phase II) -... | ecosystem: Environmental > Aquatic > Freshwater > Ice >...
CACCTTTGCCTGAAATATGCGTGAAACAGTATTTACATTTGCAAAATGTCTAAACCATCGCTGCCTCAGGGAACACGTGACTTCGGACCGGAAACGGTTAGAAAGCGCAATTATATATTAGATACGATAAAGAACGTGTTTGAGTTGTATGGCTTCCAGCCTTTGGAAACGCCGGCAATGGAAAACCTGGAAACACTGATGGGCAAATACGGCGATGAAGGGGACAAGCTGATCTTTAAAATATTAAATAACGGCCTTAATGATCCGAAAAACCTGGAAAAAGCAAAGATCGGCTTTGACAATATCCTCTCCGGAAAAAGCGACAGGAACTTTACGGAAAGAGCGCTGCGCTATGATCTGACCATTCCGTTCGCGAGGTATGTGGCGATGAATCACAGCCTGCTAAATTTCCCCTTCAAGCGCTACCAGGTGCAGCCTGTATGGCGCGCCGACAGGCCTCAGAAGGGCCGATACCGCGAATTCTGGCAGTGCGACGCCGATGTAGCAGGCAGCACTTCTTTAATGAATGAAGTAGAATTCGTACATATTTATGATGCTGTATTTACAAAACTGGGACTGAAGGGATACGAACTAAGGATCAATTCGCGCATGGTGCTGGCGGCGCTGGCCGAAAAATGCGGGGGAACAGCACTGCTAACAGACATCACGGTCGCCATAGACAAGCTTGATAAAATCGGCCTGGACAAGGTAACGGAAGAATTATCCGGAAAGGGACTGACACCGGAACAAATCATAATTATAGAAAAATATTTGACTATTGAAGGAGACAATGCCTCTAAAATAGAAGGGGCAAGGAAACTGGTTGGAGATATTGACCAGGGAGCAAAAGGATTGTCTGCCTTGCAATTCATCCTTTCAAAGACAGGCCCCGGTATTCCTTTGCACCTTGATTTTACCCTTGCCAGGGGACTCAACTATTACACCGGAACAATATTCGAAGCCAAGGCGCCTGCAGAAATAAAAATGGGAAGCATCGGTGGTGGAGGCAGATATGATGACCTTACAGGGCTATTTGGGGTGAAAGACGTGCCGGGGACTGGTATATCCTTCGGTGTAGACAGGATCTATGATGTGATGGAAGAATTGAATGTATTTCCAAATGATATCAATGTATCCACCCAGGTGATGTTTTTAAATGCCGGAGATGATAATGATGTATTCAGACTGATGCAATTATTAAGGCGTGAAGGCATCCGTTCTGAACTATTTCATGAAAACCAGAAGATAGACAGGCAGTATAAATATGCCGAAAAGAAAAGCATCCCATTCGTTGTCAGTATGGGCAATGGCTCCATTCAGGTAAAAGATATCCGGACAGGAATTGTTACGGTGATGTCGGAACAGGAACTATTGAATATGCGGTTTGTTTAAAATTGAAGACCCGGATCGGTGAGGGTTGTCGCTTCCGCCTTGAAACATTTATCATTTTACTTAAAAAAGTATTCAAAGGAAAGTCCGTTAAATCCTGCGGAAAGTACAGGAGGCGGCTTTGTTCAGTCCACCTTCGCTCAGCCTTCGCTCAGCCTTCGGGCAAGCTCGGGTTAACAGTCCGGCTTTTTAGACAGCTATTTTTATTTATCAGCCCTTACAGTGGGGCTAACTTTGTCATCAGATCCTTTCATAAATGATCGCGGCACCCTGACCAACGCCGACGCACATGGCGGCCAGTCCATATCTCGACCGGCGCTTTTTCATTTCATGCAACAGTGTAGCTGAAATACGCGCGCCACTGCATCCCAGCGGATGCCCGATGGCGATCGCGCCGCCATTTACATTTACTTTGTTAATATCCAGCCCAAGCTCCCTGATGCAGGCCAGCGATTGGGAAGCAAACGCCTCATTTAATTCTATCAGATCCATATCGCCGGTTGAGAGACCTGCCCGTTGCAGGGCTTTTCTAATGGCCGTGACCGGTCCTATGCCCATTACCGCCGGATCCACCCCTGCAACAGCCATCGACACGATCTTTCCCATCGGTTCAAACCGGTATTTCTTAACCGCTTCCCCACTCGCAAGCAGTACTGCCGCCGCGCCATCATTCAATCCAGAAGAATTTCCCGCAGTCACGGAACCGGTTTTCACAAAAGCAGGCTTCAGCGATCCCAGTTTTTCCAGCGACGTTTTCCTGGGATGCTCATCCGCAGCAAATATTTCCTTCCCGCCATTGATTTCAACCGGAATGATTTCATCGGTAAACCTTTCTTTGCCGGCAAAATATTTTTCGTGCGAGCTGAAAGCGAATGCATCCTGGTCCTGCCGGGAAATATTCCACTGGTTCGCCACATTCTCCGCTGTTTCTCCCATGGAAAAAGGAGTATATTTTTCTGTCAATTTTGGGTTAGGGAACCGCCAGCCGATGGTTGTATCCATCATTTCAGACGTTCTGTTCCAGGCTGATCCTGATTTCAGCAGCACGAATGGTGCCCGTGTCATGCTCTCCACTCCTGAGGCAATAAACACTTCTCCATCCCCGCACATGATCGCACGGCTGGCGTCCATTATAGCCTGCAGGGCCGAAGCACACAGGCGGTTTACCGTATTTCCTGGTACGGTTACCGGCAAACCCGCCAGCAGGGCCGCCATGCGGGCCACATTACGGTTATCTTCTCCCGCCTGGTTCGCAGCTCCTGCGATTACATCTTCAATGGCGTTAATATCAAGCGATGGGTTCCTGTCCACCAGTGCCCTGATCACATGAGCAAGCAGGTCGTCAGGGCGGCTCCCGCTGAGCGATCCCCCAAATTTTCCGATGGGTGTACGAACGGCATCGATGACATACGCTGTCTTCATGTTTGAACTTTAGAGCGCAAATGTAAATACCTTTGCAGGATGTTAGAACCGGCATTGAAGAATATTAGGCATTTGAGCCTGAGTGAGCTGGAGAAGTATTTTGACACAATAGATGAAAAGAAATTTCGCGCCGGGCAGGTATATGAATGGCTGTGGCTAAAGCAGGCCAGAGCATTCGAAGACATGACCAACCTCAGTAAAGAACTGAGAGTCAGACTGACCAGCAATTTCAGTCTCCCGGTTCTACACATCAATGCCACCCAGCAATCGGTCGACGGAACAGTTAAAACGCGGTTTCAAACCATTGAGGGCCACATGGTGGAAGGCGTTTTAATACCGACAGAAAACCGGAATACCGCCTGTGTTTCCAGCCAGGTAGGCTGTAGTCTGAGTTGCAAATTCTGCGCAACCGGGTACATGGACCGCAAAAGAAACCTGGATTTTGATGAGATCTACGATGAAGTGGCGTTAATTAACCAGCAGTCTGAAAAAATATACGGCAAAAAACTGTCTAATATCGTGTTCATGGGAATGGGTGAGCCGCTGCTCAATTACAAAAATGTGCTGAGGGCCATAGAACGGATCAGCGCGCCGGACGGGTTAGGCATGAGCCCCAGAAGGATTACCGTATCCACTGCCGGCGTGGCCAAAATGATCCGGCAGCTCGGTGACGATAAGGTGAAGTTCAAGCTGGCGCTGTCCCTGCACGCGGCCAATGACCTGAAACGAAACGAGATCATGCCGATCAACGAAAGCAATAATATTAAAGCACTGGTGGAGGCCCTGAATCATTTTTACAGGCAAACGAAAAACGAGATCACGCTGGAGTATATTTTATTTAAAAACTTTAACGACAGCCTTAAAGATGCGGATGAACTGATAAAAGTTTACCGGCAGGTGCCTGCCGACCTGGTCAATATCATTGAATACAACCCTATAGATGCGGCATCTTTTGAAAAGCCGGAAGAAAATGTAGTGGACCAGTTTATGGCTCATCTGGAAATGAATAGGGTCAATGCGAGGCTGCGCCGCAGCCGTGGCAAGGACATTGATGCCGCCTGCGGGCAGCTTGCCAACAAGAACTAATTTTCCAAACACTTGCATTTCACGAAACTGACAACTACATTTGTTGTTCCCATCATCCTTAGATATTTCCATGTTGTACGTTCGTTGACCCTTTAACCAGTACCACGGTACAGGTTAAACTATTTTCCCCTCCTCTGAATGCCTGCGCCGGTCGATCTCCGGTTAGCCACAAACCTTATTGTCAGCAAGAAATCTTACAACATGCTTCATTTGTACGTCAGGCCCTTAATGCTTTCCACTTTTATATCCCTGGCTTTTGGTGCGGCGGCCGAAACCTCAGAAAACTTTAATTCACGTAAAGGAATTCCGATACAGAATATAAAATCAAACCTGCAGAATTCCTGCTGGAGCTTTCATCATTTCGATGTCAACGCTAATGGCTGGAACCCGGGCATCGAGGGTGATGGAGCCATGGTAGCCACTGCCGATGCGGCACAATTCAGTAACAGCGGCATCTATACGCCGGTTTTAAGTATAGGGGAAAATCTTACTGTTTCTTTTGAATATATATTCAATAATAATTTCAGCGGCTCATCTGAAAAGTGGCTGAAACTATGCCTCGCCACTGCAAATAACGAGATTGTCCAGGTGCTGGAAACCATCCCATTTGATGGAGTTAATGCCATGCAAAAAAAGAAGTTCTCTACACAATACAGGCTCTTGCCGGCAGGCGAGTACCGGCTGGTGCTGCAATATGGAGGAAGCGACGGCACCGCCCTGATCGCCATAGATGAATTAAAAATATCTGCCCCGTATAAATATCCGGGTGGTTGCAATAGTTCACCTGTAGCGGTAAAGGACCATGTAACGGGAATGGTTAACCGCAGCGCATCGGGATCGTTGTTACAGAATGATAAGGACGTCAACAATGAAAAACTAACTGCTTATTTAATTAAAGGATCATCTGACGGGAAAGTGATATTAAATGAAAATGGAAGCTTTACTTTCACCCCGGATAAAAGTTTCAAAAGAAATTACACCAGCTTTACTTACAAGATATGCGACAACGGTGCGGTGAATCTTTGTTCTGAAAATACAATTGTCAGAATTAATTTTCCTGAGGCGCCACGCATCGTATTGAACCTGATGGATTTCCGGGGCTCTTACTGGTACAACGGAAATGTAGAACTGGGCTGGAAAACATATACTGCCGCAGCGGGACAAAAATTTGAGATCGAAAGAAGTGCTGACGGGCGTACCTGGGGAAATACAGGATCTGTTCCCGGGAAGACAGAAGCCAGGACATATACATTCGTAGATAGGCTTAGCAGAAACCGTGTTCAAAAAAATGATTTGTATTACAGGCTGAGGCAGATAGATTCCAATGGTGCATCCGTCATCAGCCGTCTGCTGATCGTGCGGGTATATAACACCAGGACGCTGACCATGATCAGCGTTACACCGAATCCGGCTAAAAATGACATTTCGGTAAATGTGCAGCTGCAGGAAAATGCATATGTATCGATGCGGGTGCTGGACAACGCCGGCATTTCCGTAATGCACAAGATCACGCATGCAGAAAAAGGCATGAACAATATCATGATCGAAGGGTCATCGAGATTGAAGCCAGGCGCTTATTCACTGGAAGTGATCGTGAATAGCAGGGAGAGAATGGTGATTAAATTAATTAAAGAATAATATCGAAAGATATGAGGGAAAGAATATCAGACTATTCCCTGGGTTTCAGCAGCAATTCTATCCTCTCGCTACAGTCCTGCAAATGCATTTTCGTCATCGGATCGCTGATGCTGGGCAACACGTAAGCTATTTTTCTTTTCAATTCTTTTAATTGAAATTTCACCACTGAAATAATATCATTCGTGGCGGAGGTATTTCTTCCCTGCCCCAAAGCTGCCATCATTGGGGATAAAGGGGAAGGATTCAATAATCCGCCCATTTTTTCTATAAATGCTTTCTGTAAATTCCTCCGGTAAACATCAATTTTTTTCTTTGTATCCAGCTCTTGCCAGATATCATTCTGCAAATCGCTGATATAGGCGGCCAGTGAATAGGCGGTTGTTCCCAATACGGCCTGGCCATTGATCAGTTTGTCCATTTTTACCGTGTTTAACAAACTGCCTAATATCATCTCCTGCCTGCTTCCTATAAACCCTACCGGGTTGCTGCCGAATTTAAAATAAATGTTTTTATTCACCAGCCATGCGGGTGTAGAAAACAATTGTTCGCTTATAAACCGCAAAGCGGCCCTTTGTTTAACCGCAGGCACATATTCATATACATCACCGGGCTGTGCCATGGTTTTCTGTGTTTCATATATTCCGCCTATACTTTTTGCGGCATGGCCTATGTATCGCATAAACTGGTTAACAGCCTCATTGTACATTTCCTGCAAATGATCATAATCTTCAGTAGGTTCTTTCGTCCATTCATTTAATTTTGGCACGATGCGCTGCAGGTTTTTAATACCGTAAGTTCCTGCTTTCACTACGTCATCTCCCAGGTCCTCATTCTGGCTGCGCGGATCTTCAGGATTATTTTCTCCTCCGAACCACAATCTTTTATTTTTTAATTTACTAATAGTGAGCCTGTTTAAAGTTGTGGCCTCGTCTGTCGTATCCGCAAGTATTTTATATCCCCACTCGATGGCCCAGTTGTCATAATCGCCTATCCGGGGAAAAATACCTTTCTCCGAAATGTTGTCTTCCGGTTGCGCCACATAATTAAACCGTGCGTAGTCCATGATAGAAGGAGTATGGCCATTAATTTCCAGCCATTTTTTATCCCGCAATTTCTCAACCGGCACCGTGGAAGAAGATCCGAAATTATGCAGCAGCCCAAGTGTATGGCCGATCTCGTGGCTGGATACAAACCTTATCAGCTCACCCATCAGGGAATCTTCCAGCTGTAATTTTCTAGCACGCGGGTCAATGGCGCCGGCCTGGATAAAATACCATTTGTGCAACAGCGACATCACGTTGTGGTACCAGTTCACATGACTTTCCAGAATTTCGCCGCTGCGGGGGTCGGCAACTGAAGGACCACTCGCATTAGGCACCGCGGAGGGCTTGTATACGATGGCGGAATACCGCGCGTCTTCGATGCTCCAGGTGCTGTCTTCCGCTTTGGTTGGAGCGCGTTTGGCGACAATGGCATTTTTAAATCCTGCTTTTTCAAATGTCTGCTGCCAGTCCTTTACGCCCATTATTAAATAGGGTACCCATTTTTTTGGCGTAGCCGGATCGATATAAAAAACAATCGGTTTCAGGGGTTCCACGAGTTCTCCGCGTCTATATTTTTCGATGTCTGCCGGTTTGGGTTCCAACCGCCAGCGTTTGATCATGCTGATCTGCTGTATGCCCTGTTCGTTTTTATCGAAGTCGGTATAGCCGACGGTAAAATACCCGATGCGTTTATCGGCATACCGCGGGCGCATGGGTTTTTCAGGAAGCATAACCATGGATGTATTAATCTCCAGCGTGGCCATTCCTGATGTAGCGGCCAAAGGCATTGGCGGCGCTGAGCGGATATATGTTTTTACGGCACGGATCTCGAGGTTAAGCGGGTAACTGTTCACATTGCTGACATACGCTTTGTCGGGTTGATAGGGACCGAGTTGCAGGGATGATTTAGCCTTTGAATCAAAAAATAAAATATCATTGTCGCCATTGAGCCATTCGGTCCAGTCGAGCAGCATTGCTTTGTTAACCGGATTAAGCGACTTAATATCAAAGGCGGCCACGATTGGTTGAATATTAGAATTCATTACTGCCTGATAGAGGGATTTTGTGGAATCCTTCGAGTAGTCGGTATAGGATATTTTCCTCAGGAATATTTTATTGTTTGGTCCCTTGTCAAAGCGGATCACGGATTCGTTTACTTCATCACCGGCATATCCCAGCATCTGGTTGCGCATATCCGCGCCGGCTTTACTCAGTCGTGTGACAACAAGTATATCCCGTCCGATAATGGAATCGGTTATTTCCAGGAACCACCTTTCTTCCGTTTTGTGAATGGTGAACAGCCCTTTTCTGGTGGTGGTTTTCGCATTTACAAAATCGGAGTAAGGTTTAAATGGGGACAGGGGCCGGGGGCTGTCTTTAATTTTGGAGGTATCCCTGGCGATCTTTGCGGTGTCCTTTTTCGGAACGTCCGCCTGAGCACAGAGGAGTACGGGACAAGCGGCAGCAAGCACCGCAAGGAGGGCATATTTAAGTAGAGCCATTAATTCTTTTTATGTTCAGGCAATTAAAGATCAGACACATGAGTCATCTGACCTTTACAAAGATATGCGAAGAGAAATGTCATAAGTTACCTTTCATCAAATAGCGGAACTGAAGCATATTCAGCCGATGATTATATTTGCTTCAAAAGAAATAATGCTGATAAATCAAATCATTGAAACCATTGGCTACACACGCAATCATTTCCTGAAACTTACCTCAGATTGTTCTGCCGAAGAAATGAATACCCTTCCAAAAGGTTTCCGTAATAACCTGATCTGGAATCTGGCACATGTTATAAGCAGTCAGCAAATGCTCTGTTACGTACTATCTAATGTCGCGCCGGTTACGGAACAGGTTTTTGTAGATGCCTATAAACCTGGTACTTCTCCGGGATCTTTTATTGATCAGCCTGAAATCATGCGGATCAGGGTGCTTGCGGAAACAACGGTAGCGGAGCTGATTCGTGACTACAACAAAGGCGCTTTCAAAGCATATGATGGCAGGCAAACCAAGTTTGGCCCGCTACTGTCCAATATTGAGGAGGCGATCGCATATGTATCCACTCATGAAACCTTGCACCTGGGATATGCTAAAGCGATGTTGAGAGTGTTACGCAGCGAAACTAACACTCATTAGTTTTTTGTCATAATTTTAGCATCATATTAAAATTATGCCTGAAAATCAGTCGCTCCGTGTAAGAATCGTCACATCAGCATCACTTTTTGATGGCCATGATGCCGCCATAAATATCATGCGCAGGATCCTGCAGTCAAAAGGCGCGGAGATCATCCACCTCGGTCACAACAGGAGCGTGCAGGAAATCGTTGAATGCGCCATTGAAGAAGATGCCCATGGAGTGGCGGTAACTTCCTACCAGGGCGGGCATGTGGAGTTCTTTAAATACATGAAAGACCTTCTGAATCAGTCGGGCTGCGGGCACATTAAAATATTCGGCGGCGGTGGCGGCACTATCCTTCCATCTGAAATTCAGGAGCTGCATGCTTACGGCATAACAAGGATCTATTCTCCTGATGACGGTCGGTCCATGGGACTGGAAGGAATGATCGAAGACGTGATCAGCCAGTGCCGGGTGGCGTCCGTTTCTTCCCCTAATTATGAAAAGGACCCCTTTTGGAATGCGCCATCAATATGGAATGGCAAAGCGCCGCTCGGTGAAGTAAAGGATATCAGGAGAATAGCAAGAGCGATTACCAATGCGGAAGAAAATGTTGCCCAAAAAGAAAATCTGGCTATAAAAAGCCACCCGCCGGTGCTTGGCATTACCGGCACAGGGGGTTCGGGAAAATCATCTGTTACAGATGAGATCGTCAGAAGGTTTTTACATGCGTCCGATAGCATCACGCTGGCGGTGATCAGTGTCGATCCCAGCAAAAAAAAGACCGGTGGGGCATTGCTCGGCGACCGTATAAGAATGAATGCCATCGCCCACCCAAGGGCATATATGCGTTCGCTGGCTACCCGGGATGATAATACCGCGCTGAGTGCACATGTAAAGGAAGCGCTGAACATTTGCCGTGACGCCAGTTTCGACCTGATCATCCTGGAGTCTGCCGGCGTAGGGCAAAGCGACACGGCCATACTTGATTTTTGTGATGTAAGCCTTTATGTGATGACACCGGAGTATGGCGCCGCTTCACAGCTTGAAAAGATCAATATGCTCGATTATGCAGACATCATCGCGGTAAATAAATTCGATAAGGCAGGCGCACTGGATGCCTTGCACGATGTAAAAAAACAATACAAAAGAAATCACCTGCTTTGGGATGCCAAAGAGGAGGACCTTCCGGTGGTGGGTACCATCGCCGCGCAGTTTAATGATACAGGAGTGAATGAGCTTTTTAAAAAATTACTGGTTACGCTGGGGTCGAAAACAAATTTCACTTTCAGCGATCTGCCCGAAAGCAGTGTGGAAATTCCGGAAAGATCCGCGTCGATCATTCCGCCTAAACGTGTCCGGTATTTATCAGAAATTGCTGATAATAACAGGAGCTATGATAAATGGGCGCAGGAACAATCAACCATAGCCAGTAATTTATATATGCTGGAAGGAGCGAAAGAATTATTAAAAGAAAACACCGGAGCAATAACAAATAAAATCGCTTCGCTGGAACTAGAACCTTTTTGCAAAAAACTAGTCGACAACTGGAAAGCCGTCCAGGAAAAATATACCGGAGATTTTTTCGAATATACCGTACGCGCTAAAGCTATCCGCCAGGATCTTATAACAAAAAGCCTGTCAGGAACCAGGATCGCAAAAGTATTATTACCAAAATATAAAGACTGGGGAGATATATTAAAATGGCAGCTGCAGGAGAACGTGCCGGGAGAATTTCCTTACACCGCCGGCGTGTTCGAACTGAAGCGCGAGGGTGAAGATCCGACAAGAATGTTTGCCGGTGAAGGCGGACCCGAGCGCACTAATAAACGCTTTCATTATGTGAGCGCCGGCCAGCCCGCGATCCGCTTGTCTACTGCATTTGACAGCGTAACGCTGTATGGCGAGGATCCCGATGAACGGCCGGATATATTTGGAAAGATCGGCAACGCCGGCGTAAGTATAGCCACTGTTGATGATGCAAAAAAATTATACAGCGGCTTTGATCTGTGTGCATCCAAGACATCCGTAAGCATGACCATCAATGGACCTGCTCCTGTGATACTGGCATTTTTCATGAATGCGGCGATCGACCAGCAGTGTGAAAAATATATCCATGAAAATAATTTGTGGCCTGCTGTTGAAAAAAAATTCAAAGAGAAATATGCAAATATTGAGCGGCCTGTTTATTATGATCCTTCTTCACCGGGTAAGCATCCCGTTGAAAACGGGGCACCCGTATCAGGGCTGGGTTTACTGGGATTAAGTGGCGATGAAGTGCTCGAGCCAACCGTGTACCGGCAATTGAAAGCAAATGCATTATCGCAGGTGCGGGGAACTGTGCAGGCTGATATTTTAAAAGAGGACCAGGCACAGAATACCTGCATATTCAGCACTGAATTCGCATTGAAATTAATGGGTGATGTACAGCAGTATTTTACAGATCAGAACATCCG
>Ga0123337_10006495_pt1 | contig 11152 bp, 11 predicted proteins | sample frozenSSSSmetaG_FD_89792 | JGI IMG/M metagenome (GOLD analysis project Ga0123337, IMG submission 89792) | Glacier valley bacterial and archeal communities from Borup Fiord, Nunavut, Canada, to study Microbial Dark Matter (Phase II) -... | ecosystem: Environmental > Aquatic > Freshwater > Ice >...
ATTATGGAAAAACTATTATCAAAGAAATCGTACAATTGTAAACCCAATTCAGGACAATGAACAACCTGTAAACCAATGGCAGGATTAAACGAAAACCTGTAAACTTATTTTAGGACGATACAGATGGTAATGGGTTACAGAAGTTTCCCGCCTTCGCGGGAATGACACACGTGGTTGGGGGGAGTTTAGGAGATTCCAGCCTTCGCTGGAATCGGTTTAGATTACACACTACTTTTAATGAACCAATTCGAGGCAAGATCACTCCATTCAGGGTTATGTTTTTCAATCAAGTTATTTTTCCAGGATCGTTGCCAGGTCTTTAGTTGTTTTTCCCTCGCTATCGCTATGTTCGCGTCAGTAAATAGTTCATACCACACCAGTTTAGTACAATTGTACTTGCTTGTGAATCCATAAACGAGCTTTCCTTTATGCTCGTATACTCTTCTGCGAATATTGTTAGTAAAACCGATGTACAAAACATTGTGATTTGTATTTGTAGGCATGTAAACATAATATTCCCTCATTTACCAAAATTGCTATCCCCGAAGTACCTAAAAACAAAAAATGAGTAAAAGGGCTTCATAATTTATCGTAAGGTTCCGCATTTCGATTCCAGCGAAGGCTGGAATCTACTTTATCCCCCCCCCCACGCTTGTCATTCTCGCGGAAGCGAGAACCTCCACAATTCTTCAAACAATGTCATTCATAGGAATACTGGAATCTCCTCAGACCCGGAATGCTGGAATCTCCTCAGCCTCCTAACAAGCCATGTCATTTCCCTGAAAAGAGAACCTCTCAAGACCGGAAGAACAGTAATCCGAACTGCTTATTTGATTATAGTGATCTGTGACAGAGCTAAGGCATACAACCACCCATAAATTACCCCCATTGCAGATTGCAGGAATCGTCCTAACATGATTAAATCAATTTGTCCATCCGCCCCCAAAACCTTAAATTTGTATAAATTATTCAAAGAAATGTCTCAAGAAACCGAACATGTACAATGTCTGATCATAGGATCAGGTCCCGCAGGTTATACTGCAGCTATTTATGCCGCCCGTGCTGATTTGAAACCGGTTATGTATACCGGGATGGTTCCTGGTGGGCAGTTGACCCAAACTACCGACGTAGAAAATTTTCCGGGTTATCCAGATGGGATTATGGGTCCTGAAATGATGGAAGATTTCAGAAAACAGGCTGAACGTTTCGGAACGCAAATCCGCTTTGGATATGTAACGAAAGTTGATTTTTCTAAAACTCCGCATAAAGTAGTAATTGATGAAGAAAAGACTATTACTGCTGATACAGTAATAATTGCTACCGGAGCGAGTGCTAAATGGCTCGGACTGGAAAGCGAACAAAAATATAATGGATTTGGGGTTTCAGCCTGTGCAGTATGCGATGGATTCTTTTTTAAGGGGCAGGATGTTGCCATTGTAGGAGCAGGGGATACAGCCGCAGAAGAGGCGACGTATCTGGCCAAGCTTTGTAAAAAAGTGCATATGCTGGTCAGAAGGGATGAGTTCAGGGCTTCTAAGGCAATGCAGAACCGGGTTTTAAATACCCCGAATATTGAGATCCATTACAATACAGATACAGAAGAAATTCTTGGTGATGGCAAAAATGTTACGGGAGTAAAGATCTCAAATAACCTGACTAAAGAAACTAAAGTCCTGGATGTAACAGGATTCTTTGTTGCAATCGGTCATAATCCTAACACAGAGATCTTCAAAGGAATACTGGATATGGATGAAACCGGATACCTGATCACGGAAGCCGATAGTACCAGGACCAACATACCGGGTATATTCGCATGTGGTGATGCTCAGGATAAGTTATGGAGGCAGGCGGTAACTGCAGCAGGAACGGGCTGTATGGCAGCACTGGAGGCTGAAAGATACCTGGCAGCTGCAGAACATGGTAGTCATTGATTACCTGAAATGGAATTAGCTTCAAGCCTCCCTATTACGGAGGCTTTTTTTTGATCCAGATCTGGTAGACTATAAGTTCGGACCCATATTATATTGTTAATCAAGCGCATGAATTGGCTGCATTTATTTATTAAATTTGAGAAAAGCAAACAATTCTAATTACACCTATATTGGCAATCTCCTTATATGAATGTTTTAAAAGTTATTACTATATTATGTTTGACGGGTTTATTGTTCTCCTGCGGCGCTGAAGAAGAAAAGCAGCCAATAACTGTTAAGCAGGAAGTGAAGAAGATCCCGGAACCCTTTCGTTTTCACAAAGCAATAGAAGTAAAACCCGGACTGACTTTGGATATTCTGAGCTGGGGCAGGGGATCTGACTCCATTGGAGGCTATATTATTTTAAGATCAGATTCCACACATTTAAATTATCGCTCAGTTAGTGGAGAATTGAAAGGTAAGGTGACAGATGCCTGGAATATGGATCTTGACACCGATGGGAATCCCGAGTTGTTCATACAATCGGTAGGACTGGAAAAGGATTCTTACCTGAATATGTACATTTATGAATATAGCGAAGGCGGTTCCAGCCAGCAAATACGTTTTCCTGATCTGAACTTATCTTTAAAAGAAGGGTATCGGGGTAAGGATTCAATGTATGTTAAAGAAGGAAAGCTTTATCGTGAATTCCCCTTTTATGATATTCAGGATTCTGCATCAAGTGTTAAGCCCAGGATCAGGAAATTAGAGTATACACTCAAAAATAATAATATGCAGTTTAAAGAATTAAAGGAAGATATTGTTGGGAAGGCTAAAAAGCCTTAGAATCATTGATCGGTATCCTCGAACTGTTTATGAAGCCTTTCGAGATTTTGGATCATATCTTCAAGTTTTGCTTCCTCGCGTTTAATATAGATGCGCATCAATAAAAAGCAAAAGGCGATCCAAAGAAAGGTGAATGAAATTACCAGAACTGTCGTCAATAATGAAGTCTTAAAGGAAATTTCGATAAAATACAGGATAAATCCGGCAGTAAAGAATATTGAATAAACCTTATACTTTCGGGTGTTGAAAATATATCGGTCATGTTTATATTTTTTGAGGTGATTTATATAATCTTCTGGTTTGTCCAGTAGTTTATCATAATTGATGCTGCGGTAATTGCTGATCATCGCAAGGATGAAGTATATGCAACAACTGATAAATATGATCATTGCCAGATGGGTAGTCCACATGGTAAACGGACTCGCTAACCAAACATAGATGAGTACCGCAGCGGCAATCCCCATGCCTATCATTTCGACTAATAGTTTGCTTGCAAGACCATTCCTGGTCTTTCGTACATTTTTCAATACATCTTCGTGACTGACTTTCGGCAGTGCAACCTGGTCGTGCCAGATACTCTTCAGTGCTTCAAAATCTTTCATGTCTGTTATATAATTCAGTCAGTTTTTGTTTAATTCGATGAATTTTTACCCTCAGGTTTCCTTCGGAGATTCCCGATATTTCTGCTATTTCGGCATAGGGCAATTCATCCAGTACCATCGTGATGATGATACGTTCATTTTCTTCGAGCTGGGCGATACATTTATAAAGGGTTGAAACCTGCTCGTTCTTTTCCGAGATCTCCTCACCTTTGGTTTCAATGATTGTGTCGGTAAGCTCATCTTTTGCCTGCCGCTTTTCGACTCTGAGATAGGATAAGCAGGTATTGACAGCAATCCGATAGATCCAGGTAGATATTAAGGCCTGATTTCTGAATTTATCCAGGTTTTGCCAGACTTTCATGAAAGTCTCCTGCATCAGGTCATTCGCGGTTTCAACATCCCCGGTATAACCATAACACAAATGGTAGATCTTTTTAGAATTGGCCTGGAAAATTTCCTTGAATTGCGCTTCCTTGCTCAAAAGTAATCAGTTTTATATTTTTGACTTTGTTATTGCTTAATTGTTACAAATACTGGTTTTTGTTGACCCATCGGGTTTGTTCAGCGGCATTAATTACAATTGTTTCAAATTCCTTTTGATAATCAAACTGAAGGTCTTCATGCAGTTTTGGTAATAATTTGATGATTTTATCAAATTGCCGGGTAAGCAAGCTTTGTAGTGGTTTATGGCTGGTTCTGAGATCTGCATACTTTAAAAAATTTATACAAAACCATATTGCGAGCTCAGTTTCTACCTCCCTTGATCCGGTATATTTTGCATAACGGTTAATCAGGCGGATAATTTTTCGCATGCTTTTAGTGCTGTAATAATAATGTTTTTGCATCCCTTTAAAATCCTCAAGCAGGAAACTTTTTACCCGTTCAGCATATTCCATAGGATCAGTGGCATCAAAGAGCAGATATGTAAGTAACTCTTTGTTATCCTTTTTGTATTTGGCAAGACGGAGGCAGATATCCATTAACTGTTGCACAGATAGCCCTGCCAGCTCTTTTTTTAGATCACTTAGTTTCTCCGGCTTCATCTTATGCTTTCATTTGCGGGGTAAATCTAATTAATTACTTTTGTTCGATATACTAACCAGCCTTTATGAAGTTTTCAAATCTCGGAATTATCGCTTTAATAGCGATTTCATTTTCTGCCTTGCTCACTTTTTTGGATCACTATAGCTTATTGAATGTTCCGGAACTGGTTTTGATGTTTTCCAGATGGTTTGCAATCGCCGGATTGTTGATGTACGGATTTAAAAAGAAATCACTTACTACCTGGATTTTGATTTCAATGGTAGTTGGGGCCGAAATTGGCCATGATTTTCCCGAAATCGGAATTAAACTGCAGGTGTTAAGTAAGGTTTTCCTGAAGATGATCAAGACTATCATTGCTCCCTTACTTTTTGCCACACTGGTATATGGTATTGCGGGCCATTCTGACCTGAAGCAGGTGGGAAGAATGGGATGGAAATCCATTCTCTATTTTGAAGTAGTTACTACCATTGCCTTGTTTATCGGATTAGCAGCAATCAATATTTCGAAGGCGGGAATGGGGATCTCCATGCCAACAGGGGCTCAGGAGGTACTTGAAAAGGTTCCACCTCAGACACTAAATGATATTATTCTTCATATTTTCCCTGAGAATATTGCGAAATCAATAGCCGAAGGACAGGTGTTACAGATCGTGGTTTTTAGTATTATTTTCGGTATAGCACTCGCAATGGTTCGTGAGGATAAGCGTCAGCCTATGCTGCGTGCGACAGAAAGTCTGTCGGAAGTGATGTTTAAGTTCACTAATATCATCATGTATTTTGCACCGATTGGAGTGGGAGCAGCTATTGCTTACACTGTTGGACATATGGGACTTGGGATTCTGGTGAATCTGTTCCAGCTTCTGCTTACTTTATATGTGGCTCTATTGGTATTCCTTCTTGGAGTATTATTGCCAATTGCTTTTTTTGTCGGTGTCCCGATCAGGAAATTCCTGCAGGCGATCGCAGAGCCTGTCTCGATCGCCTTTGCGACCACTAGTTCTGAAGCAGCTCTTCCAAGAGCGATGGAGGCAATGGAACGTATTGGGGTGCCACGTAAAATCGTAGCTTTTGTAATGCCGACAGGATATAGCTTTAATCTGGATGGGACGACCTTGTATTTATCCCTTGCCGCGATCTTTGTTGCACAGGCAGCCGGAATGCCAATGACCTTTGGTCAGCAATTGCTGCTTGTCTTCACCCTAATGTTAACCAGTAAGGGTGTTGCTGGTGTTCCAAGGGCATCCCTGGTTATTTTATTGGGTACTGCAGCCTCATTTGGTATGCCGGTCTGGCCTATTTTTATAATCCTGGGGATCGATGAACTGATGGATATGGCCAGAACATCGGTCAATGTGATTGGAAATTGCCTGGCTACTGTGGTTATCGCAAAATGGGAGGGAGAGTTTAATCCGCCTGCAGAATTAAGTGCACCGGATGAAACCCGGATCCATAATCTCGAAGATCAGGCAACAAAACATTAATTATTAATCTTATCAGACGCAAGTCTGTAAATGCATCAAATTTATGAGTGATAGAGGAAAAAAGATCTTTTTAGCAATTTGTATAATAACTCCATTTCTGTTATACACTGTGTATTATTATTCGATCATGGTGAAGAATGCCCCTTACCGGTTTTCTGATTTTGAATCCATTACTTTTAAATACGGACTCGGAGATAGCCTGATCAATCAGTATTATTCCAAAAGCGGCGATTTTCAATACCTGAATCAGGATGATTCTCTGGTTAAGACAAAAGTTAAAATGCGTAAGGATGATCTGTTGTATCTGCACCGCAAAGCCGCAGAATTGGGTTTCTGGAACTTTCCCGATGAACTAAAAGGGGAGGCAGAGGCAAGTAAAGGCAGGAAATTTCCAACTTATTATATTGAATTCAGATACAAGGACAAAAGTAAGCATGTGTTGTATGAAATCAGCTATGACAAGGAACCCAAGCTGGCTGATGCGGCCAAGTCATTGATTACTGAGATCAGCAATATGATATCTGATGTCAGGGATCGGGATAAGGATTGATTTTTAGGTTTTAAACTGTTGGAATGCATATATAGGTGGCGGAGCCCATGCATTAACCAAGATTTATAAAGACAGGTTAAGCAGCTTTTTTTAACCCCGATGATTGCCCTCCAGGCTTGAATTTTTCTAATGACCCAGAATGGGTCAAATGTTTATATCAAATTTTCACAAAGAAGTCCCGACCCCGAAGGTGGTCGTATGTCTGTCAAATACCACATACGACCCCTTCAGGGTCGATTACCAGATTTCATGTTTTCTATAAACATTCGACCAGCTTCGGGGTCACTTCTGAGCACCTATTAAGGTATAAACTTATTTAATAAAAGTTTTTTCAATATTAAATCTTGCTGGGGTAAGTTTAAATTCAATAAATTTCTCTTTTTTAGAAAGCAAGGTCTGTTGCTCTTCGGTTCCGGTAGTCCCGTGTTCTGCCGTATTTTTTGCCCCTAAATTCCTTTGTAAGATATAAATCTGCCTGGCAAAAAGCTACAGCTGCCACCCCCTTAGGTTTATTTCAAATTGCAGGTGGTCCTTTTGCCGGGCTGCCCATCCCGATGAAAAACAGCTCCAGTTAAAATAAACCTTACCGCAGGAAGTATCTTCCGGCAATTGATAATTTGAATCAGAACCTGATTTTTTGCCGGAAATACTCCGGAGGAAAGGGCTGAGCCAGCCTATAAGACACAGGTATTGCTTTTCAAAATAAAATTATTGTAGTTCAGGAAGTTTTTAACCTATCAGAATATTTTAACCTCAAATATTCCTATAATTAAAGCTGAATTTACTAAAGTACCCAATAACGGATATGAATTCAACCGGGGATGTATTTAAGGCATTGTGCAAAAGAGTATTACCTCCAGACTAATTATTCTGAATTAGTTTTTCTTTCAAAATAAATATTCATATATTTGCACCTCATTTAAAAAAATATATTAATAATGTACGCAATAGTAAATATAGCCGGACAGCAATTTAAAGTTGCTAAAGACCAATATCTTTTTGTACACCGTTTACAGGGAGAAGAAGGCGCTAGTATTGAATTTGACAATGTATTATTAGCAGAAAACAATGGTAAATTCTCAATCGGTGCAGATGCATTGAAAGGAGCCAAAGTAAGTGCTAAAATACTGTCTCATTTAAAGGGTGAAAAAGTAATCGTTTTCAAAAAGAAACGTCGTAAAGGTTACAAAAAGAAAAACGGACACCGTCAGATGTTCACTAAGATTGAGATAACAGGCATTTCTTTATAAGTTATAAGTTATAAGTAGTAAGTTATAAGTAGTAAGTTTTAACTCTTAACTCTTAACTCAAAACGATTACAATTAGTTTAAGTTTAAAATCCTGAATTGTTTACAATTCATAAATTATAAAATAACATGGCACATAAAAAAGGAGCCGGTAGTTCCAGAAACGGTCGCGAATCGCATAGCAAGCGTTTGGGTATTAAGATCTTCGGTGGTCAGGCAGCAATTGCAGGAAATATTATCGTGCGTCAGCGCGGTACTCAGCATCATCCTGACAGAAATGTTGGTATTGGTAAAGATCATACCCTTTTTGCACTGATTGATGGTACAGTAATGTTCAGAAAGAGATATGATAATAAATCATATGTTTCTATTCTTCCAAGAGAATTGGAAGTAGTTGTTGAAGATGCTGCTCCAAAAGTTAAGAAAGTAGTAGCCCCTAAAGCTAAGGTGAGTGATAAAGCAGTGAAAGTAGCAGCTAAACCAGCAGCTAAAAAGCCTGCTGCAGCTAAGAAAGAGCCGGTAGCTAAGAAGGCTCCTGTAAAGAAAGAAGCATCTGAGGATGCTGCTTCTGCAGAAGCTTAATTTTTAGAATTAAGAAATATTAATTTATGAAAGCCCTGATGAAAATCGGGGCTTTTTTAATGCTCTCTGATCAGTAATTGCTCAGCGAATCCCCTGAGAAGCTCTTTGTTTGAATTTTCTACTCTGATATTATCCAATGCATTTAGTGCTTTCCTGACATAATTTTCCATTTCAGCTTCTGCAAGCTTTCGTACACCCAGAGAATTGTAGATTGAGGTAATTATATTAACCTTATCATTTGAAGGTAAGTCAGATTTATTCAGCCATGAATCAAGTTCTGAGGCGTTTTCTCCTTTGGCTAGTTCTCTTGCTTTGATCAGCAGAAAGGTCTTTTTATCTGCAAGAATATCTCCTCCAACCTGTTTTCCGAATTTTTCAGGGTCCCCGTAAACATCAAGGATATCATCCTGAAGCTGAAAGGCAAGTCCGAGGTTTTCACCGAATTCATATAATAAATCAGCCTGCTCTTTTTCTGCCCCTCCAATCAGCGCTCCGATCTGCATACTACCTGCAAGCAATACTGCAGTTTTTAGCCTGATCATTTCTAGATATTCTTCAATGCTTACATGATCCCTTTTTTCAAAATTCATATCGGCCTGCTGGCCCTGGCACACACCTGATGCCGTATCTGAGAATATATCCAGAACTTTTCTCAGAATCGAATCATCTACCCTGATCATGAGTTTATAGGCTTCTACAAACATGACATCACCCGATAAAATCGCAGCACTTTCGTTCCATTTTACGTGTACTGTTGGGTTTCCTCTTCTAAGGGGGGCTTTGTCCATAATGTCATCATGCATCAGCGTGAAATTATGAAACAGTTCAATGCCTATTGCAGCATCCAGGGCTTTTAAAACATCCCCTCCGAATAATTCAGTTGAAACAAGAACAAGAACCGGTCTCATCCGTTTGCCACCTAATCGCATCAGGTAGCTGATAGGCTCGTATAGTTCTGCAGGTTCTGCGGTATATTTGGTATCGGCTATAGCCTTATTGATAATTTTTTGAAGCTTTTCTATCGAATGCATTTAATTTAAGCTATGGCCTGAAGCAAAATTAGTAAAACTGATTAATTTGATCTTTGTTTTATTCCCTCCGGTGATCTGAAAATTATTTTACTAAGGTGAAATCTATCTGCCGCTTATTTAAATCAACTTTTTTTACCATGATGTTTACTTCATCACCCAATTGATATTTCTTTTTGCGCCTCTGGCCTATAATACAATAGTTTTTCTCGTCCAAAACGTAAAAATCATCGTTAAGGTCTCTTAATCGAATCATACCTTCACATTTATTAGCAATAATTTCAACATACATTCCCCATTCTGTTAGTCCGGATATAATTCCATTAAATTCTTCCCCAATATTATTCTGAAGGTATTCAGCCTGCTTGTACTTCACTGAAGCACGTTCGGCATCAGCGGCTTTTTTCTCCATCTGTGAGGAATGGATCGACATTTTTTCATATTCCTCCTCATTAACTGATTTACCATCCGCCAGGTATAATTCGAGTAAACGGTGAACCATTACATCCGGATATCTGCGGATAGGAGAGGTGAAGTGGGTATAATAATCAAATGCTAATCCGTAGTGACTGTGTTTCTTAGTTGTATAAACTGCCTTAGCCATAGACCGGATCGCCAATTGGGTCAATACATTCTGCTCCTTTTTGCCTTCCACATCAGCCATTAAAAAATTAAGTGATCGGGCAGTTTCACGTCCCGAACTCATATCGATCTTATAACCGAACTTAGATGCAAATTGTGAGAAATTTAACAGGGCATCCTCCTTAGGTGAATCATGAGAACGGTAAACAAACGTTAATTTCTGCTTACCTTTACCCTTTTTTGCGACAAATTCGGCTACTTTTTTATTAGCCAAAAGCATAAAATCCTCAATCAGTTTATGTGCATCTTTACGCTCTTTAACATAAACCCCCAGCGGTTTACCCTGATCATCAAGACGGAATTTTATCTCTACACTTTCAAAGCTGATTGCACCATGTTTAAATTTGCGTTCTCTCAGTTTATAGGCAAGCTCATTTAACTTTAATAGCTCCTCACTGTGTTTACCAGCTTTATTTTCGAGAACTTCCTGTGCATCTTCATAGCTGAATCGTGTATCAGAATGGATAATTGTCCTTCCAAACCATTGTTCAACGACATTGGCTTCATTATCGAGTTCAAATACGGCCGAGAAGCACAGTTTGTCTTCATTAGGCCTAAGTGAACATAAACCATTAGATAGTCGCTCCGGAAGCATTGGTATTACCCTGTCGACCAGGTAAACTGATGTTCCTCTTTCAAATGCTTCTTTGTCAAGTGCAGATCCTGGTTTAACATAATGAGAAACGTCTGCAATATGAATGCCTACTTCCACATTTCCGTTTTTTAATTTCTGGAATGAAATGGCATCGTCAAAATCTTTCGCATCTGCCGGGTCGATAGTAAAGGTCAGTACCTGTCTGAAATCCTTCCGTTTGGCGATTTCTTCCTCTGTGATCTCTTCTTTTATCGATTCAGCCTGTTTTTCTACTTCATCCGGGAAAGCGAGAGGGAAACCATAGTCAGCTAAAATGGCATTCATTTCAGCGTTATTCTCACCTTGTTTACCTAGCACATGGGTGATCTCACCAATCGGGTTTTTGGCATCTTCCGGCCAGTCAATAATTTTTGCTATTGCTTTATAACCATCTTTAGCCCCATTCAGTCCGTCTAAAGGGATAAAAATATCATGCAGCATTTTGCGGTCATCCGGTACGAAAAAGGCGAAGCGATCAGAAAGTTTAATAATTCCAGTAAAGTCCATTTTGGCCCTTTGAAGAATCTCGACTACTTCTCCGTCTTTTTTTCGGCCTTTGTTCTTCGCATAAACATATACTTTCACAA
>Ga0123337_10006496_pt1 | contig 11152 bp, 10 predicted proteins | sample frozenSSSSmetaG_FD_89792 | JGI IMG/M metagenome (GOLD analysis project Ga0123337, IMG submission 89792) | Glacier valley bacterial and archeal communities from Borup Fiord, Nunavut, Canada, to study Microbial Dark Matter (Phase II) -... | ecosystem: Environmental > Aquatic > Freshwater > Ice >...
ACGCGACTTGTCGCGACTAACGTTGTGCTGTTCCAAAACTTCCGGTTCGCGCGATGCTAAGTCGCGACAAGTCGCGTCTCTACAAATGAACAAATTTGCTGCGTTAATTTTTAACCCGCGATCTTCGCCGCCAGCAGAGTACTCTGGCTATCTTCGTCGCCTACACGTACAATCACGAAATTGCCGCGCCTTGAGATTTCAATCGGCTGGTTTTCCAGCGCGCCTTCGATTTTCTTGGTGGCATCTTTGAGTTTCTGATCGGTTCCGCGTGTGAGAGCGGCCATCAAATTGGTGCCGTCGGTTTTTAAGACCAGAACCAAGGGCGGAGTACTCCTGGTCGCTTTGAGCGTTTCGTTGCCCAGAATCAAAGTCAGGCTTTGGTCTGATTTCATGGCGGGCAGCTTGAAGCGAATATCCTGATCGCCCCAGAACGCGCCTTTGTGCCAGAAGGTTTTGGTTTCAGGCGGCTTAGCTGCACCAGCTACGACTGCAACCGGAGTATTCACTTTGAGCGGATTGGTTGGCATCCACAAGCCTTCGGGAGTACTCCAGGCGCCCATAGTTTGCGCTTGCAGCGGATCGACGTAAATGTCCGGGACGGGTGCCCAGCGCGAGTTCTGGCGGGGAAATTCGACCGCGAAATTCTTCAAAACCGGAACGCCTTTAGCGCCTTTCTGGGCATATAAACCGGCGCGTCCGCCGCCGTTGGATTCGTTCCAGGCGTCCAGCACGCGAACCGCTTTGCCGTCGATTTCAATGGTTCCCTGCAAGTAACCTTTTTCCACCCCAAAACTCCAGCGCCCGTTAGTGTTATCGAAGCGCTTGCCAACAGAAACCTCGGATAAAATGGTGCCTTTGCCGGCCCCGATTTTAAGAATCTGCGCTTTTCCCGCATACGGCAATTTCGATTGCGAAGCGGCCACGCGAAAAATATACGCGCCCTGACCTTTCAAGTGATGCGTGACCAAACCGGCAACGGCGTCGGCAGGCAGGGAAATATCGGCGGACGTGGTGTAATCGCTCCACTCCGATTCGCCCATCACGGTGAACGCTCCGGTGGCGTCGGCTGGCGTGGCGGCGCTCGCCATTTTCCAGGTTCCGGCGACGCTTTGCCAGCGGCCAGCGACGGGAACGGAAAAGTCGTCGTAGAAATCATCCACCGAACGCACGCGCAAATCATCGAAAATCGCGTTTTCAACGGCGTCGGTAGATTCTTCGAGGTTGTTGGCCAAAAGCCCGACCTGACCGCGCCCAAACTGATCGACGCGGGTGCGGAGTACTTCGTTGTCGTCCACGAAAGCGCGCAGCGTTCCCGCGCTGACGGCGAATTTCAAGCGATACCAATTTCTTTCATCGAAGCCGTCGTTGCGGCTGGACGCGAGTACTTTACTAACGCCTTTCACAACTGCGCTGATGGAAAAAGCGCCGTTTTTCTGCCACTCGAAAAGCAGGTAATTCTGCGCGTCCTGCACGTAAATCGCCAGGCCGACGGAAGTGGAATTTTGTGGTTTGATGGAAGCTTCGACCGAATAATCGCTCCAAAACGGGCGACCCGCCAATGCCAGATTGCGGCCTTTGCTTTTAGCGACAAAACCGAAAGGATTGGCGCTTTGAGCGACCATCGCTTGTTCCTGCTCGGAAACGCCGGTCGTGGCCCAGGTTCCCGCAACCGGAAGCCAGATGGTTTCTGCGCCTTTTTCGGCGGTTTTGATGTTCAAGCCAGTGGCAGGATTGGCTTTAAAAGCGGCGGTAAACGCGACTTCTTTGGCGACGCGCATGAAATCGTCGTCGAAAGTAATTTCTTCCACCGGCTGCAAGCGCGGTTCTTTGATTTCGCCGCCGCGATAACCGACTTTTCCTTCCAGCCATTTGTCGTCTTCAGCTTGCAAGATAATGCGATTGCCAGCCAAAACCATCCAGCGCGGGCCGCGCCGCTGAATCACGATTGCGCCCGTCGCCACAGCGGTTTTTACCAAAGCCAGCGGAGTACTCTTGCCACCGCTTTGAATGCTCAATTCCGCCGTTGTCGGCGTCAGGCGCAGACGATAACCGTCGCCGTTTTCCTGCTGATTCAAGCTCCATTCGACCGGCAATTTGTTGGCGGTCGCGGTGATGTCGAATCCGCCGGACTCGGCCTCATCGTCGAGGAAAGAAAAGTTTTGCGCGTGAGCGGAAAGGGAAAAAGAAAGCAGCGCGGCCAAAAGCAAAGTCGCCGGGCGAAGGCGTCGGGAGGAAATTTTCATGCGGGCGTTTTAGACGCCGCGCGCCGGTTGCGGTTGCGGGCTTGGAACTTTGATTTTAGTGCTTGGAACTTTGGAGTTTAAAACCGAGCATTTGAAATTAACTTTAGATAACGCAAGTCGTCACCTTCGAGAACGAAGTAACAAAAGGCGTGTCATTCCGAGCCTGCGAGGAATCTTGTGGCACGCCACATTTCTCGTGCGAAACAAGATTCCTCGCAGGCTCGGAATGACAGATTGCAGGCTCAAAGCCCAAAGTTCGTTATTCCAATTCCCGCACCACTCGGCATGGATTGCCGAAGGCGAGTACTCCGGGCGGCACGTCTTTGGTCACGACGCTGCCCGCGCCGATGACCGAACGCGCGCCGATTTTAATGCCGGGACAAATAATCGAGCCGCCGCCGATCCACACGTCATCGCCGATTTCAATATGTTCGCCGCACTCCAATCCTTCGCGGCGCAAACCGAAATTCAACGGATGGCTTGCGGTGTAAATCTGCACGTTCGGGCCGCAGAAAACGTTGCTGCCGATGAGTACTTCAGCGACATCCAAAATCACGCAATTGAAGTTGAAATACACGTTTTCGCCCAAAGTGATATTCGAGCCGTAATCGCAAAAAAACGGCGGCTCAATCCAGAGATTTTTGCCCGCTTTGCCCAGCAATTCTTTGAGAAGGCGCGCGCGTTTTTCCTGTTCTTCGTCGCGGGAATCGTTGAAATCTTTCAAGCGATTGCGCGTCTTGCGGCGCTCTTCCGCGAGTTGCGGATCGAGCGCGTTGTACAGTTCACCGGCCAACATTTTTTCTTTTTCGGTCATGAATTTTTAAAGGAATTTTCGTTAAGTAGGTCTTGTAAATCGAGAGCTTTTGAAAACATCGCGATTGCGCCGCTTTCATCGCGCGGCCAGAATTCTTGCGGACGATCCCAGTACAGTTCGAGCCCGTTCTTGTCCGGGTCTCGCAAATACAAAGCATCGCTCACGCCGTGATCGGCAGCACCATCGAGCGTTATGCCATTTTTGACCAGGCGTTGCAACGCATTGGCGAGCGCAGGCCGCGTCGGATATAAAATCGCCAGATGATACAAGCCAGTCGTTCCCGCAGCGGGCTGAGTTCCGCCACGGCTTTCCCAGGTGTTAAGCCCGATGTGATGATGATAGCCGCCAGCCGAAATAAAGGCCGCGCTGTTGCCCATTTGCTGCGTGATCTGGAAGCCGAGTACTCCGCAATAGAAATCGAGCGCGCGCTGCAAATCCGCGACTTTCAAATGAACGTGGCCGATGCGCGTTCCGGCGTCGATGGGATGAGAATTTTGCGGCGCCAATTCTGGGTTCGGGTCTGGGTTCATATTGTGTAGTAAACGCCGCGCCGTGGATTGCAGCAACAAGCAACAGCGTACATAGAATCGGTGATACCAATTATGGCATCACATTACGCGACGATAAATCGTCGCGCTCATACACGAAGCCTCTGCGAGGCTGGAACGCAGAAGATTATTCAGCCTCGCAGAGGCTTCGTATATGAGCGCGGGCATTGATGCCCGCGTGGAAGAGTGCGGTTAAAGACGCTCATCGAAAGCCATGTCGCCTTTTAATGGCTCGATGTTGCTCTCAAGGTATCGTTTATACTTCGCTCAATGATTGCAACCGAAGTTCAAGCTCTGCGCGCCTTTGTCGTCGAAGGCCGCGAAAATCTGCTGGCCGTGAACGCGCACAAAATTCAGGGCCGTGAGTGGCTCAATGAATACTGCACGCTTTTGGATGAAACGCTGGAGCGCATTTACCATTCGGCCTGGAAATCGGCGCGGAGTACTCACGACTTCAGCAGCGGCCCGGATGAATCGAGTCTGGCGCTTCTCGCCATCGGCGGTTACGGGCGCGGCGATTTGTGTCCACATTCCGATATCGACATTGCTTTCGTTCCCGCCGAAGAAGACAATGTTTTGCTGGATGTCGTTATCAAAGAAGCCTTTCGCCTGGTCGTTGAAGTTCTCATCGACGGTGCCAAGCTCGATGTCGGTTACGCGTATCGGCCTTTGGCAGATATTGAGCATCTCGATCCGACCGGAAAATCGGCTTTGGTGGAAGCGCGAATTCTGGCCGGGCCGGAAAGTTTGCTGTGGCGCGTGCGAGGCGAACTGCATCGCATCTGGGACGCCGTGGCGTTTCTGCTGGATATTTCGCGTGAACGCCACGAAATCGCGTCTCGTATTCCGCTTTCGTTGTACGCAGTCGAGCCGAATTTGAAAGACGGCGCGGGCGCGCTGCGCGATATTCACACTATTATCTGGGTCACGGGCGCGATGCTGAAAACAGAATCGCCGCTGCGCGAACTGGAATGGCGCGGCCTCGTTACCGGCGAAGACATCGCGCAACTGCAAAACGCCCGCGAATGGTTTTTGAAACTACGGGTTTGGATGCACCTCACCACCAGAAAAAAAACCGATGTTTTGCGCGTGGAAATGCAAGACGATTGCGCGCGCGCTTTCGCTTTCACCGGCGCGGGGCCGCTTGCCTCACAGCGTTTGCTGCGCGAGTACTACCAGCATGGTGAGCGCGTTTCGCGAATCCTGGAAAAAGTTCTGCGCCAGCTTTTGGCCGGGCCATTGGCGCTCGACGGGCATTTCGTCGCCACCAACCGCCGCTTGCATCAAGCGCATCCGAACGCGATTGCCAATCATCCCGAACTGATTTTGTCGCCGTTCGCCCTCGCGCACAAATACGGGTTTTCCTTCGATCCCGAATTGGATCGCGCGATTGAAAACGCCATTCCGCTGATTCAAGAAGAAACGCGCGTTCATCCGATTATGCGCGCGTCTTTCCGCTCTTTGCTGCAAGCGCCCGACACCGCCGGCAAAGCCCTGACGCATTTGCGCGCGCGCGGAGTACTCGGGCGCTTCATTCCCGAATTCGAGCGCATTTTGCATCTCGCGCCGGGAGATCCGTCGCATCAACTCACGGTCGGCGAGCATTCGATATATGCGATTCGCATTCTGGGCGAAATCTGGAATGAGAGAGGCGATAAAGAAGAATTATTCACCGTTTGGAACGGCGTGGACGACATGGAAGTACTCCTGCTCGCGACGCTTTTGCACGACGTCGGGAAAACCGAGCCGCAAACCGATCACAGCGTCAGCGGCGAGCGCATTTCCCACGCCATCGCCGTTCGCCTGGGCTGGAATTACGAGCGCTGCGCCCGCGTCGCGCTTTTGGTGCGCTGGCATTTGCTCTTGCCGCGCACGGCGCGTTTGCGCGACTTGTCTTCGCCGGGCACGATTCGCCGCGTGATGCAAAGCGTGCCGGACGTGAGTACTTTGAAAATGCTGTATTTGCTGTCGCTCGCCGATACGCGCGCGGTAGGCGAACGCGCCTATTCGCAACTCGATCTGGAAGCGATGCGCGAATTGTATGAAAAAGTTTTGCTCGCGATGACGCGCGAAGAAACTGCCGACGCCTTGACCGACAACGAAAAACGCGAGCAAATGGCGCAGCGCGAACGCGAAACTTTGAGAAGAGAAGTGCGACGCTACGACGTGGCGCTGGACGAGAGTACTCTGGCGCGCCTCTGCGAAGATTTGCCGGCCAGCTACGTTTTGAACACGCCGCTGCCGACCATCGCGGCGCATTTGCAATTGCTCGATCAGCTACCGCACGAAGGCTTGCTGATTGATTTCAACGACGACGAGCGCGGGCTTTCCACCGAATTGACGGTCGTCACTTGCGACGACGAACAGCCGGGCTTACTTTCAAAAATTTGCGGCGTGATGCACGCGATGGGCGTGGAAATCCTGACTTCTCAAGTTCACACGTTGCGCGGCGCGGGCAAGCGCAACGATATCGGCTGCGGCACCGGCGACGTGGTTTTAGATCGCTTGCAATTGGGCGTCAATAGCCGCGCTTTGAGCGAATCGAAGCGCGCGCGCTTGGCGACAGCGTTGCGTGCGGTTCTTTGCGACGGCAAAAATGTGGAAGAACTGCTGCGGGAAAGCGGAAAAACCGCCACGCAATCGGTTGTGCCCGACCGCATTTCCGCGCGCAACGATTTGTCGGACGAACACACCGTGATCACCGTTGTCAGCGAAAACGTTCCCGGCCTGATGTATTTCCTGACGCGCGGCCTGGCACAAATCGGACTGGATATTCACACCGCAAAAATCACATCCTGGAACGGACGCGCCGAAGACGCATTTTATGTGACGTGCCGCAACGAACGCGCCGAAAACGGCGACAGCGATTGCAAAATCAAAGACGAATTCATCGGCAAAGCGCTTACTTCACTGCGCGAAAAACTGCAAAAACCGGGGAATTGATTTTTGAACTTTAGTTTTTTCATTTGATAAGCGATCTTATAAATGTTGATGTTGAGCAATACGAACCCAGAGCGTAAGCGACGGGCTTTGCCTGGCGCGATATACAGCCCGTCGCTTACGCTCTGGGTTCGTATTTAGCAATTTTGAATTTTCAGTTTTGAATTTTGATGGAAAGAGTTGAACCGAACAAACTTTAAATGTCTGACGAATCGCAGGAAAAAAACTTGGCTGCCACAGAACCGTCGCGCGCGGCTGCGCCTGATCGCGTGCGCTGTTTCGTCTTGACCGTGAGCGATACGAGTACTCCCGCGACCGATGCCGTCGGCACGCGCGTGGCCGAGCTTTTGGAAAAATCCGGCCACATCGTTATCTGCCGCGAAATCGTCAGCGACACCACGACCGCCATCGAAAGTACCACGCGCGCCTCGGTTTATCACCGCGACGAACCTGAAGCGATCATCGTCATTGGCGGCGTCGGCATCGGCCAACAAGACATCACGCCCGAAGCGCTTTTGCCACTGCTGACCAAAGAAATCCCCGCGTTCGGCGACACGTTGCGCCAACTGACCTTTGCGCAATCCGGCGCGAGCGCGCTACAATCGCGCGCCTTCGCCGGAGTACTCGGGCGCACGCTTTTGTTCGCTTTGCCCGATGAAATCGCAACCGCGCAAATGGCGCTGGAAAAACTGATTTTGCCCGAACTGGCAAATCTCATCCGCGAAGTCCGGCCCGAACGCAAGAAATAACCGTTTTCTTTCAGCTTGCAAACCATGACGCCGCAAGAAGATGTGCCAGAACCGGGCAAAGATGAAGACGAATTTTATTATTCGCTCGGCCATACTTCGGCCAGCGATTCCGACCCTTTCAATGGATTCGCCATCGGCGCTGTTATTGGCGCATTGGCCTGCGCTCCGTTCGGGCTTTTGGCCGGTTTCTTTTTCATCATCACAGTTCCGCTGTGCGCGATCATTGGCGCGGTAATTGGTGGACCGGGCGTTTTTGCGTTCAATTCGTTTGTCCGCGATTTCCTGACGCGCCAACAAAAATGACTCGTTTTCCCCCGGCAAAACTAACTGAAACAACAGCAACCAAAACCGCGCTGATTACCGGCGCTTCGGGCGGCATCGGGCTGGAACTGGCGCGTTGTTTCGCCGCCGATAATTACGATTTAGTTTTAGTCGCGCGCGATGAAGAAAAACTGAATCGCGCCGCGCAAACGCTGGAGCAAGAGTACTCCGTCGCCATAATTTCGCTCGCGTTTGATCTTTCCAATCCCGATTCGCCACGCGAAATTTTCGCGATATTGCAGGAAAAGCAAATCGAAATTTCCTCTCTCGTCAACAACGCTGGTTTCGGCGATTACGGGTTTTTCGCCGATTGCGCACTGGAAAAGCAGGAGAAAATTATCGCCGTCAATATCGCGGCTCTCACCCAACTGACGCGCTTGTTCTTGCCTGGGATGATCGCGCGCAAAAACGGCAAAATTCTCAACCTCGCGTCCACCGCCGCGTTCTTTCCCGGCCCGCTGATGAGCGTTTATTTCGCGTCCAAAGCGTATGTGCTTTCGTTTTCGCAGGCGCTTTCAAATGAACTGCAAGGCAGCGGCGTGATTTGCACCTGCTTGTGTCCCGGCCCGACCAAAACCGAATTTCAGAATCGCGCTGCGATGCGCGAATCCAAACTTATGAGCGGTGCGATGATGGACGCGAAAACCGCAGCGCAAATCGGTTACGACGGTTTAATCAAAGGCCGCAATTTAGTTGTCGCGGGGCGTTGGAACCAGATTCTGATTCAAGCCCAACGCATCTTCTCGCAAAAGCAACTGGCGAAAATCATCCGCCGCGCTCAAGATTCCAGCTAATAAAATTCAACTTCAAAAATCAAAATCATGCATCTTGTCTGGCACCGCACTGAACTGCGCACACATGATCATCCGGCGTTAATGGCCGCGCTCGAACTTTCACAAAATGACGGCAGCGGAGTACTCCCGCTCGTAATTATCGACCCGAAAATCTTTTCGCGTCCCGATCTCACCTCTCGCCGCAAAGCGTGGTTTCTGGAAAACGTGCGCGCTTTGCGCGAAAGCTACCGCAAGTTCGGCGGCGAATTAATCGTGCGCGAAGGCGAACCGAGCAAGGTTTTGGATGAACTCGTCGCGGAATTGAAGAACACCAAACACGCCATCAAAAGCGCGCACTTCATTCGCAATTACACGCCGTATGCCAAAACGCGCGACGCAGAGGCAACCGGAGTACTCCGCAAGCACGGCGTGGACGTGCAAAGTTACGGCGGCCAATACACGCACGAGCCGGGCGAAATCCTTTCGCAAAGCGACACGCGATATTCCATTCACGCGCCGTATCTCAAGCGCTGGCGCGAAGCGGAAAAACCAGAAATTTTAGCGCGTCCCAAGAAAATTCCCGCCTTGCCGAGTACTCTGCGTATCGGCGAAATCCCGAAAATCGAAAGCGATATTGTGCTTCCCCAAACCGGCGAAGAAAGCGCTAAACGCCGCCTCGATTGGTTCTTGAAAAACGGCGAAAGCAAATATGACAAAATCCGGCAAAACCCCGGACTGGAAAACAAAACCAGCAAACTCTCTTACTACTTCAACATCGGAGTACTCAGCCCGCGCCTGGCTTACTCCAAAGCTACGACTTACAAATGGAAATTTGAGCTTTCCTGGTGGGATTTCTTCGCCGATATTTTAGACAACAATCCCGAAAGCGCGCAGCTTGAAGCCGTCGCCGCGTGGCGCGGTTTCCCGTGGCGCGAAGACGAAGCCGAATTCGGGAAATGGAAAACCGGCCAGACCGGATTTCCGCTTATTGACGCCGGAATGCGCGAACTGAACGCGACAGGTTTCATGCACAATCGCGTGCGCATGGCGACCGCCGATTTCCTGACGCGGCATTTGATGATCGATTGGCGCTTGGGCGAAGAGTACTTTCGCGGCCAGTTATTATGCGGCGATCGCGCGCAAAACGTGGGCAACTGGCAATGGGTCGCGGGCTGCGGGCTTTCTGCGAAACCGTATTTTCGCGTCGGCAATCCCACTTCGGTTTCCAAAGCCGCCGATATTGACGGCGAATATATCAAGCGCTGGATTCCTGAAATCGCGCATCTTCCGTCCGCTGTCATTCACGAGCCGTGGCTGTTTTCTCCGGCTCCGAAAAACTACGAAATGCCGATGGTAAATTTGAAAGAAACCCGCGCGCGATACTTGGAAACGGCCAAAACGCATCTGGCGAAATCGAAATCCGATCAAGAAAAAGATTGATCCGTAAAGCGTGTTACAATCAAGCCCAATTTATCGGAGGCAATTATGTTTATTTTGAAAAACAAAGTTTCAGTTTTCGTTTGTTTCGCGTTGTTATTGGGCATCGGGAGTACTCTGCCCGCCGCGCCGTATACGCCCAAAGTCGGCAGCAAAGAACGCACTTCTATTTTAAATGCGCTGCGCGTTCCGGTTGAAAAAGAAGCCAAACAAAAAGTCATTTTTTACAGCGTATCGATGCGCGTGGAAAAAGGCTGGGCGTTTGTCACTTGCCTCAGCAAAGACAAAACCGGCAAGAAATATCCGCTCGGCGAACTCAACACCGACGGCTTGCTGCGCAAAATTAACGGGCGCTGGAAAGTGCTCCACTGGGGCGTCGCCGGCGACATCGGCGTGGCGTGCGATGCGTATAAGAAATATCCCAAATCACCGAAGGCGATTTTCGGCGGAGTTTTGGGCGGTTGCGGATAAGCACTTTGCTGTGTGGTCTTCACGCGGTTTGTTTGATTGTCGATGCGGAATATTATGGAAAAAAGGTTTGAAGAGTCACAGGAAAGAGCGAAACGAATAATCATCGAACTGACCCGCCTTACTATTACCGGCAAAGCAAAGTGGTGGAGACAAAAGCAACACCCGCAATGCCTTTACTGTTTTGTTAATAGTGAAATCTTCGTATTCGATACGCATGACGAAGACGGTCACATTAATAAACAAATGGGTGGCGTGAGTTTGGAAATTCGAAATCGAAGTTTTTTGTGGTTGACTGATTTGGAAGGTTGGGACGATGTAATAAATCTACTTCTTCAAGGTAGTCGAAATATGATCGATAGTGAAGAATATGGTCGGCTCATTCGCCAGTGTGACCCAAAGATACTGCAAGATTTAGAAACCACAATATAGCAATCAGGACAAAGATTCAGGTTTGACAAAGTGCTTATATGGTAAAAACGACTGCTAAGTTTTCGTCATGCCTATTGTCACCTAAAACTTCGTGAAAAAAATCGCCACTTTGCCTGATGCACTCACAGAAGCTTCATAGCGCATTGCGTTTCCCCAGCAAGCATGTGCGAATAGCAATTCAGAATTATTGATTAGCTCGCTTCGCGCACATAAAAATACATGATCGAACCGCCGCGCGGCGCGTTGGAAAAATCGGGTTTGAGCGTCAGGCGCATTTCATTCGATGCCCATCGCGGCGGAAGCATTTCGTAGCGATTGTCGGGTCGCAGATAAACCAGTTGCGCCACATCACCGGCGTCGGAGTTCATCGCGCCCCAGACTTTTTTCGATTGCCAGAATCGCTGCACATCCGGCACCGTCCAGCCGC
>Ga0123337_10006497_pt1 | contig 11152 bp, 15 predicted proteins | sample frozenSSSSmetaG_FD_89792 | JGI IMG/M metagenome (GOLD analysis project Ga0123337, IMG submission 89792) | Glacier valley bacterial and archeal communities from Borup Fiord, Nunavut, Canada, to study Microbial Dark Matter (Phase II) -... | ecosystem: Environmental > Aquatic > Freshwater > Ice >...
CAAGGCAAAGGGCGGCCAGCCGTACCAATCTACCGGGTCCAAAAAAGACCCGGTAGACCGCGCCACCTTGTCTGAAGCCGGCATCGACAAACACCTGGCAGATCGCGCACGCAAACTGGCCGCGGTCCCGGCTGCCGAGTTCAATGCTATCGTCGGTGACTGCCGCGGTCGGGTTGAGGCCGAAGGTGAGCGCGTCACCGTCAACCTGCTTCGTGCCGGCGAAAAGCACCAGGAACAGGCGGATCGCCAACGCGACGAGGCCCGCGCTTCCCTCCCGCAGTCCATCCGCGATGCTCAACGGCTGCAGGCGTCGATCGAGAAAGTCGAGGCCGGCACGGTCGACTCACTGCTCGCTGAAGTCGCCGAGTTGCGCGAAGCAAACGAGTCGCTGGAGCGCGAAAACGCAGGCCTGAAGGCAACTCTCGCCGAGCTCGATGGCATGCGCACCCAGTTCGAGCAGGGCGGCTTCCAGAAGGTCGTCTCTGACAAGGACGAGGAAATCCGCGTTCTCGAAACCCGCGTCGCCGCAGAGAGCCGGGACAAGGTGGCGTGGAAGAATTCGGCCGACTTCTGGAAAGAGCAGGCCAACCGCCTCGGCTACAACGACGACGTCGTGATCGACATGGAGACGGGGGCGGTGGTCAATGCCTGACGTTGCCGCCATCCTATCGCGGGTCCGCGCCCAAGGCGCCGACATCGTCCTCGCCGACGGCCGTATGACGCTGGCGTGCGGTGCCAAGCTCAGCGCCGAGGCCCGGGCGTACATCACCCAGCACCGGGCGGCGATTGCTGCCTATCTGCAGGAGCAGCGGGACGACGCGATCGACGAGCGCGCGGCGATTATCGAATTCGAGGCGGGTGCGCCCCGTGAGTGGGCGGAGCAGTTCGCTCGCGTCCTCTACCAGCGCCGACCGGCCGGCGTGGCCGAGCTTGATTGGACGTGGTTCGTCACGACCTGCGGGCGGATGATCGACGAGGCGCCGGAGCGCAGCGCCGCATGAACATGCTGTTCGTCCCCGAACCTCGCGAAGTCATTCTCCGCCCGTACCAGGGCAAGTCCATCGAAAATCTGCGCGATGGGATTCGCCAGCGTCGCCGCCGACAGGTGCTTGTAGCGCCCACCGGATCGGGCAAGACCGAGACGGCCATCAAGCTGATCCTCGAGGCGCTGGCGAAGGGCTCCCGGGTGTGGTTCGTCGTCGACCGCGTGTCGCTCATCGACCAGACCAGCGAGCGGTTCTCGTTGTACGGCATCGACCACGGCATCATTCAGGGCGACAATTTCCTCACCGACTATTCAAAGCCGATCCAGATCGCGAGCGCTCAGACCCTCGCCCGCCGCAACATTCGCGACCTGCCAAACCTCATAATCTGGGACGAGTGCCACGCGGTCTATAAGTCGGTGCTGGACCTCATCGCCAAGGCGGACACCGCCAAGGTCGTTGGCCTGACAGCGACCCCTTTCACCGCCGGCATGGCCGACGACTGGGACGGGCTGGTCAACAGCACCACCGTCAACGAGCTTATAGCGCAAGGTTATCTCGCGCCCCTCCGGATCAAGGCGTGCGTGAGCGCCGACATGACTGGAGCGAAGAAGAAATTCAACGGCGAGTACGAAGAAGAGGACGCCGGGCAACGCGGTATCACCATCATCGGCGACGTCGTGCAGACGTGGATTTCGCAGACCGCCAAGACCTTTGGTCGCCCGGTGAAGACCATTGTGTTCTCCCCCTCCGTGAAGCATGGCGCCGAGCTGTGCCGGCAGTTCGCCGAGGCCGGCTTCAACTTTCAGCAGATCAGCTACCTCGACGCGTCCGACGACGAGCGGCGCGCGAAGATCGCCGAATTCCGGAAGCCGGACAGCGCGATCGATGGGCTGGTGTCCTGCGCCGTGCTCACCAAGGGCTTTGACGTTCCGGACGTGCTCTGCGGCATCTCCTGCCGGCCGTACCGGAAGAGCTTTTCGAGCCATATCCAGGAGATGGGGCGCGTCATGCGCGTGTCGCCTGGAAAGGAATTTGGGCTCTGGCTGGACCATTCCGGCAACTGCATCTCGTTCGCCGAGGACACCAGCTGGCTGTACCAGTACGGCGTCGACAGCCTGTCCAGCGCGCAGAAGAAGGATAGCGAGGCACGTGAGCCTCAAGAGAAGGTCCGGAAGGATCACTTCTGCGGTGACTGCGGCACACAGATGTCGCCGGGGGAAGCGGCATGCCCGGCGTGTGGGTGGCAGCGTCCCGAGCGCGGCGAAATCCAGATCGTGCAGGGCAAGCTCATCGACTTCGCTCACGATGCCACGGCGGCATTTACGCCCCGTCCCGGCCTTCGCGCCGCGTGCCTGAAGGATCCCCGCGGCGTTTGGAACGCCGCCCTCGCCTACTGCATGGCCAATACCCGTAAGGGCGAGGAGGCGGCTCGCAAATGGGCGGCCGGCGTCTGGCACGGCATCTACCCCTCGTCGAAGCTGCCTCACGGTCTCTATGAGGCACCGTGCAACTACCAGCGCGTCGGGACGGATGAATATGGCCTCGTCGAGCGCGAGGTGAGGCGGTTCCGTAGCGGCAGCAGGAAGCGCGCAGCATGATCCTCGAGGACGCCATCACCCGCGCCTGCGACGACGTCGGCGTCAAGCCGCCGCATGATCGATCGCCTCGGCGCTGGCTGTCGACAGACACCCTCGGCAAGAATGGCCGCGGCGACGGTCGCGTGATCCTCGACGATGACCGGGTCACCGCGTGGAACTGGCAGACCGGCGAGAAGTCGACGGTGTGGCTGAGGGAGGAACGCACCCCCGCCGACCGGAAGCGGTACGCGCAGCAGCGACGCGACGATCGGCAGCACGAGCGTGAACGCGCCGATCGCGCATCCGCTATCGCCAGCCGATTGATCGCAGCCGCGTCGCCCGGGCCCCATCCATACCTCGCCCGCAAAGGCTTTCCGGACGAGCGCCCCTTGGTCATCGCCGCCGATGCAGCCGCAGAGATCGGTGGGGCGTACCTCGTACCGCCCGGCGCGAAAGTCGCGATCGTGCTCCCGGCTCGCATCGGCAATCGCGTGGCGAGCGTGCAGCTCATCTGGCCAGACGGAACCAAGAAATTCCTCTACGGCGGTGACATGGGCGGGGCCGCTCATCGCATCGCCAGCGGGGCGGACACATGGCTCTGCGAAGGATTCGCGACCGGCCTATCGCTGCGGCTGGCTCTACGAGGTCTCAATCGGCGCGATACGGTGCTGGTGTGCTTCTCGGCGTCAAACATCGTCCGCGTGGCGGAAGCCGTCCGTGGCCGACGTTTTATCGCGGCCGACCATGATGCTCCGCCCAAAGCGAAACCCGACCAGTTCGGCGGGCTCGGCGCCGGCGAGTATTTCGCTCAGAGGGCCGGTCGTCCCTACCTGATGCCGACCTCTGAAGGCTTGGACGTGAATGACGTCCACCAGGCCGAGAGCATCTTCGCGGTGCAACGGTTGATCGCCGACCTGATCAGGGAGGCGAAGATGTAGTCCCCCGGCTGGCCGCAAGGTGCCAAGGCCAAATGCAGTCGGCGGCAAAGCCTGAGACTGCGTCCGGGACCGGTCTGGTAAAGCCGATCGTCGCGCCGGGAACAGCGACAACATAGTCCGCAACGTGACCCCAGCGACTGGGGCGGAGATACCGGGGAACAAGACCGGCTCTGATCGCGGAGGCATCCTTACCCACACTGGACGCACCCTAGATGGTGCAGCCCTTCGCAGGTCGCCTGGATGGCCGCAGAGGGGTGCCGCTGCCAGTCGAAGCGCATGTAGGGCCGACAGGGCAACCCCGGTTCGTTCCGCAAGGAAATCATGCATCCAGGTCGTGCTGTGTGCGTCCCAATCCGTGGCCATGCCCAACCACTTCGCCCCCATCGCAGGGCGAAGTGTGCCCGAACGAACCCATCCGAAGCCATAGCCTGAAAGGCGATAGACGTGACCGACACCGACGATATCGACGAACTGGTTACAGCCCTGCGAGCGAGCGGTTGGGACCGCATGACCACCACCGGCTCGCTGGCGCAGCAGGATTTCGCCGCCGCCAAGGCGATGGTGGGTGAGACCAACGCTCGCCGGATGGCAGCAACGCCTCGCGGTTCGCGCGTTCGCATGATCCGAACCAGCGAGGTTTATGTTGTTCGCAACTCCCGCGGCTGGCTGGTTGGCGCCATCGAGGGGAAGCGAAACCGTCCGCTCTACGATGGGCTGACCACTGCCGAGCGTGATCGCGTCGTGAATTTTGCTCGGGAGCGCGGTTTCAATGTGGTGGTGCACGCGAACCCCGCGCCGCCTCGCGAAGTGGACTTGGAGCTGGTCCGGCGCGCGGATGCACCAAGGCCCAGGCGGGCGGAGCGCAGCCGCCGCCTCGACCTCATCAACCAGCTCAGGGGTTTCCGCGCATGACCGGGATCATCTTCGAAGCTGAGGTCGGCGGTGTTCGCATCCGGGTCACTCGCCGCGCCGATCTTGCCATAGGTCGGATCGGTCGTCCCAGCGCTCCCGTGGTCGCAGTGATAGAAGCGAACGGCGCCGAGCTATCAAATAAGCTGCGCCGGGTGCTTGAGCAGGTGTTTGTTGCGCCGGGCAGTGCCGGGCTGATGACGCCCGCTCAGGTGGACGACGCTGTCACCCGCTGTCGTCGGATGGGGTTCGCTGTCCACACAAAGGAAGGCGTGGGGCGCCGAAAGCCAGTGGTGGCCCGGACCCGGGAGCCCGTCGTGGAAAAGCGGCGGGTTCAGGACCCCTCAATGTCGAGGGCCGAGCTGCTACACCAGCTCGAGCGATTTCCGGACGCTCGATGGGTAGGTTTCATCCGGGCTGACACTAACATGAGCGAGCTGATCGGTGGCATGTCGCGCATCCGCAAGCGCACCGAAACCCAGACCCAGGCGGCCGCCGAATTCAAGAACCTTTCCGAGCGCGCCATGCTCGGTGCGGGAGGGGCCATCGACTACGCTGCCCCCCGGGTGGATACCAGCCCCGGTGCGGGCAACGTAGTGGCGGATACTGGCGAGGATGCGCGTCGCCGGCTGCGCAATGCACGGTTCAGACTTGGTACGCTGACAAGCATCGCCGACCGGGTGATTGTCGGTGGGGAGACGGTCAGCGAGGTCGCTGAGGCATTCGGCAAAGGTAAGGGCGGCGCCGCGCGAGATCGGGTCACGCGGATGGTCTTGGAAGCTGCCGACCTGCCCGCGATCGAGTTCGGCTTCATCGCGCGCGGCCGGCACAAGCAGGAGGGCGAGCGGTGGGACGATCAAAGCCGACAGACGTTCACCTCCGACGGGGAAAAAGCGGCGATCAAGCGACCGCGAGCCGCATGACAACGGTACCTCAAGTTGCGGTGGCGCCTTAACTACTTGTCCCGAAACTAATGCGAATATGCAGTTGGCCGGATACCCGGCCTTCCTGGAGACGCGCTTGGACAGCTTCGATCTTTTCGAGGAGGACTCAACGGGGCTCGACGAGGCGAGGCAAACCCAGCAGCAGCTCGTCGATAGTCAAGAGCGTTTGGGAGCGGTGCTGGAGGCGCTTCCAGTTGGGCTGCTGATACACACCGCACAGGGTATTCTCTACGCTAATGCAGCAGCAGCAATGCTTCTTCAGACGAGCGCAAATGCCCTTTCCGGACATCATTTGCTGGACTACCTCGGCGCTGAGGATGCACCGGCGGCCAACTCTGCCTTGTCCCGCGCTCTGAGCGGTGAACGCGGAACCCATACCGCCGAGTTTGTTGTCGAAAGGCGGGACGGCACGCGGCGTGTTGCCGGCCTCATATTGGGGCGCCTCCCGTGGGCCGGTAACCCGGTGCTGCAGATCATCTTGCAGGACGTTACCGACCAAAAGCACGCCGAAGCATCCTTACGACAACTCACGATTACCGACGAGCTAACTGGTGCCTACAACCGTCGGCACGCCGTTTACGAAGCTGGCCTCTACATCGGCGAGGGCAGCGACGCCGCTCTCCCGTTTAGTGTCGTCATGATCGATATTGACCACTTCAAACGCATAAACGACAAATTCGGCCACGGCACCGGCGACGAAGTTCTGATCGCGCTCACCCGTCTGATGCACGACCTCCTGCCGACCTTTCGTGACGCCAACTCAGCTATGTTTGCACGGATAGGGGGAGAAGAGTTCGTCATCCTGTTGCCCGGGGTCGGACCGCACCGGGCTATGGACATCGCGGAGCGGGTGCGGGAGGCGATCAAGTCAGTCCGCGTTGCGACCAACGACGCGGGGGATGTCAGGTTCACCGCATCTCTTGGCACCGCTACCTTTCAGAAAACTGACCACGACTTTCAGGGAGTGTTGAAACGGGCGGATAGCGCTCTGTACGCGGCAAAGCAATCTGGCCGCGATAGAGTGGTTGCCGGGTAAATGGTCGTCTTGACAGGTCAGGCAAATGGGGGCACAAAACCTGCATGATGCCCCGCTGGTGACCTCCGCGGGGCTTTTCTTTTTTACCACATGGTGAGCCTTCGAACTCATGTGGCTTAATCGACGAATGCCGCCATCCCGTCCTGCTTCTGGCGCTCCTCCCAAGCCTTCCGCATGTCTGGTAGCGGTTCAGTCCTCAGACTAGGCGGAATGCCAACCCCGTTCGTTTCGTGAGCAAGGATCATCCACCGCCCTGAAGCTTCTTCCCGCTCCAGGATGAACAATGTGGACGCGGCCAGTTCATAGGTGCTCTGAGCGGCGAACGCATAGAAGAAGCCCTTCTCCCACACCCGTACCTTGGCGAAGTTCGCGTCCAGGCGGACACTCGTTACCTCGTGGTCAAATACGAGCGCCTTTGCGGCCAGCGAGGTATAGATCGGCGGGCCCAGCACCGCGGCACCTGTGTCCGTGTACTCGACCGACGGCGAGGCATCGATGAAGCCAGGGGCACTAAGCCGATATGGTCGCCCCTGCTCGTGCTTGCCGAGTTCGGCATACCAACTGGCGATCACTGCAAGGATGTCCGACCGGTCAGTAGCGGCCGATCGTGCAGAAGCCGATCCAACGCCACTGGCAAACATCACAAGTGCAAGTAACAGAAGCAGAAGCGATCTCAAGCTCATCCTCCCCTAGACAGAGCATGAGCATCGAGGAACCATGGCGTTTAAGAGGCGACGGCAGCTTTGTCGCGGCCGCTAGCGCTGATCTTGGTACGGCTCCTTCGTCTGCCCTACCAGCTTCGCCAGTTCGGCAAACGGCTGGATTTGGCCGTCGCCAGCGCCGTTGTTGGCGAGCTGCAACAATCGAGCTGCGAACGCCACCGCATCTCGGTTGGCCGGGCTCATTTCCTCGACGTTGTAGTCGCCGATCGCGGTCTGCTCGGCCTTCCGCAACGCGTTGTCAATTTCCTCGCGGGTGACGACGCCTTTGGCAACGAGCAGTTCGTTCAGCGAGGCGATGACGAGGTAGAGGCCCTCGAGTTGCAGGTTGGCGGTGTTCATTCTGGGTTCCCTCCGTTGCGGCGAGTCCAACGACTACGATGCGAGAAGGCTGCACGAGGCCCGGCAAGCCCCCTTCGCACGACGATTTCGTCGGCGACCCTCGTGGGCTCGCAGCCAACAGAGTCATTCACCGCGTAGGGGACAGCCGCAGCTATTCCCCAGAGAGGAACTTGCGGTTCACCCAGCCTTCATAGCCACCGACTCGGACCTTCTGCCAGCTGCCTACGGCATAGGGTAGGAATGAGATTTCGCACTGGTTTCGCGACAGCATGGTGAGGACCTTCGAAGTCACGGCCGGGAAGGCCCTAAGGTTGAGACCATCTCCCGGACCAACGCCGGTGACGCAGTACATGGCGGGCGACACCATCGAGATGTACTTGCTGTTTACCCACCCCGCGTCGTGGCCGTCCTCAACCGGGCACCACGATCCCTGGCATTCGCCAGTGACGACCACGCCGCACTCGCCATAGCGAAGAGTGGTGACCACCTTGCCGGCGGCGCTGGGCTTCGAGCGAACGTTCAGCGCGTCCGAGCTTTTGACATTGATGACGCAGTGCTCCTCACCCTCGACCACCTGGGCCGTGGCAGGACTGCTGAAGCTTACTGCGCCTGAGACGGCGAGCAGGCACGAGAACACTAGAGAACGGGTATCGGGCATCTAATCCTCCTCCTAAGGCTGTGGGTGGGGCTACACGACGGCGAGTGAACTGCCGCTGAACAGGACAAAGGAATGCCATCGAAGCCGCCGTCGGCGACGGGCACCCGCGACCAGCATCGACGTGCAGACGATCGCCGGCGGCGTGAACTGCGACCGTGGCGCAAGCTCTATGGCACCGCACGATGGCAACGCACCGCCAAGGCTCAGCTCGATGCCGAGCCGCTGTGTGCCATATGCCTAGCAGCCGGCAGGGTCACCCCGGCCACCGTATGCGACCACGTCGACCCGGCGAGCAAGCTGACCGAGGAGGGCTTCTTCGCCGGTCCGTTCCAATCGCTGTGTGATCAGGCACCATGGCGATGCCACAGCAGGGTCAAGCAGCTTGAGGAACGGCCTCGAACGCTATCATCCGGATGACAGTACCCTGCGCGTCCACGATCTCGATGCACTGACTGCTGCTGGGAATGTCCGGCTCGTCACGCATGGTTTCCCGGACGTATTTAGCCGCACGTCGCACAGCATAGTCCAGCGTTGAGGCATTGAATCCACGAGGGTCGACAAAGACCGCATCGCCGCGACGAATGTGGAAGAAGTATTTGGCCATCGGGCTGTCTACCACACCCGCCGCATCTGATTGCCCCAAATCGGAGTGGTACGAATGAGCAAGCCACTCACAAGTTAACCCAAGGCCCCTCGAAAAGTCTGCAGGGCACGGGGGCTAGACCGCCGGGGGACCAGATTTCTGCGCGGCCACATTAAGATTTCAGACCGAGAAAGCACTCCATGAACCGCGGCCCCAAGCGCCAGACGCCGGCCGAGAAGGCGGCGAAGGGCACACTGCGCAAGCATCGCGACGGCGACATCATGGAGATGGTCGAGCCCGACGCGTTGCCGCAACAGCCCACTTGGCTGACCCCTGAGGGCGAGGAAATCTGGCAGGACGATCTGGGTCGCGTCATCGCTGCTCGGATCGTGACCGAGCGCGACAGCACCGCCTTCGGCAACTACTGCAACCTGCAGGGCATGATCGTGCAGTGCTGGAAGAAGGGCGAGGCACCGCCGGTAACCGCCCTGGTCGAGGTACGCCGCCTGCAGGAGGTGTTTGGCATCGCGGGTGCCCGCAGCCGCATGCAGGCCAAGGGTGCCGCTACGCCGGGAGGGTCAGGAAATGGCTTCCTCCGCAACGGCATTCGCCGCTAACTCCGGGGCGCACGCTCGCGACTACTCCGGTATCGCCGAGCTGTACGCCTGGGACGTCGTCAAGGGCCGCATCGTTGCCTGTAAGTGGGTGAAGCTGGCCTGCCAGCGGCACCTGAGCGACCTGAAGCGTGCCAAGTCGGACAAGGCCTGGGGCTACTACTTCGACCGCTGGCACGGCAACGACGTTTGCGACTTCATCGAGAAACTGCCGCACGTCGAGGGGCAGTGGAAAACCGCAACGCTGTTCCTCGAGCCGGCGCAGGTATTCATCCTCGCGACGGTGTTCGGGTGGCGGCGAACTGAGGACGGTGGCCGTCGCTTCTCCGACGTCTACATCGAGATGGCACGAAAGGGGGCCAAGTCGACGCTGACTGCCGGCGTGGGGCTGTACTGCCTCTGCTGCGAAAACGAAGTTGGACCGCAGGTCATCGTCGGCGCCACAACCGGCGACCAGGCGCAGAAGGTGTTCAAGCCCATGCTCGGCATGGTGCGCCGAAGCCCGGACCTGCAGGAAGCATTCGCTGTCCGGGCCTGGGCGCGTTCGATCACCTGCGGCGTCAACGACGGCTAACCGCATCGTCGCCAAGGTGAATACGTCCCCATCCGTCGCGGACGTATCGGCGTCGGTTCCGGGTCTCGGGAAGCTCTTCATCGGACGCAGTTCGTCGGGCGAGACGTGGGACACGGGCTCCGATCTCATCAAGCGGGTGCGACTCTACCCGTATGAATACTTGCCGATTGATGCCATTTGGGGCAACGGCGACAGCTACATGGACGGCTCGGGCGGCGTGAGCCTGCCGATCACCGCCAACGCCGACAGCCGGGCGATGATCGAAACCTCGTCTGGCGGCACGACGCTGCAGCAGCAGTATGCCGAAATGCAACTCTATCCGGGCCTGTGCGCATCGGGGGTGTTCATCAACTGGGACGGGGCCCCCAATGGGTTTGTCGACGTGTCGACCCAGATGGCGACCTACGCGCAGATGATCGCCCTGCTGAGCCATAATCGCTTCCTTATCAACAGCCCGCTCAAGCGCAGCGTGATGTCGGGTGGAGACCTTGCTTTCACCACAGCGCTGCAAGCGGCGCTCGCGGCGGCCTACCCGGGCAACTACTTCAACGCACAGGCCATCCTCGCGGCCCATGCGACCTCGCCTGGTGATGATGCTGACGTGGCAGCCGGGGTGGTGCCGACTAGCCTGCTGCAGGGCGATGGCGCGCACCTGACCACGGCCGCGATGGGCTTTGTGTGGGCCGATGCGACGGTTGGCATCAAGGCTGTGCTCTCCGCCAAGGGGTGGTGATGACCCCTACGCACCCCCTAGGGCGAAGTGATCGTCAGCGCAATCCGCGTAGCGATGCTTGTCACGAACAACGTGAGGCCGATTATGCCAAGCACTGGGTCGGAGTCATCGCGTCCGAAGAATGGCACCTCGGGCGGCAGGCCCCATTTCACCATCATCGCGGCACCGGTGACGTTCAGCGTCACCAGTAGCCAAGGCACATAACTCATCGCCAGCCCCCTAGTGAGAGCGCTGTTCTATCAGGGTTGAGTGGAAAGGCTAGGAAGCCTGCGTGCTATATCCTCTGCCCCCACGCCCCGCCATCTAGGCCCTTCCCGCATCGGCAAGTGAAAACGCCCCGCTCAAAGGAGCGAGGCGCTGATTCTCTTGACCTACAGCATACGCTTAGGACTTAGCAGCGGTCGCCACATACACTATGACAGTGTTGCCTTCGGCGGTAGCGCCAAGCACGTCCGCCATCGTTGCGCCGCGTGTCTGAATCGCCGCGACTGCGGCTGCGTTCGCCTGCAGCGCGCCGCGGATGTTGGTAGCGCCCTCAG
>Ga0123337_10006500_pt1 | contig 11147 bp, 12 predicted proteins | sample frozenSSSSmetaG_FD_89792 | JGI IMG/M metagenome (GOLD analysis project Ga0123337, IMG submission 89792) | Glacier valley bacterial and archeal communities from Borup Fiord, Nunavut, Canada, to study Microbial Dark Matter (Phase II) -... | ecosystem: Environmental > Aquatic > Freshwater > Ice >...
GAATTGATGAGAATCTCCATGCGCATGCATGGAAGATTCTATGCATTCACACAGGCCTTTGAGCCTTTGTTTTAGGCCCTCTATATTATGAGAGGCCTGCTCTAGATTAGATAGTTTTACAATAAAGCAATTCACATCATTCATTTCAACAAAGATACCCATGGAGGAGGCCGAAGTTGAAAGGATGCTTAGGATATTTGAGGCCAGCAAGAATGTTAGGTAAGGATGTGTTGACGTTAAGGATTTAGATAGAGCTGGGATGCGGCGCAATACGAACTGGGCGGCCCAGTTCTCGTAGTTTACAAGACATCGCCAACATATGAACGCTCCGCCGTGAAGGACATCAACTAGCTCAAAATCAAACTACCAATTTCAGGTCCTTCGGCAAGTTCAACACGAGAGTTTCGGGGCCGCCCATTTAAACACCACTGGTTGTGGTCCACAGATACAATCTGTAGAATGTTCACAATGTGGTGCAAGAAGTGAGCCTAGGTGCCCTTCAAGGCGCATTCTAACATCGCTAGCATCTTGTAGAAAACAATGTACGTCATGAGAATCTGAGATACACAAAATTAATGCGTGATGAAGAGCCCATTGGTCAATGAGAAGAAATGCGATTAAACCTCCGATCTACTCACGAGAGGGAACGCATGTATGGAACAGTTCTTGAGGTTCTTTGGACGACTTTGGATAATTGTTCTGTCTTCCGCAAAATATCAATTCCGCGTCTATCATCTTTAATAAGATCACAAGGCAACAATTCGTGGCAACCCCTCTGGACCCGAACCACAGAGGCGATTGATCACAATGCGAAGATGTTGGAGGTGATGTTGCCGGCACCGAACTTCAGCATTGGTTCAACCTAGTAATAATTTAATCACATGACACCGCGTGAAATTTGCTAGGTAACCCAGCAAGTAATTGGGTGGCTAGGAACATCACCCTAACCACCCAACGAGCCTATCCCGCACTGGGCGATTGAGCCGGGAGTGAGCCGGGAGCGAGCCGGGAGTGAGCCGCCGGGTATTGGGTGGGTTGGTAGTGTGTAGTTTAGAAAGAAAGATTAATTTTAGAGCCTTAAGCGAATACGTTATATACGCTTGAGGCGTTGCGTCGTAGCCAATAAATTGGGAGTAACTGTGGGGGGTTGAAATTGTGGGTATTGCGTTTCTCACTTCTTCAGAGGACTGCATCTGCGCATCTTAGGCATCTAACACCCCAGCTTTGGGACTGACTGACTGCACATCTCCTTGAGTGATAAGACGCATATCCTGACAACAAACTTGGAGTCTGGGAAATTAAAATCATGACTGCCACGACGCTTGTTGGTCCACAGTCCCACCCACATGCTCAGGTCCAATCTCTCAAGTCTCATATTTTTCGCTCAGGCTCCAGACGTGGCGCTTTCCTTGACTATGCACACCGCGCAGGTGCCTTCCGCGTAGTTTACCCACGGCACCTCGCCTTGTGGTTGTCTCGCAGTCGATTGACCCGCATCGAAAGCATGCGAAGAGTCCTGGTGGTTATCTGCTTCATTTTTACCATCCTACCGTTTGTCGCTCATGGAGTAAGATCACGCGAAGCGGAATTCTTTGTCCGTCAAGCCTCCCCGTTGAGTTCATACGAAGCATACACTGCGACTTCTTGTACCTCGTCGAAAACTCCGCAGCAACCTGTTCTAGAAACCTCAACACTGTTTTCGCTGGCAAAGTTCTGAACTCCGTCATGACCGTGAGCTTCCTTTTAGATTTAAGGCTATAGTGATTGAGACAAGTCTCACTCTCTAATTCTGTTACATAGTATGTCAAATGCATCGAGGCTGTGGTTATTGCCATGGCCAGCGTCTTTCTCGTAGCTGATGGCCTCACAATCAAAGAAACGTTTCAAAACTCTTTTGCAAACCCGGTCAATAAATATCGCCCGACATTTCGGTATTGGTAAGGTCAAATAAAACCTGCATTTATACCCGGAATGCTGACATCTTGCAGGCTTCCAGATGCCTCGGTTCCGGGGATGTTCTTAAGCACGATATCGAAGAAATTGCAAGAGTTGGAATGGGAGGCCTCGAATTGGTACCTTTTTATCTTTATGGCCTGCCCGGAGGGGATTCGCCGCCCACCGACTGGAACAAATGTGGCTGTGGCAGTCCTGCGTACAAGACAATATTTAACGTAGCCATAGAGGCTGCCCAAGATCAGAGTCTGTTGATGAGTTTTGCTCTCGGTGCGAACCAAGGCCAAGGACGTCCAGCAAAGATGGAAACTATAGTGTCTTGCGAAGGAGCTGGTTAGTCTCCTTTGACCCACCTTCTCGCGTGACTATTACTAATGAATTCAAAGGCCCGATCAGATATTTTCGTACCCTCTGGATCCAGCTTCTCCGGCACTATTCCTCTGCCCGTTGATCAACCTTCTGGCAAGCTTAACATCACGACTTTCATGCATGGAACTGTGAATCGTATTGAACATAAGCCTATTTCCGTCATTTCCGTACGAATAGAGCGCAGTAAGCATCAGTTATCCGCTCTTTTGTACCCTTCTCCGTGCTCTTTTAATCAAGTCCACTGACAGAAATCGAATCGACTTATTTAATTGTTAGCGCGAATTACTCACTTCCAGTCAACAACACATACCTTGAGGAAAGCTCATTGGTTGACATGACATCCCATGTGGTTGATGGAAAACAATCGTTTCGACCACCCACGACTGGAGATTATCAAATTATGGCCTTTTACGAACGCTACACGAATCAAAAATCTTGCTCTGGTGCACTATACCCAGACAGCATCATCGGAAATGGATCTTGGATCGTCGACCACTTCAGTGATACAGGTGCCAAGGTCACCACACACTTCATTGACCAAAATATTCTTGATCACAACAACTTAAGAGCCCTTGCTAATATCGGACAGTACGGTAAGCGGCCTCACTCCATGTGACCTCTCAAATTGATATCCAGTGTAGCTTGGGAGGATAGTATGGAAATGATAGCAAGCGCGTGGTGGATGCCAGACTTCTTGCATCAGTTCTAAGCTCATTGAGGCTATGATTTCACCAAGTATCTGCCATTCATTTACAGCGGAGAAAATTTATGGGGACAACTAGTTCCAACTTACGCAGAGCGAACCCTACTAGGATCTGGAACAGATGGCGGCCAGAAAGTCAATGACGACTATAGGACTACGCTCAACGAGCTCTATCAAAGATACCTCGATCACATGCAAGACTGGTCCCATCAGAAGGGCCTGCAGTTCTCTAACTAGCCCGCTTATAACTTGCCACTTGACATGGTGGGTCATTCTCAATTATACTCCGAGAGAAAGTAACTGCATAAGTGCGTCTAGGATTGCTAATCATATGCACAGGATGCAGATATTGCTTTGGTTGATGTTCCAGAAACCGAGTCGTTGGGTTTTCCCACTCTCGATCAACTTCAGCAATTCACTGGTGCAACTCACATTTCGAACAAAAAGATCATCTCATCAGAAACTGGAGCTATTATCAAAGACTCTTCTGCATACTCACAACCAATGCCAGAATTGTTAGCAACAATCAATTTGCAATTGGTTGCTGGTGTTAATGTGATAGTTCTTCACGGTTCGCCGTATTCAGGCAACTATCCGGGTACCACCTGGCCCGGTTACATGACATTTAACTACACTGTCACTGAAATGCATTCGAAATGCCAGCTAGCATGGAACACTTATAAATACGCCATGGATTGCATTGTAAGGAACTGCATGATCTCACAGAGAATGGCGAGAATAGACATCGCTTTCCTGACATCAACAAATGCCTTCTTCACCTTTCCATTGACTGTAACAACTTCAATATCCAGCGCGGGCAAGTTTCTCTATCATTTCATTCACCCATAAACACTCCTGACTTACTCCGCAAGGCTTTTCGTATGAGTACATTAGTCCGCAGAACTTGGATTTGGGGACATCGAATGTTCAGAACAAACTTCTCGCGTCCGGAGGGCCGGCATTCAAAGCATTGGTAGTTGATGGCAAGGGATCTCTACAATACAAATCTGTGTCAAAACTTGAAGACTACGCAAAACGAGGACTTCCGATTGTATTTTTGAACTCCGTTCCCACTAACGTCAGTGGTTCATGTCTTCCAAGAAACTGCAATGCAAGGTCATTCCAGCTTCGGTTGAACAAGCTCTTGACTCAGTATTCTGCGAACGTTAAAGTCAGCCCTTCTGTCGAGGAAATCCCTCGAGTCCTGTCTATTATCGGTCGGCGTAAAACCAAGAGTTGCATTCACTGGTGGCAGCTCGTTCTACACCTTATGGAAGACTGACCTGGGTTCTGCCACGGAATTCATTTATTTTTGGAATCCAAATGGTGCATCAAAAGCCACCTTCAACATTGACTTTTTGGATATTCGATATCCCTACAAGCTCGACGCTTTTCTTGAATAGGGTGGGTGCCACCCGGGGCACCCAATTGACCCTGATGATTCACCGCCTGAATGCTCCGTTTGGTGATGGATCCCGTGCAGGAACGAGACGGGCCAGACGGCTTTGGGCATGAGGGGTTCTCATTTACCCCTCATTCAAACACTCTTTGCAAACGCTCTTTTGCATACAAATAGAGCTTCATAGGTTAAATAGTTTCGTTCAATCAATCAAATTTTTCTTTCCCTTTGATTCAATTCCGCTGTGCTATCTACTTTCGTGACTATTCTCAACAGCTTTGACTGGGATCTACAACCCCTTCTGTCAATTCAAGCGTGCAGGACGGACCATTTCCATGACTATACATCTCAATAGCAACGCAAGCACTATCATAGCTTTTTCTAAGGACAACATCTTTCACGGAGAACGGTCACCAGATCTGTGGGTCGCGAGTTCGAGCTCAAATATCCTAGAATTTGTCAGCAGCAACGGAGGAATAATTGCTCAGGCTGTTGGAGATAGCTCTGTAACACTGTCCAATGGCAAGATCGTACCAGTCCGTACCAGTCCATGCTAAGCCGCGGGCACCCCTTACACTCAAAACCTGGAATGTCTCTATCGAGGACTGGCATCCGACTTCCACAATTGAGAGCACAGTCACCGAGATCACCAATCATACCATCATCAATACTGATCTGTTGAACACTATTCTCAATATAGTGGCACGGAAGGATCAATTCAACACACAGTCAAAGTGTTCCTCAACGGTCGCGAACTTCCTGCCATTGATCTCTTCAACCCAATCGTCGATATCTCAGGTTATGCTCGAGGTGGACTAAATGAATTGCAAATCGACGTATCCACGACCCTCTTTAATGCGGTCGAGTCTCGTGGCTCATCTATTGAGACCGCGCAAGTTCTCGCTGCCCAGGCCAATACCTTACTCGCTGAGACAAACCCCGGTTTGAATTATGGCCTTTTAGGCCCTGTAGTTGTAACTCCTTTCACGGCCGTTCAAGTGGCATAAAGTATTCTGTAAATAGTTTTAACCGTTTCAATGCAACCTTATTGTGTAATACACATTGTATAAACTGAACCTTCTTGAGTTGATAATCTGAGAAACCGCTAGGGGCACTAGAACTGTCATGAATGAATCAATTAATCCTCTTCCCTTCCTCCAGATTTTTTAAAATTCTCTTCTACTGTCTATTAAGTAACAGCTATAAATATAAGCTTTCTACCCACCACGATCAATACCTCTATCATTTCTTTGCATCATGACTAACCGCACCTTAAAAAAAAAATAAGGCACAGAAATCAACCCGGAGGAGAGAAACAGTAATCAACAACTGCTATGAGTTCAGACAAGAAGATGATGTTAATGTAGCAGTCATTATTCATATAAACAGCCGCTACGATACATCTAGATCCATAGATAGACAATAAGCCATGGCCAGTCATATGGAGCACATAGTAAGCTGTATCACCTCTTGTTTGGTTTCCTGCGCCATACTTAGAGACGATTTATCTAATTTCCCCTTGTGGTTACTGTTTCCCCTACGACCAACAGCATATAGATTATCTATCACAACGCAGAACCCTGCAGAGCAATGTCTGAGCCGGATCCACGAGACCCGTCGTACTCTAAAGATTGACCGCAGCGGGTATTTGTCAGACTTCCGACGTAGAACGTGGCTGATTAAAGTTATTGAGGAAGTCCACACGCTGCCTCGCCCACTTCATCATACATTCACATTCTGGCGGGAGCAGCTCACACACAGCCGCAACCAACTGTCGGCCTATATCCCCGACCCACCAGATATCTTTCAAAGTATGGAGCAACGCCCCGTAAAAGCCTAATATAGCAAGAGCAATCGGTTTTCCTTCAACTACCGCCGAGAGGAATCCGTCCGAGACCAAAACAGGCCAGGCAAGTATCGGCCCCTGACATCGTAAGCCCAAATATTGTCGCGGATAGCACGCTCGGAAATGTTGCATAGCATCTAGATATTCCGTTCTTAGAACCTCTGTTTCGACTTCGACGTGAATGCGTGCTTCTAGAGACTTCACAGCGACTTCGGCATCGAGCCCTAACGGATCCGCGGAGTTGCCCATATCTAACAACAGCAATGGGCCGACCGAGCTGTTTTCTACCCAGGACCAGCTGTTCCGCAGTACACCTTTTACGCCACGCACTAAACGGAATATGTCGACCATCTCTCTCACGAATCCCATCGCTGTAGAAGGCGAGGCTGGCTGGTGGTGTGAAGCTTGTGACATTGCAAAAGAGATGCATACGACGAGCCCAGCAAAGGCCACAACAGGGACGGCATTTTCAGGATGAATGTCGTCGAGCATAGGTCTAAAAAGGCCAATTGCCGCAGTATGGTGGAGCATGGCAAGATTGGTGTAGTGCTCAGCAGCGGCAGGTCGAAGATGGACGAGGTGGAATGCGGATATGGCAAGTAAGCCGTGCATAAGAAAGGGGTTGGAGAAGGCCTCTTGAGGTATTACGAGCTGCCATAAGTTCTCAAGAGATTTGTCATTTGCAAGGGTGAGATAGGTCGAGGTCGAGTACTGATGAAGGAGCTCCAGGTCAGGGCTCAAGACGCCTTCATTGCGTGACTGTTCGCTTTCTGAGGGACTCGGCGAGGCGGGAGGGATGGGAAGGAGACCTTTCGATATTCTGACAGACGAAGAGTTGTTAAATACCAGGGGGCTTGGAGTTGGCGATTGCGCGGCTGAGGGTAAGCCAGGAGACTGGTCTGCGCAGAGAGCATGTTTGTAGAGGCATTTCTCATTGAGCCTGGCGCACCTGGTACATGAGGGTCTTCTTTCATCGCACTTTTTCCAAAACCGAATTAGTCGCAGGATCACATAAAGATACGGGAGGACCGGCATGACTAGCCTTCACTTTTTTGGCCTTGCATTCGACGCAACCATGCCGTGACTTCATATGTGTCCGCCGTGACGGCATGCTTACGGCCAATAAACAAGGCTCACGAAATGTAAACGAGAAGCGCGGAGACAAAGCTCGAGATGTTGGCGAAGACCAGAGGTGTGGTTGATCTGACCGAGGCAAATGCTCAATGTGGCGTGGTCTGCCTCTGTCGGCGGATTTGAGGGAGAGGAAAAAGGGTCCGAATTTCCAAGATCGGAGTAATAGTCATGCGGGACTCTGCAAGAGAAGTTGATTTTACTCGATTTTACTCGACTTTACCTGTGGCAAATAACAATTCTATAATATCACATTCGGAAGTGGCGATGTGCTGGCCTACATCTTCTGCCGCCAGACAGAGCCCCAGTGGCACTAGTCTTGGCGGTAGCACTAGGCCATTCTAGGTATAGAGTACGCGGAGCATATTTTAAGCACTGCTTTGTGTTGAGGGTTTCATTTTAAAGGTGGGTGCTGTGGTTGCGTTAGAATCAGAATACAGTATCCCCCCCCAAAAAAGCGTCTCAGCAATTCCGTTCCGCCAACCACCCACAAGTCTAGGCGCTCGCACTCTAGACTTTGTTAGGCATAGTATACGATCTCGCACTCTAGACTTTGTCTAGCATAGTATATGATCTCGGCAGTCCTACTAGAGTACTCCCTTCCACGGCCCACCGTTTCCCCTTTCACATCTTTCACATCCAACGACCTTCTCAGCCGGGCTAAAATCCTTCCTCATCTGCTGCGCCATCGACGTAGAAATCATGGCTGGGCGCCTGGCAGCTGCGTATATTACAGGCCTCCTTTGCCCTCGCAGACATGTGTCTCTTAAAAAGTGTGGTGTGCCCTCGTTGCAGATTCCGTCCGCATGCCTCTCATCACTCTCCTAGCTCGCACTCTATCAACTCCTATATTCTCTCCGTATCACATTCCATCATTCCATACAACAGCGCCTACCATCGTTCGTGATGACGAGCTCCTCTGCAACTGCAGACGACCCAGGTAAATTTGTGCTCTACCGATACGACCCTTCGATTGCAGCGGCCGCGGTTGCTGCAGGTCTCTTCGCGATCGTAACTCTACTCCACTGCTGGCAGATGGCTCGAAGCCGTGCGTGGTTTCTTACACCCCTTGTACTCGGCGGCTTTTGTAGGGCTTCTCTACCATCTCAAGGAATGCCATGCCATGTTCTAATCTTTTGCAGTTGAGATTGCTGGCTTTGCTGCACGAGCATATAACGCCTCGGAAACTCCCGATTGGACTCTCGGTCCATATATCATTCAATCCGTCCTCCCACTTGTTGCACCAGCCCTCTTCGCTGGAAGTATCTACATGATACTGGGCCGAATAGTTCTCATGACGGACGGAGAATCACATGCGATCATTAAGAGGAAGTGGTTGACGAAGCTGTTCGTGTGTGGAGACATTCTAGCGTTCACTGTTCAAGCAGCAGGTTTGTTCCCTCCCCCGCCCCCCGCGCAGCTTCTCCTCGATTTTTAATTGCGCTAACTCTTCTGGCGATAGGTGCCGGCCTTATGTCTGGGGGTAGTCTCGATATGATGAAAAACGGCCAACATATTGTCGTCGGTGGACTCGGAATCCAGATTCTCTTCTTTGGTCTGTTCATCGTCGTCGCCCTCACCTTCCACGCCCGAATGCGAAAGTTACCTACACAACGAGTATCATTAGAATATCTGCCATGGCAGAGACATCTCTATGTACTTTATTCTTCAAGCGCGTTAATCATGATTAGATCCATCTTCCGAGTCGTTGAGTTCGTTCAGGGGAATGATGGGTACCTGTTCAGCCATGAGTGGTTTATGTGGGTATTCGACGCTCTCTTGATGCTCTTCGTGATGGTGCTCTTCAGCTGGATTCATCCGGGTGAGATAAGCGACTGCCTCAATCGGACAAAGCAATCCGATCCTGAGAGTCGAAGTAGTGGTACTCCGGTTCAAATGGAGTCATTTTCGAGGCGCGACGTTGCGGTAGAAGCGAGCACATCGACTGGGTTGATAGAGGAGGAGATGAAGATCGCATCTTCAGGAGTTGTTGCCCTTAGATCCGTAGACTAAAACCAGAGAGGCACATTCTTACCTTCTATGCTTCAACCCACCAGATTCAGTGTTCGGCAGGTAGTACCCAAGTAGTAAGAGTAAGCGGCATTACTCATGGCCCCCCCCCAAAAATATCACTTTTTCAGCCACAATTCCACAATTCCACAACTTTACAACTCTATTCTTCATTAATTATAGCTATAGCTCTTAGTGAATAGTAGCCATGACTTTAACCTCAATAATATCCTCAATCTTGCATACAAGCCTCTCTATATAAGGCCTAAATTGCTCTGGCTCAACCTTATCCCATAGAGTTGTAAAGTTGTGGAATTGTGGAATTGTGGCTGAAAAAGTGATATTTTTGGGGGGGGGCCATGAGTAATGCCGCTTACTCTTACCTGGGACTCGGCCAGTAAGGTAAATACCTGGGCGACTCAGGCAGTAGTTTACCTGGTTACGTATCCTCACAGGTATTTGAGCCTCAAGTCTATAAATAGGACTCAAAAATGAAGCTTTTGATAACTCGAATAGATGATGTGAGACTAATACTGCAATAATGAGACACAATAATGAAAATAGACCCTGGACTAATCATGCCAAACGGCCGATGGAGGGGAAGTCCTAATCACTAGGGCAATTGTTCAGGAGGATGTAAAGCAGGCGAGGTGAGTGGTATTCCTCCTATGATATACTTGCCAATAGTAAAGCGATATAGATCCCACGGACTCTCCTAATTTCGAAAAGGTTGAAGTTGGCTCATTGTCCGGGTAGGGTGGAGGGTGCCAAAAAGGGTATCACCGCATGTTGCACATCTCTCACACCGGAAGCTCTCGCACCTTACGCTGCCTGCAAATGGACTGACTGTGGTAATACATGCCCATCAGACTTTCGGAACGCCATCACCGATGCCGCATCGACTATAGGAGCGGGTGTCAGCCAATCTGCAACGAGGGCAAGCGACAGTACTGTTGCTCTACTATACCCAACCAATTCATGAACTGCAATTGGTACAGCAAAGCAACAAGACTTATTGATAATACTTTTGTTGGAGAGGACTCGTGTCCAGTCGGGCAAATCAGAATCTCTCGCGACCAGGATAGTGCTTGGAATCAAAGAGCTTATTGCTGTTCAGGAAAAGACACTAGCGTGCAACCATCTAAGCCCAAACAGTGGGACGATGACTTTATCAGTACATTTGATACCTATCTCTGGGGCTTTTAGACCAAGGGGTGCAATTCTCCTCTACTTACGACAGCGGCGACTACTACCAGGGAGAAATTGAGACAAAGAGGCCCCTCAGCCGGGACCCAGAAGTTAAGCCAAAACGATCACTTATCAAGAGAGCAGTTGACGCACATGTAACAAATGAACTCAAGACTGAGCTTGGATATTTATTTGGCTCTTCACCAGGAAATGCACGCATTGAAACGTGGAATAGCTTTGCCTCGTACTTTGAGGGTATCTCATACGATGAGATTTCAGCATTCATCGATCCCAATGGTACCGGAGATTTAGTCTACGACCCTGTGGCGCTCTCTGGCGATATTATTTGTGATATCAGGAACGCAGGATCAGGCATTAAAGCTATTCAGGATGTGCATCCTGTGTTATGTACTGATGGTGGAGATTTGTTGAGATATTCACTTCATGCATGTCTCACATGCACCGAACATCAGAGCAGGATATTCACCTGCATGCAGTCCAATAGCCGACTGATGCCTACTGTTGCCTATTGAGGCTAGAGGCATATA
>Ga0123337_10006504_pt1 | contig 11146 bp, 10 predicted proteins | sample frozenSSSSmetaG_FD_89792 | JGI IMG/M metagenome (GOLD analysis project Ga0123337, IMG submission 89792) | Glacier valley bacterial and archeal communities from Borup Fiord, Nunavut, Canada, to study Microbial Dark Matter (Phase II) -... | ecosystem: Environmental > Aquatic > Freshwater > Ice >...
ATATGCTCGGGCCCCGCAGCACCCGAGCAAACGACGTGCCCTCCAGCATTCGCTCCCCCGATCGGCGTCGCCTCGTCGCCCTGATGGCCGCCGGCGCGCTCGCCCCCGCGATCTCTCGCGCCGGACAGTGGCCCGCGCGCCCGATCCGCGTCCTGATCGGCGTGCCCGCCGGCGGCACGCAGGACGTGCTGACCCGCGCCATCGCCGATGCGCTGAAGACCTCGCTCGGGCCGATCATCATCGACAACCGCGGCGGCGCCGCCGGGAGGATCGCGGTCGATGTCGTCAAGACCGCCGAGCCCGACGGCTACACGCTGCTCCTCGGCACTGCGGGGATGATGACGATGTTCCCGAGCGCCTACAAAAAGCTCGGCTACGACCCGCAGACGGATTTCGTGCCGATCGTCAACGCCGCCAGCTTCGAGCTCGCGATGACCGTCAACGCCGCCGTGCCGGCCACGACAGTGCCGGAGTTCGTCGCCTGGGCGCGCACGCAGGGAGCCGACGGCAGCAACGTCAGCTTCGCGTCGTACGGCGCGGGCACGCCGTCGCACTTCCTTGGCGAGATGCTCAACCGCGCGACCGGACTGAAGATGGTCCACGTGCCCTACAAGGGCTCGACGCCGGCGCGCCAGGACGTGATGGGCGGCATCGTGCCGCTCTATTTCGACACCGTCGGCGGCGCCTTGCAGATGCTTCCCACCAAGCGCGTCAAGGTGCTCGCGACCAGCGGCGCGAAGCGCTCGCCGCCGATGCCCGCCGTGCCGACGCTGGTCGAGCTCGGCTACAAGGATGTGATTGCGACGGCATGGTTCGCGTATTACGCGCCCGCGAAGACGCCGCCGGCGATCGTCGAGCGCCTGCGCGCCGAGTTCCTGCGCGCCGTCAATTCGCGCGACGTGCGCTCGCAGCTCCTCGTCAACGGCATGTATCCGGTCGGCGATGGCCCCGAGGCGCTCGTCAGGACCATGCGCGACGACACCGAGCGCTGGGGAAGGATCATGCGCGCGACCAACTTCAGCGCGACCGACTGAACGTCCTGCGCAAGCGCATGAAGCGACCCAACATCGTCTACATCGTCGCCGACGATCTCGGCTTCGCTGACCTCGGCTGCTACGGCGGCCGGGCGCCCGTCTCGCCGGTGCTCGACCGGCTCGCCGAGGACGGCGTCCGCTTCACGGAGGGCTACGCCAACTCGCCGGTCTGCTCGCCGACGCGCTTCGCGCTCATGACCGGCCGCTACCAGTACCGCCTGCGCGGCGCAGCCGAGGAGCCGATCAACAGCAAGAGCCGCGGCAGCACGACGCTCGGCCTGCCGCCCGAGCATCCGACGCTGCCGTCGCTGCTCAAGGCGGCCGGCTACCGCACTGCGCTCGCCGGCAAGTGGCACCTCGGCTATCCGCCCGCGTTCGGGCCGCTGCGCTCGGGCTACGACGAGTTCTTCGGGCCGATGTCGGGCGGCGTCGACTACTTCACCCACTGCGATTCGCGCGGCACGCACGACCTCTGGCAGGGCGAGGCCGAGCACGTCGAGTCCGGCTACCTGACCGACCTGATCTCTGCGCGCGCCGTCGACTGCATCGGCCGCTTCGGCGGCGCGAAGGATGCGCCGTTCTTCCTCAGCGTCCACTACACCGCGCCGCACTGGCCGTGGGAAACGCGTGCCGACGAAGCGCTCGCCGCCGAGGTCGCGGACAACCTCTTCCACCTGCACGGCGGCAACATCCACACCTACCGGACGATGATCGAGCAGATGGACGAGGGCATCGGCGACATCATGGCGGCGCTCGTCGCGCAGGGCGTCGACGACGACACCCTCGTCGTCTTCACGAGCGACAACGGCGGCGAGCGCTTCAGCGACAGCTGGCCGCTGGTCGGCGGCAAGATGGACCTCACCGAAGGCGGCATCCGCGTGCCGTGGATCGCGCACTGGCCGAACGGCATCGCCGCGGGCGCGACGAGCGAGCAGCTGTGCATGACGATGGACTGGACGGCGACGATGCTCGAGGCTGCCGGCGTCGCCGCCGATCCGGCGTATCCGCTCGACGGCGTCTCGCTGATGGGCGTTCTCGGCGATCCGCCGCGCACCTTCGAGCGGCCGCTTCACTGGCGCATGAACCATCGCGGCCAGCGCGCGCTGCGCCAAGGTTCGTGGAAATACCTGCGCGTCGACGGCCACGACTACCTCTTCGACCTCGACGCCGACGAGCGCGAGCGCGCCAACCGCGCCAAGCGCGAGCCCGATCGTCTCGAGGCGATGCGCGCCGACTGGGAAGCGTGGAACGCGACCATGCCGCCGATCCCCGGCGACGCGACCGTCAGCCTCGGCTACGGCGCGGCGGACATGCCGCAGCGATGAAGCCCGGCGACCCCCACGATCTCGAGCGCTTCGTCGTCGCGCAGAAAGACGTCTACGAGCAGGTGCGTGGCGAACTCGCGCGCGGCGAGAAGGCGAGCCACTGGATGTGGTTCGTCTTCCCGCAGCTCAAGGCGCTCGGTCGGAGCGGCACGGCGAAGCGCTTCGGCATCGCGTCGCGCGCCGAGGCCGCGGCCTATCTCGCGCATCCGCTGCTCGGAGCGCGTCTGCTCGACTGCACGAGGCTGATGCTCTTCGTCGAGGGCAAGACGGCGCTCCAAGTGCTGGGCTCGCCGGACGACCTCAAGTTCCGCTCGTCGATGACGCTCTTCGCCGCGCTCGACCCGACGGCGCCGGAGTTCCAGCTTGCGCTCGCGAAGTATTACGCTGGTGCGGCGGACGACGAGACGCTTCGTCTGCTCGGCAAAGCCTAGAGCCGCGATCGGGTGGGGCGGGAAAGCGGGCGACGATCGAGCGGCGCGGCAGGCGGCACCCGGCCGGGACTCAGGCGCGGGTGGTCGACCCTGCGGGCCGACTGCGCTGCGCTGCTCGCCACCCGCAATTCGCCCCGGCCGGGTGCAGCCTGCCGCGCTGCGGCGAGGCGTCGCACGGGGCTTCGCCGCTCCGACGGCCACAACAACGCGCCCGAGTCACTCGACCGCAAGCACCCCGCGCCGCACCTGGTCCTGCTCGATCGATTGGAACAGCGCCTTGAAGTTGCCCTCACCGAAGCCGTCGTCGCCCTTCCTCTGGATGAACTCGAAGAACACCGGCCCGAGCAGCGGCTGCGAGAAGATCTGCAGCAAGAGGCGCGGAGTGCCCTTGTCGGTGTTGCCGTCGAGCAGGATGCCGCGCGTCTGCAGCTCCGAGACGCGCTCGCCGTGTCCGGGCAGGCGCTGCTCGAGCTGCTGGTAATACACGTCGTTCGGCGCCGCGAGCAGCGGCACGCCGGCGAGCGCGAGCTTGTCGATCGTGCCGACGAGATCGTCGGTGAGGAGCGCCACGTGCTGGATGCCTTCGCCCTGGAACTGCATCAGGAACTCCTCGATCTGGCCCGACCCCTTCGATGATTCCTCGTTCAGCGGGATGCGGATCTTGCCGTCGGGTGCCGTCATCGCTTTCGACGTGAGGCCGGTGTATTCGCCCTGGATGTCGAAGTAGCGGATCTCGCGGAAGTTGAAGAGGCGCGCGTAGAAGTCGGCCCAGAACGACATCCGGCCGCGGTAGACGTTGTGCGTCAGATGGTCGACGACCGTGAGGCCGTGGCCGACCGGATGGCGGTCGACACCGTCGACGAACTCGAAGTCGATGTCGTAGATCGAGCGGCCTTCCTCGAAGCGGTCGATCAGGTAGAGCGGCGCGCCGCCGATGCCCTTGATGGCAGGCAGGCGCAGCTCCATCGGCCCGGTCGGCACGTCGAGCGGCTGCGCGCCGGCCTCGAGCGCGAGCCGGTACGCCTTGTGCGCGTCCTTGACGCGAAAGGCCAGGCCGCAGGCCGACGGTCCGTGCTCGGCAGCGAAGTACGCGGCCAGGCTCTTGGGCTCGCGGTTGACGATGAAGTTGATGCCGCCTTGTCGATACAGCACGACGTCCTTCGAGCGATGGCGCGCGACGAGCGTGAAGCCGAGCTTATCGAACACCGGCTCGAGCGTGCCCGCGACAGGCGCCGCGAACTCGACGAACTCGAAGCCCATCAGCCCCATCGGGTTGTCGTACAGATCCGCCATCTCGTCCTCCACGTCGCGCTGCGAGCGCATGGTGCCAGAAGGCCCGCCGCCTGCACGCCGCACCGCGATTGCCGCTGTACAGTGGGCGGCTTCTTCGCATCGATTCGGAGCAGGGCATGGGACTTCTCGACATCCTCAAGCAGTACGCCGATCCGGCTGCCGCCCAGACCGGCAACGTCGCCGGCCACTTCGACCAGGTCGCGCAGGACACCTCGGCCCAGGACCTCGGCAACGGCATCGCAGCGGCGTTCCGCTCCGACGCGACGCCGCCGTTCGGGCAGATGGTCGGCGATCTTTTCGGCAAGTCCGATCCGACCCAGCGTGCGGGCATCCTCAACCAGATCGTGCAGTCGGTCGGCGCCGGCGGGCTGGCATCGATCGCCGGCGGCGTGCTCGGTCGTGGCCTCGGGCCGGCTGCCGCATCGGGCACCGCACCGCAGATCACGCCCGAGCAGGCATCGCAGGTCTCGCCCGCCGATGCCGGCGCGCTCGCCGCGCATGCCGAGAAGCAGAACCCGTCGATCGTCGACATGGCCGCGTCGTTCTACGCACAGCATCCGACGCTGGTGAAGAGCCTGGGCGCCTCGGCGCTGGCGATCGCGCTCGGACATCTGCACGGCAGTCAGCGCTGAGCCCGCGCCGTTCGGCGTCTCGTCGCACTTGATGCGGACAAATGCCGAGCCGCGCCGGGCGGAACGTCCGCGGGCCGATGGGATACTCGTGGCACGCTTCCTGGGTGCCGGCCTGCGCCGCGAACGCCCTGTTGCAACGACCTTCGGAGTTCATCGATGACCGAATCGCTCACCGTGCTGCGCAGACGACAACTTCTCGCCGGAGGCGCAGGCCTGCTGGCCGGCGCCGGCTTCGTCTGCCGTGTCGGCGATGCCGCGGCGCAAGCGTCCGCGCCTGCGGCGACCGTACCGCGGCCGTTGCCGGCGTACGTCGCCTGGAAGGATCCGAACGCGGTCATCGTCCACAGCGCGACGACGATCGAGACCCGGCGCAGCGCCTTCGGCACGAGCGGCATCACGCCTGCCGAGCAGCTCTACATCCGCAACAACCTGCCCGCGCCCGACGCCGCCATCGTCGCCGATCGCGATGCCTGGCAGGTGGTGTTCGAGGGCGTGCGCAATCCGCGCACGATCAGCGTCGGCGAGCTGAAGACGATGGGCGTCGAGACCGTCGCGACGGTGCTCCAGTGCTCGGGCAACGGCCGTGGCTTTTTCCCGAGCAAGCCCGCCGGCACGCCGTGGACGGTGGGCGCGGCGGGCTGCGTCGTCTGGAGCGGCGTGCCGCTGCGCTACGTCGTCGAAGCGCTCGGTGGTCTGACGCCGGGAATGCTCTATCTCACCGGCACCGGCGGCGAGAAGCTGCCCGACGGCGTCGATCCGCTCTCGGTGCTGGTCGAGCGCTCGGTCGCCGTCGGCGCCCTGAATGACGCGCTCCTCGCCTGGGAGATGAACGGCGCGGCGCTGCCGCTTGCGCACGGCGGGCCGCTGCGGCTGATCGTGCCTGGCTACCAGGGCGTCAACAACATCAAGTACGTGAAGCGGGTCGCCTTCACCGCGGCCGAGTCGCAGGCCAAGATCATGACCCACGGCTACCGCATCACGCCGCTCGGCGGCACCTCGAATCCGGACGAGCCGTCGGTCCAGGAGATGGGCGTCAAGTCGTGGGTGAACTCGCCCAACGCCGATCGCAGCGTGAAGGCCGGGATCGTGCAGGTCACCGGCGTCGCCTTCTCGTCCGGCGCGCCGATCCGCCGGGTCGAGGTGTCGAGCAACGGCGGTCGCGACTGGTCCGATGCCTCCTTCATCGGCCCCGACCTCGGCCGCTTCGCCTGGCGCCAGTTCGCGCTGCCGATGCGCATGGCGGCGGGCAACTACGTGATGGTCAGCCGCGCCACCGATGCCGCCGGCAACGTCCAGCCAGAGCAGCGGCTCGAGAACCTGCACGGCTACAACAACACGAGCTGGGCCGACCCCGCGGTGAAGGTCGTCGTTGTCTAGAGACGGCGGCGCCGCGCGCGCCGTCGCGCTGGCGCTCGCCGCTGTCGTCGCGCCGGCCGCCATCGCGGCCGACGCAGATGCCGATGTGCTCGCGCAGGGCAGGGCGCTGTTCCTGCAAGGCGCTTCGCCGCCGTGCGCGCTCTGCCACACGCTGAACGACGCCGGCGCCAGCGGCGCGATCGGGCCGGTGCTCGACGAGCTGCAGCCCGGCCCCGAGCGCGTGCTCTCGGCGATGCGCAACGGCATCGGCCTGATGCCTTCGTTCAAGACCACGCTCGACGACGCGCAGATGCGCGCCCTCGCGCGCTACGTGTCGAAGGCCAGCGGAGGCGCGAAGTAGGACGCCGGTGAACGACTGGGCCGCGCGGGTCGTCGGGCCCTGGATCCACCGCGTCGACCGGACGACGCTGCGCGCCGATCTCGTCGCCGGCATGCTCGGCGCGCTGCTCGTCCTGCCGCAGGCGTTCGCGTTCGCGGCGCTGGCCGGGCTGCCGCCGCAGTACGGGCTCTACACGGCGGTCGTGCCGTGCATCGTCGCGGCGCTCTTCGGATCGAGCTGGCACGTCGTCTCGGGCCCGACGAACGCGAACTCGCTGGCCCTGTTCGCGACCCTCGCGCCGCTCGCCGTCGTCGGCTCGCCCCAGTACATCGCGCTCGCGCTGGCGGTGACGGTGATCGTCGGCGCGATGCAGCTCCTGATCGGCGTGCTGCGTCTCGGCTCGATCGCCAACTTCATCTCGCCCGCTGCGCTGCGCGGCTTCATGGGCGGGGCCGCGGCGCTGATCGCGCTCTATGCGATTCCCGATCTGCTCGGCCTCGCCGCGCCGAGCGCGCACCGGCTCGGCAGCCTGGCCGAAGACCTGTGGGCCCACCGCTTCGAGACGTCGGCAGCGGCGCTGGCCGTCGGTCTGCTCACGATCGTCGCGGCGCTCGCGCTCAAGCGGTGGCTGCCGCGCTCGCCCTACATGCTGCTCGGCCTCGTCGGCGCGACCGCGCTCGCCTACGTGCTCGATCGCTGGGCGACGGGAGCAGGCAAACCCATCGCGGTCGTCGGCGCGATCCCGCCGATCTGGCCGCACCTCGTCCGCCCCGATCTCGACCTGCGCACCTTGCCCGACCTGGTCGGCATCGCCTTCGCGCTCACCATCGTCGCGCTCGGCCAGTCGATCTCGATCGCCAAGGCGGTCGCAGAGCGCTCGGGCCAGCACATCGACGCCAACCGCGAGTTCCGCGGCCAGGGACTCTCGAATCTCGTCGGTGGCCTCTTCTCGTCGTACGTCTCGTGCGGCTCGTTCAATCGCTCGCTGCCGAACTTCGAGGCCGGCGCGCGCACACCGCTGGCGGCGGTGTTCGCGTCGCTCTGGCTGCTGCTGCTCGTCGCGGTGAGCTCGCCGCTACTGGCGCTGATCCCGGTGCCGGCGATCGCGGCACTGCTCCTGCTCGTGTCGTGGTCGCTGTTCGACGTCGCCGCGTGGCGTCGGCTCTGGCGCTTCAGCCGCGAGGACTTCGCTGTCGCCGCCGCGACCTTCGTCGCGACGATCACGATCAAGCTCGAGATGGCGATCCTGCTCGGCACGATCCTGTCGCTCGTCACCTATCTGATGCGCACATCGAAGCCGGCGATCCGCATCATGGGCTTCGACAGCACGACGTCGGCGCGGCCCTTCGTCGTCCGCGCCGACGTGGCACGGCCGCTGCCCGAATGCCCGCAGCTGAAGATGGTCCGGATGGAAGGCGAGGTCTACTTCGGCGCCGTCTCGCACGTCGGCGATCTGCTGCGCGACCTGCGTGCGCCGGCGCACTCGCCCCGGCACCTGCTGGTGATGGCCAAAAGCATGAACTTCATCGACCTCGCCGCGGCCGGGATGTGGCGCGGCGAGATGCTCACCCGGCGCGAGAACGGCGGCGACCTCTATTTCCACCGGCCGCGCGCCCCGGTGCTCGAGCTCTGGCAGCGCGTCGGCTTCATGGGCGAGCTCGGCAGCGACCACATCTTCCCGGCCAAGCGCATCGCCATCGCGACGATCTTCGATCGCCTCGACCGCGCGATCTGCGCCCACTGCACGATCCGCGTCTTCGAGGAATGCCAGACGCTGCCGTTGCCGGTCGACGACGACGCCGCCCAGAGGCGCTGAGCCGGTCGCCGGCACCGGGGTTATCCCCAAACGAGAGGATAGAGCGCCGAAACCTGTCGGATCTCGACTCCGGATTGCGCTTTACGGGATAGCAGTCGCACGCGAATCGCCGCGCGACGCCACCGGAGGAGAGCCGCAATGCAGCATCGACGTGGATTGGCCCTGATCGCGCTCTTGGCGCTCGCCGGTGGATGGATGTCGGCGGCCCATGCCGACCGCGACGACGACGATCGCCGCCGCCCTGCGGTGCCGCAGCTGCACCACGCGAGGAACGACAGCGGCGTGGCGTCGACGATCAGCACCAACGGCTTCATCGACACCAGGAATCCCTTCTTCCGTCCGCTCGGCACCAACGAGCGCAGCTGCTTCACCTGCCACCAACCGCAGGACGGCTGGACGATCGTGCCGAAGAGCCTGCGCGAGCGCTTCGAGCAGACGCGCGGGACCGATCCGGTCTTTCGCGTGGTCGACGGAGCGAACTCGCCCCACGCCGACGTCTCGACCTACCGCGCCCGCGAGAAGTCGTACAGCATGCTGCTGAGCAAGGGCCTGATCCGCGTCGGCCTGCCGATCCCGGCGACGGCGGAGTTCGAGCTCGTCGCGGTCGACGATCCGTACGGCTTCGCGAGCGCGGCCGAGCTCTCGCTCTTTCGCCGTCCGCTCGCGACCACCAACCTGCGCTTCCTGAGCACGGTGATGTGGGACGGCCGCGAGACGCTGCGCGACGCGACCTCGACGCTCTGCATCTTCAACACCACGACCTGCTTCGCGCCGCTCGGCGTCGACCTCGCGACGCAGTCGAGCGACGCCGTCGTCACCCATGCCTAGGGCGCGGCGCCGCTCACCCAGGCCCAGCGCGACGCGATCATCGACTTCGAGCTCGGCCTCTTCACGGCGCAGGTCCAGGACGACAAGGCGGGCCGGCTCACGGTCCACGGCGCGCTCGGCGGGCCGACACACCTGCAGGGCGTGATGTCGTACTTCGGCATCAACGACACGCTGGTCGGCGACTACAAGTCGCACGCGAGCTTCTCGCCCGAGGTGATGACACTCTACAAGGGCTGGCAGTCGTATCTCGAGGACGCGCGCCGGCCCGAGGCCGAGGACCGCGACCGCAGCGTCGCCGTCGCGCGCCGCGCCATCGCCCGAGGCGAGGCGCTCTTCAACAGCAAGCCGATCGCCATCACCGGCGTCAAGGGCCTCAACGACGACCTCAACGTCGCCGTCATCCAGGGCACGTGCACGACCTGCCACAACACGCCCAACGCGGGCAACCACTCGGTGCCGCTGCCGCTCGACATCGGCCTGACCGACGCGAGTCGGCGCACGCCCGACCTGCCGCTCTACACGCTGCGCAACAAGACCACCGGCCAGACCGTGCAGACGAGCGATCCGGGCCGGGCGCTGATCACCGGACGGTGGAAGGACATCGGCCGCTTCAAGGGGCCGATCCTGCGTGCCCTCGCGCCGCGCGCGCCGTACTTCCACAACGGCTTTGCCAAGGACCTGCACGAGGCCGTCACGTTCTACAACGACCGCTTCAACATCGGCTTCACCGACCAGGAACGCGACGACCTGGTCGCCTTCCTGCAGTCGCTGTAGCACGAGACGCAGGAGAACCACCATCTCGGCATTGCGCCCCGTCCCGATGGACTTGCTGCACCGGCTCGTCGTCAAGCTGGCGATCACGATCACCGCAGTCGCGGTCACCGCCGCGATCGATGTCAACGACCCGCCCGCGTCGCGCCGTGCCGACGCCGCCAGCGACGTGGCGCCGGCGAGCCTCGTGCTGATGTCTGCGATGCCAGCCGCGCCGCGCCGCGATCGGTCCTGAAACGGTTCGGCGCGCGCACAATTTCGCCATGGCTGTCGCGCATGAATCCAAGCCGCCGCAGGACGCCCGTCCGGCAGCCGATCCGCCCCGCGCTCCGTGCGCGAGCGACGCGCTATTCACCGCGCTCTACCAGGAGCTCCATCGCCTGGCGCGACGCGAGGCGGCGCGCGCCGGTCCGGGCGCAGTGCTGAGCCCGACGACGATCATCCACGAGGTCTACCTCGACATGTCGCAGCGCGATGCGCTCGCCTTTCCCGACCGCGGCCATTTCCTCGCCTACGCGGCGCGGGCGATGCGCGCCGTGGTCATCGACCGGGCCCGCGCGAACGGCGCGCAGAAGCGCGGCGGCGGCCTCGACATCACGTCGCTCGACACCGAGACCGCGGAGAGCGTCGCCGAGCCGGGGCTGCTCGAGGACATCGGCGCCGCGCTCGACGATCTTGCTGCGCTCGAGCCTGCGCTCGCCAACGTCGTCGACCTGAAGTTCTTCTGCGGCTTCTCGGTCGCCGAGATCGCAGCCTTGCAGGGCGTGTCGGATCGCACCGTGCAACGGCAGTGGGAGAAGGCTCGCCTGCTCCTCTACCGCGCGCTCGGCGCTCAGTGAACAGGCTCCGCGCACGATCGTTGCCGACGCCGAGCGCTGGAAGCGGCTCAGCCCGCTGCTCGACGGCCGCTTCGACGGCCACGTCGCGGTCAAGCTGCTGCAGCTCTCGCTCGTCGGTCGCACCGGCGCGCTGCGCTTCGAGCGCGAGGGCGCGATCCTGGCGCGGCTCTCGCATCCGCACATCGCCCGGATGCTCGACGCCGGCGTCACCGCGGGCGGCCAGCCTTTTCTGGTGCTCGAGCTCGTCGAGGGCGAGCGCATCGACCGCCACTGCGACGCCAAGCGCCTGCGCGTCGACGAGCGGGTCGCTGTCTTCCGCGACGTGCTCGACGCGGTCGGCGCCGACGGCAGCGTGAAGCTGCTCGATTTCGGCATCGCCAAGCTGCTGCACGACGACGGCGCCGGCGCCGGCGCCGATCTCACCGGCGGCCGCGGCGGCGTGCTCACGCCCGACTACGCCGCGCCCGAGCAGCTGCGCGGC
>Ga0123337_10006508_pt1 | contig 11143 bp, 5 predicted proteins | sample frozenSSSSmetaG_FD_89792 | JGI IMG/M metagenome (GOLD analysis project Ga0123337, IMG submission 89792) | Glacier valley bacterial and archeal communities from Borup Fiord, Nunavut, Canada, to study Microbial Dark Matter (Phase II) -... | ecosystem: Environmental > Aquatic > Freshwater > Ice >...
AAGTGAAACCAGGAAAAGTGCAACGAATGCTTTCAGTTTTAAGGTGGAGGTAAGGACAATTATGGCAATAATGCTTATACCTACCAGTGATGAAGTCAGTACTATACTCATAAATAAAGTTTAAGGAATTCAGGAATGCCAGGTTCAAATATACTTCTTTAATGATTTGTTCAGTAATTATCTGGCAGTAATTTTTTTTAATTTCTGTGTCCCTTCTCATTTAAGTAACGAGAAGAGATAAACGTCATACTTTCGTTTTTGATATTCAACAAAAAATAGTAAAATGCCTCCAATACTCCAAATCACTAAAATTCACCAAAATGCATATGTTTAGAACTTTAACTTTGGTGTACTTTGGTGTTATTGTGATTTGGTGGCGAAAAAAGACGTTTCTGAAGATCAGATTTCGAAGACAGAAATACGACATTTTGCCCTATCTATTGCTTATTTCCCCAAATCAGCTCTAATTCATTCCTGTTTACAAAACTAAAGTTTAATGTAATTGTTATAATTGCTATAATGTATTATAAAAAGGAATTATGGAATTTTTATCAAAATTGAATAAACGTTACGCTACTAAGGTTTTCGACCCGGCAAAAAAGGTCTCTGAAGCCGATATGGAAAAATTACTCGAAGCGATCCGGTTATCCGCTTCATCGCTGGGATTTCAACCTTACAAGGTTCTGGTTGTTGAAGATCCAGAAGTGAGGAAAGAGCTGCGCAAGGTTGCATGGAATCAGTCTCAGATTACGGACGCTTCGGCGTTGCTGGTATTTGCAGTTAACTACGAAGCAAATGAAAAGTCGGCTGATGATTTTATCAATCTGATCGCTAAATCGCGAAACGTTACCACTGAAAGTTTATCGGGTTACAGCGATATGGTAAAAGGAACAATAAATAGTTTAAACCCTGAACAGTTTGAAAACTGGGTGAGCAAACAAGCCTATATCGCACTTGGTTTCGGGCTTGTTTCGGCAGCAGTATTGGGGCTCGATGCCTGCCCGATGGAAGGATTTAGTCCGGCGGATTTTGACCGGATATTGGATATTAAGAAGTTAGGGCTGAAATCCGTTGTGATTATGGCAGTTGGCTATCGGTCGGATGAAGATAAGTACCAGCATCTTGCTAAAGTAAGACAGAAAAAAGAAGATTTTTTTATAAATGTCTGATAATCAAAAAGACCGGTTAATCGACCGGTCTTTTTGATTATCAGACTTCTGTGGAAATCAGTGATGTTTAAATCCGTGTAATCTTCTTAAAATTATTTTGTGACAAACTGATGAATCCGTTTAGCGGCATCGCGTCCCGAGCGGATAGCCCAGACGACCAGACTTGCGCCTCGTGTTACGTCGCCTGCTACAAATATCTTATCAAGATTGGTCGTATTGTCGGATGATTTAACATTGCCGCGTGCATCGTATTCAACCCCTAAACTGTCGAGTAAGCCGGCATGTACAGGCGATAAAAATCCCATTGAAAGAAGTACAAGATCGGCTTCAATAAGTTCAATAGTACCTGGAATCTCTTTCATAATCATCCGTCCGTTGTCGCGAACCCATTCTACCTGGATAACTTCAACCCCGGTAAGATGTCCGTTGTGACCAATGAATCTTTTCGTGGCAAGACCCCATCTTCTTTCGCATCCTTCGAGGTGCGAACTGGAGGTACGCAGAGTATTGGGCCAGTAAGGCCATGGATTATCCTCACTCCGTTTTTTTGGGGGCTTGGCAAGTATCTCGATCTGGGTTACCGATAAGGCTTTTTGCCGGATGGAAGTCCCAACGCAATCGGAACCTGTATCGCCACCTCCGATCACCAGCACTTTTTTATCCCTGGCTGAAATCCGGACTGAATCCGGGATCATCTCACCGCTGATGACTTTATTTTGCTGCCGCAGGAAATCCATCGCGAAATGAATTCCTTTAAGGTCGCGTCCATCTGCAGGCAGATCGCGCGGATCCATAGCACCACAAGCAAGGCAGACCGCATCAAATTCGTTGAGAAGCCGTTCTGCAGGAAAATCAACGCCCACTTTTGTATTCACTTTGAATGCGATTCCTTCTTTTATAAACAGATTTATCCTTCTGTCAATCACTGTTTTATTCAATTTGAAATCGGGGATGCCATAACGGAGCAGGCCACCAACTTTATCATCCTGTTCGAACACAGTCACGGAGTGCCCTGCCTGGTTCAGCAAATCGGCAACTGACAATCCGGAAGGACCCGAGCCGATCACAGCGATTTTTTTGCCTGTTCTTTTTAAGGGAACCTGTACGACAACATGGCCCAGGTCGAAAGCTTTTTCGACGATGGAACATTCATTTTCGCGAATGGTGACAGCCTCGTCATGAATGGCCAGCACACATGATTTTTCGCACGGAGCGGGACATACTCTACCCGTAAATTCGGGGAAGCTGTTGGTTGCAGAAAGCAAATCATAAGCCTCGCCCCATTTACCGCGATAGACAGCGTCCTGCCACTCGGGGATATTGCTCTCGACCGGGCAGGAACTGTGGCAAAAAGGTATTCCACAATCCATACAACGCGAAGCCTGATCCTTGCGATCGTTTTCGTTAAGTGTCTGTTCTACTTCGCCCGAATCAAAAATGCGCTCGTTGACAGGGCGATAACCGCCCACTTTACGCTCTATTTCGATAAAACCTTTTGGATTTCCCATTTTTCTTTACTTTAATCTTTGTTTGTGTTAAACGTTTTCACTTTGCACGGACTACTCCCTTCTGTCAGGGGCATCTTCTGCCAGTTCCAGCTTTCGCTTAACCTCTTTGAGCTTCATCTCGTTCAACACTTTTTTGTATTCCAATGGAATTACTTTTACAAATTTAGGCAGGAACTCATCCCAGTTGGTCAGCACCTTGCCTGCCAGCGGACTTTGTGTGTACAACAGATGGTTTCCGATCAGCTCCTGTAACTCCGAAATGTCGGCCTTATCTACTACGGGTCCCAATTCGACGAGCCCTTTGTTGCAATAATATTCAAAATCACCGTTTTCGTCGAGGACATAGGCAATTCCACCACTCATCCCTGCGGCAAAGTTACGGCCCGTGGCACCCAGGACGACCGTGCGTCCTCCTGTCATATATTCGCAGCAATGGTCGCCGGTTCCTTCAACAACTGCGTTAGCTCCGGAATTCCGGACGCAGAAGCGCTCACCGGCAACTCCCTGAATGTAAACTTCACCACTGGTTGCTCCGTAAAGGGTGGTGTTTCCGACAATAATATTTTTTTCGGGTGAAAAAGTCGAACCATTTGGAGGAAGTACCACAATTTTACCGCCCGAAAGTCCTTTTCCCAGGTAATCGTTTGAATCACCTTCAAGCCTGAATGATACCCCTTTCACGAGGAATGCGCCGAAACTTTGACCAGCCGTTCCGCGGAAAGTGCAGTTAATGGTATCTTTGGGTAAGCCCTCTTCTCCGTAGCGTTTTGAAATCTGTCCCGACAACATAGCACCTACCGTGCGCATCACATTATTGATTTCGAAGGCAAGCCAGACTTTATCCCCGCTTTTAATGGCTTTGTTTGCCTCACGGATCAACGTTTTATCGATGACATCATCCAGATTTTTAGTGTTGGGATGTGTATTATGGATCGGATAGAGTTTCGCCTCTTCGGGAAGGGTTAAAAATTTCGATAGATCGACATTTTTCATCTTCCAGTTGGTCACTTCATGATTCTGTTCCAGCAGGTCAACTCTACCAACCAGTTCATCGAAGGTTCGTACCCCGATTTCGGCCATGTACTCCCTGATTTCCTGCGAGATAAAGGTGAAATAGTTGATCACATTTTGTGAACGGCCCAGGAACCGTTTTCTCAGATTTTTATTTTGAGTGGCAATACCGGCAGGACATGTATTCAGGTGGCACTTGCGCATCATGATACATCCAAGCGAGATCAGGGCACCTGTTGCAAATCCAAACTCTTCGCCTCCAAGCATTCCCATGATCACGACATCGCGACCTGTCTTTAACTGCCCGTCCACCTGGAGTTTAACCCTTCCGCGAAGATTATTCATGACCAGAGTCTGCTGTGCTTCGGCAATTCCGAACTCCGCAGGCAGTCCTGCATGTTTAATCGAGCTTGCGGGTGATGCACCGGTTCCCCCTTCACATCCGCTCACGATGATGATATCCGCAAAGCCTTTGGCAACGCCGGCCGCGATTGTTCCAACCCCCGATTCGGCAACTAATTTTACCGATACTTTTGCTTCGGGGTTCACATTCTTCAGGTCGAAAATCAACTGTGCAAGATCCTCGATCGAATAAATGTCGTGGTGAGGCGGTGGTGAGATCAGCGTAATTCCAGGCGTTGAGTGCCTTAACTTCGCAATGATTTTATTGATCTTAAACCCGGGCAGCTGACCGCCTTCTCCTGGTTTTGCACCCTGGGCAATTTTTATCTGTAGCTCAGCTGCATTGATCAGGTAATTATTGGTTACCCCAAAACGACCCGAGGCAATTTGTTTAATTTTCGAGTTTTTGTCGGTTCCAAAACGGCTGGCATCTTCTCCTCCTTCACCTGTATTGCTCCTGCCGCCAATCGTATTCATGGCCACGGCAATTGCTTCGTGTGCTTCCTTCGAGATCGATCCGTACGACATGGCGCCCGTTACAAATCGTTTGAGGATATTTTCAGCAGGTTCAACCTCTTCGATCGGAATGGGATTTACTTTCCATTTTAAAGCACCACGGATAAAAGCAGGCCTGGCATTCTGTTCATCGACAAGTTTACTGAATTTTTTATAGATCTGGTAATCATCCGTCCTGGTAGCCCACTGCAAGAGCGCAATACTTTGGGGATTCCAGGCATGGAATTCACCATTATTGCGGTAGTGATATTCCCCGACAGTCGAGAATTCCACTTTCTTTGACGGGTTCAAAAAAGCATCATCGTGAAAGATCATTGCTTCCTTGAAAATTTCTTCATAACCGACACCCCCGATGCGCGATGGTGTTCCTTTGAAGTAGTTGTCAATTAGTTCGTTACTTACGCCTACTGCTTCAAATAATTGCGATCCATGGTAGGAGCGAAGCGTCGATATTCCCATTTTCGACTGGATCTTAAGAAGTCCTTTATCGATTGCTTTAATATAGTTTTTACGTGCTTCAACATAGGGCAGTTTGATTTCGCCTTCGGTCACCAGGTGATCTATTGCAGCGAAGGCCAGGTAGGGATTAACCACACTTGCTCCGTAACCAAGTAACAATGCAAAATGCATAACTTCGCGTGGTTCAGCAGTTTCGACAATGATGCCGATCTGCATCCTCTTTTTGGTTTTGATCAGGTGGTGATGAACCGCCGCAACTGAAAGAAGCGATGGGATGGGAACCAGATCTTCCGAGATATTACGGTCGGTAAGAATGATAAAGTTCTTTTTTTCATCGACGGCTTTCTCGGCAGCTTCAAGCATCGCCTTAAACGATTTTTTGAATCCTTCGACACCTGCCTTTTTTGAGAAAAGCATCGGAATTGTGGCATGTGTAAAAGTCTCATGCTTAAGATCTTTAATCTTGCCAAGATCGGTATTGGTAATAATCGGACTATCGAATTTGATCAGTTTACAATGGTTGGGCGATTCGTCGAGGATATTGCTGCTCAGCGAGCCGATGTAATTTGTAAGCGACATCACCAGCCCTTCGCGGATCGAATCGATCGGGGGATTGGTAACCTGTGCAAATAACTGTCTGAAATAACTGTAGAACCGTTTTGGTTTATCCGAAAATACAGCCAGCGGGGTATCGTTGCCCATCGAGCTGGTCGGTTCCTGCGCGGTTTCAGCCATTTCTTTGATGATAACCATCATCTCTTCTTTGCTGTAGCCGAATACTTTTGAATAGGGACCAAACTGATCGCCCATTCCTGACGGAACGCGCTGTTTTACCTTGATGGCTTCAAGCTCCAACCTGTTTTCTTTGAGCCAGTTTACATAAGGATTTTTACGGCTTAATTCCGCTTTTACCTCTTTATCGGGAATGATTATACCTAGCTGGGTATCAACGAGTAACAATTTTCCAGGTCTTAAGCGTCCTTTTTCCTTGATTTCGCTGGCAGGAAAAACCTGGACCCCAACTTCCGAGCCCATTACAATTAAATCGTTTTTTGTAATGATATACCTCGAAGGGCGCAATCCGCTCCGGTCGAGCGTACCCCCAATATACCTGCCATCGGAGAAGACCATTGAAGCAGGTCCGTCCCATGGTTCCATGAGTGTGGAATGATATTCGTAGAACGCTTTCAGACTTTCCGGTATCGGATTTTTCTCGTTAAAAGATTCCGGTATCAGCATACACAGTGAGTGAGGGATGCTGCGTCCGGTCATGTTAAGGAACTCAAGGGTATTATCAAACGAGGCAGAGTCGGATTTCCCGGGTTCCACAATTGGGAAAAGCTTATCGAGGTCGTCCCCGAAAAGATCAGACTGGAGCAACGATTCACGCGCATGCATCCACTGACGGTTTCCTTTAATCGTATTGATTTCACCATTATGGGCAATCATCCTGAATGGCTGTGCGAGATCCCAGGTGGGGAATGTATTGGTACTAAAACGGGAGTGAACCAGCGCTATGGCACTTGTCATAGCCGGGTTGGTAAGGTCTTTATAGTAACTGCGTAATTGTCCTGCAGTAAACATCCCTTTATAAATGATTACTTTACTCGAGAAGCTTGGCAGGTAAAACGAGTCTTTTTCAGCAAGTTGCGAACCTCTTACGACTCTCTCAGCCTGTTTGCGGGCGAGGTAAAGTTTGCGCTCGAGAACATCCTGTTCATAATTCCCTTTTACAAATATCTGGCGGATGAGCGGTTCCGATCGTTTTGCTATTTCACCAATCACAGAGCTGTCAACGGGTACCTCGCGCCAGCAAATCAGGTGAAGACCTTCAGCTTCAACATAACGGTTCAATACCTCGATACAATAGGCTGCTTCTTCTTCATTCACGGGTAGAAACACAAGTCCTGTACCGTATTTTCCGATTTCAGGAACGGCAATTCTGAGCGAAGTATAGAAATCGTGTGGCAGTTGCATCAATATACCGGCACCATCCCCGGTTTTATTGTCTGAACTTGTGGCACCGCGATGATCCATATTCAACAAAACAGTAAGGCCGCGCTGGATAATATCGTGCGATTTCTGTCCTTTGATATGGGCGACAAAACCGATTCCGCATGCATCGTGTTCATTATGTGGATCGTACAGCCCTTGAGCTTTTGGAAAACTATTTTGTTCCATTTGATATAAAATTAGCAAAACTCTCTGCCTGTTATCAGATAGAAAGTGTTTGGAAGAATCTGTTTGAAAAAATTCAAATAAAAGCAATAATCTGTAACAATATGAAAGAAAATAGCAGTTATTGCTTATTAATTGGAATCAAAAGTACAATTTTTACGCCGAATATCAAAGATCGTTGATCCCCTTCAATTGTAAAATCCGCTATCTGAACGTTATTTTCAGGTTGTTTGGGTTTAAAGATGTTGATAGTCAGATTGATGCGGGTAAATATTAAATAATTATTAAATGTCATTAAGTAAATAAAAACAGCTCATTTCCGACAAATTGAAAATAAACAGGACGATTTTAAGACGATTTCACTTAATTGAGCGGACAGAAAGAATCATTTTAATATGGCTATTTATCACCCGAAATAAGTAGTCCGAATGCTTTTCCCGCCTTGCTAAAATTAAAACTTTTAATAATCGCCTTCATTTTCTCCTGTATCTGAATAAGACAGAGATTGCCAATGCTCCCTTCGTGGGTATGGCGAATGGTTTTATCGGGATAAAATGTCCCTTTGCTGATTGATTCACCAACCTGACGATAGGCATCCCTGAAAGGAACACCCAGAAGTACCTTTCGGTTCACCTCTTCCACACTATAAATGTTTTCGTAGCGGTTATCCTCCATGATGTTTTCATTTACCTTTATGTTGCTGATCGCAAATGAGGCAATGGTCAGGCAGCTTTTAAGTTCTTCAAATGCAGGGATGAAAATCTCTTTAATTAGCTGTAAATCACGAAAATATCCGCTCGGAAGATTGTTTGTAATCAGCAGAACCTGGCCCGGAAGAGACTGAATCCGGTTGCAATGTGACCGGAGTAACTCGAAAACATCAGGATTTTTCTTGTGGGGCATAATGCTTGAACCTGTAGTCAGTTCGTCGGGAAGTGATACAAAATTGAAATTCTGGCTCATAAACAGGCAAACATCGTAAGCCATGCGGGATAAAGTGGCCGCTATTGAAGCGAGCGCAAAAGTTACACTTTTTTCTACTTTTCCGCGTCCCATCTGTGCGTAAACCACATTATAATTCATCGATTCAAAACCCAGGAGATCGGTGGTCATCTGGCGGTCGAGTGGAAAAGACGAGCCGTAACCTGCAGCAGAACCAAGTGGATTTTGATCTGCGAGCCGGTAGGCCGCCTGCAATAAAAGCAGATCGTCGGTCAGGCTCTCAGCATAGGCGCCGAACCATAGCCCAAACGAAGAGGGCATCGCCACCTGTAAATGGGTATACCCGGGCATCAGAACATGCCGGTATTTTTCGCTCTGCGCGATTAATAGCTCAAAAAGTTCATAGGTCTGATCCACAACCGATTTTATTCCACTGCGTGTAAACAGTTTTAAATCAAGCAGTACCTGATCGTTCCTGGAGCGGCCGCTGTGAATTTTCTTACCGACATCTCCCAGTTTTCGGGTAAGCATGAGTTCGACCTGCGAATGGACATCTTCACTTCCCGCTTCGATCACAAATCTTCCGGCTTTTATTTCTTTGTAGATTTCGCGCAATTCGGCTGAAAGCAGCACCAATTCCGATGCAGTTAATAATCCGATTGATTTGAGCATCTTTATATGTGCCAATGAACCAATCACATCAAATTCGGCCAAATAAATGTCCATCTCAGTGTCGCGGCCGATAGTAAAGCGCTCGATCAGCTGGTTTATTTCAGTACCCTTGTCCCAAAGCTTCATTGCTTTTAATAATTAGGTTTTACGCTGCAAAATTATTATAATCTGTGCAAAAAATAGGTCAAAGAGTGATTTTTTGACAATCAGGGCGTTATCTGCTATTCCTATTGCTTCTGAAAGTGTACATTATTGAAAATCCTCATGGTCCTTTTTCTATCTGCTCTTTATACCTATCTTGTATGCAAATAATTTTGATTGCCTTTTCTTTAAACCTTATTTTCAAAGGCAACCTTAGTGGAAAATCCAGACTTACAGACCGCGACCTTATTACCTTATTTGGGGTTGATTGTCTTTTGATAAAATTTCAAGGTATTCAACTTTCATAAATAAGGTAATAAGGTTTGACCATTTTGGTTGTTTACATTCTACTTAGGTTTTTTACTTTAAAAATAAGGTCATTTTAAAACATTGAATGAGGGGGATTTAGTCGCCGTCGTTAGAATTACCGGATATTCATTTATCCTTATTTTTTTCCCAATTCTCCATCTCCCTGTTATACTTTTCGAGCTCTTTCTCAGAACTTTTCCGGATAAAGCTTTTTGTGGGTTTTAGGTAATTGCTGCTGTTTTTTGGAGCATTCTCTGTGACCGAACGATTTCCTGCTGCATCTTTATGGATGGTGAAACCATCAAAATAAGTGCTGTCGGCGGTATAGGCCCTGTAGCGGATTGAATCATTAGAAACATCGATCAATTGATACATCTGGGTATTTGTTGCCAGTTTGTCCATCTTTTCAGGGAAACCGGTATCGTACAATTTAGGGCTTGCATGCGTACCTACATAAACCGCCCCTTGTTTGTCTTTGAATTTTGAATTTTGAATATGGGCGGCTCTGCCATAGGCATGATCGTGTCCCACAAGTACAAGATCGACATTGTATTGATCAATCAATGGTTTAAACAATGCACGGAGGTAAAAGTAATCACGTCCGCGGCTGGTTGAATAAATGGGATGGTGCATCATTAATACAATCCATCGCTGATGGGTGTTTTCCAATACCGATTTCAACCATTTCCGTTGTTCAAAGGCCGATGGTATGGATTGTATGCCGTTACTGTCCATGCTGATATACCTGGTATTCTGGTAATCCCAATAGCATACCCGACCCAGAAAATCCGGAGGACCATTTTGCGGGAATGAGAAATGTGCCATCCATCTTTCGTCAAGCTCTTGAATCAATCCTTTGTGATACTCATGATTTCCCGGAGTGGCAATTACGGGAATTGTCCTGAAAATTGTACCGCCGGCCCTGAACCATTCACCCCAGTAGGCATCGTGGGGACGCTCGATCATATCCCCGATGAACATGATAAAAGCGGCATCGGGCTGGCTGACATAAGCCCTGTGAAATAATTTTTCTGAAACACCATTGATCGAATCCTGCACATCACCAATAAATATAAAGGAGTAAGCGCTGTCGGTACTGTTTGCGATTTTAAAATGGCACCATTCCGACCATAAACTTCCATTGGCAACACGGTATTGGTAGGTTTCTCCCGGTTTAAGATTTTTCATCCCAACCTTAAAAAAGGAGGAGGCTCCTCCTGAAGTCCTTATTATTTTTGATGGGGAAGTATAAAGAAGGGTGTCCCCCGGGGAAGAGTGGCTTGTGATCTGAAGAAATCCATTTTTGGTAATCGTGTCTCCCTGCCAGGTTACATCGCGCGAATTCCGGGGGTCACCCGACCAGGTGAGCAGAATACGGTCAGGAACTGAAGAGGGTGTGTATGTGGGTTCAGGGGGATTGTAAAACCAATTGCCCCACTTCGACCAAACAAATACTGCGATTAAAAGGGGAAGGCAGAGCCAAATCAGTTTTATATATCGTTTCATGCTGAGATAATTTATAATTAATTGGTTCCCGAATGAAAGTGCAAACCTGAAAGCGGGTTTTCATCCTTATATATGATTAACGAGACTGCACGTTTCATAGGTCGTACCATTTTCAAATTTAGTTTTTTATTATAACAAACGTATACCATCTATTTGTTTTGTAACCTCTGTTTAATAGTTAATTCTTAATTTTTTTAGCCTGAAAATTAAATATCAAAAAGATTCAAAAAGTGGCAATAACATGTCTAATGGACACAAAAGTAATTTCATATTCGAATAAGAGTTATTATAAATGGTAAAAAACGATCATTGTGATATAAACATCATTAA
>Ga0123337_10006510_pt1 | contig 11142 bp, 11 predicted proteins | sample frozenSSSSmetaG_FD_89792 | JGI IMG/M metagenome (GOLD analysis project Ga0123337, IMG submission 89792) | Glacier valley bacterial and archeal communities from Borup Fiord, Nunavut, Canada, to study Microbial Dark Matter (Phase II) -... | ecosystem: Environmental > Aquatic > Freshwater > Ice >...
CCTCCCCACCGTCGTCACCGGTGCGACGAACGGCAGACCTGAGATTCGATTATAGGCGCGCGGCGACACCACGATCACATAGTGCTTCCCGGCTTGCTCATGGCCCGCCGAGGGCGTCAAGTTCACGTGATAGATGTCGCCCGCATCGGGGCCAGGGTTCACCACGCTTCACGCCCCACGGCTGGTTCGTCGAGCCATGCCCTCTCCTCATCGGAGATCGGGGCATCCGGATCGCATTGCGCCAGCAGCTCGTCGAGCGAATACTTAGGACGCTTGCGCGGCGGCGGCGCCGGCGCCGGCTCCACGATCATGCGCCCATCGTCATCGACGGTTAGCTCAATCTCATCGCCCGGCTTGAAGTCCATGGCCTTCCGCGCCGGCGCCGGCACAGTGAAGATCAGCGAGCCGCCGGACTGCTTGAGCTTGGCGCGAGTGACGATCACGGCCTTCCGGACCTGCATCACCATCGGCTGCTCTAGCTTCTCCATGTCGATGCGCGAGACGGCCCTCTCGTAGGTCTTGCCATCGGAGCCGACCCAGCGCAGGACGCCGCTATCGCCGCGTCCGGACGCCGGTATGCGTTCCGTCACAGTGGTCTTAGGCTTCCATTCGGCGTCCTTGACCTCGAACCTGCCTGTGTCCGCAACGCGGCCCATTAGGGCGCCGCTCCGACCCTTGCCAGGCGCATCGCCTGCCTTCCGCATAGCCATGAGCGTTCTCCTTGTGAATATACGACTTTATGTAACATTTGGTTGCCGCCTCAACAAGGGCGGTCCCGCAGGTGCAATACTATCTTGCAGGATTTGGTGCAGAGTAGTGTCCAGCTTTCCCCCGCCTCGTGCCGAAACCGCCCGTCCGCATTCCACCCCACCCAAGCCGTTCCGGGTGGCAAAGCGAGCGGTGGTCGGCGTCAGGCAAGAGCCGGCCCCATTACGGTCGGTTGCCGTCGATGACCACTTCGCCAACAGCGGCCATGGTTCGATCGTGGCGGTCACACCCTAGTTATCAGGAGGCGACTTTGGCCTAAACTTCGCCAAGTCTACCGACGCCTTCAACCGCACCGGTGCCTCTGGTTTTCGCGCGTCCTCTTCTATTTCGAAAATCTCAATTGGCGGGAAATTCGGACGCAACTTGACGGCGCTAGCGATGATCTCTTCGGTGAACCTCAGCATGCTGTCTAGATAGACCTCCAAGTCTCCGAGCAAATCGGTCTCGACGCATTGGACGTCCTTGCCAACTCTTTGCCAACTGGGTGGCAAAAACTGATTGCCCTGATAGCGTCGGAAATTGTTGATATTAAGCGTCCCTGATTTGTCCTCTGGATGTTCGACGGCGTTGCGTTTCTTGCAGAGTTCGCCGATCCAGCCTCGCTGATCGGAGAGCCATTGGGCGAAGTCCTCGCCAACTACTCCAGCAGCCCAAACAGATGCGGCAGGCCCGGTTGCGCTTCCTCTTTGCTCCCAAAAGACTTTTGCCTCGCGCTTCAAACTTGTTCCGAAGAGATGATTGAAGAGCATTGAAAGGTCCCGAACGTACTGTTTGGCTACGTTTAGAAAGGCTTCGCTGTCCTCACGAAGGCCTATGAGGTGCGGTAGAGTTTGACCACCCGGTCCCAGAACTTCCGTTGCGTCCGCCAGGGTAGTTTCTTTTGCGGAGAGAAGACGCACATAGATATCGCTGCACTGAAGGAGCTTTGGCTGAAGTTCATTAATGATTGTTGAGATCACGTCCTGCTTGGTTTGGTCGGGAATATCCATCCATTGGCGCATATCCACAGTCTGGATCGACAGTCGTGCCACGATTGGATGGGAAGAGCCATGGTTGGACATCTTCGGTATTACGTAACTACGCACAGCTGCCTCAATGAGCCACAAGCGAGAAGTATCGGCCGATTCAGGAACGACGTCGAGTTCGCGGAGGCGGTCCGCCTGTGCAATACCTAGCCGAAGTGATCAGGCCTAAGGGCTGCGCACCTGCCGCAGCGTAAAAAACCTGACCTTCCGCTACCCACCCCGATATCGCCATTACCACCACGGAAGCAGGCCGTCCGCTTTCAGCCGGGCTACAACGCCGCAACCGATGCCCATTGCAACCAATGGGGTTTGTTGGCGTAGTCCTCCAGAGTGAGGACATGAGCATGGCGCATCTGCAAATCGGTACGAACGTCAAATGGCGCTGGGGCGCGCATTGGGCGCATGGACGTATCGAGCAGGTCTTTACGGAAAAGACCACGCGCACCATTCGGGGCACGCAAGTCACGCGACATGCGAGCCCGGAAGAGCCTGCCTACCTGATCACCCAGCCTCGGGGTGGCGTCGTTCTCAAGAACGGCAATGAAATCACCGAGGAATAGGGGCTGGTGCAATGCCCCCACCTAGCCTCCCTCTGAAGGGGGAGGGACCGCGTGGTGGTCGGGGCACCAATCAAGGCAAGCACTGCGCTGCTCCTCCCCCTTCAGGGGGAGGTCGGGAGGGGGCAGGCTGAAAAGAGACGGACCTCACGCGACCTGGGCAAACCGCTCGTCAAAGGCGTAGCCGGCGCCGCGGACGGTGCGGATGGGGTCGGTTTCGCGGCCGCGGTTGATGGCGCGGCGGAGACGGCCGATATGGACGTCGACGGTGCGCTCGTCGACATAGACGTCATTGCCCCAGACGCCGTCGAGGAGCTGTTCGCGTGAATAGACGCGGCCGGGATGGCGCATCAGATATTCGAGCAGGCGGTATTCGGTGGGGCCGAGATGGACGTCGCGGGTGGCGCGACGGACGCGGTGGGTGGTGCGGTCGAGCTCGAGATCGCCGACCTTGAGCGCGGCGGTGACCAGGTTCGGATTGGCGCGGCGCAGCAAAGCGTGGATGCGGGCGATCAGCTCGGGCACCGAGAAGGGCTTGACCACATAGTCGTCGGCGCCGGTGGCGAGACCGCGGACGCGCTCTTCCTCCTCACCGCGGGCGGTGAGCATGATGATGGGAACGCGGGCGGTTTCCTCGCGGGCGCGCAGGCGCCGGCACAGCTCGATGCCGGAGATTTCGGGCAGCATCCAGTCGAGCAGGATCAGGTCGGGCAGCTTGTCCTGGATGGCGTGGGTGGCCTCGTCACCGGTTTCAGCGGTGACGACGCGGAAGCCCTCGGCCTCGAGATTGTAACGCAGGAGGATGGCGATATCGCCTTCGTCCTCGACGACAAGAATGGTGGCGGGCATCGGTCAGGCCTTGATCTGGGTCCGCTGCAGTTCCTCGACATCGCTGGAAAGCTGCTTGCCGGTCTGCAGGTAATAGGCGCGTTCGGCGATATTGGTGGCGCGATCGCCGATGCGTTCCAGGCTCTTGGCGCAGAACAGCAGGTGGGTGCAGGGGGTGATGTTGCGCGGATCTTCCATCATGTAGGTGAGCAGTTCGCGGAACAGGGAGGTGTACATGGCGTCCACCTCGTCATCGCGGTTGCAGACCTGGATGGCGCCGTCGGCATCGCGGTTGGAATAGGCGTCCAGCGATTCCTTGATCTGGCGCAGCACCAGGGCGGTCATGTTGCGCACGCCATTGTAGAAAGTGGGCTGCAGGGTCAACCCTTCGATCTTGAGCGAGCGGCGGGCCAGTTGCTTGGCCATGTCGCCGACGCGTTCGAGATCGGAAGCGACGTGGATGGCGGTGATGATGGAGCGCAGGTCCGAGGCCATGGGCTGGCGGCGGGCGATCATGGAAACGGCCATGTCGTCGATCTTGCGCTGCATGTCATCGATGCGCTGATCGGCGATGATGGTGAGGTCGGCCAGCTCGCGATCGAGCTTGAGCAGGGCCTTGGTGCCGTTCTCGATGGCGACCTCGACCTGGCCACCCATTTCGGCAATGGTCTGGGCGAGGGCAACGAGTTCGTCATTGTAGGACGAGACGATATGATCGGGGGCCATGGTGTTCCTCTGAACCTTGGGGCGGGGAACCGGCCGGGGCCGGTTCGCGCATATGAGCGGGTGGCCGGACTAGCCGATGCGACCCATGATGTAATCCTGGGTCTGCTTGTGAGCCGGGTTGGTGAAGATGTCCTCGGTGACACCTTCCTCGACCAGATTGCCCAGGTGGAAGAAGGCCGTGCGCTGGCTGACGCGGGCGGCCTGCTGCATGGAGTGGGTGACGATGACGATGGTGTAGTTCTCGCGCAGCTCGTCGATCAGTTCCTCGATGATGGCCGTGGCGATCGGGTCGAGGGCCGAGCAGGGCTCGTCCATCAGAATGACTTCGGGGCCGACGGCGATGGCGCGGGCAATGCACAGACGCTGCTGCTGGCCACCCGACAGGCTCGTGCCGGGCTCCTGCAGGCGATCCTTGACCTCTTCGAACAGGCCCGCCTTGCGCAGCGAGGAGACGACGATCTCGTCCAGATCGGTCTTGGACCGGGCAATGCCGTGGATCTTGGGACCATAGGCGACGTTTTCGTAGATCGACTTGGGGAAGGGATTGGGCTTCTGGAAGACCATGCCGACGCGGGCGCGCAGCTCGACCACGTCCAGATCGGGATCGGAAATATCGTCGCCATCAAGCTTGATGGTGCCGCCGACAACGGCGCCCTCAATGGTGTCGTTCATGCGGTTGATGCAGCGCAGGAAGGTCGACTTGCCGCAGCCCGAGGGTCCGATGAAGGAGGTCACGGCACGATCGGGAATGTCGATGGAGATGCCGAACAAAGCCTGCTTGGCGCCGTAATGCACGGTCACGTCGCGGGCGGTGAGGCGGATCGGCCGTTGCAGGGCGTCGGTGGGGTTCATGGTGCTGTTCACTGATTGCTGTGTCGTCTTGGGCTTGCCGGCGATCATATCCATTGGTGCATTCTCCAGTTCGCTCATACGCGGCGCTCGAGGCGGGTGCGCAGGAAGATGGCCACGGCGTTGAGCATGATCATCAGCGCCAGCAGGACCATGATGGCAGCTGATGTGCGGGCTTCAAAGAAATTCCGGTTTTCATTGCCCTGCCAGAGGAAGATCTGCACCGGCAGGGCAGTGGCCTGATCGACCACCGAGCCGGGCACGGCGGCGACAAAGGCATTCATGCCGATGAGCAGCAGGGGCGCGGTTTCGCCCAGGGCCTGGGCCACGCCGATAATGGTCGCGGTCAAGATCGAGGGGAAGGTGACGGGCAGGACGTGATGGAACACCATCTGCGTGCGCGAGGCGCCCAGGCCCAGAGCGGCCTGGCGCAGGGCGGGGGAGACGCCCTGCAGGGCGGCACGGGTGGCGATGATGATGGTGGGCAGGGTCATCAGGGTGAGCACCAGGCCGCCGACGAGCGGGGCGGAACGGGGCAGGTGGAAGAAGTTGATGAACACCGCGGCGCCGAGCAGGCCGAAGACGATGGAGGGCACGGCTGCCAGATTGTTGATGTTGACCTCGATGAGATCGGTGAGGCGCGATTTGGGGGCGAATTCCTCAAGATAGATGGCGCTGGCGACGCCGATCGGCACGGCGAGCACGATCACCACCAGCATCATGTAAAGCGAGCCCATGAAGGCGCCGGCGAGACCCGCCGAGGCGGGGGCGGCGCGGCTGTCGACATTGGTGAACAGGCCCCAGGCGAAATCCTGGGTGATGGCGCCGTTGGCTTCGAGCGCATCGATCATGGCGCGGGCCGGCGCCGACAATTGCTGCTGCGCATCGCCCAGATCGCGGTCGATATTGCCCTTGACCCAGTTATCGACATTGGCCGAGGCGAGCAGATCGAAGCGCACGGTCTGGCCGAGCAGGCTTGGATCGGCGACGAAGGCCTCGCGCACGACGTGGCGGGCATTGGTTTCGGGAATGGTCAGCAACTGCCGGCTGTCGATCTCAAGCCCGGCTGGGGTCACCGCCTGCATGGCAGCGTCGATGACCTTGTTCCAGTTCAGCATGGCGACGTCGCGCTGCCATTTGAGGGTGACGTCATTGAAATCGGCATCGGACTGGTCGGCGGCGCGGACCGGCGCCGGATCGACGCCGAGCAGAGCCGGATCATAGGTGACGTCGAGATGCAGCGTCGCCTGATGGAAGGCGGGGATGCCCTTGCGCAGCACATCGGCGAACAGCAGGGCAACAAAGCCGAGCGCGGCGCAGATGGCCACGATGCCCAGGATGCGGAAGATCTGCTCGTTGAGGTGGCGGCGGCGCAGGCCGGCGCGGACCAGCAATGTGCGTTCGGTGGCCGCCTTGCGACCGGAGCCCTGAAGATCGGTCATTATTCGTACTGCTCCCGGAAGCGGCGGACGATGTAGAGCGCCACGATATTGAGAAGAAGGGTCATGACGAACAGGGTCAGGCCCAGGGCAAAGGCCACCAGCGATTGGGGGCCAGCGAAATCGGTATCGCCGGTGAGCTGGTTGACGATCGAGACGGTGATGGTGGAGATCGGCTCAAGCGGGGTGCCGCGCAGCACCGGGCTGTTGCCGGCGGCCAGCACCACGATCATGGTCTCGCCGATGGCGCGGCTGACGGCGAGCAGGAAGGCGCCGACAATGCCGGGCAGGGCGGCGGGCAGCAGGACGTGGCGGATGGTTTCGGACTGGGTGGCGCCCAGCCCATAGGAGCCATCGCGCATGGCCAGCGGCACCTGATTGAGAATGTCGTCGCTGAGCGAGGAGATGAAAGGGATGATCATGATGCCCATGACCAGGCCCGCGGTCAGCGCGCTGGTGGCGCTGATATCGAGGCCGACCATGGCGCCGGCACCCTTGAGGAAGGGACCGACGGTGACCAGGGCAAAGAAGCCGTAGACGATGGTGGGAATGCCGGCGAGGATTTCGATGACCGGCTTGATGACGGCGCGCACCTTGCGCGGGGCATATTGGGACAGGTAGATCGCCGTCATCAGCCCGATCGGCACGGCCACCAGCGAGGCGATGGCGGCAACCCACAGGGTACCGGTGAGCAGCGGCAGCAGGCCATACGAGCCGTAGTCGCCCGCCGTGGTGGAGGAGAATTTGGGGTTCCACACGGTGCCGAAGAAGAAGTCCACCGGGCTGATGAAGCCGAAGAAGCGGATGGCTTCCGAGAGCAGCGAGAGGAGGATGCCCAGGGTGGTCAGGATGGCCACGGCCGAGCAGAGCATCAGCAGGACGGAAATGACGATCTCGACATTGTTGCGGGCGCGCAGGCGGGGGCTGATGCGGGAGCGGGCATAAAGCAGCGCCAGGATGCCGAGGCCGGCAGCGGCAGCCACGATGGCGAGGAAAGTGATGAACTGGAAGCCGCGCAGCGAGTCGGCGGCGGTCTGCTCGAAAGGCAGGATGTCGCCGGCCACGCCATAGCCGGAGGCCAGAGCGCCGATGCGCTGCAGGGTGGCGTTGAGGCCGGCCTGATCGAGCGATGTCAGAATGTCGGCGGGGATCTGGGCGACGATATAGGCGCGGGTGATGTCAGCGCCGAGCCAGGCCCAGATGCCCAGAATGAGCAAAGCGGGGGCCAGGGTCCAGATCGCCACCAGAGCCGCGTGATATTGCGGGCGGGAATGGACCTTGACGCCCTGCGGCGTGGCGAGGCGGCGGCTGGTCGCCCAGCCTGTCTGATAGGCCAGACCGAGCAGGACAAGCAAAAGGCCGGCAATAATCAGAGAGTTCATGGGCGCTATCCCGCGGGAAAGGGAGGGCCGCGCCTGGTGGCGCGGCCCGGGTATTGACGCTTACATGCCGGCTTCGAAAGCGGCCATGACTTCGGCAGTCTTGTCGGCTGGCTGCGGGATCAGGCCAGCGGCTTCGAGCGTGCCGCCATTGCCCGAAATGGCTTCCGACAGGAAGAACTGGACATATTCCTCGATGCCGGGGATGACGCCGATGTGCTGGCCCTTGACGTAGAAGAACAGGGGACGCGACACTGGGTATTCACCGGCCGAGACGCTGTCCAGCGATGGCACGACGCCATCGACGGTAGCGACCTTGAGGGTGTCCTTGTTCTGCTCGTAGAAGGACAGACCGAACACGCCGACAGTGTCGGGGTTGGAGGTCAGGCGTGCCAGGGTCTCGGTGTAGTCACCGGCGATCTCGACAACGACGTCCTGACGCAGGGTTTCGCAAGCGTCTTCGGCAGCATCGGCAGGCAGTTCGGCAGCTTCACAACCAGCAGCGACAACCTTCTCCTGGAAGACTTCGCGGGTGCCGTGATTGGAACCGGGAATGGCCAGGGCGATGGCCTGATCGGGGAGCGAGGCGTCGATCTCGGACCAGTTGGTGTAGGGATTGTCGACCATCTTGCCATCGACGGGCACCTGGGCAGCGATCGCCTTGTAGACGAAGAGCGGGGTCAGGGCGAAGTCAGCCTTGGTAGCCGACGACGCAAAGACGATGCCGTCGAAGCCGAACTGGATTTCGCGAATGTCGGTGACGCCGGCCGCGGTGCAGGCTTCCTTTTCGCTGTCCTTGATGGCGCGCGAAGCATTGGCAATGTCGATGGTGTTTTCGCCAACGCCTTCACAGAAGGACTTCAGGCCGCCGCCGGTGCCGCCCGAACCCACGACCGGGGTCTTGAACTCAGGGAAAGCCGCGCCGAATTCCTCAGCAACGATCGAGGCGAAGGGCAGCACGGTGGACGAACCAGCGATCTGGATGGTGTCGCGCGACTGGGCGAAAGCGGCTGGGGTGCCGAACGCGACAAGCGCGATGACGGCAGCACTGGCGAAAATTGCAGACTTCATGGGGATTTCCTTTTCGGAATTCGTTCAAACCTGGCGAGCCGATCCGAGACATCATCCCCGGCGCCGCCCTTTGACGTGGCAGACCATAGAAGCGGCGTGCGACTGTTTTATTGCAGTCTCGTGACGCGTTTGTGACAGGTTAATGCCTTGAATTTGTTAATTGATCCGGAATGCACACGTGGTCACACGGCAAATATGACATTTGCTTAAGGCCCGGTCGGACCGGGCTCGACGGAGTCCCGCTGGGCGGGACGGACGCTGTGCGTGGAGATTTTTAGCGCGAGTTTGTGACAGTGATGCATCGACGTGGACGGCAGTGAAAACCGGCGCCTGGAACCAGCCACGTCTGGCTGAAACGGCTCAATGCTTCAACTCCTCGGCGTGTCGCGGCTGCAAACCGCAAACAGGGGAGCCCCTTGTGCCGAAAACGCTCTAGCGCAGCAGCGGCCGCACCTCGGCCTGCACCTTGCGCATCAGCGGCAGGAAATTGGCGATCATGTGCGAGGTCGAGGCCCGGGCGGACTGGGCACCGATATTGAGGGCGGCAACTGTCTGGCCCTGGGCATTGAGCAGGGGCACGGCAATGGAACAGAGGCCGAGCTCGAGCTCCTCGTCGATGACGGCAAAGCCCTGGGCGGCTACCACGGCCAGCTCGGTGGTGATCGAGGCGAGGTCGGCTTTGGTCTTTCTGGTATAGGCGATCAGATCGGAGCGGCTGAGGATGTCGGCGGCCTGGGACGCCGGCAGGGCGGCCAGCATGATGCGGCCCATGGAGGTGCAATAGGCGGGCATATGCGCACCGGCGCCCAGATTGATCGACATGACGCGGCGATGGGCGGCCCGGGCGATATAGAGGATCTCGGTATTGTCGAGCACGGCGGCCGAGGAAGATTCGTGGATCTGGGCCGAGAGAGCGTCGAGAAAGGGCTGGATCAGCCGCGGCAGCGGGGTGGCGGCGAGGTAGGAGTGGCCCAGATTGAGGATGCGCGGGGTCAGGCGGAAGAACTTGCCGTCATAGGTGGCGTAGCCGAGATGGGTGAGGGTGAGCAGGCAGCGACGCGCGGTGGCGCGCTCGAGCCCGGTGCGATTGGCGACGTCGGTGATCGAGAGGCTGGCATGTTCCTCATCGAAGCACTCGATGACGGCCAGGCCCTTGACGAGGCCGTTGATGATGTCGCCGTCACGCATGGCCGAAATTCCTCGTGGGCGCTGAGCGCACATCGCGCGCCAGGCGCACAATAGGCAGGCCGGCAGGTGGACGCAATGGCGGCAAGGCGGCTTGCACCGGGTCGGGCGGATCGGCATGGTGCCGGCAAGAGGGCGCCAATCGCCCCTGATGAGGAAATCCATGTCTGATGCTATCGAAGCCGCCGCCCGCGCGCTGTTTGACGCCCGCCGCACGGCCAAGCCGATCACCTCAGTGCCCGCCGAATGGGTGCCGCAGACACTGGCCGAGGCCTACAGACTGCAGGATGCGGTGATGCGCCATGAAGGGGTGGCCGGGGGCTGGAAGGTGCTGGCGGGCGCAGAGGGCGAGCCGATGTGCGCGCCGATCCCGGCCTCGCGCTACCACGCCGACGGGGCAAGCCTCGACCAGGCGGGGCTGCTGATTTTCCTCACCGAGGTGGAAGTGGGCGTCAAGCTGGGGCGGACGCTGGCAGAAAAGGGCACGCCCTATACGCCCGAAGAGGCGGCTGCGGCGATCGTGTCGCTGCATCCGGCGCTCGAAATGTGCGCCAGCTCGTTCGATGCGGGCGCGGAGGCGTCGCACCTGCTCAAGATGGGCGACCTGCAGAGCAATGCCGCGGTGATCGTGGGTGCCGCCCTGCCGGCGCCGGCCGGGCTCGACCTGGCCAATCTCGACATCGCGCTGGCCTATGACGGCGCGCCCGTGGCCGGTACGGCGGTGGGCGCCAGCTGGCAGCAGATCGTCGAGGCCATTGCCTGGCTGGCCAATCACGCCATCAGCCGCGGGCTGAGCCTGAACGAAGGCGATGTCATTATCACCGGCGCCCGGGTGAAGCATCCGGCGACGGGGCCGATGGAAGTGGAAGCGCGGCTGGCCGGCATGGCGCCGGTAACACTGACGCTGACATAATAGCGGGCGGAGCCGGGGCCGGAGCACGCGCCCAGGTCTGGCGGCGGACGGGGACGCGGACCGGAAAAGGTGCTGGCCTGGGTCGCGGCCGCCCGGGGTGTGCGTGACCTGTCCATTCTCTTATCGAGGGTATTGCGCTGTCCAACCGGATGTCGCAAAAGCCTCTCGGGGGCCTATAGCTCAATGGTTAGAGCCGACCGCTCATAACGGTCTGGTTCCAGGTTCGAGTCCTGGTGGGCCCACCATATTCTCCGGCTGTTATTGCACCCGTTTGGGCTGAGCGTGGGCTAAGCGGCGACGCCGTCGACGATGACGTGGTCGAACTGTCGCGAGCATTTTTCGATGCGGGCGTCGACGCCGTAGACCTGGCGCAGCATGGAAGGGGTAATGACCTCGAGCGGC
>Ga0123337_10006514_pt1 | contig 11136 bp, 9 predicted proteins | sample frozenSSSSmetaG_FD_89792 | JGI IMG/M metagenome (GOLD analysis project Ga0123337, IMG submission 89792) | Glacier valley bacterial and archeal communities from Borup Fiord, Nunavut, Canada, to study Microbial Dark Matter (Phase II) -... | ecosystem: Environmental > Aquatic > Freshwater > Ice >...
CGGTCCCGCGCCCCGGGTCACGTCGTACCGTAACCAGCATCAGCTCCCCGTGCAGGCCCGGCCGGCCACGACACCACCCGTCCGGCCCAGTCCCGAAGGTCGCTTCATGAGCACATCCCTCGTCACCGTCGTCGTCGTCCTCGTCGTCGTCCTCCTCGTGCTCTCCCTGGCGGTGAGGATCGTGCAGCAGTACGAGAAGGGGGTGCTCTTCCGCCTCGGGCGGGTCGTCGGAGAGCGCGGCCCCGGCCTGCAGCTGATCATCCCCTTCATCGACGTGCTCCACCGGGTCTCGCTGCGCATCGTCACGATGCCGATCCAGTCGCAGGGGATCATCACCCGCGACAACGTGAGCGTCGACGTGTCGGCCGTCGCGTACTTCAAGGTGGTCGACGCCGAGCGGTCGGTCGTCGCCATCGAGAACGTATACAGCGCGATCGACCAGATAGCCCAGACCACCCTGCGCAAGGTCGTCGGCCAGCACACCCTCGACCAGACCCTCTCGGAGACCGACAAGATCAACCTCGACATCCGTGCGATCCTCGACGTCACGACCGTCGCCTGGGGGGTCGAGGTCACCCTCGTCGAGCTCAAGGACATCCAGCTGCCCGACAGCATGAAGCGCGCCATGGCCCGTCAGGCCGAGGCCGAGCGCGAGAAGCGGGCCAAGATCATCAACGCCGAGGGCGAGTCGCTCGCTGCCGCCGCCCTGGGTGACGCGTCCGACACGATGATGGCCCACCCCCTCGCGCTGCAGCTGCGCAACCTGCAGAGCCTGGTGGAGATCGGCGTCGACAAGAACACGACCGTCGTCTTCCCGGCTCCGCTGATGTCCACGATCGCCGAGCTGGGCGCGTTCCTCGCCCGTGAGACCGCCGCCGCCGAGGTCGTCCAAGCGCCCGGGTCCACCCCGGCTGGGTCCACCCCGGTGCGACAGGACGGAGCCACCCCGCCCGCCCCGGTGAAGCTCACCTGAGACCCCATGGCGGGGACACCTGGGAGCTCGGGGTCCCAGGTGTCCCTCGACACTTCTGCGTCCGGTTCGTCCAGCCCGCGGCCGGACGAACCGGACGCAGGGGTGATCAGGTGGTCAGGTGGCCGGCGTCCATTCCCAGTCAAGGACCTCGGGCAGGTCGCGCCCGTGCTCGTTGATGTAGCGGGAGTGCTGCACGAGCTTGTCGGCCATGCTCTGGCGCAGGTGGTCGGCGGTGGCGCCGAGCTGCGGCAGGCGGTCGATGACGTCCTGCACGAGGTGGTAGCGGTCGAGCTTGTTCTGCACCCGCATGTCGAAGGGCGTGGTGATGGTGCCCTCCTCGTTGTAGCCCCGCACGTGCAGGTGCCGGTTGTTGCGCCGGTAGGTCAGCCGGTGGATCAGGGTCGGGTAGCCGTGGAAGGCGAAGATGATGTGCTTGTCCCGGGTGAAGACGGCGTCGTACTCGGCGTCGGACAGCCCGTGGGGGTGCTCGCTGGCCGACTGCAGCCGCATGAGGTCGACGACGTTGACGACCCGCACCTTGAGCTCGGGCAGGTGCTCGCGCAGGATCGAGGCGGCGGCGAGGATCTCGAGGGTGGGGGTGTCTCCGCAGGCGGCGAGCACCACGTCGGGCTCGACCCCCCGGTCGTTGCCGGCCCAGTCCCAGATGCCGATGCCCTGGGTGCAGTGCACCTCGGCCTGCTCCATCGTCAGCCACTGCGGCATGGCGTGCTTGCCGGCCACGACGACGTTGACGTAGTGACGGCTGCGCAGGATGTGGTCACCGACGGAGAGCAGGCAGTTCGCGTCCGGTGGGAGGTAGATCCGCACGATGTCGGCCTTCTTGTTGACCACGTGGTCGAGGAAGCCCGGATCCTGGTGGGTGAAGCCGTTGTGGTCCTGCTGCCACACGTGAGACGACAGGAGGTAGTTGAGCGAGGCGATCTGGCGCCGCCACGGCAGCTCCCTCGTGACCTTGAGCCACTTCGCGTGCTGGTTGAACATCGAGTCGATGATGTGGATGAAGGCCTCGTAGCAGTTGAAGAGGCCGTGCCGACCGGTGAGCAGGTACCCCTCGAGCCACCCCTCGCACTGGTGCTCGCTGAGCATCGAGTCGAGCACCCGCCCGTAGGGGGCGAGGAACTCGTCTCCGGGGCTGCTGGCGGGCTCCCACTGCCGGTTGGTGACCTCGAAGACGGCCCCGAGCTTGTTGGACAGCGTCTCGTCGGGCCCGAAGATGCGGAAGGTCTCGGGGTTGAGGCTCACGACGTCGCGCAGGAACCCCCCCAGCACCGCGGTGTCGTGGGCCTCCACCGACCCGGGAGCCGGCACCGCCACGGCGTGCACCCGGAAGTCGGGCATCTTGAGGGCCCGCAGCAGCAGGCCGCCGTTGGTGTGCGGGTTCGACCCCATCCGTCGGTCACCCGTCGGCGCCAGGGCCGCGAGATCGGGCAGCAGGGCGCCCCGCTCGTCGAAGAGCTCCTCGGGCCCGTAGCTGCGCATCCACTCCTCGAGCTGCGCGACGTGCTCCGCGTGGTCGGCGTCGACGAGCAGCGGGATCTGGTGGGAGCGGAAGCCTCCCTCCACCGGCCGACCGTCCACGACCTTGGGGCCCGTCCAGCCCTTCGGCGAGCGCAGCACGATCATCGGCCAGCGCGGCCGTACGGCGTCACGCTCCCCGTCGCCGGCGCGGGCAGCGCCTTGGATGGCCCGGATGCCGTCGATCGCGGTGTCGAGCGCGGCGGCCATGAGCTCGTGCATGGTGGTCGGGTCGTCACCCTCGACGAACAGCGGCTCCCACCCGTTGCCGTGGAAGAACGCCACGAGCTCGTCGTGGTCGATCCGCGCGAGGATGGTGGGGTTGGCGATCTTGTAGCCGTTGAGGTGCAGGATCGGGAGCACAGCACCGTCGTGGACGGGGTCGAGGAAGCGCGTGGACTGCCACGACGTGGCGAGGGGACCGGTCTCGGCCTCACCGTCCCCGACGACGCACGCGACCACGAGGTCGGGGTTGTCGAGGGCGGCACCGAAGGCGTGGCTGACGGAGTAGCCCAGCTCACCACCCTCGTGCATCGAACCGGGGGTCGAGGGTGCGACGTGGCTCGAGATCCCGCCGGGGAAGGAGAACTGGGTGAAGAGCCGCTTCATCCCGGCCTCGTCCTGGCTGACGTCGGGGTAGACGTCGGAGTAGGACCCCTCGAGGTAGGTGTGGGCGACCAGGGCCGGCCCACCGTGGCCGGGTCCAGCGACGTAGAACATGTCGAGGTCGCGGTCGCGGATGAGCCGGTTGAGGTGCACGTAGATGAAGTTCTGCCCCGGAGTCGTGCCCCAGTGGCCCACCTGGATGGGTTTGACGTCGGCGAGTGTGAGAGGGCGGCGCAGCAGCGCGTTGTCGTAGAGGTAGAGCTGGCCGACCGAGAGGTAGTTCGCGGCGCGCCAGTAGCGGTTCATCCGCTGCAGGAGGTCGGGCTCGAGTGTGGGATCGGGCATGTTGCGGGGCTCCATTCCGGGTGAAGACAGACGTCCCCCTATCCTTCTCCCGACCGCCCGTGGCGGACCGGGACCTTGGTCCCCCCGCCGCCCCGGGTGCTCAAAAAGGCAATGACCCTCCACCCAGGGAGCCGTGGTCCTCTCCGGCGAGGGTCTCGCCCAAGCTGCTCTCCTGCCGGGGAGTTCGGTCGCGTCGGGAGCAACGAGGCGACGGGAGGTCAGCGGCGGGGGTCCGTACCGGGCTCCTGACCGGGCTCCGTCTCGGCTTGCGTACGGGGTGCCGCGGCGGCCTGGGCGCCGTTGGTGGGGGACGGGAGCTCCGGCCGGGCAGCCCGCGGGCGAGGTGCGGAACCCGCCCCTGCGACGAGGGACCCGACGAGACCGGCGAGGTCGACGCCGGAGACGTCCTTGACCAGCTGCTGCACCTGGGCGAAGTTCGACACCACGGCCTTGGGCAGGGCCGCCGCCCCCTCCGACGAGATGACCGTCAGCTTGTCGATGGCGGCCATAGGCGCGGCCAGCTCCTTCGCCACCAGCGGCAGCGTGTCGACGACCATCTGCAGGATGGCGGCCTGGGAGTACTCCCGGTAGGCGTCGGCCTTCTTCGACATCGCCTCCGCCTCAGCGGTACCGGTGGCGAGGGTCGCCGAGGCGACGGCCTCACCCTCGAGGCGGGTGGCGTCGGCCAGGGCAGATCGGCGGGCCCGTTCGCCCTCACCCTCGAGTCGGGCACTCTCCGAGGAGGCCTGTGCCGCAGCGACGCTCGCGACACGGTGAGCTTCGGCCTCCTGCTCGGCCCGGTAGCGGGCGGCGTCGGCGGGCTTGCGCACGTCGGAGTCGAGCTGACGCTCCGTGAGTACGGCGCGCCGCTGGGCCACCAGCTCCTGCGCGGTCAGCACCTCCTGCTGCTTCGCTGCCTCGGCGATCGGCCCGGCGGCGGCGGCCCGGGCGGCCGCGGCGTCGGTCTCGGCCTGGATCTCCGAGCGCTTCAGGGCGAGCACCCGCTGGGCCACGACGACGTCCTGCTCGGCCGCGATCTTGCGCTGCTCGGCGGTCCGCCGTGCGTCCGCCTCGGCGATGGTGGCGTCCTGCTGCACCCGTGCGGCCTCGGGCCGGCCGAGGTCCTGCAGGTAGGTACCGTCGTCGGTGACGTCCTGGATCTGGAAGGTGTCGAGCACGAGGCCCTGCCCGGTGAGAGCCGACTCCGTGACGTCGGCGACCTGGGTGGCGAAACTGGCCCGGTCGCGGATGATCTCCTCGACGGTGAGCGTGCCGACGATCGAGCGCAGGGCGCCCGCGAGCACCTCGGTGGTGAAGACCTCGATCTGGCCCTGCTGCGACAGGAAGCGTTGCGCCGCAGCGCGGATGGAGTCCTCGTCACCGCCGACCTTGACGATGGCGATGCCGTCGACGTTGAGCTTGATCCCCTGTCGGCTGACGGCGCCACGGATGTTGACGGTGATGCGGCGGCTGGAGAGGTCGACCCGGCTCAGCTGCTGCACGAAGGGCACGACGAAGACGCCGCCACCGGTGACGACCTTCTGACCCGAGAGGTCCTGCGAGGTCTTGCCCCGGCGGCCGGTGACGATGAACGCCTCGTTGGGGCCAGCCACCTTGTAGCGGCTGACGACGACGAGCACGACGAGGACCAGCAGGACGACGAGTCCGGCCACTCCGATGACGAGCGGTGACACAGGCATGAGACTTCCTTCTTCTGCGCGGACGCAGGGTGCGTGACGCGGCTGTGGATAAGGGCGGGTGGCCGCCGGTGCGGGCGGGTTCCACTGCTGGACAGCGCCTGGGCCCAGGGGTCGGGGGAAGCTCAGGGCAGGCGCGCGTCCTGGGGCGTGGCCCTGGCCACGCGGACCGCGTTGGCCGAGAGGGCGTGGGTCACCAGGACCGCCGCGCCGGCGCCGAGCGGCAGGTCGGCCAGGGCGCTCAGCTTGCGACGAGCGCCCCGTACGGTGACGGACACCTCGCCGTAGCCACCGGACGGGATCGGCGAGACCACCGTACCCGCGGCGCCGACGAGGTCGCCGGTGCTGACCCCCCGTTGGACCGGCTCGCGCCGCAGAGAACGGACCAAGGCCGCGGCACCGGCGCCGACGGCCAGACCGATGACGACGCCGACGGTCACGGCCAGCCAGGTCGGCCCACCGGCGGCCAGCGTCGTCGCGCCCCCGAGCCCGAGGGCCCCGGCGAAGCCACCGAGCGCGGCCGTCGAGAGGTAGCCGTCGGCGCCCTCGACGGCGTCGAGGAGGTGGTGAGGCAGCACGTCACCCGCGAGCAGCGACAGCAGCAGGACGCCAACCCCGACGCCCCCGATGACGAAGAACACGACCACGGCCCTGCCACTCCCCGTCGACCAGCACGCCAGGTGACGTGCACGGTGCTCCCAGGGCGCCCGACATCCGGAGTGTCTTCTCCGACCCGCCACGCCTACGGCCCCAATGTGTCACCGGAAGGCCCGGATGTCACCACCTGACCGGGAGCCGGACGACCGGTGTCCACGAGCCGGACATGACCCGGTCCATCCACCGCGTCAGACGACGTCTGTCGCCCGGCTGCTCCGTACGGAGACCCGAGGTCTGGCGTCCGCGCCCAGCAGCGGCAGCCGAGGCATGACGACGTCGACCCAGACGTATCGCACCGCCGGCGCGACGGCGAGAGCCCAGACGATCGAGGCGACGACGTCGGTGGGGAAGTGCACCCCGTCGGCCACGAGCGCGACGGCGACCACCACCACGGCGACCGCACCGATCGTGGTCGCGATGGCCCGCCAGCGGGTGCCTCGGAGCACCAGCACGAGGGCGATGGCCAAGGTGGCGACGAACACCGTGTGCCCGCTGGGGTACGACGCGTCCGTCAACGCCGGCGTGTAGGGGTGGGACAGCAGCGCGCTCCCGGGCCGTGGCCGGTGCACGAGGAGCTTGATGACGGCGGACGGGAGCCAGGTGGCGGCCACGACACCCGCGAACGCCGCCGCCACCCGCAGGTCTCTGGTCCGCGCCCAGATCACACCGGTGAGCACGACCGTGATGAGCACGGCCGGCACGGGACTGAAGACGTGGTAGACGCCGGTCGCGAGAGCGCCCACGAGCCCGGTCCGCGAGCGGTTCAGGTCGATGACGCCGCCGAGGTCGAAGGAGTGGGCCCTGACGACGAGGCCGAACACCGTGATGAGCACCGCGGCGGCAACGGCGACGGCGATGGCCCGCGCTCCTGATGGGCTGCGCTGGAGGATGCCGGAGCCTCCGGGGACCCTGTGTCTCGGGGTGGCACGGGCAGTGGGGGACGTCACGATCTCGGGGCCTTTCGCAGAGGGGCTGGGCTCAGGGTCTGACGTCGTATCGTGCCCCAGTCTGTTGAGAACCGGCTGGGCGACCCTCCTGCGTGTTTGCTGGCCCTACTCGTCGTGTACGCGAGGTACTTGACGTACGCGGCCTCGATGACGCAACATGGAAGTCACGATATAAGGAGTGTTCCATGACCCAGGCCCGCCACTACGAGTCCTACACCGCTGCCCGCCAGAACTTCCGTTCACTGCTCGACGCGGCCTCCGCAGGATTCGTCACCAGCCTTACCCGCGACACCGAGCAGTACGTGGTCGTCCCGGCCGAGCAGCTGCGTGAGGAGCTCGTCTCGTTGCGGCCTTCCGGGGCCGAGGTGGTTGCGGAGGGCGGTGGCTGGGCGGTGGTCATCCCGGGGCTCCCTGTCCATGGTGACGGAGGGAGCTTCGACGACGCGCTCGACGACGCGGTCGCGGCTCTGCGCGACTATGCCCACGACTGGAACGAGCGCCTCCGCACAGCACCCAACCACGCCCGCCACCGGGCCGTCGTCCAGGTCGTCGAGCTGTCCACCGACCTGCAGCTGCGCGACTGGCTCCTCGGGGGTGCCCTGACTGCGGACGCCGAAGCGGGCACTCAGGGTGCGACTGCACCTCGATTGGCGTGAACGCCGGCAGCCGGATCGACCACCACCGGTTCTGCCTCGAGGAGGACTGGGGGGTGGTCCGCGACCCCCGAGGCCGCGCCGTCAGGCATCACCTCACCTATGAGCGGGCGCTTTACGACGGAACCATCCTCCGGACGCGCATCTCTCACCCGGTCAACAAGGAGACCTACGGACCCCGTCTGTGGACGACCATTCTGCGCGATCAGCTCGTGGTGACCGAGGCGGAGTTCTGGGCGTGTGTGAAGGGCCACCAGCTGCCTGATCGAGGTCCCGCCGAGACGCCTGCGCCGGGGGGTCTCCCCGCCGGTCTGGCCCACCAGCTGATCCACGTCGCCCACGTGCCCGAGGACGAGGTCAGGACGATGACGCTGGCCCGAGCGCTGGTTCGGATGAACGAGCACTGGACCAGACCCGACGCGAGGTAGACCGCTCTGGGGCCACCAGGTCGGAGACGGCCCCCTCGAGCTGCGGACGCTACCTCAGCAGCTGCCGGGCCATGACGATGCGCTGCACCTGGTTGGTGCCCTCGTAGATCTGGGTGATCTTCGCGTCACGCATCATCCGCTCGACGGGGAAGTCGCGGGTGTAGCCCGCGCCACCGAGAAGCTGCACGGCGTCGGTCGTCACCTGCATCGCCATGTCGGCGGCGTAGCACTTGGCGGCGGCACCGAAGAAGGTGAGGTCGGCATCGTTGCGCTCGGACTTGGCTGCGGCGACGTACGTCAGCTGGCGGGCGGCCTCGAGGTGCATGGCCATGTCGGCCAGCATGAACTGGATGCCCTGGAACTCGGCGATGTGCTTACCGAACTGCGAGCGCTCCTTGACGTAGCCGAGGGCGAAGTCCAGCGCGCCTTGGGCCACCCCGACGGCCTGCGCGCCGATCGTGATGCGGGTGTGGTCGAGGGTGCGCAGCGCGAGCTTCAGACCGTCACCCTCGGCGCCGACGATGCGGTCACCGGGGATGCGTACGTGGTCGAAGATGAGCTCACGGGTGGGGCTGCCCTTGATCCCGAGCTTGCGCTCCTTCGCGCCGAAGGTGAAGCCCTCGTCGGTCTTCTCGACGACGAAGGCCGAGACGTTGGCGCCGCGGCGGCCGTCGGGGTCGGTCACGGCCAGCACGGTGTAGTACTGCGAGATGCCGGCGTTGGTGATCCACGACTTCTGCCCGGTGAGGACCCAGTCGTCGCCGTCGCGCACGGCCTTGCACTTCATGGCCGCGGTGTCGGAGCCGGCTTCGCGCTCGGACAGACCATACGAGAAGCTCGACTCCCCGGCGGCGAGCGGCGTCAGGTACTTCTTCTTGAGGTCCTCGTTACCACCGAGAATGACCGGCAGCGACCCGAGCTTGTTGACCGCGGGGATGAGCGAGCTGCTCACACAGACCCGGGCGACCTCCTCGATGACGATGCACGTCGCGAGCGCGTCGGCCCCGACGCCGCCGTACTCCTCGCCCACGTGGGGGGCGAAGAAGTCACTGGCCACGAGCGCGTCGTGCGCCTCCTGGGGGTAGCGCGCGTCCTCGTCCACCTCCGCCGCGTACGGCGCGATCTTGTTCTCCGCGATCGCTCGTACGGCCTCACGGATGGCCTCGTGGTCCTCGGAGATGGCGAAAAGGGGGTACGTGTCCTGCGCAGTGCTACTCATACTGGTCACGCTACGCCCGGCCCTGCGCCGCCAACCCCGCACCGGGTGTGCGTCGCCTCACCCCTGCCTCGCTGTGGCGGCCAGACCCGGACGGGCGGGGTCAGCCGCCGAGGCCGAAGGACACCCCGGCCCGCTCCTCGACCTGGTCGAAGAGCGCCTTCTGCACTGCGGCGTCCCGGGAGGCGCCGCTCGACCCGACGAGGTGCGGAGCCCCCGTCATCTCGCCTGGACCCGACGGCCCGACGTACGAGCCGCCGGGCAGGTCGGGGTCGGTCGCGGTCATCAGGGTGGGCCAGGCACCGGCCTCGGCCGTCTGGATGAAGAGGCCGGCCCTGGCCACGAGGTCCTGGAAGGGCTTGATGATCGACGCGCCCATGTTCTTCTGGAGGTTCGTCGACGAGTAGCCGGGGTGCGCGGCGACCGAGCGCACCGGGGAGCCGGCCAGGGTGAGGCGCCGCTGCAGCTCGTAGGCGAGCATCAGGTCGGCGAGCTTGCTCTGTCCGTAGGCCGGCCAGCGGCGGTAGGCGCGGTGCTCCCAGTTGAGGTCGGCGAGGTCGATCGAACCCATCCGGTGCGCCTGGGACGACAACCACACCACCCGGTCGGTGAGGCGCGGCAGCAGCAGCGCGGTCAGCGCCGCGTGACCGATGACGTTGGTGCCCAGCTGCGACTCGAAACCGTCGGCGGTGCGGGACAGCGGTGGCGCCATCACCCCGGCGTTGTCGATGAGCACGTCGACCGACCCGGTGCCACCGTCGAGACCTGCAGCGAAGGTGCGCACCGACGCGAGGTCGGCCAGGTCGAGCTGGGCCACCTCGGAGGCGCCACCCACCTCGCGCTGCGCTGATAGCGCCTTGTCGGGGTCGCGGCAGGCCATGACGACACGAGCGCCCTTGCCTGAGAGCACTTTTGCCGCCTCGAGACCGATGCCTGAGTTCGCGCCGGTGATGACGAAGGTCCGACCCGACTGGTCGGGCACCGTGCCGGGCGTCCAGCGGGTCGTGGTGGCCACGCCTCAGTCCTGCAGCTCGGGGATGACGTCGCTCTCGAAGAGGTCGATGCCGCTGGTGTCGTAGGCCGCCTCGGTGAAGTAGGTGATCGCGTAGGTCATGCCCTGCGCCTTGAGAGCGGTGAGGTTGTGCAGGATCTGCTCCGGGGTGCCGACCGTGGGGCTCGACTTCATCCCTTCGATCTGGCCGCGCACGATCTTGTCGGGCACACCTGCCCGCAGGTAGTGGTCGACGAGCCAGTCGAGCCGGTCCTGCACCTCGCGCTCGCTGTGGCCGATGACGACGTTGTAGTTGGCGCTGCGCACGATCGAGCCGAAGTCGCGCCCGATCTCGTCGCAGTGCCCCTTCAGCACCTCGCTCTTGTGGGCGAAGACCTCCGGGGTGCCGTCGAAGTTGGTGTAGTCGGCGTACTTGGCGGCAATCTTCAGCGTGACCTTCTCGCCACCGCCGGCCACCCACATCGGGATGCCGTTCTCCGCCGACCCCGCGACCTCGGTGCCCTGCAGCGGTCGCGGTGAGCAGATGGCGGCGTCGACCTGGTAGAACTTCCCGTCGTGCGTCGCCTTGCCTAAAGTCCACATCTGGCGGAAGATCTCGACCCCGTCGCGCAGCGCGCCCAGCCGCTCACCCGCCGAGGGGAAGCCGTAGCCGTAGGCCCGCCACTCGTGCTCGTACCAGCCGCCGCCGATGCCCATCTCGACGCGGCCGCCGGAGATGACGTCGACCGTCGCGGCGACCTTCGCGAGGTAGGCGGGGTTGCGGTAGGCCATGCAGGTGCACATCTGGCCGAGCCGCACCCGGGAGGTGGAGGCGGCGTACGCGGCCATGAGCGACCACGCCTCGTGCGTCGCCTCGTCGGAGGGCACCGGCACGGTGTGGAAGTGGTCGTAGACCCAGATCGACTCCCACTCGCGGTTGACGTCGGCGCGGGTGGCCAGGCCGAGCATGGTGCCCCAGTGCTGCGAGGGGTCGATGCCGACGAGGTCGAACCTCCAGCCCTGCGGGATGAACAGACCGAATCGCACGGGGATTCCTCCTAGGTCGTCGTTGCGGCGGTGGGCCGCC
>Ga0123337_10006515_pt1 | contig 11135 bp, 15 predicted proteins | sample frozenSSSSmetaG_FD_89792 | JGI IMG/M metagenome (GOLD analysis project Ga0123337, IMG submission 89792) | Glacier valley bacterial and archeal communities from Borup Fiord, Nunavut, Canada, to study Microbial Dark Matter (Phase II) -... | ecosystem: Environmental > Aquatic > Freshwater > Ice >...
AATAAAATAAAGGATATCCAAACGCATTTTAGAAATAGAAATAATGCGACGATCACTGTTGCAGTTCTCAAGATAACCAACCAGCATCAACTTCATAAATACAACCGGATCAATACTTCGCTGGCCCTCCGATCCATAATATCGGGCAGTGGCTTTATATAAAAAAGTGAAATCTATTAGTTGGTTTAATCTCCTGTAAAAATTGTCTTCGGGAACAGCTGATGAAAGCTGGAAATTCAATAAGAGCTTTTCCTGATATTTTTTCTTGCCTTGCATAATGCAAAATACTAATAATCAGATACTTAATAAAATATTATTAAAAATATATAAGTTGTGCAACACCCACCTACAGGAAAAGAACCAAAACGCCACCGCTGCGCCTGATGCTATGAAAGTCAGTGGGTTGGCTAATTGTGTACGTGCCGCACCAGCTCCCGATGAAAATCGGGACGGGAGAGAGGTAAACGGAGGTTCAGTGAGTGAACGATTTGTCAAACATTGATAAAAAATCTTCGTTGGATACTTTCCTAAAAAAAAATCTATCATTTCAAATAATAATCTTCGTCATTTCGATCACCTGTGCTATTTTATAGTTGATATTGAAATTTGATAGGTGGAGAAATCTCATGACTACAGGCAGTGATATGAATACAATGCCAATAAAAATCTATTAATGAAGATTTATTTTAATTTGTCAGAGGATCTTTAAAAATCTTTATTCAGTAATTTTTCCAACTCCGTGAAAGTCAGGTTCATCCGGACACGGCCCTGCTTGGCATAGGATATTTCGCCGGTCTCTTCGGATACGATCACCGCTACGGCATCACTCATTTCTGAAATACCAATACCTGCTCTATGCCTCAGTCCGAATTGTGGTGGTAGTTTATCGTTTTCTGTGAGCGGCAAGATGCTGCTCGCACATTTGATTCGGTTTTCAGAAATAATCACGGCTCCATCATGCAGCGGACTCGTTTTCTGAAAGATACTTTCCAGTAAACGCTTTGAAACTTTTGCTTCTAAGTTTTCACCGCTATTCTGATAGAATTGTTCATCATAGTATTTTGCAAATACAATTAAGGCACCTGTACGGCTCTTCTGCATACTCTTGCAGGCATCAATAATTGGTTTAATACGAGCTGAATTATTTTTTATAACCTCTTTACTGCCAAAGAGGAAGGACCACCATGCCTTGTTTTTTTGAAGGGATGCATTTCTTCCGATCAATAAGAGGAAACGCCTGATCTCCTGCTGAAATACAACGATCAAAGCAATGAACCCAACGCTGACAAATCCTCCTAAAAGCTCAGTAAGAAGACGCATTTGAGCTTGCTTTACTAGCATATAAGCAGCATAAATGATCACTAATCCGAGTAGAATATTAAGGGCAATGGTTCCTCTGATCAGGTTGTAAACGTAATACATTATAAAAGCAACCAGAATGATATCTAATACATCGAGGAAACGCAAATTGAGGAAACTGAAATCAAAACCTTCCATCTTACTAAAGTAAAGATTAATTATTATTTATATTCTTTTGATTGAGGATGCTACCTGTTCCACGATCTTTACTGCCTCTTTTGCAGCAAGAACATCATGAACCCGTAAAATATTTGCTCCATTCATTAGTGCGATGGTATTTGCTACTGTAGTACCATTTAGGGCATGTTCTGCATCAGTATCAAGCAGTTTATAAACCATTGATTTGCGTGAAAGCGCTGCCAGAACCGGATGCCCCGTAATTTTTAAATGTTCCAGCTTTCCCAGCAGTTCATAATTCTGTTCCAATGTTTTGGCAAAGCCAAATCCAGGGTCAATGATCAGATCCTTGACACCCAATTCCTTTAACTCCTGAATTTTTTCGGCAAAATACTGCGCCAATTCCACGATCAGATCTGTATAATTTGTTTCAGAGGCCATGGTCTGAGGAGTGCCTCTCATGTGCATCAGAATATAGGGTACTTTCAGCTCAGCGACGGTCTTGAACATGGCAGGGTCCATTGAGCCGGCAGAGATATCATTGATCATATCCGCACCTTCCCCGATCGCTGCTTTGGCTATTCCCGACCTGAACGTATCGACCGAAAGTAAAGCCTTTGGAAATTCTTTAGCTATTGCCCTGATCACAGGAATCATACGTTCAAATTCAACTTCTTCCGAAATATGCTCAGCTCCGGGCCTCGATGAATAGGCTCCCAGGTCGAGCAGGTCTGCACCTTCAGATACTAATTGTTCAGCTTTTCTTAATGCGTTCTCCAGGCTATTGTTCCTCCCGCCGTCATAAAAGGAATCCGGCGTGAGATTAAGGATCCCCATTATCTTTGGCTTTGAGAGATCCAGAAGGGTTCCGCGAACATTTAACGTTAATTTTTGCTGAAAAACTGTATTTTTATCCGCCATATCAGGGCAAAATACCGATTAATTCATGGTTCTAACAAAAAAATATTAAGGCTTTGATAAACAAAACTTCAGTAGAATATGATGGTGTGATTAGGGTGTGCAGGGAGCTTTTTTTAAAGAAAAGTACTGATTACGGTACTGCATGGCGTATTCTGAGGATCTCTTCGATAACCGACCAGATCTTTATTAAAGCACAAAGGATCCGGACGCTTGAGGAGAAGAAAGTATCAAAAGTAGGGGAGGATATTACCTCCGAATATATTGGTATCGTTAATTATTGCGTCATTGCGATGATGCAGATCGACCTGGAAAATGATGAGCGGACCGAACTTCCGGTAGTTGAGGTTGAAATGTACTTTGATAAGAAAGTAAATGAGACCAAGGAACTGATGTTTGCTAAAAATCATGACTACGGAGAAGCCTGGAGAGATATGCGGATCAGCTCATTGACCGACCTTATCCTGATGAAAATCCTCAGAGTGAAACAGATCGAAGATAATCTCGGGCAGACATTAGCATCTGAAGGTGTGCGCGCAAATTATCAGGACATGCTGAATTATGCGGTCTTTGCCTTGATCAAGCTTGGCCTTCACAAGGATTCCTAAGCATACATTATTCTGAATAATTCTTTTCCAAACACTCATTTTCAAATTTATTCTATACATTCCTACATGAAAAATGCTTTTTTCCATATCAGACGAGCGATCGTAGGACTGCTCTTTATATTTTCAGGGCTGATCAAAGCCAATGATCCTTTGGGATTCGGATATAAGCTTCAGGAGTATTTCGAGGTATTTCATATCAGCTTTCTGAATGATTATGCTGTAGCACTCGCTATTTTACTTTGTACACTGGAAATTGTTCTTGGTGCATTGCTTTTATTAGGGTTCTGGAGCTCTAAAGTGGCATGGGGACTGCTCATCATTATTATTTTCTTTACTTTCCTTACATTTTATTCTGCATTTTTTGAAGTCGTGACCTCCTGTGGATGCTTTGGAGATGCGATACCCCTAACACCATGGCAGTCTTTTATTAAGGATATTGTCCTGCTTTCTATGATCCTGCAGATCTTTATAAAACGCAAAGAAATTTTGCCGGTGATCGCTGGTAAAAAGGCTCAGCAATTTATTGCTGCTTTGGTATTGATTCTTTCTCTGGGTTTTGGCTTGTTTACATACAATTACCTTCCAATACTTGATTTTCTGCCGTATAAGATCGGGAACAATATTCCCCAACTAATGATCACTCCTCCGGGAGCTGCACCTGATGTGTATGAGATCACCTATAATCTTAAAAATAAGAGTAACGGTGAAACTAAGTCGATGACCGATAAGGAATACCTCAAGACTGAGATATGGAAGGATAAGAACTGGGAGATCACAGGGGAACCGGTCACTAAACTCATCAAAAAGGGGTTTGATCTCAAGATTAAAGATTTGAAGATCACTGATAGTCAGGGGACCGATTATAACCAGGAGATCCTGGAAAATCCATACTATAATCTGGTAATCGTTGCGTATGATCTTGCCAAAACTGATGCAACTGGTATCGGGAATTTAAATGCACTTGCTATCAATGCGGCTGAAAATTATAATATACGTACGGTTCTGCTGACCTCAAATTCGGCTCAGGATGCTGAGTCGTTCAGCAAAAAGAATAAGCTTGTGATGGAAGTATTTTACGCTGATGGGATCCCATTGAAGAGCATGGTCAGGGCAAACCCCGGATTGATTTTATTAAAGAACGGGACCGTTATCAATAAATGGCATTTTCGGAATATGCCATCTTATGATGATCTGGTTGCCACATACTTTGGCAAAAATTAATTTTTTTACAGCTTTAATGCTGCATTTTATTTAACACAAAAAGCGGAACTGTTTCTCTGCTTAGAAATTGTAATTAGTAATTTATGAAGGTATTTCTGGTTGGATTTATGGGTAGTGGCAAAACTACTATCGGCAAAAAATTAGCTAACTATTTAAAATATGATTTTATCGATCTGGACAAATTAATTGAATCTAAGGTCGGGATGAGCATTGTTGAGTATTTTGAACTTCATGGTGAGAACGCTTTTCGTGATCTGGAAAAAGACGTATTACAGAAAACTGAATTCCCCGAGAACGTAATTATAGCCACTGGTGGTGGAGCCCCTTGTTTTGGTGACAATATGTCCTGGATGAACGAAAATGGCCTTGTGGCTTATCTTTCTCTCTCTCCAAAGGCACTTGCCAACAGACTGGAGAATTCAAAGACCGACCGTCCGCTGATCCGACATTTAAAAGGTGATGAACTGGAAGGCTTCATCAGTACTAAACTGGCAGAACGGGAATCATTTTATAACCAGTCGAAATTTGTGGTGAGCGCCAGTGATCTGACTGCAGAGCGGCTGGCTTTTTATTTGAATTTGGGGTGACCTGACCTGAATCAAGTTCAGGTTGACAGAATCAAGTTCAGGTTGACAGAATCGAGTTCAGGTTGACAGAATCAAGTTTAGGTTGACAGAGTTGAGTTCAGGTTGACAATGATTAAAGTTAAATGGAAGTATAACGGATGATGGGGTTGATGCGATTCTGAAGACTCTTTTTTATTAAGTAATCCGTTATTGCGTTTATTGTAAAAGTGCATTACGCGTTTTGTTTTCTCCTCCTTCAGGCTAGTTTAACAAAGTTATCTTCAAGTTTTACGTTAAAATTAATTTCTGCTTTTAATGCCTTAAACACTTTCAAAACGGTGTCTATTGTCGCACTGTTTGCACTGTTTTCGAGCTTAGATATTTGTGCTTTTTGAACTCCAACGAGTTTGCCAAGTTCTTCTTGTGTCAAATGGCGTTCTTGTCTTGCAGATTTAATCATTTTTCCCAGGACGTCCATGCGTAGTTCATATTCGTATTCGTCACGGTCAGTTTTCCCGACTTGCCCGATATACTTGTCCTTCATTTCGGTAAGCGAATAGGTCTTAATTTCTTTCGTGGCCATATTTTTTATTTTTGGGGTCTACTATGAAAATATTTTTCTCTTAATCTTACTGCCCGGTCAATTTCGTTTGCAGGAATTTTATCAACCTTTTTAATGAATCCGTGGGTAGCAATTACCAGCGTTTCTTTGTTGTTTGACTTGTCCCAGAATGCAAGCAGTCTGATTTGGAGCCCTGCAAATTTTGTCCGAAACTCCCAAATATCATTTTGAAGTTTCTTTAATAACTTTGGGTCATTGGTCTGTTCTGCAAGGTCAATATTGTAAAATATTTTTTGATTGTCTTTGGATCAAGCTCTGATATAAACTCGTCTGCTTCTTCCATAAACATTGTCTCAAAATATCTCATTTGTAAAAAAGCCTGTTAACGATTACAAAGATAAATAAAGTTTCTAAATATAGAAACAAAGACTGTAATGATTTTATCTGAAGTTATCTTTTAAGCTGACATCAAAATTTTCTTTGATCGGCGAAGCGGTGGAATTCAAAGTACAAACGTATAATTTATTACAGTTGTTCAATAGAATGCTAATGTTCAATAGAATTCTAATATTCAAGTTTAATAGAATAGACCTAATTTTGTCAAAGCATTGCTGAACGCCATTTCAGTTATCTTTTTATGTTCCAGCTTATACAATTTAGTATTCCTCCGTCATTGGCAATTTCATTTCCATCAATTGTTACAACTTTCTTTGATAAAAATATTTTTTCTAATTGTTTAATAGTTTTATCGCATTCCTTAATATTGTATGTCGGAACAACTACAATGTTTTCCATTTGTAAGTAGTTTATGTAATCACCATTAGCTTGGATGCTATTTGAGTTTTCATAAACATTGTATGGAATTTTCTCATAGTTCAATCCTGCATTGTGTATCGCTATTTCAAAGGCTCTATTAAATTCAGTTTTCTCTTTTGAATAGTCGTTTATAATAACATTCTGATTGTCTATAAAGCGGATCATTCCATCTGAATGTCCTGTAAAGTCTTTGGGTTGTTCTGGAACAAAAATTAATTTCTCAATTTGAAATAGTTGTTCAAGTTGTTTGATCAGTTTCTTCCGATCAATTCTTGGATTGTCACTAAATATTCTGTCTGTCATAATAACTTTGTCAGTGTACTTGGTAACATTTCCACCGTCAATTATTATTTTTAGGAGGGGTTACAAATGTTAAACTTTGTTTGAATCGAGTTCTGGTTGACAATACTGAAAGTTATAGGGAAGTATAACGGCTGATTGGGATAATGTTTGTCAAAGAAGTCCTGGAAGCAATTTTTAAAAAGCGTAATCTTCCTGTTCTTTGTCCGCAATTAAAATTTAATAATATTTCCCTAAAGCGAAACAAAAAATCCAATCATTTTTTGCTCATGAGAGTCGAATTATTAATATAGCCTAAACTTTGACAATCATATTCATTGAAAAGTGATTGTCAAGCTAATTTGATGTTCATTTATTAGCGTCAAGATACTTTGACAATCATATTTGTTAAAAAATGATAAACAAACTGATTTGATGTTCATGAGTTCACATTAAGAAATCTTGATTATGAGTATTACTAAAATATGAAAGCAAAGTCTTGGTTAAAAGAAACTGCAACATTGTGAAGATTTTAGATGCGAGGCCTTTTCAGCACTCCGATAGATTTCGGGATTCATTTGGAGCACTAAGCCCAACCTAACGCAAATGTGCAGTTTTGGCTGACATAATGTTTGTCCATGCATTTGTCATCTGATTTATAAAGTCATTTTGTAAGCTTCCCGAACTTTGGCCATTTAAAAGCAGCGTGAATAACTAAATTAAAATGGAAAAATGAAAAAGGCCAGATTCACAGAAACCCAGGTTGACTTAGGTCAGGCTGAACTTGATTCATGTAATACCTTGTCACCCTGAACTTGATTCAGGTCAGGTCAGCCTAGCTCAAATATACCGCATCCTCCTCCGATTTCTCATCAAGAATCACATCCACATGCTCTTTAAGTATCGTGGCAAGTTCAAGTCCGGTGAAATCAGGGGAAATAGGAAAATTACGGTGACTTCGGTCAATTAAAACCAGGGTTCTTAGTTTCTTTAATGGGATATCAAGAAATACTCCCAGTCCGTAGGCTAGTGCACGGCCGCTGTTTAAAACATCATCCACTAATATGACAACTTTGTTTGATACCAGATCAAGGTCCAGGTCTGCATTGGCTTCCAGATGTGAGATATCTTTGTTGATCTCAATCTTCATCAGTGTGACTTTTATTTCAGAAATAGATTCAAGAACAGTTTTCAGACGTTTGGCTATCACATAGCCCTTATCAACGATCCCCGCCATGATCAACTCTTCCTCACCCAGGTTATCTTCCAGGATCTGGTAGGCCATACGGTCTATGCGTTGTTGAATTTGCTTTTTATTGAGTATCAGTAATTTTTTGCCAGCCATTGTCTTCTGAAATTTCATTTTAAATTACATATTCTAACTGAATTCCTGCGGTTCTCTGTCTAATTAATTTGAGAGTTCGGGCAAGCTGGTCTATTGGTAGGGAAAGAATATAAAATTTGCTCCCTCGGGAACGATCACGAACACACACATAAAGCCGTATGGATCCTTGTATTGTTTAATAAACCTGTCTTTTTTATCGGCCTGTATCAATCCTTTTTCAACGAACTCTTCTACTGTTGATGCATGTATGCTCCAGCTGGTGTTTAGTTCATTTCTATCCAGAATAGGCTCACCCAGTTTGACTTCATGCTGGTGGGCAACGAATATCGGGTATTCTGAAATTCCCTCAACCATGATCTCAACGGCAACCTCTTTGATGGATTCGTTGTAAAATTTTAAATCGAGCTCGAGGCTTTTCAGCGGACTTTCTTTTTCCTTTTTATTCCCATCTGAATTTTCATCAGGGTTTAGCAGATCTTTTATTTCCATGGCAATGGTTTGAAAGTGCCTTTTAATTAAATTATTCGGCTGTTTCTGTTGTTTTTACCTGATTAAGATTCAGGGTTAATAATACCACATTCTCAACATGCTGGGTATGCGGGAACATATCAACGGGACGAATCCTGCTAACTTCATATTTATCTTTCATCAATGCGATGTCACGTGCTTGTGTCGCCGCATTACAGCTCACGTAAACGATCTTTTCGGCTTCCATTTCAAGAAGGCGCTTCACCACGTCAGCATGCATGCCTGCACGCGGCGGATCAGTAATTACCACATCCGGCTTCCCATGGGTATTGATAAATTCGGCATTCAATATATCCTTCATATCACCTGCAAAGAAGCTGGTGTTTTTAATGGAATTGATCTCCGAATTGATCTTTGCATCTTCAATGGCCGTCGGAACATATTCTATCCCAACTACAGATTTGACAGATCCGGCAACAAAATTGGCAATGGTACCGGCGCCGGTGTACAGGTCATAAACCAGTTCATCACCTTTGAAGCCTGCAAAATCTTTGGTGATCTTGTACAATTCAAATGCCTGATCTGAATTGGTTTGGTAAAATGATTTCGGACCGATCTTGAATTTTAGTCCGTTCATATTTTCAAATATGTGATCAGCACCTTCGAAAACATGAATATCCTGATCAAAAATGGTGTCGTTCTTCTTTTGATTAATGATATAAAGCAGTGATTTCAGGCTTTTAAACTCATTGGATATGAATTTCATCATTCCTGCGATCTGCTCTTCTTCAACATATGCAAAAACTACGATCACCATGAGTTCACCCGTGCTGGAAGTCCGAATGATCAGGTTTCTTAACGAGCCTTCATGATTTTTCAGATTATAAAAGGAGATCTTATTGGCCAATGCATATTCCCTTACTTTATTTCTGATATCGTTTGAAGGATCTGCCTGCAGATAGCAATGTTCTATATCAAGGATCTTGTCAAATCGGCCCGGAATATGATAACCCAGGGCATTCATTTCCATTTCCTCATCACTGCGCATGTCCCCATCTGTTAACCAGCGCTTATCAGAGAATGTATATTCGAGCTTATTTCTGTAATAACTTGTTTCCTTCGATCCCAGGATAGGTTCTATTCCGGATGTATCAACTTTGGCAAGTCTTTGCAATGCATCAACAACACTTTTCTGCTTGAACAGAAGTTGTGCATCATAATTAAGATGCTGCCATTTACAGCCTCCGCAAACTCCAAAATGCTCGCAAAATGGGTCTGTTCTATGCTCAGATGGTTTTACTATTTTCTGAATTTTGCCTTCGTAAAATTTTTTCTTTCTTCGAAGGAGTTCAACATCTACCACATCTCCTGGAACGGCTTTATCAATGAAGATAACCAGATCGTCTGATTTACCTACACCCTTACCTTCTTCAGCAATATCAATTACCTGGATGTTATTTAAAAATTTTTTGTCGGCCGGAATTTTTTTCATGAGCGGCAAAATTAAATATTTTTATGTTAGGAAAGCGGGAAAGGATCAGATATTGGGGCAGAACAAAGCCGTGTCCTGAAATTGAACAGGATATTTAGGGGGATTGGTATTAAATATAATTGAAATACTGCAGATTCTTAAAATTCAAACAGTGCATCAATTAAATTGGATAATTCTGAAATTTCGCGACTCATGGCTTTTTTCTTTGCTAATGTCACAAAATACAACAATCTATACCAAAAACCAAATTGGTATAATAGTTTAACAATTTATTGACACTGAATTATTTTACGGCAGCTTTTACCAGGTAGGGTAGGATTTCTTTTTGGAAGGAAATGAAATTTTTACGAACATCCGAATCGCTCACTGATGTAAATGCGAAGGAGAATACAATACTTTTACTTGCTTTGATCAAAAAGCGCAGTCGCGCAATGTAATCATCTGCTTTAAAAAGCGGGGTTTTGTTGAATGATTCTACTAAAAGATTTTCAAGATCGTCAGAAAGGGTTTTTAGAAATTCCTGGGAGTTGGCAGATTCACGTATAAATTCCCATCCGATAAATTCGTTGCAAACCGTGTAGGAGAGTCTGCTGGTTTTGAGAATGATCATACTGAGGTATGCTTCTTCATCGAGATCTTCGGTTGGGTTATGAATGATCTCATGCACGCTATGCTGAATATATTCCATCAGGATAGCCTGCAAAAGGAGCTCCTTACTTTCAAAGTATTTGTAAATGGTAGCCTTAGCAATTTTGGCACGTTTGGCAATTTCATTAACACTGGTTTTATGGTAGCCATATTTACGAAACAGGTCCTGCGCAGCTTTTTTAATACTTTCCTTGATCTTATCTACTTCCATTTCAATTAACTACCATCAGGTCAAAATTAGTAATAATTACTTTATATTCTTTCAGGGCTCTCTGTGCAGGAGCTTTTACCGGAGATCCATCAAACAAGGAGAACTTTGCGCCACTGCATGGATCTGTCGCAGTGAGGTTCGGATCGTCAGGTACTATTGCACATCTCTTCTGCGGATCTACTGAACTGCAGCGATCATAAGCTACATAAGCGCCATCGGCTCTCCTGTATATGATCAATCCGGCAACCCCTGTATTGGCCTGATTATTAACGACTAACAGCCCATTCTGGCTTCTGATATTAAATTCCTGAAGGGTAATTTTATAGCTGACATACACATCAGGAATCCTGTCCAGGTTATCCTTGCTACAGGATAACAAAGTGCTGAAAATGAAAATATAGACCAGGTAAATTCTCATCAGATCATTTCCGACTGGAATTGTTTTAGAAAGCGAATATCATTTTCAGAAAACAGTCTCAGGTCTTTTATCTGGTATTTCAGATTCGTGATCCGTTCTATTCCCAT
>Ga0123337_10006517_pt1 | contig 11133 bp, 7 predicted proteins | sample frozenSSSSmetaG_FD_89792 | JGI IMG/M metagenome (GOLD analysis project Ga0123337, IMG submission 89792) | Glacier valley bacterial and archeal communities from Borup Fiord, Nunavut, Canada, to study Microbial Dark Matter (Phase II) -... | ecosystem: Environmental > Aquatic > Freshwater > Ice >...
ACGGTTTTGCTCGGTGAATATTCTTGCACTTTCCTTACGGGTTTTAACTAATCTTTGAAGCAATTTAACTTCATCATCAGCAGTTATTTCTTCTTTTAAACCTGATGCGGTTTGGGCTAATAAAATTTCAGATTTTATAGCTCTTAAAGCTTCTAATGCAACTGTATCTTTGGCTCTCATGGCGGTTTTGATTTCGTCCATGATGTGTATTGATAAACTCATAATATATTTTTAATTTTTGATTCCTAATTTTTTATTCGAACTGAATTTCGAATACTACAAACTGAATTTTTTAAAATGCCCCAGATGGAAATGAAAAGCCTTTTTGGGAGAAACTCTATTTTTTTCTTGAACTGGAAAAGCGACTGTAAGAAGCTCTTTCTCGTTCTTAGAAAAAAAAGTTGCGACAAAAAGCTTGTAATGTACAGCTGGATAAGGCCCGACAAATTTAGATAATTTAACTCGCATTAACAATAGGCAGTGTAGTGCTTTGAACAAAAAAAATAACCCGAAAATTAAATCAATTTTCGGGCTATCTCAAAATGGTCTGAGTTAGTTAATCTACGTTGTCATGCAAATATGAATTGTTGGATCGCAATTGTAAATCATTGTTGCTGTCTGTCCCTACAGATATTCTTGAATTTGAATTATTAGTTTGTGAACTCGAAAGATCAATCCCAAATCTTTTGTAGGCTGGTTCTCTTTCCAACTCATCTACTCTGGATACATTATCATGAAACTTATAATTAAAATCTTTTAATTTTCTTCTTCTTTCGTCAGCTCTAAATCGCAAAGTCTCTTCTATTGTCAAATCAATAGGAGAATTGTTCTGCAAAGCCGGAGCTTCTGCAACAGTCTCTGCTACTTGCTTCATCGTAATGTTTAACTCAGCGGGGATTACTTCCTCTACAACTTTAGCAGCTGGTTTAGATTCTAATAAATCATGCTCAACCTCCATATATTCTTCGAGAGAATATTTAATTATTCCGTTATCCGACAAGTCTGTTACCGGCACAAGCTGTACGGGCTGCACTACTTTTATATCGCGTGTCTCGTTTGTTAATTCAAACAAGAAATTAGGTTCTTCTTCGGGCTGCACAGGAGCTGCTTTATGAATAGGCAAGTCGAATGAAAAGGCAGTTTGTTCTTGTTTTACTTCAGGTTGTATTGGTTCTAAAGCTTTAAATTGCAGTACGGCAGAATTCGAAATAGTAAAATCGATATCTTTTATTGGAGAAACAATTTCGAAAGTAACATCCAAATTTTTAATAAACTCAGACATAACCATAAGTTCTTGCTCGTTTATAGAAGCAATTACCGGCTGTGTGATGGCAACATCTTCTACTAAATCAAAAACAACTTTGTCGTTAGAATTGGATTTTGGCAATTCGTTGTTGAAATTAAATCCTGCCAATCCTTTTTTAGACAAATCAAAAACAACACCTCTTTGTTCATCTTCCAGTGTGTGAATGATTTTTTTAGGCTCAACATTCACAATTTCGTTTTGCTGTTCTACATCAAAACCTGTTGCAATAATAGTTACGGCAATTGCATCACCCAGCGTTTCATCTTCACCAACTCCCATGATAATATTGGCGTTGGATCCGGCTTCCGATTGAATGTGTTCATTGATTTCTGCAATTTCGTCGATAGTAATTTCATTAGATCCAGAAACGATAAGCAACAATACGTTTTTGGCACCAGTAATTTTATTATCATTTAAAAGTGGCGAATCTAAAGCGGCGACGATTCCTTCCTTAGCTCTGTTTTCACCAGATGAAACAGACGATCCCATAATCGCCGTTCCGCTGTTATACAATACTGTTTTAGCATCGCGTAAATCGATATTCTGAGTGTAGTGATGCGTAATCACTTCGGCAATTCCTCTTGAGGCTGTTGCCAAAACTTCGTCAGCTTTTGAAAATCCAGCTTTGAAACCCAGATTTCCGTAAACTTCTCTTAGTTTATTGTTATTGATTACGATTAATGAATCGACTTGCTTGCGCAATTTTTCGATTCCTAAAAGTGCTTGCTCCTGCCTAACTTTACCTTCAAACAAGAATGGCAAAGTCACAATACCAACAGTAAGAATATCTCTTTCTTTGGCTAATTGTGCAATAACTGGTGCAGCTCCGGTTCCGGTTCCACCGCCCATTCCTGCAGTTATAAATACCATTTTGGTATTGGCGTCAAGCATCTTTTCGATATCTGCGATACTTTCTATAGCGGATTGATGTCCTACATCCGGATTTGCTCCAGCACCAAGACCTTCAGTTAAATTTACACCTAACTGAATTTTGTTTGGCACCGAACTGTTATCCAGTGCTTGAGAATCAGTATTACAGACAATAAAATCAACACCTTTAATTCCTTGTTTGAACATGTGGTTTATAGCGTTACTACCGCCACCACCTACTCCGATAACTTTTATTACATTTGATTGATTTTTTGGTAAATCAAATGAAATACTTCCAAATTCTGAGTTGCTTGGCATAATATGGGTTTTTAATTTTTTATTAAATTTAATTTTTTCACTACTCTTGGCTTGGGGCAAAAAGGAGAATCGATAACTTTTTATTCTTGATAATACTTATTCTGCGTTATCCAAAAAATCTTTAATCTTATCCACATATTTATCAAAAAAGGATCTTCTAATTTTATTTTCAGTTGATTCTTCTCTAATCGTATCTTCTTGGAACACTTTTTCAGGCTCCATGTATATCTCTTCTTTTATAATCGCTTTAACTTCAGCTATCGGTTCTCTTGCAAAAGATACTTTTTCTGGAACAACAGTCGTTTGAAATTTTATAGCGCTTTGTGTTTTATTTTCAATACTGTTCATTACTAATCCCACCGCAGTTGCGTACAATGGACTGGATATTTCTTCATCCGAATTTCCAGCCAAATGCTCGTTTGGATAACCAATTCTAGTATCCATTCCAGTAATGTATTCTACCAATTGCTTGATGTGCTTTAACTGAGCACCTCCACCTGTAAGTACAATTCCTGCTATCAATTTTTTACGGGGATCTTCATGCCCATACGCTCTTACTTCGGTAAAAACCTGCTCAATAATTTCAACCACTCTGGCATTTATTATTTTTGAAAGATTTTTTAATGAAATTTCTTTTGGCTCTCTTCCTCTTAAACCTGGGATTGAAACAATCTCATTGTCCCTATTCTCTCCTGGCCAAGCAGACCCAAATTTTACTTTCAATAATTCGGCTTGCTTTTCAATAATAGAACATCCTTCTTTTATATCATCTGTAATTACATTTCCTCCAAAAGGAATTACTGCGGTATGACGAATTATTCCATCTTTGAAAATAGCCAAATCAGTAGTTCCACCACCAATATCTATAAGAGCAACACCCGCTTCTTTTTCTTCCTGACTCAAAACTGCATCCGAAGAAGCCAATGGTTCTAATGTTAATCCGGATAATTCGATTCCGGAGCTTTGAATGCATCTCCCTACATTTCTAATCGAGGAGGCTTGCCCAACTACTACGTGAAAACTACTTTCCAGTCTTCCGCCATACATTCCGATTGGTTCTTTAATATCCGATTGTCCATCGATTTTAAATTCCTGTGGCAATACATGTATAATTTCTTCTCCCGGAAGCATTGCCAATTTATGAACCTGATTAATCAATAAATCGATATCACTTCCTCCTATTACTTCTTCCGGATTGCTCCTGCTGATATAATCACTATGTTGTATGCTTCTGATATGCTGTCCGGCAATACCAACAACCACATCTTTTATTTTGTAACCTGAATTAGTTTCGGCTTCCAGAATGGCTTGCTGAATAGACTGAATAGTTTGCGTAATATTATTTACGACACCACGTGATACACCTAAACTTTTAGATTTTCCAACGCCTAATATCTCTAGTTTACCGTATTCATTCTTTTTGCCTATCATGGCTACAATTTTGGTTGTCCCAATATCTAGACCTACTGCAATATTCTCTTTTTCCATTATCTATTATTTAGTGCAAACTACTTGTTCTGTAAACCTGAGATCTATTTTTTTATATTTATACAACGAACTATCCGAACTTACTTTTTGAAAAAAAGCTTTATAGTTTTTAAATTTTCGTTCTACATTTATCATTTTTCCAAAATCTATTTGATAATTATAATTTCTATTCAGCATTAATAAGCTACCATTAGGCATAATTTGAATGCCAATGATGTTTTTTTTCAAAAACGCATCATCATAAATTACCTTAAATAATTTGGATAAATCTTTGCTGTTTTTCTTGTTCATCTCCCCAGATACAAGTGGAACCCGAGCTGTAAAATTAGCAGACAAAGGCATAGTATCGCCCTCGCTATCAACATAAAAAGAACCTTTTTTATCAAAAACCCTAGCTATAGGTGTCTTTTGTTTTACAACTGCTTTTAGAACGCCATCGATACTCACGAACACATCAGATTTGTCAATCATATCTTGTGCATTCAATGTTTGCTCCAATTTATTCAAATCTAACCTATCTTTTTGTATGCTTGTAGCATTCGAATTATTTTCTATCAACAATTTATTAACTATTTCCTGTCTCAAAAAAAGAGCATTTTCTCCAACAAAAACCACAGTCGATTTTGTCAGTTTTCGATGTGAATTTCGTTTTGATGTAAACGAAAACAGAAAAATAACCAAAACAAACATTAGTAGCAATCGTATGTTATTCCAATTAAAGAGTTTCATATAATGCTTTTTTAATTGACGGAACCATTTCGCCTAAATCGCCCGCACCAATAGTTACAATAATTTTAGCATCATTTGCCAAAATTCTCGGTATTAAATCCTCTTTTGAAACCAGCGTTTTATTATTATTAGTCATTTTATCCATAAGCCATTGCGAATTTATTCCTTCCATTGGCAATTCCCGTGCAGGGTAAATTTCCAACAACAAAACTTCATCAAAGGCGGATAAACTTTTTGCAAAATTATCAGCAAAATCCCTTGTTCTGCTAAACAAGTGTGGCTGAAAAACAGCTAGTATTTTTTGATTAGGGTACAATTCCCGAACGGCTTGATGCACCGCATTTATTTCGGTAGGATGATGAGCGTAATCATCTATATAAACTAAGTTTTCTTCTTTTATCTGATAAGAAAATCGTCTTCTTATCCCTTTGAATGACAGCAAAGCTTTCGCAATAACCTCGGTTGGGGTGCCGTAAGTTATTGCCATCGCCAGTGCCATTAAAGCATTCATTAAATTATGCCTTCCCGGCAAACCGAAATGCAAATCTTGGATTAGTCCATTCGGAGTTTTTACATCAAAAACATAACTGCTGTTTTCAATTCGTACATTGAAAGCCTCAAAAACCGCCTCTTCATTGACCGCACAAATCACTCCTGCTATAGGCAACTCATTGGTAATAAAAAGTTTGCTTTTATCTTCCACTTTATTTGCAAATTCAACAAACGATTCCTCGATTGCCTCGCTGGTTCCATATATATCCAAATGATCCGCATCCATCGATGTAACGCAGGCAATATTAGGATGGAGGTGCAAAAAGGAACGATCAAACTCATCGGCTTCAACCACTGTAACCGTTTTACCGTTACCAATTAAATTAGAATCATAATTTTCGACAATCCCACCTATAAATGCAGTCACATCTGCACCACTTTCATACAATATATGTCCCAGGATACTCGAAGTAGTTGTTTTTCCGTGAGTTCCGGCTACCGCAAAACAAAAAGTATATTTAGTAATTATTCCTAAAACTTCGGCTCGTTTTTTTACCTGATAGTCGTGCTCTATAAAATAATTCCACTCTGAATGCGATACGGGAACTGCCGGGGTGATAATTACCAATGTATTTTCAACATGAAAATTCTCAGGGATTTGCGCAATGTTATCTTCAAAATGAATATCAATTCCGCTTTCTATCAATTCACTGGTAAGTATCGAAGGAGTTTTGTCATAGCCAGAAACTTGTTTCCCAATATTCTTAAAATACCGAGCCAAAGCACTCATCCCGATGCCTCCGATGCCAATAAAATAGACGTTATTTATTTGATTTAAATTCATTATTATTTTTTTTATGTGCGCTACGATTTTAATTTTCGAAGCTGTGCCAGTCTAAAAAATTTATTGCTTTTAGTTCTGTTATTTTATTTTTACCAATTTTACAATTTCATCCACAATATCTTTTGTGGCATTGGGTTTTGCTAATTTTTTAATACTCTGACTTAAATTATCCTGCAATTTTTCGTCATGAATCAGTTGGTTAAAAACCGATTCAAACTTTGCATCCAATTCGCTTTCCTTAATTAGCAAAGCGCCTTTTTTATCTACAATTGCTTTGCCATTTTTGGTTTGGTGATCTTCGGCCACATTGGGTGATGGAATAAAAATTACCGGTTTTCCCACCAAACACAATTCTGAAACTGACGATGCTCCTGAACGAGAAATCACCACGTCTGCAGCAGCATAAATCAAATCCATTCTGTCAATAAACGAAACAACCTGAACATCCTCTTTTTCGGAAAAATGTTTGTATTCAGCCATATAAAAATTACCACATTGCCAAAAAACTTGTACTCCGCTGGCCAGCAAAAAATCCAGTTCTTTTTCTATTAATTGATTTATTCTCCGGGATCCTAAACTTCCTCCAAGAATTAAAACTGTTTTTTTATTGTCATCTAAATTGAAATACGATATCGCTTCGCTCCTTTTAGAATCGACTTCCATTAAATCCTGACGCACTGGGTTTCCGGTTAGCACCATTTTCTCTTTTGGAAAAAAAGGTTCTAAATTTTCGTAAGCCACACATATTTTACTTGCTTTTTTACTCAATAATTTATTGGTTATTCCGGGATATGAATTTTGTTCCTGAATTACCGTTGGGATTCCTGCAAGATTGGCTATCTGTAATAACGGTCCGCTAGCGAAACCTCCTGTACCAATCACAACATCAGGTTTAAATTCTTTTATAATTTTTCTGGATTCCCATAAACTATTTAGCAGCTTAAATGGAAACATAGCATTTTGCAACGTTAATTTTCTTTGTAAACCTGCTATCCAAAGTCCTTTTATTGCATAACCTGCCTGAGGGACTTTTTGCATTTCCATCTTGTCTTTGGCACCAACAAAAAGAATTTCTGCAGTAGGAAAACGCAATTTTAATTCATTTGCAATCGCAATCGCAGGATAAATATGTCCTCCGGTTCCGCCTCCGCTTAATATGAATTTATATGTTTTTTCCATTTTAAAAAATTATCAATTTGCTTCTTGTTTTAAATAATTAATGCTGCAATTTATTTTAAAACTGCATCCATCGGATTTTTAGCCTTGTCTGTTATGGAATAATTATTAGAATCAAAACTTTCAACTGTATTTTCTTCTACAAGATCTGCTTCTAATTCTCTATCAATAAGCTTTTGAAGCGCCTCATCTCTTTTTACTTTCTCTAGTTTTTCCTGTGCAATTTCATTTTCTTTTTTGGTCACGCTTAAAATAATCCCAAGTCCAAAACAAGTCATCCAGATCGAGCTTCCACCACTACTGATTAAAGGCAGTGTTTGTCCTGTAACCGGCAATAATTCTACGGCTACAGCCATATTGATCATTGCCTGAAAAATCATTGGAAAACCAATGCCTATAACCACTAATTTTCCAAAAAGGGTATTGGCTTTATGAGAAGCCACAACAAAACGGAACAGCAACAGTAAATATAAAACGAGCACTCCTAAACCGCCGAGGAGTCCGTATTCTTCAACAATAATTGCATAAATAAAATCCGAAGAGGATTGAGGCAAGAAGTTTTTCTGAACACTCTTTCCGGGTCCTAAACCGTATAATTGTCCAGAAGCAATGGCAATTTTAGCTTTCTCAATCTGGTAATCATCTTCATCTGCTTTATTGCTTGTAAAATTTTCGATACGATTTCCCCAAGTACCTACTCTACTAAAAAATTTAGAATCAGGAAAAGCTTTGGCTATTAAAATAAAAAATGTCAGGAATAAAATACCGGAACCTATTATAAAAAAGATATATTTTAATGGATATTTACCTATAAAAACCAACATAATCACCATAGCAAAAATCAATGCTGTAGTAGAAAAATTTGCTGGTAAAATAAACATCAACGTTACAAAAACAGGAGTCCAAAGTTCCCACAAAGAAGACTTAAAAGTGATAGGTGTTTCTCTTTTTTTTGACAAATAACGGGCAACAAATATAAACAAAATAATAGCTGCGACCGTAGAAGTTTGAAAGCTTAAGCCTATAAATGGCACTTGAATCCATCTACTTGCATTGGCACCAGCAATAACGGTTCCTTTTATTAAAGTATACGCTAATAAAATCCAGACAACAGGCAAAAAGGCTTTCGAGATTGCTCTAAAATAATGATAGGGTATTTTATGAACCCAGTAAATAATTAAAAAGCCAATACAGATATGAGCAAAATGTTTAACCAAATAGCCTAAAGTATTTCCAGTTCCATGACCTAAATAAGCTAGATTACTACTCGCACTAAAAACTGGCATAAACGAAAACAAGGCCAATAGAGCCACGAATGACCATATTCCTTTATCTCCTTTTAATTTGTTTACTAGTTCTTTCATAATCTTTTAATCAGCTTAGTTTTGTCTCAATTTAAAGTTCTGCTTACCTGAATTTGAAACTATTTTTATAGGTTATGAACCGCTTGTTTAAATTGTTTTCCTCTGTCCTCATAACTCTCGAATAAATCGAAACTGGCGCAGGCGGGAGACAATAAAACAGTATCTCCTTTTTCTGATAATCGTTGAGCCATTCGCACTGCTTCGCTCATATCAGTGACTTCGATCATGATATCAACAACATTCCCAAAGGCATCAATGATTTTTTTATTATCTACACCTAAGCAAATAATAGCTTTTACCTTTTCACGGACTAAAGACATTAATTCGTGGTAATCATTTCCTTTGTCTACACCCCCAACAATCCAAACGGTAGGAGCATTCATACTGTCTAAAGCATAAAAAACGGAATTAACATTTGTGGCTTTTGAATCATTGATGTACTGAACATTCTGAATTTTTAAAACCTTCTCCAAACGATGCTCTACTCCTTGAAAATCCGATAAGCTTTCACGAATTGTTGCATTTCTTATCTGCATCAATTTTGCCACAGAAGTTGCTGCCATAGCATTTTTTGCATTGTGTTTTCCTTCTAATGCTATGTATTCTGTTTCCATTATAAACTCTTCGTGATTAATCTTAATTTCCATTTTATTGTTTTTTATATAGGCTCCTTCGCTGAATTCATCGATTAACGAAAAAGGAATTAATTTTGCTTCTGTTTTGTTGTTTTTTAACCATCCTAAAATCGCTTCATCATTTGCATCATAAATCAGATAATCGTTTTTGGTCTGATTCATTGTAATTCTAAATTTAGAATCAATGTAATTTTGATATTTATAATCGTATCGGTCTAAATGATCCGGACTGATATTTGTGATAATGGCAATGTGCGGCTTGTAATTTATAATTCCGTCAAGCTGAAAACTGCTCAGCTCTAATACATAAAAATCAAAATTATTTTCGGCAACCTGCCATGCAAAACTTTTTCCGATATTTCCGGCCAAGCCAACATTCAAACCCGCAGTTTTCAACAAATGATAGGTTAACATTGTTGTAGTTGTCTTTCCGTTACTGCCGGTTATTCCAATTGTTATAGCATCTGTAAATGGTGCCGCAAATTCAATTTCTGATATTACTAAAATTCCATTTTCTTTCAGCTTCTTGATTATTGGCGACTTATCCGGAATTCCTGGACTTTTCATGACCACATCGGCATTCAAAATTAAATCTTCAGTATGTCGTTCCTCCTCCCAGGCAATGCCATTAATTATTAAAATTTCACGGTAACTCTCTTTTATTTTTCCTAAATCGGATACAAAAACATCATATCCTTTCTTTTTCCCAAGAATCGCTGTGCCTACTCCGCTTTCTCCGCTTCCCAAAACTACTAGCCTCATACTACCTTAATTTTAATGTTACAATGGACAATATGGCTAACATTATGGCAACAATCCAAAATCGTGTTACTATTTTACTTTCGTGATATCCTTTCTTTTGATAGTGGTGATGCAAAGGCGACATTAGAAATATTCTTCGTCCTTCTCCATATCTATTTTTTGTATATTTAAAATAGCTTACCTGAATAATGACTGATAAATTTTCGACCAGAAAGATTCCGCATAATAATGGAATAAGCATTTCTTTCCGAACAGCAATTGCGAGTACTGCAATGATTCCACCAATTGTTAAACTTCCCGTATCACCCATAAAAACTGAGGCCGGATAGGAGTTGTACCAAAGAAATCCAATTAAAGAACCTACAAATGCAGCTATAAAAACCGTCATTTCACCTGAATTTGGGATATACATTATATTCAGATAATTAGAAAAGATGATATTCCCTGATACAAAGGTGAAAATACCGAGTGCCAATACCGAGATTGCAGAAGTACCTGCTGCCAGACCATCGATACCATCTGTAAGATTTGCTCCATTAGAAACGGCGGTGATAATAAAAATTACAACTGGAATGAAAATCAACCAAGCCCATTTTTCGTAGCCTTCGCCTGTCCATGCTAATAATTCGGCATAATCAAATTCATTATTTTTAAAAAAAGGAATTGTAGTTGCAGTAGATTTTTCTTCGATAGCTGCTGGTTTTATAACCGTTTCAACCGTTGGCTTAAAAACCTCACTGTTGCCAATGTCAGTTCTTATAGTAACTGCCGGACTAAAATATAGTACAGAGCCAACAATAAGTCCCAAACCAACTTGCCCAAAAACTTTAAAAATACCTTTTAAACCTTGCTTGTCTTTCTTGAAAATCTTGATGTAATCGTCAATAAAACCAATAGTTCCCATCCATAAGGTGGTAACTATTAATAAAACAATATAAATATTATGCAATTTTGCAAAAAGTACTACTGGAACCAGTGTAGCAAAAATGATAATTATACCTCCCATTGTAGGAGTTCCCGCTTTTTCATTTTGTCCCGCCAAACCAAGTTCACGAACCGTTTCTCCTACTTGCTGCCTGCTTAAAAAACCGATGATTCGTTTACCATATATAGTTGACAATAACAAAGACAGCATCAAAGCCAATGCCG
>Ga0123337_10006518_pt1 | contig 11132 bp, 8 predicted proteins | sample frozenSSSSmetaG_FD_89792 | JGI IMG/M metagenome (GOLD analysis project Ga0123337, IMG submission 89792) | Glacier valley bacterial and archeal communities from Borup Fiord, Nunavut, Canada, to study Microbial Dark Matter (Phase II) -... | ecosystem: Environmental > Aquatic > Freshwater > Ice >...
GCTGACCCTTCAGCTCGGCCAACCCAGCCTGGTGATGGCCGGCGCGCGGCTGGAACGCACAGGGGAGTTGCTCACCGTGCCCGCGCTTCAGGTCATGGCCAGTCAGGCTCGCATTACCCAAGCGGCCGAGACGCTTGAGCTGTCCCTGGATATTCCCAACATCCGTGTGGCCCAAGGAGTCGCAGCACAGGGCCCACAAGAAAGCGCCTCGGTGGATGAGGCTTCGCTCCAGGCCGACCGGGCCACGATGACGCAAGCAGGACCGGCCAGCCGCGCCTCGCTCAGCGGCACGCGGCTGGCCTTGGCTGGCGCGACCATCAACCAGGGGGCCAAAGCGCCACGCTGCGTGAGTGGATCGTCCAAGGCAAGGATTTGACCCTGCAGTCGACGCCGGGCCAGAGTGTGGGCACCCTCAAACAATGGAGCAGCACGCTGTCGCAACTGAAGGCAAAGAGCGGCACAGAGACGGCGGCCTTCGACCAGATGTCGCTCAACGGCGCGGCGGCCAACGTGAAGCAGGTCACCAATGGACCCCTGTCTTTGTCCCTGCAAGGCACCAAAGTGGAGACCCGCGGCACAGCGCTTCACCGGGGCGACGATCGCCTCGCCCTTCGCAGCGCCAACCTCGCGGCAGAGCGACTTTCCGTGACGCAGGAAAACGGGCGACTCAAGCTTGACGGGCACTCGGCCAACCTGGGCTTGAAAGGCCTGGCGGCCCAACAAGGAGAAAATCACGTGTCCCTTGAAGACGGCGGGGTCAAAGCCAGCCAACTCGCGCTGGACACGACGGGTGATCGCCCGTCAGCAAGCCCTGACCGCCCCGCCCAGGCGGGCACCCTCCAGGCCAGCCTGAAGGACGCCGCCTTGCGTTTGGGAGAACTGTCCGTCAAGGCGCTGGGCGCGCTCTCTGACTTGGGTCACGTGGCCCAGATGAATTTGGCAGCGCAGTCGCTGCAACTGGCCCTGCCCGATGGACCGCTTGAATTGACGGGTGAGGGCCTGAGCGGCGAAATGACCCAAGCGGTGCTGGTCAGCCCGGCTGATGGCTCCGAACTGGTGCGCCTTGGCCGATCTACGCTGGCGGGCGGCGCTTTGCGCCTGCACCAGCAGCAGTTCACCGCTGACACCCTCACGCTGGCGCAAGGCCAAGCAAACACTTGGCTGGACCCGCAAGGGCAGCTCAACCTGCTCAGCCTGTTTGACAAGCCCCGCCCCGCCAAGGCCAGTGCGGCGCCCTCGCCCGTCCCGCTGGCAGCACAGGCGCCACCAGCGGCAGCACCCTGGCGGGTCGCCGTGAAGAAAACCCAGCTGGACGAATTTACCCTGGGGTTCGAGGACCGGCGTGTGCAGCCCCCACTGACTCTGCAGCTGACCCCGATCCGGGCACAGGTCACGGCGCTGGACACCGGATCAAGCAAACCAATGCAACTGGAGCTGCAAACGGCGCTGGCCGGCGGAGGGGAGATTGGGGTGGATGGCACGATTCACGCCACCACCGGAGTGGCCGACCTGCAGCTCAGCCTGACCGACATCGCGCTGGCGCCAGTACAGGGCTATCTGTCCAAGTTTGCCGCGTTGCAACTCGCCACCGGCATGGCGTCCAGCCGCGGTCGGCTGCGCTATGGTGACCCTCAGGGGGCGGGTGCGCAGCTTGTCTTTCAGGGGCAGGTGGCAGTGAACCAGATCCTGCTCGAAGAGTTCGCGCCCCAACGCCCCTTCCTGAGCTGGGCCGCAGTGGGCTCTGACGACGTGCTGCTGACCTTGACCCCCAACCGCCTGGACATGGCCGAGCTTCGCATTGAAAAACCGTCGGGCCGCCTGATCATCGCCGCCGACCAATCGGTGAACTTGACCGATGTGCTGAAAAAGACCGACCCGGCCACGCCGCCAGCCCCGACGAAAGCCACGGCCCCGGTGGCGGCAGAGAACGGGACATCCGCCCCTTTCCCCATCAGCATCGCGCGCGTTCGCGTGGCCGACGGGACGCTGGAGTTTTCAGACGCGAGCCTGCGCCCTCAGTTTGCCGCGCGCATGCATGAACTCAAGGGCGTGATCACGGGCCTCAGCAACGACCCGGACCAGAGCGCCAAGGTGCAACTGGATGCGCGGGTGGACCAATACGGGTCGGCCAGGATTGGCGGCCAGATCAGCCTGCTCAGCCCCGAGAGGCTGACCGAGATCAACATGGCCTTTCGCAACCTGGAGATGACCTCGCTGTCACCTTATGTCGTCAAGTTCGCAGGCTACCGGATTGCCGGCGGGCGCCTGTGGCTGGACTTGCAATACCGGGTTAAAGACAGCAAGCTGCTGGGCGAAAACAAGGTCCTGCTCAAGCAGGTGGTGCTGGGGGAGAAGGTGGAAAGCCCAGGCGCCCTGAATCTGCCGCTGGAACTCGCGATTGCCATCCTGACTGACTCTGATGGGGTCATCGACGTTGCCCTGCCTGTGAGCGGCGACCTGAGCGACCCCAAATTCGACTACGGCGCCATCATTGGCAAGGCCATCGGCAATCTTCTTGGCGGCATTGTCACCGCGCCCTTCAAAGCGCTGGCCGCCCTTTTTGGCGGCTCAGACAAGACGCTGGACACCGTGGTTTTCGAGCCCGGAACGGCCACCCTGGCGCCGCCTGAGCGGCAAAAACTCGCCGCCATCGCGCGGGCTCTGAAAGAGCGGCCCGCGCTGAAACTGGTGGTGCCCCCCACCCGTTCTGAGGCATTCGACACGCCCGTGCTGAAGTCACTGGCGGTGCGCCGCGACATCGTCACCGCCATGGGCATCTCCCTGGCACCCGGCGAAGACCCGGGGCCGGTGGACGTGGCCAACGCCCGCACGCAAAAGGCCGTTGAAGCTGTTTTCAGCACACGCTATGCGCCCGAGGTGCTGGCCGTCCTGAAAGAGCGCGCCCTGCGCGCAGCGGACTCGCCGGCCGGCGAGGCGCAGCCCCCCACGAGCAGCGCTGCACCAACCGCGCCACCACAACCCCCTCCCGCCTTCTATCAAGGCCTGCTCGATCGGCTGGTGGCAGAACAGCCCGTCTCCGACGAGGCGCTGGCACAACTGGCCACCCAGCGCAGCGACGCGATCTTGAGTGAACTCACCCAAACCAACGGCATTTCTGGCGCACGCACGTCAGTCGGTCAGGCCCAACAGGCACGTGATGCAGACGGTAAATCCGTCACCCTGCAACTGAAACTGGAGGTCGCGAAATGATGCATTTCAACACCGGCCTGCTGGGTCGCCTGGAATCCCTCATCTGGGGCAAGCAGGCGTCAGAGCGGCCCCGCCGGCAACAAGGCGCGCTGCGCCTGGTGCGCACAGTGCTGATCCTTGGGCGCGATCTGGCCATGGGGCAGCTCACGGTGCGCGCCATGAGCTTGGTCTACACCACGCTCCTGTCCATCGTGCCGCTGCTGGCCTTGAGCTTCTCGGTGCTCAAAGCCTTTGGGGTGCACAACCAGATTCAGCCCATGCTTTTGAAGCTGCTGGAGCCCCTGGGCGAACAAGGCGTGGAGGTGGCCAAGCGCATTGCCGAGTTCATTCAAAACATGAACGTGGGCGTGCTGGGCGCGGTGGGCCTGGCGATGCTGCTGTACACCGCCACCTCGCTGGTGCAGAAGATTGAAGAGTCGCTCAACTACATCTGGCATATCCCGCAGCCACGCCGCCTTGGTGAGCGTTTCAGTCGCTACCTGAGCGTGCTGATGGTGGGGCCGATTCTGATATTTTCGGCCCTGGGCATCACCGCCACCGTGATGAATATTGAGACGGTACGCCAGTTGCTGGCGGTAGAGGCGCTGGGCCAGGCCGTTCGGGTGGCCAGCCGACTCGTTCCCTACCTGCTCATCATTGCCGCGTTCACCTTCGTTTACCTCTTTATTCCGAACGCGCGGGTGCGGCTGGGCCCGGCCCTGGTCGGCGGCACCATCGGGGGCATTGTCTGGCAGACCTCGGGCTGGCTCTTTGCAGTCTTTGTCGCGTCTTCCGGGCAATACGCCGCCATCTATTCCAGCTTCGCCATACTGGTGCTGTTCATGATCTGGCTGTATGTGAGTTGGCTGGTGCTGCTGTTTGGCGCCAGCGTTGCGTTTTACACCCAGCACCCCGAGTACCTGTACCTGGGCAGCGGCGAGCCGCGCCTGAGCAACCGGGTGCGCGAACGACTCGCCTTGTCCGTCATGAGCCGGGTGGCGGGCCGTTTCGTGGCCGGCCAGCCCGCCATCTCGCTGCGGGAGTTCACTCAGCTGCTGCGGGTGCCCATGCATGTGCTGAGCACCGTGGTTACCGCCTTGCAGGACAACAAGCTTCTGCTGCAAACCGCCGACGACCCGCCACTGTTTCTGCCCGCCCGCGACCCCTCGCTGATCAGCGTGACACAAGTGCTCGACGCCGTCCGCTGCGCCGGGGAAGCGCGCTTCTTCTCCCCCGATGAATTGCCAACCCCTGCGCCGGTGGACCAGGTTCTCGCCCAAATCCGCTCCGCCGTGGAAGCCACCGCAGGCGCCATCAGCCTGCGCGATCTCGCCGACCAGCCAGAAGCGCACGTTGACGCCCCGGTCAATGTGACACAGGACAGAACCGAGCCGGCGCTGTTGCCTCGCGCAGCGGCAGAGAATCACCCCGAATTGCCCGGCGAGTGAGTGGGTCTGCTGGCGTGCGCTGACCAACGCTTACGCCAGAGTTCGCCCGTTAGCGCGTGATGGTGACCGGCTGGATTGCAGCGAACGAGTCGGTGGCCAGCGGCCGCTTGTTGGCAAGCCTAATTTCATGATCTGGTGCCGTTCGTATGGACCGGCAACCGACTCAAAATGTACGTTTGCACGTTCCGTCCAAGCAGTGTTGTCGCCGACGCCAATTAGTGAGTATTCATGCGGGTTGCCAAAGGTTTTCCAGAACCTGCCCACGTTTTGACCATGTCAGAACTTCTAAACTATGATGCCCATAAAGAACAGTGAAAGCCTGGATTTTTCCGGGCTTTTTTCTTTTTTGAACTTTTTTACTCCGCCTGCCCTTCCCCCTGCTGACGCCCAGCCTTACGGTATTGGTGAACATGCATGTCAGCGGTGCGCGCATCAAATCAGCTCCGCATTTGCATAGCATTAATGCGGTCTTCTGGCTCGTGCTTTCGAGCCTGGGCAACCCTACCAAAACCGCCCTAAGGCGCAAGCGCCCGCTTGGGTTGATCTCCGCGACGGGCGGCGCCGGCCACAGCGCACGGAACCGTTCAGCTGCAGCCTGTGCCGGTTCGCAGCGCGCAAAGTTGGGCGTATCCGGGCGACTCGACCTGCAAGGTGACATGTCGGATCTCGAAGTGCTCGTGCAGTTCGTGTTCGGCCTCGTGCAGCACCGCGTCGACGTCCCCGGCCTGATCGTTCAACACCACGTGCGCCGTCAGCGCTGTTTGGGAGGTGCCCATGGACCATACATGCAGGTCGTGTACGTCACCCACGCCCGGCAGCCCCAACAACAGCTTGCGCACCGCGCTCAGGTCAATGCCCTCGGGCACGCCGTCAAACAGCATGTGCAGCGATTGCCTGAACAAGCTCCAGGTACCCAGCACGATCACCACCGCAATCACCAGGCTCATCACGGGATCAATCCATGCCCAGCCTTGCCACAGGTAGAGCGCGCCGCCGATCACGACTCCCAGCGAGACCAGCGCGTCGGCTGCCATGTGCATGAAGGCGCCGCGGATGTTCAGGTCGCCCTTGCGCCCACGCATGAACAGCAGTGCGGTGGCGGTATTGATCACGATGCCAACGCCTGCCACGGCGATGATGGTCCAGCCCTCGGTGGCCTCGGGTGTCCCCAGGCGGCCAATCGCCTCCCAGGCCAGCGAGCCCATGGCCACCAGCAACAGCAAGGCATTGATGAAGGCCGCCAAAATCGATGCCCGTTGCCAGCCGTAGGTGTGGCGAGCATCGGGCCGCAGCTTGCCGGCCAGCGCACCGCCCCAGGCCAGCACCAGACCGGCCACATCGCTCAGGTTGTGGCCGGCGTCGGCCAGCAGCGCCAGCGAATTGACCTTCCAGCCATACCAGGCCTCAATTGCGACAAACGCAATATTCAGCACGATGCCGATGGCAAAGGCGCGGTTGAAATTGGCGGGGGCGTGGCTGTGCCCGTGATCGTGAGCGGCGCTCATTGCCGCAGCCCTGCGTCACGGGCTGAATTGCGGCGCAGAAAGCGGGCCAGGTCGCTTTTAGGTGCGACGGTACTGGCGTCTTTGCATTTCGCGGCGCTGCCAGGGGAATCAAGCAGCAGGGCGCTGAGTTCAGAGTTCATTTTTGGATTTTTACAATCATCGTTGCATTCCCTTGGAGACATTACCCAGAAACGCGGTGTAAAACGCGCGGCGTGCGACCAGATCGGCGACGCGACGGTTCGCATGGAATTCGTGCGCGACCAGAAAGTCTGGTGAATTTTGGGGCATTGGGTCATGCGGGATGAGATTATTCCAGCCAAGTCGAAATTCGTTTTCGGGAATCGCAGGCCTCATGCGGCTCCTTCGTAGACCGGGGCGAAGCCGCTGCCGGGCGTTCGGAAGTTGGTCGTCTGGCCCTGATACAGGCGGGCTGCCACCCATTGCACCTGGCCGTCGTAGGTGTAGTCGCGCAGGTCAAACTTGAGCACCTGCACCGGTTCCTGGTCCGAAATGACGCGCTCGCCGGGTCGGACCATTGCCTGCGCGATGTAATCGCCGGCGAGGATTTCCTTCCACACCCGCTGGGTCAGCTTGTCGCCTCGGTAGGCGGCCCGGCCGCCAAAGCCGGCAAACGGCTTGAAGAAAAGACGACGGCGCTCGCGCCACAAGCGTTCGGCATTCTCCAGTTTCACCACTTCGGTGTGCGGAATGCAGGCCAACAGCATGTCCTGCGTGGCTTGCGGCACGCCGAGTGCTTCAAGCCGCTTTGCATCGCTGAGCAAGGCCAGGTTGCGCTTGTCCGCGTACAGGGCGTGCGCCTGCGGATGCGGCGTGAGCACCATGGCGTCTTGCAGATAAGCTTCGCGCAGCGTGGCGCTAGCGGGCGTGGCCAGCGAAAAATCGGTCAGGCGGTTGTAGACCAGGTCGATGGTCGTCTCGCCATGCCAGAGCATGCCCTCCCGCAGGCTGAATTCGGTGGGATCGGCAATCACGGCCTGCAGCCCGTGGCGCTGGAACAATTGCTGGAACAGCAAGAACTCGGGGTACAGGTACTGCTGCCCGGGCGTCACGTCAACGATGGCAATGCTGCGCAGCTGCCGCGCGTGGCCAGACAGCGCCCACTCCTTGCGAAACATCGCCACGATGCGGTCTTCCAGCGCATCGACTGTGGACGCAGTTGGCACCAGGTGGGCTATCGCCGGGCAGCAGGCGCGCTGAGCCCGCGCCAGCACGGCGTTGAGCATCGCGCCCCCTGCATTGGTGTTGATCTCGATGAGCCCGAAGCCGCCCTCGGTGACATGAAAGTCGTAGCCAAAGAACACCCCCAGGGCGCCCCCCGGGTCATGCCGCGCAATGGCCGGCGACTGGGCCAGCACCTCCTCACGGTATGCCGGTAGCGCCACCACCGATTCGATGGCCTGCACCAGGCGAGTCATGCGGGCCATGTGCGCATGCGAGACAAACACGGGCCGCGCAGCGAACAGATAAGGGCATCGCTCGCGGATCAGCTCAAGCAGGCCAGGCTGGCCGATTTCCGACGCCAGCGCCTGTTCCAGCGCCTCGGTATCCAGGCTGATACAGAAGCACTCGCTGTTGAGGGCTTCGATCGAGACATCGCCAAGCGATGCGCTGGCAAGCGCAAGGGAGGAAGCAACATCGGTCATGGAATGGGTCCTTCAGTCACTTTGGACTATGCGGCGTGGAGTGCTTTGGTGGTGAAGCCCATCATAGCGAGACACGCCTGCCAGGCTGAAACACCCCATCCCGCCCGACGGTAGCGTAATTCGGGCTTCGTCTGGCGCTTTTTTTGGCTGGCTTTCCGCGGCTGCGAATTGCTCTGTTTTTGATAGCCATCTATGGCCATCAGTCATACACCAAAGCCTTTTTTTACATAAAACTCCAACGCGACCGGCGTCACTCGCTCGGTCTTGCATGCCGACAGGCGCGCATGGCATAGGGAGAACACCTGCGAAATTTTTCTGATCTACCGCCATTTTTGTCTTATCGGCATCCGCCGAGTGCCAATTGACCTGTCCGATAATTTACCGCCTTACGCAAAATCAGGCGACAACGTGAGATACCCTAGCTTTCGGTTATGCATTCGTCAGATTTTTTCCTTTCCAGGACCCGTATGAAACTCAGAATCCTCGTGGGCACGATGACCCATACTGCTGAATATGTAGCGCAAGCCATCGAGATGGCATGCGCGGACCTGGTCAGTGAAATTGAGGTCCAGCTGATGGACGATCTGGGCATCAGCGTCTTTGATGCAGAACCTTCAAAAGAAGTGGTCTACCTCATCTGCACATCCACCTACGGCGCGGGCGATGTACCAGACAATGCCCAGGCACTTTATGCGTCTCTGGACGCCGAGCCCAAATTTTTAGGCCATGTCCGCTATGGCGTGATCGCGCTGGGCGACAGCAGTACCCACGCGCAAACCTTCTGCTTTGGCGGAAAGAAATTTGACGAGCGTTTGCAGGACCTCGGTGCGCAACGCATCGGAGAGATCTGCTGCCACGATGCCAGCAGCGAAACGCAGCCTGAAGCAGCGGGCGTCCAATGGTGTCGCGCGTGGCTGAAGGGCGTGCTGGAACGACCTGGAGCACTCGACGTCAGCCCCTGAAGCACCGGCGCGCTTGAGCAGGCAGACCCTCGGGAAAAATGGCTCTCTCTTAATGTTTAGAGGTAAACAATTTAACCTTGAAGCTCGGGTTTTACACTAGTGGCGACAGCCGGCTACCGCCTTATTATTCACTGCTACCTGTTCATTTCAAAAAGGAAATCCCCATGTCCACCCGCCGCCTGGTCCTTACCCGCAGCGCTGCCGTGATCGGTGCAGCGTCCGCCGGGCTGTTGCTGCCCGAGATCGTGCGAGCCCAATCGGGCAAGGTCCGCGTGGGTTTCATGCTTCCTTACACCGGCACCTTCAGCCAGCTCGGCGTGGCAATTGAAAATGGCTTTCGCATGGCCATCAATGAGCAAGGCGGCAAGCTGGGCGGACGCGAGATTGAATACTTCAAGGTGGACGACGAGTCCGAGCCGTCAAAGGGCGTCGAAAACGCCAACAAGCTGGTCCAGCGCGACAAGGTCGATGTACTGGTCGGCACCGTGCATTCCGGCGTGCAGATGGGCATCCAGAAAGTCGCCCGCGACAGCGGCGTGCTGTGCCTGATCCCGAATGCCGGCGTGCATGCCGCCACGCGCGCATTGTGCGCGCCCAACGTGTTCCGCACCTCCTTCAGCAACTCCCAGCCGACCCGCGCCCTGGGCCCGGCCATGGTCGCCAAAGGCCACAAGAAGGCCGTCTGGATCACCTGGAAATACGCCGCTGGCGACGAGGCTTTTGAAGGCTTCAAGGAAAGCTACACGGCGGCCGGCGGAACCATCATCAAGGAACTGGGCCTGCCCTTCCCCAATGTCGAATTCCAGGCGCTACTGACAGAAATCGCCGCCCTCAAGCCCGACGCCGTGGCCTGCTTTTTTGCCGGCGGTGGGGCGGCCAAGTTCATCCGCGACTATGCCGCTGCGGGCCTCAAGGGCAAGATTCCACTCTACGGCTCGGGCTTCCTGACCGAAGGCGTGCTGGACGCCGCCGGCCCTGCCGCAGAAGGCATCGTCACCACCATGCACTACAGCGATTCGCTCGACACGCCGCGCAACAAGAAATTCCGCCTCGACTATGCCAAGGCCTTCCGCATCCAGCCCGACGTGTACGCGGTTCAGGGCTACGACACCGGCCTGCTGCTGATCCACGGCGCCAATGCAGTCAAAGGTGACCTTAACAGCAAGCCAGCCCTGTACAAGGCCATGGAAAGCGCCACCATTGACAGCCCGCGCGGCAAGTGGACCATGAGCAAGGCGCATAACCCAGTGCAGGACATCTACCTGCGCGTGGTGGAGAACAAGGAAAACAAGGTGATCGGCATTGCGGCCAAAGCACTGGCTGACTCCGGCGTCGGCTGCAAGATGGCCTGACCCGTTCGCCAGCGCATCCACGGGAGGTTTTCGAACCTCCCATTTTTTTGATGTTCAGCCTGCCGCCCTGCCCGACCATGACACTGCCTTTGACGATCCGGGAAACACCCTGATGGATATAGCCAACTTTTTCATTCAGTTGCTCAACAGTGTTCAATACGGACTGCTGCTGTTTATGCTGGCTGCCGGCCTGACGCTGATCTTCGGCATCATGGGCGTCGTCAATCTGGCACACGGCAGCTTTTACATGCTGGGCGCTTATCTGGCCTGGTCGCTGAGCGCCCAGTTGGGCAGCCTGGCGCTGGCGATTGCCGGCGGGGCTGTGCTGTCGGTGCTGTTCGGCCTGGCCCTTGAATGGCTGCTGTTTCGCCATTTCTACAACCGTGACCATCTGGACCAGGTGCTGCTGACCTTTGGCCTGATCTACATTTTTGAAGAACTGCGCTCGATTTTCTGGGGTGACGATGTCCACGGCGTGCCGATTCCCGAGTTGCTCAGTGCCTCGATTCCACTGACTGAGAACCTGTCCTATCCGGTCTACCGCCTCTTCATGTCGGGCGTTTGCCTGGCACTGGCGGCAGGCCTTTACCTCTTGATTTCCAAAACCCGCCTCGGCATGAAGATACGCGCCGGCGCCTTCAACCGCGACATGGCCGAATCGCTGGGCATCAACATCAAGCTGATCCATGCGGTGGTGTTTGCGCTGGGCGTCGGACTGGCGGCGGTGGCAGGCATGATCGCAGCACCGATTGCCAGCGTGTACCCGAACATGGGCTCGCAGGTGCTGATCATGTGCTTCGTGGTCGTGGTCATTGGCGGCATCGGCTCGGTGCGGGGCGCGCTGATTGCGGCCCTGCTGGTCGGCCTGGTCGACACCTTCGGCAAGGTGCTGCTGCCCCAGGTCGCCGGCATGCTGGTCTATATCCTGATGGCGGCCGTGCTGCTGTGGAAACCCGAAGGCTTGTTCAAACAATGAGCTCGGCAAAAGCCAACCTTGAAATACTGCCGCGCA
>Ga0123337_10006521_pt1 | contig 11129 bp, 15 predicted proteins | sample frozenSSSSmetaG_FD_89792 | JGI IMG/M metagenome (GOLD analysis project Ga0123337, IMG submission 89792) | Glacier valley bacterial and archeal communities from Borup Fiord, Nunavut, Canada, to study Microbial Dark Matter (Phase II) -... | ecosystem: Environmental > Aquatic > Freshwater > Ice >...
CCCAAATGGCTACTCGACAGCCTGTCCGCTAATGAGGCCAAAGGCGCGTGCGTATACCCATCAAGGCCACGGCCCACGTGCCGATCAAACAGGCCGGATACATATCAGCGACTTCCGCTTTCCACGCACGAACTCACTTGCGATCAGCAGCCGGTCCATACATTGGGCCAGAAGCGGTCGTTCCTAGCTCTGAGAATATGACGGATCGCACAGACAATAGTTGACACAACATCAGCAGGTTGTGCCCGCCGGCCGCCGCCACTTCGAGCGCCCGCCGCGCTACTTCCTGCCCGCGCACGTCCTTGAGGTCGGGCAGGCGCGCCGGAGCGGCGAGGCGCCGGGTCGTCGGCCGCGCCGCCAGCTGGTAGCCGCCGAGGTGGTTGACCAGCGCCAAGAGCGAATCCGCCGCGATGATGTCGATCTCGTCGCCGGCCCAGGCCGCCTCCGGTCCCGATTCCGCGGCGCAGATGATGCCGAGATCACGCCCCTGTGCCGCGATCGCCGCCGGCAGCACGCCGGCCGTCGGCGTCAGCCGCCCGTCGAGCGCCAGTTCGCCGATCGCCAGGTGGCGGCTCAGCGTATCCGGCGGTATCGCGCCGATGGCCGCCATCAGCCCGAGCGCGATGGGCAGGTCGTAGTGGCTGCCTTCCTTGGGCAGGTCGGCCGGTGCGAGGTTCACGATGATCCGCTTGGGCGGCAGGCTCAGGCCCGAGGCGTAAAGCGCGGCGCGCACCCGTTCGCCCGATTCCTTCACCGCCTTGTCCGGCAGGCCGACGATCAGCAGCCCCGGCTTGCCCGGAGTGAGCTGCACCTGCACATCGACCGGCACTGCCTCGATGCCCTGAAACGCCACGGTCGCGACCCGCGTCACCATCCCAATTCCCCAAGCCCGGGTCGAACCGTATCAGGAGATTTACGGACCGATCAAGAACATTTCAGGAACACCCGCGGCGCCTGCCATGCACCCTGCCGTGGCATTAACCATGCTGGAATATCAATGGGTTAGCGCAAGGTTTCATTAAGCGCCCCATGTTGAATCAAAGGCTGTCATTTCTGGTGAAGGCCGTAGTCCAGCATGAGTTTCGCCGCCACCCCACGCTCCGCGATCTCGTTATTCAAGCCGCTGGCGCTGCTGCTGGTGGTGCTGGCGCTCGCCGCCTGCGGACGCTCGCCATCGAGCCATGCCGGCATCCCCGGCGACAACGATCCGCATGACGGGGTGCGCCGCGCCTGGGGCCTGCCGATCCAGGGGCTCGACGTGGCGCGCTACCAGGGCCGCATCGATTTCGCCAAGGCCCGCGCCGGCGGCGTGCACTTCATCTACATCAAGTCCACCGAAGGCCGCGACTATATCGACCCCAACTTCTACGCCAACTGGGAAGGCGCCCGCGCCTCGGGCGTGGCGCGCGGGGCGTACCACTTCATGACCTGGTGCAGCCTCGCCTCCGAGCAGGCGGCGTGGTTCGTGCAGAACGTGCCGGCCGACTACGACTCGCTGCCCCCGGTGCTCGACCTCGAGTGGAACAATCATTCGAGCTGCAAGAACAAGCACGACCGGGTCGACGTCCTCGAGAAGGTCCGGGTCATGCTGGCGGCGATGGAAGCGCACACCCACAAGGTGCCGATCATCTATACCGACATGAATTTCTACCGCGACGTGCTGCAGGGCGAGCGCTTCGACAACTCGTTCTGGCTGCGCTCGACCGCCGCCGAGCCGCACCACAAGTACGCGGGCAAGCATGACTGGCTGATGTGGCAATGGACGCAGACCGGCACCATGTCCGGCATCAAGGCCGAGGTCGACCGCAACGCCTTCTACGGCTCGCAGGACGAGTGGGTGCAGTTCCTGCTCACCGGCTGCGATCCGCGCAAGCTCTACCTGCTCGGCCCGCAGGGGCGCTGCACCACCAAGTGATCCTGCAGGCAGGCCGGCCTGCAAACCTGCAAGTAGCGGTGGTCGCGGACGCGGCAGCGCTTGTCAGGATTCCGCCTTGGTTCTAGCTTCAGTGTCGCTTTCAGCCGGAGTTGGCACCGGCGCAACCAGCAAGGGGAACGAGATGGCCAAAAGTCAGATGAAGTCCAACAAGGAAGTCAAAAAGCCCAAGAAGGAAAAGGTGAAAGTGCTGGCGACGGCCGGGCTCACCAGCTCCAGCACCGCCGCCGCTTCAGGCAAGAAGAAGTAACTTCCGGCCATCCGGGTTTTGACAGGGCCGTGGCCATGCCGCGGCCCTCTACTATTTCGCCGCGCCCAGCACCGGGCCGATCAGCCCGCTGGCCTTGATGCCGTCGAGCAGGAACTGCACCGCCAGCGCCGCGAGCAGCACGCCCACGACGCGTGACACCACGGCAAGCCCGGTGAGACCGAGCAGGCGCTGGATCGGGATGGCCACCAGCATCACCACGTAGCACAGCAGCAGGATCGCCAGCAGTGCGGCGACCACCACCAGCCATTCGAGCGTGAAGCCGCCAGTACCGGTGGTCAGCAGGATCACCGCGCTGATGGCGCCGGGGCCGGCGATCAGCGGGGTGGCGAGCGGAAACACAGAGATGTCGGCGCGGCCCTGCGCCTCGTTCTCTTCCTCGGGCGTGGTGCCGGTGCCACCGGAGTGGCGGGCGAACACCATGTCGATCGAGATCAGCAGCAGCAGCACGCCACCGGCGATCCTGAGGGCCGGGAGGGTGATGCCGAATAGCTTCAGCATCGCCTCGCCGAACACCGCAAAGAACAGCAGGATGGCGGTGGCGATCAGCGTGCCACGCAGCGCCATCGCACGGCGCTGGACCTGCGTGCTCTTTTCGGTCAACGCCGCGTAGACCAGCAGCAGGTCGGCCGGCCCGATGGTGGCAAAGAATGTCGTGAGCGCTAACAACAGCGTGTCGATTGGCATGGCGGCGGCATTTCCCCGGTAACCAACCCTATGAAAGTCCCAGGCCCCGGGCAATCGCGGTTCATCTTTCATTCAGTGGCAAAGGCCTAAAGCGGCTGCAACCAACAAGCAGGCTAATACAGGGGCTCGTCAAATCATGCTGAAGATCATCGTCGCGACTGCCGCCATCCTGCTGCCCGGGGCAGCTCTCGCCGAAGACTGGGGCAAGTTCTACGCCGAAGTCTATGGCGGGGCGACGCTCGGCACCGACACCCAATACAATGGCACCGACTACGCCATGGACCCGACCTGGGCCGCCGGCGCAGCATTTGGCGTCGAGATGGGCAACGGTTTCTCGCTCGGCATCGACCTGATGAAGACCGGCGAGGCCCAGTACCAGGGCGAGCCGGCAACGCTCAGCACCTTCTCGGTGATGGCCGAAGGCGAGTATGCGCTGGCGCTCAACGACACCTTCTCGGTCTATGGCTCGCTCGGCCTCGGCGCCATCAACGTCGCCATCGACACGGGTGGCAACGACGACGCCTGGGGCGCCGGTTACTCGGCCGCCGTCGGCGTGCGCGCCAACGTCACCGAGAACATGGCGCTGTTCGGCGAGTTCAAGCATCAGGACACCTTCGCCACCATTGATCTCAATGGCGACGATCTCGGCGCCCCCACCAACACCGCGCTGGTCGGCCTCCGCCTGAGCTTCTGAACAAAGCTGAACATCAGTTCATGTTCGTGCCGTGTTACTGCGCGGCTTTGCCGTTTTTCTGTGCATCCGCCGAAACGGCGGCGTGATAGCTGTGTCGCCGCTGCATCAGCGGGACGAATAGTTGCCGGCGCGCCTACCCGACGATTGTGTACAACGACTGGCCCGGCCATACTGACGGCATCACGATTGTGTGCATGGTCAAGGGGCCTCGGATGATCACAACCTACGCTGCTGTACTGGCTTTGGCCGTTGCAGGTTCAGTTGCCGGCATGTCAACGCAGGCCTCGGCCTTTGACGATGGCTTCTTCTTCGATATCTATGGTGGTGCGTCGCTTGCTGGCAGCTCGACCTACAATGGCTCCGACTACGACATGCTCCTCGGCGGCGCATTCGGTGCTTCGGCTGGCGTGAACGCCCCGATCCCGGGCCTCGCCTTCAAGCTCGACATCATGCACTCCGGCGGCGAGTATGATTGCTGCGACTACGGCGTCTACAACTTCTCGGTCATGGCCGTCGGCGAGTACTCGGCCGAACTGAACGAGATGTTCTCGATCTATGGCGCCTTCGGTGTTGGCGGCGTTTACGTCCAGTACTACAGCGACGACTACACTGGCTGGGGGGCCGGTTACCAGGCGGCCGTCGGCGCTCGGGCCGTTGTCGCCGACAACGTGTCGGTGTTCGGCGAACTCAAGTATGTCAGCACGTTCGGCGACGTCGATACCAACGGTTATGACATCAACTACCCGACCCTGAACGCCCTGGTGGGCTTGCGCCTGTCGTTCGACTGAGGCATCCCGACTTCTCGATTTCAGGCCGCGCCTCCGGGTGCGGCCTTTGCATTTGTGGCGCCTCGCGCAAATCGGCCGCAAAGCGGGCTAAGGTGGCGCGTTTCGACCACCGCCTTGCCCAATGTCCCTCGATATTCCCGCCGAGCCCGAGCGTGAGCGCCCGCCAGCGCGCGACCCGCCCTGGGGCACCATCGCGTCGCTCGGGGCGCATGCGCTGCTCGTCGCCCTGATCCCGCTGCTCGCGGTCACCCGGCCTATCATGCCGCCACCGCCGCCCCGGGCAGTCGAAGTCGAGCTGATCAGCCCCGCCGACCTCGACCCGCCGCCCGCGTCGCCGGTCCTCGCCGCCCCGCAGGCCGACGCCGCACCGGCCGAAGCTGCGGCCCCGCCGCAGAGCGGACCAATCGAGGCGACGCAGTTCTTCGCCGGCCGGATCCTCGCCGAGGACAAACGCATCGCCGCAGCGCTGCCGACGCTGGGCCGTGACGAGCGGGTGATCCAGCTCTGCAACATCGAGGCGCTCGAACAGATCAAGGCAGCCAGGCCCGAGTTCGCGCCGGATACGCTCGTCGCCTATGCTTTCGGCGATATGAACGTCACGGGCGGCATCCTCACCGCCCCCGGCGCCGCGTTCCGCAGCCGCCGCCGCTGGTGGGGCCTCAGCCTCAGATGCGCTGTAGCGCCGGACTACGCAGCCGTCACCGCCTTCGAGTTCACCCTGGGTGACGAGGTGCCGTGGGAGGAGTGGGAGGCGCACTACCTCACGGCCGAGGATGCGGAGGAGTAGGTGTAAGGCGATGCTTGACATAAGTAAGGCATTGCCTTACTTATGTCAGCCGTGATCAGGAGCTTCAAAAGCAAGGCACTGGGTGAGCTGTGGGCAAGGAAGACCACAGCAAAGATCGACGCCAAGCTGCATGGTCGCATTCTTCGCGGGTTGGACCAGCTCGACTTGGCTGACGACCCGGCCGAGATGAAACTGCCTGGCTTTGATTTCCATGCGCTGCGAGGCTTCGACCCTACGCGCTACACCGTCCACGTGAACGGTCCATGGTGTGTGACTTTCGCATTCGATGGCACCGATGCGGTGGACATCGATTTCGAGCAGTACCACTGAAGGAGAGCGTGCAGCCTGCGCGCATCGAAACATGAGCTACCCCGCCATTCGCGACCCCAACCGTCGCCCCACCCATCCGGGCGAACTGCTGCGCGAGGATGTCCTGCCCGCCGTAGGCAGGCCGAAGGCCGAAATCGCGCGCATGCTCGGCATCTCGCGGCAGCAGCTCTACGACATTCTCGAAGAGAAGCGCCCTATCTCGCCGGCTGTCGCGGTAAGGCTGGGGAAGCTGTTCGGCAATGGTCCCGGCATCTGGTTGCGCATGCAGGCGGCGTACGACCTCTGGGGCGCTGAACGGGACGTCGACGTCAGCAACATCCCGACGCTGGAAGCGAGCCGAGCCGCGTGATTACTTCCGCCGCTTCTCGATCGCGTCCCAGATCAGCACCGCGATATCCGGGCCACCGAAGCGCTTGATCTCGCGGATGCCGGTGGGCGAGGTCACGTTGATCTCGGTGAGGTAGTCGCCGATCACGTCGATGCCGACGAAGATCATGTCGCGCTCTTTCAGCGCCGGTCCGATGGTGGCGCAAATCTCAAGTTCGCGCGCCGTCAGCGGCGACAGTTCCGGGCGGCCGCCGACATGCATGTTGGAGCGGGCCTCGCCCTCGGCCGGGATGCGGTTCAACCCGGCCACCGGCTCGCCGTCGATGATGATGATGCGCTTGTCGCCCTTGCGGACGTCGGGCAGGTATTTCTGCACCATGAACGGCTCGCGAAAGCTCTGCTCGAACAGCTCTATCAGCGAGGCGAGGTTCTGGTCGCCCTGCTGCAGGAAAAACACCCCGGCGCCGCCATTGCCGTAGAGCGGCTTCAGAATGATGTTGCCGTGCTCGGCGCGGAATTCGTGGATGAGCTTGCGATCGCGCGTCACCAGCGTCGGCGGCATCAGCTCGGGAAACTCGGTGACGAGGATTTTCTCGGGGGCGTTGCGCACCGCCGAAGGCGGGTTCACCACGAAGGTCTTCGGATGCAGCCGCTCGAGGATATGGCTGATGGTGATGTAGTTCATGTCGAACGGCGGGTCCTGCCGCATCAGCACCACGTCGTAGGTGCTGAGGTCGACGCGGGCAAATGCGCCGAGCGCGTAGTGCTCGCCCCTGGGCTTGTCGAACACGGTGATCGGCGCCACGTCCGCGGATACCTGGTTGTCGCGCAGCGCCAGCGTGCCGGGGACGTAGTAGTCCACCTTGTGCCCGCGTGCCTGGGCTTCGAGCATCATGGCAAAGGTCGAGTCCCCCGCCGGATTGATCGAAGCGATGGGGTCCATCTGCACGGCGATTTTGAGGGGCATAGTCTCAGGTCCTCGAAGCGGGATCAGGAAAAGCTGCAGACTTTTCCGTTCGATCCCGCGACATAATTAGCGGGCGTCGAAGGCGTTCACCACATGGCGCGGCCACGCCATGGGCGCAAGAAAAATCACGTCGTAGCGCATGTCGGACTGGGCGTAGCGCGGATGCCGGGCAAGGAAATAGTCGGCGGCGCGGGTGATGCGACGATCGTTAACCGCCAGCCAGGCGTCCGCCACCGAGCCGGATCGTCGCGCCTTCACCTCGACGAACACCAGGGTGCGGAAGTGCCTGGCGACGATGTCGATCTCACCCATCGGCGTCTTGAAGCGGCTGGCGAGGATGCGGTAGCCCTTCAACCGCAGGAACCAGGCGGCCAGCGTTTCGCCACGCCGGCCGAACAGCTCGGCGGCCAGCCGGCTCTGCTTAGTCCTCGGCCTTGCGGGCAAGCGCCGCATCGTAGACCTCCTTGCGCTTGAGCCCGAAGCGGGCGGTGATCTCGTCGACCGCGGCGCGCAGTGGCTGTCCGGCCAGCGCCGTGTCCAGCGCCGCCTGCCAGTCGGCCGCGTCGATCACCATTTCGGCGGCGCCGCCGACGAGGATCACCGCTTCGCCCCGCGTGTCGCCGGCGCTGAAATGCGCCGCGAGTGCGGCGAGCGTGCCGCGTTCCACCCGCTCGAAGCGCTTGGTGAGTTCGAGCGCCACCGCCGCCGGCCGCTCGGCCCCGAACGCCTCGGCCATCGCCGCCAGCGAATCCCCCAGCCGCCGCGGCGACTCGTAGAACACCAGCGTGTCGGCCCGGCCACGCAGCGCCGCCAGCGCATTGGCCCGCTGCCCGGCCTTGCTGGGCAGAAAGCCGATGAAGCCGAAGGCATCGGTCGGCAGGCCGGCCGAAGCGAGGGCGGCCAGCAGCGCCGATGCACCCGGCACGGCGAAGACCGGCAGCCCGGCTTCGCGCACCGCGCGCACCAGCGGAAAACCGGGATCCGAGAGCAGCGGCGTCCCGGCGTCCGAAATCTGTGCCACTGCCTGCCCGGCGACGATCGCGGCGATGACCTCGTCGACCCGCTGGCGCTCGTTGTGCTCATGCAGCGAGCGCTTCTCGGCCCGGATACCGTAGTGGTCGAGCAGCGTCGCCGAGTGCCTTGTGTCCTCGCAGAGCACCAGGTCCGCCGCCGCCAGCGTCTCGAGCGCGCGGATGGTGATGTCCTTGAGGTGGCCGATCGGCGTCGCCACGACGTAGAGACCGGCCGCCAGCGGCGGCGCCTCGAACTGGGCACTGCCGATAAACCAGGTTTTCGGCAGCTGGGTCACGCGATAATCCCTCAATTCCTAGGAGGAGGTTGAGCCCGGCCTTTATGCGCCGGGTTCGATTCGATATAGCTCGGAGTTGGGTGGGGTCCGACTTCAGGCTGATATCGGACGCAAACTGCGGGACAAGGCGAAGGCAAGGCAAGTGGAAATCGGCAAAGGACGTGGGCTGGCGTCAGGGGCGCTCGGGTTCATCAGGATGGCAGGGCTTGGCCTTGCCACGGCAGCGCTGCTGTCGGCCTGTTCGCCGGGCGGCTTCAATTTCGGCCCGGGCAACGGTGGCGGAGGCGGTCCCGACCAGGGTCCGCAGACGCTGCTGACCGGCAAGACGTTCGGCACCGGGCCGGTGCGCGTGGCGTTGCTGCTGCCACTGTCGGGCGATCCGAGCCTGTCGGCGGTGGGCACCTCGATGGCCAATTCATCCGAGCTCGCCATGGCCTTCGTGCAGGCCAACCCGAACCTCGGCGACAACATCACCGTCGTGGTCAAGGACACCGGCGCAACTGCGGCCGGCGCGGCACAGGCGGCGACACAGGCGGTGAGCGAGGGCGCGAGCCTGATCCTCGGACCGCTGCGCGCCGACCAGGTCACGGCGGTCGGCCAGGTGGCCAAGACCGCCGGTATCTCGGTCATCGGCTTTTCCAACAATTCCGGCGCCGCCAGCCCGGGCGTGTTCCTCCTGAACGTGCTGCCCGAGAGCGAAGTGAAGCGCTCGATGTCGTACGTCAAGAAGCTCGGCAAGAAAGCCGTTGCCGGCATTTTCCCCACCACCGATTTTGGCCGCATCCAGGAAGGCGCGTTCCGCCAGGCGATGTCGGAGCTGGGCATGAACGCGGTCGCCGTCTACAGCTTCAAGTCCGAGGCCGAGGCGCGCACGGTCATCACGCAGGTGATCCCGCTGCTGCAGTCGGGGCAGATCGACACGCTGTTCATCCCCGACCGGGCCACCGCCCCCAGCCTCGCCAACCTGCTGCAGGAGGGAGGCATCGCCCCGGGCGGCGTGCAACTGGTCGGCTCGGGCGACTGGAACGGCGACCCCTCGATCGCCAACACCACGACGCTCGCCGGTGCCATCTTCCCGGCGCCCGACCAGTCCGGGCTCAACGCCCTCACCACCGAGTACCAGGCGAAATTCGGCACGGCGCCGCATCCGTTCGCGACGCTCGCCTATACCGCCACCATTCTCGCCAATGCCAAATCGCTGGCCAACGGCACGCCGCGCTACGATCGCGGCCTGCTCACCGCCTCGGCCGGCTTCAACGGCCGCGACGGGGTGTTCCGCTTCCTGCCCGACGGGCGGAGCGAGTTCGCGCTGTCGATCCGGCAGGTGACGATCGGCGGCTCGTCGATCGCCGAGGACGCGCCGAAGAAGCTGTAGCGGGGAAACCCCGCTCAGCAGCGGACGCTGGTCGGCGTCGTCACGCACATGCCGTCGTTGGTGACCATCAGCTGGCCGCCGTCGAACCGGGTGATGGTCACGAACGAGCCGGCCGCAACCGGCGTCTGCATGACCCAGCGGCCATTGGACCAGAAGGCGAGCCCGATCTGGTCGCGGCTGCGCTTCTTGAGGACGCCCGGGTATTCGACATACGGGCTCTGCAGCGCATCGGTGGAACAGGTGCCGCTCGGCGTCTGCAGCACGTGCACGAACTCGGTGTTGCCATAGCCGATCTTCTTGATCGTACTCTCCTTGAGCACCTCGGTCGAAACCGATGGCTCAAGCTCGTAGCTATATCTGGCAAGGCTGGCGGGATCGAAGGGCGCCGGAAAAATCTCGCTGGCCGAGGAGAGCAAGGTGCGCGCCGGCTCTTCGCTGGCGACCGCCGGCGGCAGCATGCTGGGCAGTGCCATCAGCAGCGCAACCAGCCCGGCGCCAGCCCCCATGCCCGCGGCAACACGCAAATTATACAATCCAGCCTCCCAAATTGACACGTGGCCTTAACCATTCATCAACCATAAGGTCGGAAAGCGTGTCAAAATGGAACGTCGATTAGGGTTAATTTAACCTAGTTGGGGAGGGCGGCGGACAACTCCTCGACCGCGGCGACGAAGCGGTCATGCGCCTCGCGCGTCGGCCAGGGGCGGATCAGCCGCTCGAACGGCTCGAACTCGAACACCGGAAAACTCGGCTCGCCGAAGAAGCGCTTCGCCTCGTCGACCTCGAAGCCGGCAAGGTGCACCGCCTCGAGATACGCCGCCTCGCGGTCGGCCCGCTTGATGGCTTTCTGCAGCACCTGCGAGGCCATCGCCGGCAGCCCGAAATGCAGGTGCACCGCGCCAAGCAGCCGGTTCTCCACTTCCTTGTAGTTGCCGCCCATCGCCGCCTTGAACGGCGAGATGATGTCGCCCATCACGTATTCGGGCGCATCGTGCAGCACGGCGTGGAGCAGTGCCCTGGGCCCGGCCTCCGGGTTCTGTGCCCGGTAGAGCTCGAGCACCAGCACCGAGTGTTGGGCCACCGAGAAGGTGTAGTCGCCCCGGGTCTGCCCGTTCCAGCGCGCCACCCGCGCCAGCCCGTGCGCGATGTCGGAAAGCTCCACATCGAGCGGCGAGGGGTCGAGCAGATCAAGCCGCCGGCCCGAAAGCATACGCTGCCAAGCCCGCGCCGGTGCCCGCGCCATGTGTTTCCCCATCGGATGAAAGGGGGAGGTTAGTGGGGACGGAGGTGATTCGACAAACTGTCTGGATGGCCGGTACGCATGGCCACCCCCTCCACCGCTTCGCCGGGGAGAACCACGGTGAGATCGCGCTGGTCACATGTGAGGTCCGGCTGGGCCTGGGTCCTCCACCGTGAAACGGGTAGGGGACCCAGCGCAGCTTGGTGGAGGGGGCGGCCAAGGACGCCGAGCTACTCCCCCTCAACCTCACCAAACGCATAAGTCGCCCAGCCCGGCAGTTCCACCGTCACCGGCTTCCCAGCCACCGTCACCGCCGACGGATCGGTGATCCGGTCGAGCCGCAGCACCGCCACGGCGCGGCCATCGACAACCTGCCCGAGCGTCCCCGCCACGCGACCACCGGCCAGCACATCAACACCGGGCC
>Ga0123337_10006523_pt1 | contig 11126 bp, 15 predicted proteins | sample frozenSSSSmetaG_FD_89792 | JGI IMG/M metagenome (GOLD analysis project Ga0123337, IMG submission 89792) | Glacier valley bacterial and archeal communities from Borup Fiord, Nunavut, Canada, to study Microbial Dark Matter (Phase II) -... | ecosystem: Environmental > Aquatic > Freshwater > Ice >...
CCGTTTAAGCAAAGATTACGAATTTTATCCAGAAACCAGCGAAAGTATGATTTATTTAGCGATGTCGTTCCTGATGGTTCGCCGAATTGCCCCACCCTAACCTTTCAAAACACGCTCTCAGGATGCTGCTCAGTGTTCAGCGTTCCTCAGTGCGCCTTAATCGGCTGATCCAAAACTATCTTTTGTTTACCCAACTGGAAGTGATCGGTTTTGATCCGGCACATATCAAGCAACTACAAACGTTCGGGGACCTGACGCCGGGTGATCCATCAACCATTATTCCGAAAGCCGCTGCGGAACGTGCCTTGTTTTACAACCGCACAGATGATTTGCAAGTGCAAATCGAACCGGGAACTACCCAAATCCTGGCTGATGATCTGTTAAAAATCGGGAGCGAACTGACCGATAACGCTCTGAAATTCTCAGAAGTTGGCTCTCCCGTTTCCAGAGTGGGCAAAATAATCGGGGCTGAATATCAGTTGTCCGTAATTGATCATGGTCGGGGGATGCGTCCCGATCAGGTGAAGAGCATCGAAGTTTTGGTCCAATTCGATCGCGACAGTTTTGAGCAGCAAGGTCTTGGCTTTGGATTGATACTGGTGCGTCGTCTGGTCCAGGTTTATGGCGGTACATGCACAATCACAAGCGTTCCAAACATAGGTACTACGGTTATCGTGATGCTCAAAGTATTTGGTCGAGTCAGCATTGATCTGTGATTTTTGTTCATTTTAGAAATTTGAGAACTGAAAATAGAATGGGTAATTTTCAAGAACGCTTGAAGGATCGGTAGTTTGTATAAAACGCTCGCGTGCGCTCGAAATCCGCTGATCTCAGTGTCTCGACCAGCAGCCGTTGTCCCTTGGCACATAAATCGTTAAAATCGCATTTTGGTTCATGAGCCTTTTCGTCAGTTGGTCGACGTAGCAAATACCATTTTGACTTGATGTTATGAATTTTCAATGACTGGCACCATGGTTTAATCGCGCTATAGCATGTTGACAAATGTAGCTAAGGAAACTTAAACATGGACAAGCAGCATCCGACAGCAAGGCAACGCGCCGTAATTGTCGCATTTGCCGATACCATTTTCGCAGGATATACCACAATCAAGTGGTTATCAGATTATCCACCCTTTCGCACAGCAAATATTCCTGAAAATCAAAGAGCTCAATGTGCTTCCACACTTTCGACGGCAAGGGATAGGCAGTTGCTTGATGGATCAAGCTGAACAAATCATCGCTGAACGATCTGACATTGTTGGGATCGGAGTTGGTTTGTATGCTGACTATGGCACTGCTCAGCGTATGTACGCACGGCGCGGCTACGTTCCAGATGGGCACGGCCTGTTTTCTCAGGAACACTTCATTTAGTATGGGGAAGCGGTAGCTGTCAATGATGAGCTTGCCATCTACTTAACGAAGGTGTTCTAAACAGAGACACTGTTGACCCTTTACTGAAGACACAAACTATGAGTACCGTACAATGGCTTAGCCTGGGGATTATTCTGCTGACTTACGCGGGCATTGGGCTTGGGCGTGTGCCCAAACTGCGTATGAATCGCACGACTGTTACCCTTGTTGGTGCGGGAGCACTGCTCGCTATTCAAGCTATTAATGAACAACAGGCGTTCGCGGCCATCGATCTGGGCACGATTGTCCTTTTGTTTTCAATGATGGTGATTAACGTTCATTTGCGACTGGCAGGCTTTTTTAATCTGGTCGGCAGCCGTGTTTTGCTGCTTGCTCATTCGCCACGCCTTTTGTTGGCACTAATTGTCGGCTCAGCAGGGGTACTCTCCGCTCTGTTTTTGAACGATCCGGTGTGCTTATTGTTTACGCCATTAGTGGTCGATCTGACACAGCGCGCCAAACGCGATCCGATTCCGTACTTAATCGGGCTGGCAACCGCCGCCAATGTGGGCAGTACGGCAACCATTACAGGCAACCCACAAAACCTGATCATCGGTCAGGCCGGACGCGCGAATGGCATTACCTATTTCAACTTTTTGACTGCGCTGACGCCAGTTGCGTTGATCGGATTGCTCATTTGTTGGCTAGTGATCGTCGTACTATTCCCAGACGAGTTTCGCGGCCAAATTGAAGAAGTGGATTTGCCCGAACCGCAAATTTACCCACCGCTGTTATGGCGCTGTGTGGTCGTTGTGGTTGGACTGCTGGTGGCGTTTCTGTCCGGCACACCCATTGCTTCGGCGGTGAGGAACAGGATAGTTTTGATGTGACCGTTGTGTCGCTGCCCGGTTATGGCTTTTCCAGCAAACCACAGCGTCCGATGGGTCCTCAAAAGATGGGTGAGTTGATGAACCAACTCATGACGCAGGTGTTGGGCTATGAGAATTACCTGGTACAGGGTGGGGATTGGGGTGGATACATTGCCTCACGTATGGGATTTGACCATGCCCAAAATATCAAGGGTATCCATTCCAATTCGTTCATGGTACGCCATGCCGGAGCTGCACTCGGCAGCGGACAAGTTGGCACCGATAAACCAACAGCGGCGGAAAGCGCTTTCGTACAAAAGGAACAGCAGGGCTTCTTCATGGAAGGCGGCTATTCAATCATCCAGGGGACGCGCCCACAAACGTTGAGCTACGCCATGATGGACAGCCCGATTGGGGTTGCGGCATGGATTATTGAGAAGTTTCACGGCTGGTCGGACCAAAAGCAGAAATCTTTTGAGAAGGTCTTTTCATTGGATCAGCTGATCACGGAAGCCATGATTTATTTGGTGACGGATACCTTCAATACGGCATCGTGGATTTATGCGGCTTATCAACAGGAAGGGTTATCGACCTTACCCGAAGGCAAACGTGTTGAAGTCCCGGTAGCCTTTGCACCGCCGCCACGCTCGTTCATGGAACGCTCTCACAATGTGACACAGTGGACAGACATGCCACATGGCGGCCATTTTCCATTTTTAGAGGTTCCCGATTTATACCTTGAAGACGTGCGGCGTTTTGCGCGGACGCTTCGTGAGTAAGCTGAATATCTCGCTCAATTTCAGGTTTCAAGGTGGCAAGAGTGAGCGTGCGAGTCGAATGTCGCCAAAAGCTGGCGTGCGGTTTCATCAAGTGGAATAAAGGTGGTGATCACCGGATAAAGCTGCTGTCCAATCGACATGTGCAAAAACCGGAAGCGGTAGATGAAATTGGTTTGAGCAATAAATACCTCGCCAACATTCTGAAAATCAGCGGGTGTCGAAGTGACACTCTGCCAAAGCTGCTTGAAGTCGTGGTATTGATTACCCAGATCAACGAATTGCTGAAACCAGCTATCATGCACAAACAGCTTGTTGTGGGTGTAAAAGGCCGATAACGCACCGTGTAAAGTCTGCGTTCGCGTTTGGAGTGGACGACGTCCGGCGAAATCAGCATGGAACAGCAGATGCAGATTATGCTGTTTGTCGGATGGCGTTTGTTCCCAGGCGGGTACGTTCCAGAATGACGTATAGAGTGAATTCGTTCCTTTCACACGCCAATCACGGGTGGAAAGAACTGCCGGAAAAGACAATAATTGAAGGGTTGCACGTCCCTCTTCAAGCCGCATATCCAGAGCAATGCCGTCAGGATCAGTTGCGATTGGTAAATAGCCTGCGCATAACAGCAGTTCATTTATCTGTTGAAGTGTGCATTCTAAATACTCGGCAATAGACAAAATCGCTTCACGCGAAAGCACTTTCCGAGTGCGCCCATTCAGATAATTTTTGCATGAGGGACAAGCCACATCATTCAATTCCTGCTGTGAAAATACTTTTAACTGCGGAGACGGGTAATGACGATATTGGTCTTGCCGCCGAATGCGCAATGTTTCAATTTCGTTGATAAGCTGGCTCAGCGATTTAGAATGAGTTTTCTGATACAAAAAACACCTGTGACTTTCGCAGTGCGCAACCGACAATAACGAGCAAATCACCTGATAAGCGCCGCTCAATATAAGCATTGATCGCGGCCAACACGTCTTCCCGCTGCGTAATGACTGTGCCTGACTCGATGGCGTCAAGGAAGCCACGTTGCGAAACATTTGACGAGGCTACGATAGCAACCGTCTCATCAGCGATGTAAACCTTGGCATGATGGTCGAGCGCACGGGCGTCCACAATTCGCACCGCTCCGGCGCGCAGCTTCTCAACAAACTCCAGCACCGCTCGATAGCGATCTTCGTCTATCCCTGTGCGGTAGATCGTGCATGATCTGTTCGATCATCATCTGACGGGCACACTGCTCCCCTGGTTCTTCGACGCCGACCAGGGTTGACATGTGCTTTCCACGTGCTGAGACGCGTATCAGGCTGTACCCACGAATGGTGAAAAAGCCCGCCGTGATCCGAATAAGCGAGCGGCCTCCCTCGAAATAACGTCGGATTACCTTGAGAGCAACTCCCTTGTCAATTTTTCTAGCGAACGGCAGCGGCGTGTCAAAAACGCTGTTATGACAAAGCCATCACTTTCAGTTTCACGATACATCACGACCACCGCTGCACGAGAGGGTTTGCCGATTGTGCCAGGGAGCTTTCGGAGCTGACGCATAATCAATTGTAAGAACAACAACGCGGTTTCAGCGGTCTGCTTATCGGCAGGGAAGTTGCCCTTGATGCCTAATTCTTCCTCGCTAGCAAAGGGCGGGTTGGTCAGGATGAAGTCAACACGCTGCCCTTCGCCGATCTCGCTCAGTTTAAAGCGGAGCGCGTTACCAAGCTACGGTTACGAAAAATTTGAGTGAGCCGTAAGTTATAAACTGCCCGGCTCGGAAGTTGGCTCGATCTGGTACTGCTCGCCGTTGTACTCGACAATCATGCGGCCTTCATCATCGAAGTAAATGCCCTCGCGATCCATATCTTCGGCCTCGAATTCATCCAGTTCGTCTTCATCCAGGCGAGTCGCGCGGTGGCGTAAGACGCGGATGCGGTCATCCGAGGTTACCTCGTCACTATCCGGGAACAGCCATTGCTCCATTGCCGCATAGCGAATCTCGGCCATATTTCTGCGATCAGCGGCAGCACGCCATAGATCATCATCTGACAGATCGGCCAATTGGTCAAGCGTTTCAATGCGATGCATCATTTTCTCCTGCGTATGATTGAGCGTGGTTCCTGTGAAGCTCAGCCAGCAAATTGAGTGCCAGTTTATATGGCGCTCATGGAATAAAGCGGCCGCCTATTCGTCGAACAAATAAGTCGCCTCAGCGTAATAACGGACGCGCTTTTCGGCGCTGCGCGCTTGCAGCCAGCGATGCAAAGCTGCGTTTTTATCGGTCAGGCTCTCGCCATTTTCGCTGAACTCTGCCAGCGGATAATGCAACCGCATAGCACGTCCGTGAATCACATGGCGCGTGATCCCCGGTGGCAAATAGGCTCCATCGCGTGCCGCCACCAGTATCTCGACCGGCTCGTAATGCGGAAATACGAAAATGGCGACCGCTTCCGGGTACAACTCACGCGCAATGCTCAGCGTATCGGTGTTGATGCGGTTGAGCGCGCCGCTGCTTTTGTAGGTATTGACCACGTTTCGCAGCAGTTGATTGCGCGCGGCCAACGTCGCTGCATCCGCGTCGATCGTGTAGGCTTGCCCATCCTGCAACACGAAATAGGCCAACACGTCACGCCGCGCCAAAGCCGCCCGCGCATTCAGCAGATCGGTTGACTCGACGCGCACGCCGTCGATCGCGCGGACGTGCCGTAACAGTTCAAACCATGATAATCCGCTGACCACATGATGCCAGGTGTCCAGCTCAACCGCGCTGCTTTCGTAATCGACCACTTGCACCAGAATGTAGGCATAACCTAACGCGCTCAATGCGTAATGACGATTCGCGCCGTCCAGAATAACGTAACGCCCATCGCCCATTGGCGCGACAACAGGAGGGTTGAGCCACGTCCCCGCCGTGCGGATACGTTCTAAGAGCGGTTCGGAGCGCTGCGCATCGTGTTCTTCATGCGGGACGAGCGTAATCAACGGCACAATTTGCAGATCAGGCGGGGCGGGCGAGGGTTGATTCATGATAGTATGGATACTTTGTGGAAGCTAATTTTGAGTGACCAGAATGCTGCGCGCCACTGCCGCGCTGATTGTGTGCTCACTGCCCGCCACATCGATCGCCAGCGTATCATTGAGCGGACTTTTGCTGACGACGTGCAGCACCGTTCCGGGACGCATCTCAAGTGCTGACAGATAGCGCAGCACATTGGTAGATTGATCGACGATGCGGCTGATAGTGATGGACGCGCCGATTTCAGCATCGAACAAAAATGAAAGGCCGGTCGCATGGATCGTGCCGTCCAACGCTGGAATCGGATCGCCGTGCGGATCGATTGACGGGTTGCCGAGCGCTTGCGCAATGCGCTCCTCGAATTGTTCCGAAATGACGTGTTCGAGTCGATCCGCCTCGTTATGCACTTCATCCCAGGAGTAGCCGAGCGCTTGCGATAAGTACAGCTCGATTAATCGATGGTGGCGGATCACTTCCAGTGCGATTTTTTCACCCAATTCACTCAACCGCACGCCATGATAGGGGCGATGCTCCAGCAGTGCCGGATGTACTTTGCCTTCCGACAGCCGCTTGACCATATCGGTCACCGACGGCGCGCTGATGTTGAGCGATCGCGCAATTAAATTCGTTGGCACCGGATCGATCTGTTTTTGAAGATTGTAGACCGTCTTCAACAAATCTTCGACCGCTTCGGTACGCACACTTTGTACGTCACTCACTGTACGTCACGCATCGCGCCCCCAGCTGGATTCTAAAAGCGTATCAATACCTGTTCGGCGCTGAAGCCCGGTCCGAGCGCTCCTAACAACCCGTACTCGCCCGACTTCGGCTGATCGTTTTTGCGAATATAGTCTAACACAAACAGCACGGTTGGCGAACTCATGTTGCCATATAAGCGCAGCACCTCACGTGTGCCGTTCAAATGGCCGTTACTCAGGCTGAGGGATTGATCATAAGCATCGATCACTTTAGCGCCGCCCGGATGCAGCACAAAATGCGTCAACGCCGCTACGTCAAGATTGTGACGCGCCAGAAAGCGATCCACTTCAGGCCGGAACAAATCGACCACGTAACGCGGAATCTGCGAGCCGAACACCACATCCAGCCCGCTGTCGATCACGTCCCAACCCATCACGCGGGTTGAGTCCGGCCACAGTGTGCTCGCGCTGTCCAGCACGCTGATCCCGGCTTCGGCGCGATTTGATCCGGCCACCACCACAGCAGCCGCGCCGTCGGCAAACAACGAAGTCGAGATGAAGCTCTTTTTGCTGTGATCCTGAAACTGAAAGGTCAGGCCGCACATCTCAATCGCGACCATGACCGTAATCGAGTCAGGCAGCGCGCGTGCCATTTCCGCAGCACGTGCCAAACCCGCCACGCCGCCTGCACAGCCCAAGCCCCAGATTGGCGTGCGGCGCACGTCGCGACGCATTTCCATACAATTGATCAGATAGGCGTCAACGCTCGGCGTAGCAATTCCAGTGCTGCTGACGACGATCAGGTTATCCACCTGCTGCGCGGTCAAACCCGCATCGGCCAACGCACGATCGATCGCTTGTGAGCCGAGTTCGATCGCCCATTTCATGTACAGCTCGTTGCGCTCCTGGAAGGAGTGTTCCACTGACCACCATTCATGCGGCACGACAAAAAATCGATTGTCGATCTTTCCATTCTTGAATACGCTGGTCAGCCGATCCATGTGCGATAGATAACGATCGAAATGGATCGCTGCGAAATCACGTGCCAGTTCTTGCGGGGTGGCGTAGGGCGGAAGTGCAGTTCCCAGGCCGATAATTTTGGACATATTTGTTATTCCTCGGTGTTTGTTGATGATTAGTTCGATCGAATAGCCAGCCAGCGAAACGGGAACACAGGTCGCATTTCAACGGCAACTCCGGCGCTTGCGGCCAGTGCTGCAAACTCTGCGCCGCGATATGCACGCCGCGCCGATAAGGGACCATCATGACGTGATAAACGGCTGCGGCTGAGCATGAGCGTCAGCGCGTGGATCGTGATTGCGGCAAGGCGGCTGCGCTCCAGATCGAGCACCACGAACCCGATCCGGCTGACCCGTGCGAACTCGATCAACAATGCGCCTATAAGCGCTGGCGGCAAATGGTGAATCGTTTGCGCACAGGTCAGCACGTCCACGCTGCGATCGGCGAATGGCAAATGCACTGCATCCAATTGTACGATCGGCAGCCCCGGATCGGTTCGCTGAACGTAACGCAATACGCCGCTGTGCAGATCGCTGCCGATCACGTGCACTGCCTTTCCGTGCTGCTTTGCATAGTTTTGCATCATGCGCGGAAAATCAGCCGCGCCCGTGCCCACATCCACGATTAATGCGCTTTGTTGATTAGCCGTTTGCCCATTCACAAGCAGAGGCAGCACCGCACGGCACAGCGCAGCGGTTGTGCCCGTCAGCCGATTGAGCCGCGCAATGTCGGCGAGATTAACAGTCAGTTCGGCGGTGTCAACGTCGCGATCGTCAAGCAATTCCGGCTGCGTGAGTCGTTTCATAACTCAATTATCGATACAGCAGCAAAATATCGCCAAGACTCGCTACAATCAAGGCTAGCGCTACTAATGCCAGAGGCTTAAATTTATCAGATGGTCACTCGTCGTCTTGTCGATTATCACATCAGCCGTTTACAAGATAAAAACCGTGACGTTCGCCTGAAATCGATCGAAGAGCTGCGCCTCATCGGGGATTATGCAGCGATGGACGCGCTTGAACAAATCTTCAAAAACGATGTCGATCCAGACGTGCGCAAGGCTGCTGCCGACGCCGGATTGGAAATTCACAAGAAAAACCGTCAGCCTTGATCGCACGTTGCAGACTGCATCCCACTGTGTTAGCGCATCCCTTTGTGTTGTTGATCTGTGTACTGGCAGCGTTGACCCTCAGTGCGTGCGCGTCTGCTGCGCCAACTGCTGAACCGGATGGTCCGTTATTAGGTGGTTTCGACGCTTTGCCCAAAGCCCTCGCCACCGTTTATTTGTCGCCAACGCCTGATGTGGCGAATATTTCAACGACGCCTGCGATCCCGTCCGCCACCGAAACGTTTGCGCCAGCCACCTTTACGCCCACGCTGACGCCTTTTGTTGGCGTTTTTATGGGTGTCCAAACGTTCCCCGCGCTGGACGGTACGTTTCAGTGGCAGCCCACGCATGGCCCGCTGGTCGTCATTCTGACCGCTAAGCCGGGCTTTCATCCGACCGCTGCACCTATCGCGGGCAGCTTTCCGATCGGTAATGTGCCCATCACAACATCCGGCGCGCCGCCTAACGGTACGCTCATTGCAGGTGCGCCTCTCACGCCCGGCACTGGTCGCGTATGCGGTATCGCGATTGCGGCACAGTTCGCCAATGCCTATGGGCGTAATGCCACAGTTGCGCAGCGTTTGGGCTGTCCGACTGCTGTTGGCTATGCGCTTACGTTAGTGACCGAGCCGTTTCAAACGGGCGTGATGTTCTGGCGCGACAGCAAAGAGATTTACGCGCTGACCACCGCAAATCTGAGCAAAGGCGCGGCAAGCGACAGTTTCTGGCGAGTGGCCGATACGTGGAACGACTCGCTGCCCGCCTCCGATCCGGGGTTGAACGCGCCATCCGGGTTGAGTCAGCCGGTGCGCGGGTTCGGCTATGCGTGGCGCAACAATCCGCAAATTCGCGGATCGCTCGGATGGGCGCTCGGCGGCGAACAGCAGTACGGCGGTGCGTGGCAAGATTTTGAGCACGGCTTCATGCTCACGGGCATCAGTGGCACTGTTTACGCGCTTGCACCAACGGATGGGCCACCCGTCAGCACGGGTCAACACTTCGGCGCGCTGGCGGGCTGAGCGGATCACGTCACTACCACCCGAAAGCCGACCGGATAGCGCCGTTCATCGGGTGGCAAATATTGGCGATACAAGGCAGTGATGCGCTTACCATCAGAGGCGAAGCTGCCACCGCGTGCCACGCGCGTTTCGACCACGTTGGCGTCGTGGCGACCGCTTGCCGCGCTGTATGGATAGGGCAGTTTGCGAGCAAGTGTCCATTCGGCCACGTTGCCGATCAGGTCGCTCACATGATAGAGGCTATCGCCCACCGGACGGAAGGTGTCCACAGGCGTTGGCGTGTCCAGGTGCGCTTCCGCCGTATTGCAATAAGCCGGATCGAACTCGTTGCCCCACGGATACAGCGTTTTGACCCCATCTGCTGCATTCCAGGTAGCGGCTTTCTCCCATTCGGCCTCGGTGGGCAGCCGAACCGTCGATCCGCTTTGCGCGCTCAGCCAGGCACAATACGCCATGGCTTCCGGCCAGGTGACGCACACAGGCAGCGCCGATTCCTCCAGCCAGCGAGTCGGGCGCGGCCAACGTGTCGGCGGTAGGCGCTGCGTATGAATGATATAGGTTGCGTAGTCTAAATAAGTGATGGCATAGCGTGCAATCTGATAAGCATCCAGCGTGATGTAATGTGCAGGCCGTACTTCGCTCGATCCAAAATCGTTCCCCATGACGAACGGGCCACTGCCGATCATCACCAATTCTGGCAAGCGTATTGGAGCACGCATCCATTCCGGCGGTAAGCTGAGTTGATCAGATGATGCAGACATTGATATAGTTCTCAATTGAACAATTCTCACTCAGCTTGTTTCGGTTGCTCGCAAGAAAGGATGGTCGATCGTGCGTAACTTCAATATCCTGTTCGATACTGCGGATAAGCGTATCACAAGTTGGATGGCACGCTATGGCGTCGTGCTGCTGCGCATCTCATTGGGGATCGTGTTCTTCTGGTTCGGCGTGCTCAAGTTTTTTCCGGGTGCCAGTCCTGCGCAGGATTTAGCGGGACGCACCATTCACATTATCACGTTTGGCTTGATGCCTGACAACATCAGTTTGCTGTTGTTGGCGAGTTGGGAATGCCTGATCGGCCTGGGTTTGATCACGGGTAAATTCATGCGCGCGATACTGCTGTTGCTGTTCGTGCAGATGCTCGGAACGCTCATGCCGCTGATATTCTTTCCCGCCGAGAGCTTTCTGCACTTTCCGTATGCGCCAACCCTTGAAGGCCAGTACATCATCAAAAATCTGGTGTTGATCAGTTCGGGAATCGTAATCGGTGCGACGGTACG
>Ga0123337_10006528_pt1 | contig 11123 bp, 5 predicted proteins | sample frozenSSSSmetaG_FD_89792 | JGI IMG/M metagenome (GOLD analysis project Ga0123337, IMG submission 89792) | Glacier valley bacterial and archeal communities from Borup Fiord, Nunavut, Canada, to study Microbial Dark Matter (Phase II) -... | ecosystem: Environmental > Aquatic > Freshwater > Ice >...
GCCACGAGGCTCACCTTGGAGCCGATCCGCATGTCGTTGCCGCCCTTGTCGATCTGCTTTTCGGCGAGGTCGAAGGTGATCGAGTCGCCTTTGATTCGGCCTGCCGCGACGCCCGAGAAGCCGGCATTGGAGCTCATCGCCGCCTCGTATTGGCGGGACTTGTCGTTGAACGCGATCGTGCCCGACACCGACAGGTTGAAGTTCACCAGCGTGCAGCGCCCGGCGAAATTCACCTTGGCCTGGTTGCCCTTCTGCACCTGCATGCGGCAGCGGAAGGGTTCCGGCTGCTGGCCGCCCACCATTACGCCCGCGCCTTTCCAGCTGCCGACGTAACCGGACAGCAGGTCCATCTCGGCCGGTCCGGCCAGGGCGGGCGCCACGGCGAGGCTCGAAACTGCGATCGCCGCGGCTGCCGCGAACGAACGAACACCCCTGATCATTATTTGGCACTCCCCAAATGCTTGCCGGCGCTTTTCAAACGTACCGGAATTCTGTCATGGATTGGATGAGATTGCAGTAGCGGCTTTGCCGCAAATGCGCTTGTTACAGTCTTGCCGGAAATGGAAAAGGCTATTTCGTGAACGATACCTCTGGTGGCGGCATCTCCGGCGATCGGCCGGCGGGCGCCCCGATCATTGCGCTCGAAGGCGTGAACTACACCCTCGATGTCGGCGGTCGGCCGCTTCATATTCTCAAGAACATCTCGCTGCGTGTGGCTCCGGCCGAGGTGGTGGCCATCGTCGGCCCCTCGGGCAGCGGCAAGACGTCGATGCTGATGCTGCTTGCCGGACTCGAACGTCCCACAGATGGGTCCGTGGTGGTCGCCGGGCAAGACCTGCGGAGGCTCAGCGAGGATCAACTGGCGGATTTCCGCCGCAAGACCCTCGGTATCGTGTTCCAGAGCTTCCACCTGATCCCCTCTTTGACCGCGCTCGACAACGTGGCGCTCGCATATGAGATTGCCAAACCTGCACTGGACCTGAAGAGAACGCGCGAGGCGGCGGCCGCTGCGCTCGAGGCGGTCGGGCTCGGCAAGCGCCTCGACCATCGGCCCGCCGCGCTCTCCGGCGGCGAGCAGCAGCGCGTCGGCATCGCCCGCGCCATGATCGCCAGGCCCCAGTTGCTGCTGGCCGACGAGCCGACCGGCAACCTCGACCAGCAGAGTGGCGCCAAGGTGATCGAGCTGATGTTCGACCTCGCCCGCAAGCAGAACGCCGCGGTGGTGATGATCACTCACGATCCCGGCCTCGCCGCTCGTGCCGACCGGGTGCTGACCATGACGGCCGGCGAGTTGGTCGAGCAGGTCCGGAACAAATGACTCGCCTCTGGTCCGCCATCCGTTTCGGCCTCCTCGACATGCGGGGCGACTGGCGGCGCTTCGGCCTTATCATCGCCTGCCTCGCCGTCGGCACCGCACTGATCGCCGGCGTTAGTTCGGTCGCCGCCAGCATGCAGGAGACGCTCCAGTCCAATGCCGCGGTGATCATGGGCGGCAATATCGAGCTGAGCCGCGCCGACCGCGCCGCCACCGCCGACGAGCTCGACAAGATCGGCCAGTTCGGCCAGGTCGCCAACGTCATCGACACCAATGTGCGGGCCGAATCGGACACGCACGACGCTTTCGTCGACCTGATCTCGGTCGGCATCGCCTACCCGCTGCTCGGCGAGGTCTACAGTCCCCAGATGCCGCCCGGCACTTCGGCGTTCGAGTTTCTCTCCTGGCGCGACGGTAACTTCGGCGCGCTGCTCGATCCGCTGATGCTCGACCAGCTCGGCGCGTCGGTCGGCGACGTGGTGGAGGTCGGCGGCACGCCGTTCCAGGTGCGCGGCATCCTGGGCGGCATCACCGACGCGCCGGTCCGCGGCTTCCGCCTCGGCCTTCCGGCGGTGATCACCACCGAGGGGTTCTCGATTCTCTCCGATCGCACCTCGCCCCTGCCCGGCCTCGGCACCTATTTCCGCTACAAGGTGGTGCTCAACGGCGGCCTCGACCCCGATGCGGGCAAGTCGGCGGTCGAGACGGCGCTCGACGATGCAGCCTGGACCGTGCGCACGGCGCGCGATGGCCTCGGGCCGATGGTGCGCTACTACGACATGTTCATGCGCTTCCTCACCATCGTCGGCCTCGCCTCGCTGCTGATCGGCGGCGTATCGGTCTGGACCGGCATGTCGGCCTATATCTCCGAGCGCGCCCCGGTGATCGCCATCCTCCGCTCGATGGGCGCCCGGCAGGCCCGGGTGTTCCTCCACTTCCTCGTGCAGGTGGCGACGCTCGCCGCCATCGGCGTCGGCATCGGGCTGATCGTCGGCGGCTCGGTGGCGCTGCTGGTGCTCCCCATCGTCGGCCGCTCGGTCGGCGTCGACCTGCCGCCGACGCTCCACGCCGTACCCATCCTGGTGGCGGCGGGCGCCGGGCTCCTGACCGCCTTCGCCTTCGCCTACCTGCCGCTGCTGCAGGCACAAGGGGTGAGCCCGGTCGACCTGTTCCGCTCCAAGGGCCTCGGTATCCCGCCAATTCACTGGCCCTCCGTGCTGGCCTCGCTGCAACTCGCGCCGCTTCTGCTCGCCGCTGCGGCCTTCATCTGGCTCGCCATCCTGATGACCGGCGATACCACGCTGGTGCTGACCTTCGCCGGCGTCAGCGTTGTCGCGCTGGTGTTGCTGCGGCTCGCCCTCTGGGTCCTTCGCGCCGGCCTGAGGGCGCTGCCCGAAGCGCGCAACCGCGTGCTGCGCCATGGCCTCCGCGAGATCGCCGGCCCCGGCCAGAGCACCTCCGCGGTGGTTGTCGCCATCGGGCTGACGCTGACCGTGCTGGCCGTGGTGCTGGTGCTGCAGCTCAACCTCCGCAACGAGTATCTGGGCGCTTCCGTGTTCGACGCGCCGACGCTTGTCGCCTCCGACCTGTTCGATGATGAGGCCTCGCAGCTCCAGGGCATGGAGGCGAACGGCAGCGGCGACGTCACCCGCTTCACTGCCACCCCGATGCTGCGCGGCACGCTCGTCGCCCTGAACGGAACACCGGTCACGCAACTGCGGCCGCGCGGGCCGGAGGCCTCGTTCCTGCTCTCGGGCGAAGTGCCGATGACCTACCGGGCGCAGATGCCCGCCTCGTCGCGACTGGTGCAGGGTGAATGGTGGGCGCCCGACTATTCCGGCACGCCGAGAATCTCGCTGCACCAGTCCCTGCGCGGCGGCTTGGGCTTGAAGCTCGGCGACAAGCTGACCTTCGAGATCTTCGGCGACCAGATCACCGCCGAGGTGGCGAACTTTCGCGACTATTCGTGGCAGGGCGGCATCGATTTCCTCACCACCTTCGCCCCCGGCGCGCTCGAAAGCTACCCCGCGACGCTGCTCGGCGCCGTTACCGCTGCCCCGGGCAGCGAGGATTCGGTGGGCCGCCAGCTCGCCGCCGACCTGCCCGACGTGCGCTTCATCGCCATCGGCGAAACGCTGACCCGCATCACCGAGGCGCTGAGCCAGCTGTCGCTCGCCGCCACGCTGGTGGGCGGCCTCGCCGTCGCCAATGGGCTCCTGGTACTGCTCGGCAGCCTCGCCATGGGCCGCCGCCGTCGCGAGGCCGATGCGGTGATCACTAAGGTGCTGGGCGGAAAATCCTACGAGATCCTCACCAGCTCGGCCATTCATTACGTCGTACTGGCGAGCCTCGCGACCATCATCGCCAGTATCGCGGGCACCGCCATCGCCTGGGTGCTGGTGCAGTTGCTGCTCGAGGTGGAGTTCACCATCGATCCGATGGTGCTGCTGGCGGTGAACGTGGGCGCCGTGGTGATCACCGGCATCCTCGGCGCCACCACCATCCTGCGCGGCATCGCCCCGCGCCCGGCACTCTTCCTGCGGGAACTGGGGGCGGAATAGCTCAGCCCCCGGTGCGTAGCCTTTCGGCCGACTGGCGGACGAGCCGCGTCCGGCTTATGACAGCGCCGTCACATCTGGGAGACAAGCAATGGCCGATCTCAACGGCAAGATCGTACTCATCACCGCCGCCGCGCAGGGCATCGGCGAGGCCTCCGCCAAGGCCTTCGCCAAGGCCGGCGCCAAGGTGATCGCCACCGACATCAATGAAGGCAAGCTCAAGGAGCTGGCGGCCGCCAACCCGGGCATCACCACCCGCGTGCTGAACGTGCTGTCGGCCGACGACGTCAACCAGGCGGTGGCCGAGATCGGCCACATCGATATTTTGTTCAACTGCGCCGGCGTGGTGCAGTCGGGCAACATCATGGACATGCCCGACAAGGACCTGGAGTTCGCCTTCGACCTCAACGTCTGGGCCCAGATCCGCGCCATCCGCGCCGTGCTGCCGCAGATGCTGGAGCGCAAGGACGGCACCATCATCAACATGGCGACCGTCGCGAGTTCAGTGACCGCCGTGCCGAACCGCGCCGCCTACACCATCTCCAAGGCAGCCGTGATCGGGCTCACCAAGTCGCTCGCCGCCGACTACACCGACAAGGGCATCCGCGTGAACGCCATCTGCCCCGGCACGGTAGAATCCCCCTCGCTGCACGAGCGCTGGAAGGCCACCGGCGATTTCGACGCCGCCAAGAAGGCCTTCATCGCCCGCCAGCCGATCGGCCGCATCGGCCAGCCCGAGGAAGTCGCCGACCTCGCCGTCTATCTCGCCGGGGCCACCTACACCACCGGCCAGATCCACATCATCGATGGCGGCTGGACGGCGTAGGCATCAGAGTGGGGCCGGCTCGGCTCGGTCGCACCATCCCCTCGGTGTCATCCCTGCGAAAGCAAGGACCCACCTCCGATGGCCCGATCGCGGCCAGCCAAGGGTGTTGACGGGCGGCGGCGGGGAGTTGGCAAGTTTGGCCAAACGCCCTAACGTCGCCGACTTCCGAACCCCGTCTCGTCGAGCCTGATGGACCAAGCGAGCTACAGCGCCCCGGGCGTCACCGACGCCACGGTGATCACGCCGATGATGGGGCAATATCTCGAGATCAAGTCGGTCAATCCGGGCTACCTGCTCTTTTATCGGATGGGCGACTTCTACGAGATGTTCTTCGAGGATGCCGAGATCGCGTCGCAGGCGCTCGGCATCGTGCTCACCAAGCGCGGCAGGCACCAGGGCGTCGACATCCCGATGTGCGGCGTGCCCATCCACGCCGCGCAGGATTACCTCAAGAAGCTTATCGCCACAGGTCACCGCGTCGCCATCTGCGAGCAGGTAGAGGACCCTGCCGAGGCCAAGAAGCGCGGCGGCAAGTCTCCGGTGAAGCGCGAGGTCGTCCGCCTCGTCACCCGCGGCACCATCACCGAGGACGACCTCCTCCCGACCCGTGGCTCGAACTACCTCGCGGCCCTCAGCATGGTCCGCCATGGCGAGACGGACTTTGCGCTCAGCTGGGCCGACGTGTCGACCGGCGACACCACGGTGCTCGAGGTGGCAGCGGCCACTCTAGCCGACGAACTGGCGCGCATCGACCCGGTGGAACTGCTGCTCGCCGAGCCGACACGCGAGGCGCTGCGCGCCGCCCGGGTGCAACTGCCGGAAGCAGCGCTGGTGCTGCTCGCCGACGCGGCCTTCGACAGCGAACTCGGGGCCAAACGCATCGCTGCGGCCTTTCCCGGTGGCGCAGTCGATCCCACTGCCTTCTCCCGCGCTGGCCGCGCCGCCCTCGGGGCGCTCTGCGACTACATCCGTGAAAGCCAGAAAGGCGTCCCGCTCGCCCTCCGTCCGCCATCGGAGGAGCGCGTCGCCTGGCACATGGCGATCGATGCCGCCACTCGCGCCTCGCTCGAACTGCTGCTCACCCAGCGCGGTCAGGAAAAGGGCGCGCTGCGCTCCGAGATCGACCTCTGCGTCACCCCGCCGGGCTCGCGTCTCCTCGCCCGCCGCCTCGTCGCGCCGCTCGCCGAGGCGGCAACGATCAACGCCCGCCTCGATGCGGTCGAGGCGCTGGTCGGCGACGGCCTGCTGACCCAGCGCCTGCGCGCCGACCTCAAGGCCGTGCCCGACCTGACCCGCGCCCTCACCCGCCTCGCCCTCGAACGCGGCGGCCCGCGCGACCTGCGCGCCATCGCCATCGCGGCGGGCGGCGCCATGGCCCTGGCCCAGCGACTGGTGACCCTCACCGAGGCCCCCGCTGAACTTGCGGCGATTACCGCCACGCTTGAGGACGCGCCCGCCACCCTCGCCGCCGAACTCCTCGCCGCCATCGACGACGAGCCCCCGCTGCTCGCCCGCGACGTCGGCTTCATCGCCAAAGGTTACGACGCCACCCTCGACGCCGAACGCGCCCTCGCGTCGGAAACCCGCGCCGTCGTCGCCGCCCTGCAGGCCCGGCTGATCGACGAGACCGACGTCAAATCCCTGAAGATCCGCCACAACGGCGTCCTCGGCTATTTTGTCGAGGTTCCCGCCGGGCACGGCGGCAAGTTGCTCGAAGCGCCGCACCGCGACACCTTCATCCACCGCCAGACCATGGCCAACGCCATGCGCTTCAGCACCAGGGAACTGGCCGAGCTCGAAGGCCGCATCGCCAAGGCGCATGACGCGTCCCTCGCCATCGAGGCCACCATCTTCACCCGCCTCGCCGCCGCCGTCCTTGCCGAGACCGACCGCCTGCGCGCCATCGCCGATGCACTTGCGGCGCTCGACGTCGCCGCCGCGCTGGCCCAGATCGCCACCACCCGCAATTTCTGCCGGCCCGTCGTCGATACCAGCATGGCCTTCGCTATCGAAGGCGGTCGCCACCCGGTGGTCGAAACCAATGTGAGGGCCGGCAACGAAGTCTTCGTCGAGAACGACTGCGACCTCTCGGGCGGCGCGCTCTGGCTGGTCACCGGCCCCAACATGGGCGGCAAATCCACGTTCCTGCGGCAGAACGCGCTGATCGCCGTGCTCGCCCAGATGGGCAGCTATGTGCCCGCCTCCTCGGCCCATATCGGCGTCGTCGACCGCGTCTTCTCGCGCGTCGGCGCCTCGGACGATATCGGCGGCGGCCGCTCCACCTTCATGGTCGAGATGGTCGAAACCGCCGCCATCCTCAACCGCGCCACCTCGAGGTCACTCGTCATACTCGACGAGATCGGCCGCGGCACCGCCACCTTCGATGGCCTTTCCATTGCCTGGGCCTCGGTCGAGGCGCTGCATAACCAGACCGGCTGCCGCGCCCTGTTCGCCACGCATTTCCACGAAATGACCTCGCTGTCGAAAACACTCGCCCGCGTCACCAATCACACCATGAAGGTGCGCGAGTGGGAGGGCGAGGTGGTGTTCCTGCACGAAGTCGCCGATGGCGCCGCGGATCGCTCCTACGGCATCCAGGTGGCCAAGCTCGCCGGCCTGCCCGAAAGCGTGCTGGCCCGGGCCCGAAACGTGCTCAACGTGCTCGAACAGCGCTCTTCCGGCGGAAAAGGCGCCGTGCTAGACGATCTTCCGCTCTTTGCGCATCAGCCGCCCCCACCGAAGGCGACCGTTAATCCCCTTTATGACAGGATCGACCAGGTCCGCCCCGACGATCTGACTCCCCGGCAGGCGATCGACCTTATTTACGAGCTTAAGAAAATCCGCGATGCAGCTCGCCGAACTTGAACGCCCGCGTTTCCACCTGGTGACAGCGGAAACCATCCTCGCCGACATCAGGGTGCTGGTGGGTACTGACGCCCCCAAGGCGGCGGACACCCGGGCCAGGGTGCTGGCCCACCTGAAAGCCGTCCTCGCCGCCGCGCGCGTCAGCGCCGAGGCCGAGCTCAAGGCCAATGGCAAGGGCACGCGCTGCGCCATGAACCTGAGCGCGGCCGAAGACGAGATCATCCGTGCCATCCACATGTTCGCGGTGCGCTACGTCTATCCGGTCGATAACCCATCGGGCGCCGAGATGATCTCGCTGGCGGCGGTCGGCGGCTATGGCCGCGGCACGCTGGCGCCGGGGTCGGACATCGACCTGCTGTTCATCCTGCCCTACAAGCAGACGCCCTGGGGCGAGCAGGTCACCGAGTACATTCTCTACATGCTGTGGGACCTCGGCCAGAAGGTCGGCCACGCCGTTCGCTCGGTGGATGACTGCATCCGCATGGCAAAATCCGACATGACGGTCCGCACCGCCACGCTCGAGGCCCGCTACCTCACCGGCGCCAAGGCGTTGTTCGAGGAACTGGTGCTGCGCTTCGAAAACGACGTGGTGCCGAGAACCGGGCCAGAATTCATCGCCGCCAAGATGGCCGAGCGCGACGAGCGCCACCGCCAGATAGGCAACACCCGGTATGTCGTCGAGCCCAACGTCAAGGAAGGCAAGGGCGGCCTGCGCGACCTGCACACGCTGTTCTGGATCGGCAAGTACTTCTACCGCGTCAAGACCAGCGCCGAGCTGGTCGAAAAGGGCGTGTTCTCCGCCGAGGAACTCAGGGCCTTCGTGCGGGCCGAGGATTTCCTCTGGGCCATACGCTGCCACCTGCATTTCCTCACCGGCCGCCCCGAGGAGAAGCTGACCTTCGACGTGCAGCCCGATCTGGCGGAGCGCCTGGGCTTCACCGAACGCGCCGGCATGCTGGCGGTCGAGCGCTTCATGAAGCGCTATTTCCTCGTCGCCAAGGATGTCGGCGACCTGACCCGCATCTTCTGCACCTCGCTCGAATTCCACCACGCCAAACCGCTCGACATGGTGGGTCGCGTCTTGGCGCCGTTCAAACGCGGCAAGGTAGCGATCAGGGGCGAGACGGATTTCGTCATCGAAGGGGGCCGGCTGAACGTAGCGGGCCCCGACGTGTTTCAGAAGGACCCCCGCAACCTCATCAAGGGGTTCATGCTCGCCGGCCGGCACGACCTGCACCTGCACCCCGATGCCATCAAGGAAATCCGCCGCTCCTTCAAGCTGATCGACCACGACCTCAGGAACGACCGGAAGGCCAATTCCTGGTTCCTCGAGATCCTGACCGCCCCGACCTATGTCGAGCGCATCCTGCGCCAGATGAACGAAAGCGGCGTGCTCGGTCGCTTCGTGCCCGAGTTCGGTAAGATCGTCGCGCTGATGCAGTTCAACATGTACCACCACTACACGGTGGACGAGCACCTGATCCGCGCCGTCGGCGTCATGGCCGATATCGCCAATGGCGGCCTGCGCGAGCAGTTGCCGCTCACCCACGAGCTGCTGCCGCACCTCAACGACACGCGGCTGCTCTATGTCGCGCTGTTCCTCCACGATATCGCCAAGGGCCGCCCCGAGGATCACTCGATCGCCGGGGCCCGCCTCGCCCGCAAGTTCTGCCCGCGCCTCGGCCTCGATCCGGCCGAAACCGACACCGTCGCCTGGCTGGTCGAGCATCATCTGCTGATGAGCGAGGTCGCCCAGTCCCGCGACATCCAGGACCCCGAGACGGCAAAAACCTTTGCCGATGTGGTGCAGTCGCCGCAGCGCCTCGCCTTCCTGATGATCCTTACCGCCTGCGACATCCGCGCGGTGGGTCCCGGCGTCTGGACCGGCTGGAAGGGCTCGCTGCTCCGCTCGCTCTACTACGCCACCGAGCCATTGCTTTCGGGCGGCCACTCCAAGGTCACCCAACGCGACCGCATCGAGGCCGCCCGCGGCGAGTTGCGCAAGGCGCTGGCGAGCTGGCCCGCAGCCGAGGTCGAAACCTATCTCGGCCGCCACTACGACCATTACTGGCTCCGCGCCGAGCCCGAGCTGCAGGCCGAGCACGCCCGCATGATCCGCACCGCCGATCAGGCCGGCCAGATGTTCGCCGGCTCCATCCGAGTGAAGGCCTTCGAGGGCATCACGGAGGTGTCGTTCTACACCCCCGACCACCCGCGGCTGCTGTCGCTGATCGCCGGCGCCTGCACCATGTGCGACGCCTCGATCATCGGCGCGCAAATCTTCTCGACGCGCGACGGCCGGGCGCTCGACACCTTCCGCCTCCGCCGCTCCTTCCAGTCCGACGAGGACGAGAAGGTGCGCGCCACCCGCATTATCGACACGGTCAAGCAGCTGCTGCAGGGCAAGCGCCAGGTGCTGATCGACCTCGGCAAGGAAAGCCGCCACAACAAGCGGCTCCGCCCCTTCAGCCTGCCGGCGCAGGTGCAGGTGTCGAACGCCATCTCGGAGAAGTTCACCGTCATCGAGGTCATGGGCCTCGACCGCACGGGCCTCCTGCACCAGCTGACCCGCACCATCTCCGACCTCAACCTCACCATCGGCTCGGCCCATATCGGCACCTATGGCGAGAAGGCCGTCGATGTCTTCTACGTCACCGACCTGACCGGCCATAAGATCGAATCCCGCCCCCGCCAGAAGAAGATCCACGAAGCTTTGCTCGGGGTGTTTCTGCATGTCAGCGGCGAAGACGAGAAGTTGCCCAGGGTGGTGAATGGGTAGGCACGCGGGCACGACGCGTGCAGTCGTGGTCCTCCACCGCGCAGCGGGGGACCATGCGAAGCATGGTGGAGGGGGCGACCCCACGCACCGTGCCTGCCGCCGCCCCCTCCACCGCCTCCGGCGGTCCCCCTCCCCCGTCTTCGACAGGGGAGGAGCACAGAGAGATGCTGCCCCCGTGACCGGGCAGGCCCTAACCAGCCCATGAGCCTCTACCGCAATTTCCTCAACGTCGGCGGCCTCACCCTCCTCTCCCGCATCTTCGGTTTCGTCCGCGATGCGCTGATGGCGGCCGTGCTCGGCATTTCGCCCGTCTCCGACGCCTTCAACGCCGCGTTCCGTTTCCCCAACCTGTTCCGCCGGCTGTTCGCCGAGGGTGCCTTCAACACCGCCTTCGTGCCGATGTTCTCCACTGCGCTCGAAACCGAGGGCAACGAGGGCGCCAAGGAACTGGCGAGCCGCATCATGAGCTGGCTCGTCGCCGCCATCCTGGTGGTCACGGTCGTCGTCGAGATCTTCGCCGAGCAGGTCATGGTGCCGTTCGTCCCCGGCTTCCTCAGCGATCCGGAGAAGTTCCAGCTCACCGTGTTCCTCACCCGGATCATGTTCCCCTACCTCGCCTGCATGTCACTGATGGCGGCCTATGCGGCGATCCTCAACAGCCTCGGCCGCTTCACCGCCGCTGCCTTCGCCCCGGTGGTGCTGAACATCGTCAATATCGGCGCGCTGATCCCGCTGGCGCTGCTGACGCTGGAGGACAAGGACACCGCGTTCTGGGTCGCC